>PDVJ01000033.1_pt2 | contig 29800 bp, 24 predicted proteins | sample 1369811 | NCBI WGS metagenome assembly PDVJ01 (sample SAMN07795376, study PRJNA414565) | Alkali sediment metagenome, whole genome shotgun sequencing project. | reverse complement strand
AGCCAGGGTCGAAGGCCGCGAGCCGACGCGCGCGGAGCTTCGCGAGGCGATCGTCGAGGGTGCGCTGCTCAGGCTGCGGCCCAAGCTGATGACCGTGATCACCATCATCGTGGGCCTGCTGCCCATCATGTGGGGCTCGGGCACCGGGTCGGAGGTCATGCGGCGCATCGCCGCGCCGATGGTAGGGGGCATGGTGTCGGCGACGTTCCTGACACTGGTGATCATCCCGTCGCTGTACCTCATCGTGAACGGCTGGCGGCTGCCGCGGACGGTAAACTAGCGGCATGAACGATCCGACCAAGGCCGGCGGCGACTGCTGCCACTATGACTGCTGTCACGCGCCGGCCGTGCCGGAACCGACGGCCCCGCCGGCAGCCGACTGCTGCCATGCCGGGACGGCGGCACCCGTGGTAACCCGCGTCGCGCGCCCCGGAGAGAAGCTGTACTTCTGCCCGATGTGCCCGGGCGTCGAGAGCCAGGCACCAGGCACGTGTCCCCGATGCGGCATGGCGCTCGAGTCCGCGATCCCGGCGGCGACGGCAGGCGAGGATTCCGAGTTGCTGGACATGCGCCGGCGTTTCGTGGTCGCGCTGGCGCTCACGCTGCCGCTGGTCGCGCTCGCGATGGCGACGATGCTGGGTTGGGCCCCGGCCGGGCTGACCGCTGCGACGTCGGGCTGGATCCAGTTCGCGCTCGCGACTCCCGTCGTGCTGTGGTGCGGCTGGCCGTTGCTCGAGCGTGGCGCCAGGTCGGTCGCGACGCGCCACTTCAACATGTTCACGCTGATCGGGCTCGGCGTCGCCGTGGCCTACGGCTACAGCGTGGTGGCCATTGTTGCGCCGGGAATCGTCCCCCATGCGTTCCGCCACGGCGGACAGGCTGCGCTCTACTTCGAGTCCGCGGCGATGATCGTGACGCTGGTCCTGTTCGGCCAGGTGCTCGAAGCGCTGCTCGACCTTGCGCCAAAGACTGCGCAGCGCATCGAACCAGACGGGCAAGGGCGGGAGATCCCGCTCGCCGAGGTGCGCGTCGGCGACCAGTTGCGTATCCGGCCCGGCGAGAGGATCCCCGTGGACGGCGCGATCGTGGAGGGGCGTGGACCGGTGGACGAATCGATGGTCACCGGCGAGTCGCTGCCGGTTGCGAAGTCCCCGGGCGCCGCTGTCATCGGCGGCACGGTGAATGGCACGGCTGCGCTCGTGATGCGCGCCGAGCGGGTCGGCGCCGACACGGTGCTCGCGCGCATCGTGCAGACCGTGGCCGAGGCGCAGCGCAGTCGCGCGCCGGTGCAGGCGCTTGCCGACCGCGTCTCGGCCTGGTTCGTGCCGGCGGTGGTGCTGGTCGCGCTGCTGGCCGCACTCGCGTGGGCGTTGCTCGGTCCCGAGCCGCGCCTGGCACATGCGCTGCTGATCGCGGTCAGCACGCTCATCGTTGCCTGCCCGTGCGCGCTTGGTCTTGCCACGCCCATGTCGATGACCGTCGCGATGGGGCGCGGTGCGCAGATCGGCGTGCTGTTCCGCAACGCCGAATCGCTGGAACTGCTCGAAGAGGTGGACACGCTGGTGCTGGACAAGACGGGCACGCTGACGACGGGGCGGCCCGAGGTGGTCGCGGTCATTCCGGTGGACGACGTGGCGGAGTCCGAATTGCTCAGGTACGCGGCCAGTCTCGAGCAGGCGAGCGAGCATCCGATCGCCGCGGCCGTGGTGCGCGTCGCGCAGAGCCGCGGCCTCAAGCTCGGGCGGACCTACGGTTTCAAGGCGACGCCCGGCGCAGGCGCGACGGGCGTAGTGCAGATGCGTAACGTTTCGGTCGGTAACGCCAGGCTCATGGAGGAGGCCGGAGTGGACGTGGGCGCGCTGGAGCGTGAAGCGGAGCGCCTGCGTGTGCTCGGCCAGACGATCGTGTTCGTCGCCGTGGACCGGATCCCGATCGGCCTGCTCGGGATCGCCGATCCGCTGAAGCCCGACAGCTGGGATGCGGTGCAGGAATTCAAGCGGGCGGGACTGCGCGTGGTGCTGCTTTCGGGCGATCACGCGAACTCGGTCAGGTCGGTTGCGCAGCAGCTCGGGATCGAAGAAGTGCACGCGGGCGTGATGCCAGACGAGAAGGCCGCGGTCATTCGGGCGCTGCGGGCCGGGGGTCGCAAGGTCGCGATGGCGGGCGACGGCATCAACGATGCACCGGCGCTTGCCGAGGCCGACGTGGGCATCGCGATGGGGGCGGGCGCCGACATCGCCAGGCAGACGGCCGGGGTGACGCTGATGACCGGCGACCTGCGCGGGATCGGGCGTGCGCTGCGGCTGAGCGAGGCCACGATGTCGAACGTTCGCCAGAACCTGCTGTTCGCGTTCGGCTACAACTCGCTCGGCGTGCCGATCGCCGCCGGCATACTCTATCCATTGACCGGGTTGTTGCTCGCGCCGGCCGCGGCCGCCGCCGCCATGTCGCTCAGTTCGGTGAGCGTGATCGCCAACGCGCTGCGACTGCGCAAGGCAAGGATCTGATGCTGTCGGCAGGGACCCAGCCATGACACGTACTCTCGCCGCCGACCCGCGCCGTGACGGCTATCGCATGCCGGGTGAGTTCGAGCCGCATGCCGGCTGCTGGATGCTCTGGCCGGAGCGGCCGGACAACTGGCGGCTCGGCGGCAAGCCGGCGCAATTGGCCTTCGCCGCCGTCGCGGCGGCCATCGCCGGCAGCGAACCGGTCACGGTCGGCGTCTCGGCACGCCAGTTCGCGCACGCGCGCCGCCTGCTGCCGCCTGCCGTGCGCGTCGTCGAGATGTCGAGCAACGACGCGTGGATGCGCGACGTCGGCCCGACTTTCGTCGTCGACGATCGTGGCGGCGTTCGCGGCGTGGACTGGAAGTTCAACGCCTGGGGAGGATTGCAGGGCGGCCTCTATTTTCCGTGGGATCAGGACGACGCGGTCGCGCAGAAGGTGCTGGAGATCGAGGGGCATGATCGTTATCGAGCGCCGTTCGTGCTCGAAGGCGGCGCGATTCACGTGGACGGTCAGGGTACGCTGATCACGACCGAGGAGTGCCTGCTCAATCCCAATCGCAATCCACACCTGTCGCGCGCGGAGATCGAGCGGCTGCTGCGCCGCTACCTTGGCGTGGACGTCGTCATCTGGCTCGGCAAGGGCGTGCATCTCGATGAGACCGACGGTCACGTGGACAACCTGTGCGCGTTCACAAGACCAGGCGAAGTCGTGTTGACCTGGACCGACGACAGGCGCGACCCGCAGTACGAGATCTCGCGCGACGCCTACGAGCGCCTCAAGCAAGCGCGAGACGCGCGCGGCAGGAGACTCGAGGTGCACAGGCTGGCGCAGCCGGGCCCGCTCGCCATGACGAAGGGCGAGGCCGCGGGCATCGACTCGGCCGAGGGCTCGACGAGAGATCGTCGGCGTTCCCGGGCGCGAGATCCTGCTCGGCGGCGGCAATATTCACTGCATTACGCAGCAGGTCCCGAAGGGTAAGCGCAGTGCTGCATGAAGTGCTGGATGGGCGACACCTGACGAGGCTCGAGTACGAGCACGCGCTGCCGAAGCTGCAGGATCGACTGCTCGACGCGCAGTTCGTGCTGCGCAAGGACGCGGCGCGCGCGTCTCAGAGGAGGACTATGACTCCGGGCTCGAGGAACTGCAGGGGCGCCTGGCCCTGCTTTCCCGGCGCCAGCGCTTCGCGAAGCACTCCGTCGTCGTAGCCTTCGAAGGCATGGATGCGGGCGGCAAGGGCGGCGCCATCCGGCGAATCACGGCGGCACTCGATGCGCGGCAGTATCGCGTCGTGCCGATTTCCGCGCCGAGCGCCGAGGAGATCGCCCGGCCGTACCTCTGGCGCTTCTGGTTTCATCTGCCGCCGCGCGGCAACTACACCATCTTCGACCGGTCATGGTACGGGCGCGTGCTGGTCGAGCGCGTCCGTGGCCTGGCTTCGCAGCCGGACTGGCAGCGCGCGTATCAGGAGATCAACGAATTTGAGCGCGAGCTCGCTGAGCACCGCGTCATCGTCGCCAAGTTCTGGATGTCGGTGGGTATCGACGAGCAGCTGGCGCGATTCAAGGAGCGCGACCGCAATCCGCTGAAGCGCTTCAAGGTCGACCGCGAGGACTGGATCAACCGCGAAAGCTGGGCCGCCTACCAGCGCGCGGCCCGCGAAATGCTGGCGCGAACCGACACGTCGCATGCACCCTGGACCGTGGTGCCGGCGGACGACAAGCGTTATGCGCGGCTGCTCGTGCTGCGGCGCCTTTGCGAGCGCATCGAGTCGCAGCTCGGCTAGAACCAGGCCGAGATGAAGAGCCGGATCACGTTCGCGTCGAAGCTATAGAGCGGCTCCTCGCCTGGCGCGCCGCCCTTGAGGATGTCGCGGAAGTCGGCGTAGTCGTAGAGCGCATAGTCGAAGAACAGGTTCACGGTGGAGCGCTCGATCCCGCCCAGGCGCAGCGGTGGCAGCTGCCAGGTCGTGCCGATGGTGAACATCTGGCTGCGGAAGGTGCTCAGTTCCTTGTCCCGGCCCACGAAGTTCTGCGAGTCCGCCCGCGGGAACAGGTCGGAGTAGAAATCGGCGGCTGACTGGTCGTACCAGCGGTAGCCGGCCTCTACGATCCAGCGGTCGCCGAGCGGGTGCGTGTAGCCGACACGGATGGTACTGGAGTCCACTCCCCAGCTGTCGGTGTAAAAGCGGTACATGCCGTGTATCGCCGCGCGGTACCAGAGGAAGTACTGCGCGTTGATCGAGGCCCCGGTGCTGTTGCGCGTGTTCGGATAGACCTCCGGTTGCCAGGCGAAGCCTGCGGCGACATTCGGGTCGAGATAGCGGGACGAGCGATAGGGGTTGTTCAGGAACCCCTCGTCGGAGATGGTCTCCACCACGAGGCCCGAAGAGAATCGCGGCGTGATGATCTGGTCCACGCTCAGTCGGTAGGACCAGCGGTCCACGTTCTCGTGGAAATCCGGATCGTCCCGCTTCGCCACGTCGTCCCACGCGCGGCTGAACCCGAACGAAACGGTGGTCAGGTCGCCGAACAGCGACTGGCTCACGTCCAGGCTCGCCGTGTTGGCCGTGTAGTCGCTTTCGTCACTGTTCGTGAAGGCCACGCTGTACTGCGTACGGCCGTTCAGCATGTCGACCCCGAGGCTCGCCTGTCGCCGCTCTTCCTTGTAGGGACTCGCCTGCGTGAGCACGTCGATCGACGCGCTAGAGACGAAGTCGATGTAGTAGTTCGCCGCGACGGAGTAGTTCTCGCCGATCTTCTTGCGCACCAGCAGCGACGGCCCGTCAATGGTTACGCCGCCGCCGTCGTAGCGATGGTAGAGCGCATCCGCCCTGTCTTCCGGCAGCACGGCTGCGCCGGCCGGGGCCGCGAGCGCGACGGCTACGGTGGCAAGCAGGGGACCGGCAACAGTGCGCAGCATGGCGATGACCTCAGTTGCAGCCGCAGCCGCCGCCGTGGCCGCCGAGCGCCCCGCGCGCCCCTTCGCGCGCCTCGTAGACGTGGCCGATGTAGGCCGTCGACACCGGGTCGCGGCTGGCTGCCATGATCACGTCGGCGAAATTCTGCCGCTCGTAGGGCTTGACCCATGGCTCGACGCCGCTGCAGCCGGCAATGCCGGCCAGCGTCAGCAGGACGATGCCGCGCGCTCGGTTCATGTGCTCACTCCTTTGCCAGGCTGCGGACCATGTCCGCGTACTTCGCCTCGTCGCCTGGCTGGTAGCCGCGGTGCACGTAGCGCACGTTGCCCGCCCGGTCGACGAAGACGGAACTCGGCATGCCCTGCACGCCGAACTGCTCGGCCACCGCGTTCTTCTGGTCGAAGAGGATGGGGAAGCTCACCGATACCTGCTTGAGCCATGTGATCGCCGCCGCGCTGTCGGGCTCGACGTTGATTCCGACCAGCGTGAAGCCGAGCGGCTCGTACTTGGCCTGGATCTGCTGCAGCAGCGGCATTTCCTGGCGGCACGGGCCACACCAAGTCGCCCAGAAGTTGATCATGACGACCTGGCCCCGAAGATCGCTCAGCCGGACGTTGCCACCGTCGCGGGCCGGCAGCGTGAAGTCGGGAGCCGGGGCCGGCGCGGCTGCGCGGGCAACCGGCGTGAGGACCGTACTGATGGCGCATACGGCGGCTAGCATTGCGTGTCGCATGTCGTTTCCCTATTGCTCAGAAGAAAGCCGTGAGGCTGAAGGTGAACTGCAGGTTCTGCGTGAGCTTGTCCCTGCCGAGCAGGTCGCTGTCGAACATCTGGTCGCGGACGTCGAGGTGACACGCGATCCAGTCCGTCACGAGCAGCCGATAACCGGCTCCGAGGGTCCACGTAAAGTTGTCGTCGCCGCCGAAGTTCGTGCTGCCGGCGCCCAGCGTGAAGTACACGGCGCTCGGCATGGCCCGGCTGCTGCCGAAGAACGATTCGCCCGGCAGCGCGTTCCAGCCCAGCGCGAGGTCGTAGTACGTGTACTGGCGCTCGCTGTCTGTGAGCAGTTCGGCAGCGCCGCTCAGGTCCTCATAGCTCGTCCGGCCGGCCTTCGCGGATCCGATGGTCGCCTCTGCGAACACGTCCTCGTTGAAGTGGTACGCGAAGCGGCCTCCGTAGAGAAAGCTCGAGCCGAAGTCCTCGATGCTGATCGTGCCGATGAACAGGCCGGCCTCGAAGTTCTCGGTGTCGATGGCCGCGGTCTCGACGTCGCGCCGCTTGACGCGGGGCTCGACGACCTGCGGGTTCCCGTCCGTCGCGCCCACGGGGTCTTCGGCGCGCGCGGCGCCGGGTGCTGCTGCGAAGCCGGCGACGATGGCAGCGCTCAGAAGAAGTGCGTGAAGCCGACGGTCCATTCGTTGATGACCTCGTTGTCGTTGGTATCGGTGAAGACCAGGAACTGGCGATACTGCGCCTGCATCAGGAAGCGGTCGGTCAGGTAGCCACGCACGCCCGCACCGGCGTACGCGGTCCCGTTCGTCCGGTCGCTGGTCTGCACCAATGTCGCCTTCGGCTCGACGTAGACCACGCCGCCGCCGATGGCGACGAACGGCGATACACGCCACTGCGGCATGAAGATGTGTCCGATGCCCGCAGTGCCGAGCCAACCGTTCGAGTAGTCACCGAGCAGTTGCGAAACGTCCATGCGCACGAACAGTGATTCGGAGAGCGAATACGCGCCGGCCACGGTCACGACGTCCGCACCGTCGAAGTCGCCGGCACCGAGACTGAGCTCCCAGCGATGCCGGGTGCGGGCCTCCGGCGCCGGTCCCGCAAGGCGGACCTCCGCGCCGTCCGCGGTCAGCGTCCGCTCGAGTTGCGTGCGATGCACCCACCCCTCGCTGTCGCGGTCGGTCCGGACCTTTATCCAGTCGGTCCTCTGGCGCAGCAGCCGCACGCTGGCGCCGCGATCCACCACCTGCGTGACCGGAAAGCCGCGCCCCGGCCCGCTGCGAAGATCGAGGTACGGGTCCTGCACGACGACGGCCTCGGCGTCAGCAGCGCCCGCGCCCATCGGGGCGAGCGCTGCCACCAGGCAGAAAACCATCAGCAGGAGTCGGAACATCGCTTCAATTGACCGGTGCGGCAAATGGGTCGTTGAAATATTGCGCACCTCCGTCGACCCATTCTGAGACGAGCCTCAACTCTGCAGCCGTCAGGCGCCCCGCGTGGGTGCCACCGGGTGCGAACTTTGAGAAGAACGTCACAGAGCCGCCGGCGCTGCCAGCGCGCAGCGCCGAAGGGACCGGCACCGTCGCGAACTGCGCGGCCCCGGTGACCGGGTCGACGCCCACCTGCACCTGTCTGTCCTGCACGACCCCTCCGACCAGCTCCTGTTCGTTGTCGGTCGCAAGCAATTCGCGATAGGCGTGGAAGTGGTCGGGCTGGTCGGCGGACGGGCCGTCAGTCAGCTCGAGCTGGCCCGCCGGCACCTGCGCAACGGCGGCTGCGGAGCGGTTGGTGTGGCACGTCGTGCACGTATCGTCGGCGAGCACCGTCACGCCGTCGGCGGCCAGGGTCACCCGCGGCAGGCTCCACAGCGGGTGTATGTGCTTCTCGTAGTTGATCGTGATGCGGCAGCCCGAGCGCCATGCAGTGACGCAGTCCGGTGAGGTCGGCGCTGGCGTCAGCAGGTCCACGTAGCTGTATGCGAACGACGCATCGGGAGCCCTGCCCGCGGCAACCGGATCGGTCCAGACGTCCTCGTACACGACGCCAGTGCTCGGCTGGAGTGCGGCGCAGTCGGTCTGGCAGCTGATGCGCGCGCGTGCCTGGGCCATCGTTTCGCCGAAGTCGGCGAAGATCGCCGGGCTCGTGTTCGGGAACGGCAAGCCGGTGGTGGTCGCGCCGGCGTTGACCGACCTGAACAGGTTCGAACGGCCGTGCGACAGGCCGCTGGTCGGGTTGTGACAGCCGTTGCAGCGCAGCGTCTCGCCCGGGAGCACCTGCAGCCAGTTGTTGTGCCGCGGACCGATCCGGCGTCCATTCGCGTCCAGTATCGAGATCGCAAAGGCGACGTTTGCGGGCACCTTTACCCGCACGGAACCGTCCGGCTCGACCGGCGCGTAGGCCAGTATCTCCCGCATTCCGAAGGCGCCCGTGACGCCGAACGCGCTGTTGCGGAAGTCGAGCACGTCGCGGTCCGGCATGCTGACCGGCTTTTCTATGCGCAGGAATCGGGCCGGACGCTGCGAGGCGAGGGTGCGGCGCGGATCGGCCATCGCGACGATGCCTCCGGGGGCCGTATCCACGCCGGCCACGTCGTACACGCTGCGGATGTCGAGGATGCCGACGCTCTCCGATTCGAGTTCCGCGTCGAAGTCCACGCCTGCCGTCAAGTCAAGCAGTACCGGCGGCAGCGCGACCGGCTGCAGAGCGACGATGTCGGAGAAGACGACGCCCTCGGTGGGGCTCGCAACCGGCAATTGCGTGCGCGACGATGGATCGTACATCCAGATGCCGTAAAGCGGAGGAGCGGCGACGGCGCCGCTTGCGGCGAGCCGCTCGTCGGTGCAGGGAACGATCCGTGTGCCTTCGAGCAGTCGGCACTGAGTCCAGCTCACCAGCAATCGACCCGTGCCGTCGCGCAGCGGAAAGGCCGACTGATAGCGGCCGCCAGGCGATGGCCCTTCGATGGTCGTTACCAGATTCACGGTCGCGGGTTTCTGTGCGGGGCCGGCCAGGACACCGCGATTGGGCTCGGTCGGCTGCGTGTTCTCCACGTAGTTCACGACCTCGATGTCCAGCAACTGGCCACCCTGCTCGGGGGCGACGAAGGGCTGTGCACGCACCAGCAGGTGGCCATTGCCGAGCGGCCGCGGATCGAGGAACTGCACAGTGGAATTGTCCGTGCCGGTCTCGTGACTGTTGACGCCGTACAGCAGCTCGAGACCGCTCCCATCCGGCCGCATCGCATAGATGCTCATTTCGTCGTGACCCGGAGCGCCGTCCCAGCGGGTGAACACGACTCGGCCGTCGTCGAGTACCGCCGGGTCGAGGTCGTGGCTCTGGTTGAACGAGACCTGCTCGATGTCGGTGCCGTCGGCGCGCATCACATGCAGCACGAACGCGGGCTCGTTGCGATCCTCGTCCTGGGCATCGAACTGCGGCTTGCCCTCGTCGAGCAGGATGGCCTTCGATTGCCGCTGGCGCGTCGAGCTGAAGACGATGCGCCCATCCGGAAGGTAGTGTGGCGCGACGTCGTTGCCCTGCTTCGCGAGCGTGTCGGACGCGATCACGCGGCTCAGCTCACGCGTTGCGACGACGTACTGCCAGATGTCCCAGGTCGGCTGGTCTTCCGGGTCCGCGCCCGGAACCAGTGGCTCATGCATGGCGAATACCAGACGTGTGCCGTCGTACGAAGGCTCCACGTCGCGCACGTCGCCCATGCCCTTGGTGATCTCGGCGGTGACGTTGCGCTCGGTAGCCGAGGGTGACGCGCGATCGCGCACGTACAGGTCTCCGCCGGGAATGAAATCGAGCAGTTCGCGCGCGTCGACGTCCATCGCATCCGGCGCCGGGACGGGCCGCTTCACGTAGGCGATCGGGAAGTCGAGCACGATCGGGTCCGGGCTCTGGCCGCCGCCGGGGCTGAGGTCGCCGCCGCCGTCGCTGCTGGTGCAGCCCGACATCAAAAGCATCAGCAGAACGCCGGCGACGAAGCTGGCTGGTCGTCCGGCGCGGGCGAGCTCCAGGAGAAGAGTGCGCATCCGAGGTTCCTCAGTGTGTGGATCCGGCGCGGCGCGTGCGCGTCGTGGGGCGGACTTTGTCTCACAAGCAGGGTTCCGCTCCATCGAACGGCTCCGATTGTGTGAGTCGGCTCTCAATACGGCGAACGTCGCTTGGCGATTCGCGCTCCACGACCCACATTCCACGCCAGCGACCGGCTGTGCCCGGTCGGGGGAGAGTCGGCATGCACCTGATTGCGCTCGCAGAGGACGGGTTCGCAAGACTGCGGTGGGCCGCCGTGGCCGCACTTGCGGCAGTGGTGTTCCTGCAGTCAGCGACTGCGCTCGCCGGCTCCCGCGAGCAGGCCAAGCGCCTGCACGACCGGCTCGCCGGCGTGCCACCGACAGAAGCCGTATTGACCTCGATGGCCGCCGACATCGACGCGGGCCGCCCGCTGGATGCGGCCACGACGGCGATGCAGAACCGGGCCTTCTACGACGTCACGCTGAAGAACTTCGCGATGCCGTGGACGAACCGTGACCAGACGGTCTTCGCCCCGCTGAACGACTACGTCGCCACCGTGATCGGCGTCGTGCGCGACGACCTGGGATTCGACCGCGTGCTGTACGACGACATTCTCTACATCGGCCGCAACGGCCTCGGAGTACCGGCCTATTCGGCCGCGAGCAACGACCACTACGCGGCGCTCGAGTCGCAGGGCGTGAACCTCAAGGACGGACTGGTGCAGACCACCCAGTCGTCCGCCAACGGCCTGTCGCCGGAGGCGACGGCCGGCGTGATGACTTCTCGTGCCGCGGCGCAGGCGTTCTTCATCGCCGGCACCAACCGCGCGATGCTCCGCTTCACGCTGATCAACCACCTCTGCCGGGACCTCGAGCAGGTTTCCGATACCACGCGTCCGCCGGATCGCATCCGCCAGGACGTGAGTCGCAGCCCGGGCGGAGACAGCCGCCTGTTCCTGAACAACTGTATTGGCTGCCATTCGGGCATGGACCCGCTGGCGCAGGCATTCGCGTACCACGACTGGGACGAGGCTGCCGGCCGGATGATCTACACGGCCGGCGTCGTACGGCCGAAGTACTTCAACAACAAGGACACGTTCCACGCCGGCTACTCAACGCCGGACGACCACTGGGACAACTACTGGCGCAAGGGGCGCAACACGCTGCTTGGCTGGGACCCGGCACTGCCGGGCAGTGGCCAGGGGGCCAAGTCGCTCGGCCGCGAGCTCTCTCATACCGACGCATTCGCCGGCTGCCAGGTGCAGAAGGTGTTCCGCAACGTCTGCTTCCGCGACCCCAGCGACGCTGAGGACCGCGCGAAAGTGCAGGCGATGGTCGGTTCATTCAAGTCGAGTGGCTACAAGCTGAAGCGCGTGTTCGCCGAAGCCGCCACCTACTGCATGGGCGAATAGGGAGGCTGCAATGTACGCCGCAAACACGCGATCCTCTGCGATCCGCTTCATCGCCGCCGGCGTCGTGGCGCTGCTGCTTGCCGGCTGCGGCGGCGGCGCCAAGACGGTCGAGAATCCGCTCACGACCACCGGCGTGCAGCCCGCGACCTATAGCGGGCCGGCACCGTCAACTGCCGACGTACAGGCGTTCAAGCTCAACGTCTGGGACAACCTGAAGGCAACGAACCGCTGCGGCCAGTGCCACGTGAGTGGTGGGCAGGCACCGCAGTTCGTCCGCCAGGACGACATCAACCTCGCGTACGCCGCCGCCAACGGGATCGTCAATCTCGGGTCACCGCGTGACTCGCGGATGGTGCAGAAGGTGGCCGGCGGCCACAACTGCTGGCTCGCGAGTCCCGCCGCGTGCGGCGACATCCTCACGACCTGGATCACGAGCTGGGCCGGCGTTTCAGCTGGCGGCGGCACCAAGGGCATCGCCCTCACGGCGCCGACCATCAAGGACCCGGGCGCAAGCAAGGCCTTCCCGACCTCGCCGGCGCTGTTCTCGACCACCGTGCATCCGGTGCTGAAGGAATACTGCGCGCGTTGCCACACCTCATCGGCCGCTGCAGCGCAGTCGCCTTACTTCGCATCGAATGACGTGGATGAGGCGTACGCGGCTGCCAAGGTGAAGATGAACCTCGACCAGCCCGAGCAGTCGCGACTCGTGCTCAGGCTGCGCAACGAGTTCCACAACTGCTGGAGTGACTGCGCGGCGAACTCCACCGAGATGGAGACCGCCATCCGTGCGCTGGCGTCCCAGGTCCCGGCCACGGCCGTGGACTCGTCGCTGGTGCTGTCGAAGGCGCTTGGGCTGTACGACGGCCTGGTCGCGAGCGGCGGCAACCGCTACACGGCCAACACGATCGGCCTGTGGGAATTCAAGACCGGCAAGGGCAGCGTTGCCTACGACACCAGCGGTGTCGAGCCTGCGCTGAACCTCACGCTGTCCGGCGACGTGACCTGGGTCGGCGGCTGGGGCATCGCCGTTCGCAGCGGAAAGGCGCAGGGTTCCACAACCGCGAGCCGCAAGCTGCACACTCTGATCGCCTCCACCGGCGAGTACTCGATCGAGGCCTGGGTCGCCCCGGGCAACGTGGCCCAGGAAGACGCACGCATCGTGTCCTACTCGGGCGGGACCACGGTCCGGAATTTCATGCTGGGGCAGACGCTCTACAGCTACGACTTCTACAACCGGTCGAGCCTGACCAACCAGGGCGGCGATCCGAAGCTGACCACTGACGACGACGACGAAGACCTGCAGGCGACGCTGCAGCACGTGGTCGTGACCTTCAGCCCGGTCACCGGGCGCCGCGTCTACGTCAACGGCGAGTTCACCGGCGACGCGGATCCGGCGCCTGGCGGGACGATCGCGGACTGGGACAATACTTTCGCTTTCGTGCTGGGCAATGAAGTCTCCGGCGACCGGCAGTTCCAGGGCGTGTTCCGGCTGGTCGCGGTCTACAACCGTGCGCTGACGGCGCAGCAGATCGAGACCAATTTCCAGGCGGGCGTCGGCGAGAAGTTCTACCTGCTGTTCTCGATCAGCCACCTGGTGGGTGTGCCGCAGGCGTACATCATGTTCGAGGTGAGCCAGTTCGACAGCTACAGCTACCTGTTCGACAAGCCGACGTTCATCAGCCTCGATCCGGCGGCGAAGCCGGGCAGCATCCCGGTTGCGGGGCTGCGGATCGGAGTGAACGGCGCGGAGGCCGCGGTCGGCCAGGCGTACCGCACCGTGGATACGACGATCACCGACTCGCAGTACGGCCCGCTCGGACAGCCACTGGCGACGGTCGGCACCATCATCGCACTCGAGAAGGGCCCCGAGGCGGACGAGTTCTTCCTGACATTCGACGTGCTCGGCACACACCGCAACGTACGGCTCGACCCTGTGCCGCTCGCACCCGCGCCGCCGGCCAATTTCGACCGGGCTGCCGACGTCGGCCTGAGGACCTTCGACGAGATCAACGCGACCATGGCGAACCTCACCGGCATCAGTGCGCAGAACGCCGGGGTCAAGGCCACCTACGACTCGGTGAAGCAGGGCCTGCCCACCGTCGAGAGCATCGATACGTTCTCGTCGTCGCATCCGGTCGCTGTGGCGCAGATGTCGATCCAGTACTGCAATGCACTGGTCGACGACACGTCGGCCCGCGCCACGTACTTCCCGGGATTCGACTTCAGCGCGAGTCCTGCGGCGGCCTTTAGCTCCGGGCCGGGGCGCTCGATCGTGCTCGATGCGCTGGTCGGCCGCATGATGCTGAACGGGCTTGCGTCCGACCCGAATGCGGCGGATGTCCGGACCAGCCTCGACAGGCTCATCACCGACCTGTCGGCCTGTGACGGCAGTTGCCCGGCCGGGCGTACCGCGACGATCGTCAAGGCTTCCTGCGCGGCCCTGCTCGGCAGCGCGGTCACATTGATCAACTGAGGTGCCGGCTGGCACGCACCACGGAAACCACCATGATCATCCGCAAGTCACCTCCCCGGCAGCTCCGCCTCGACGAACCGATCCGGCATGATGCCGCGCACAAGCGACCGGTCTCGCGTCGCGACTTCATCGCACAAGGACTCACGGCGGGCCTCGGCACGGTCGTGGCGCCGACCGTCTTCGGCCTGTTCGCGAACCCGCGAGCGGCCATGGCCGAACTGGCCCCCGACCTGCAGTTGCTCAAGGCAAAGTGCGGCATCGAGGTGCTGGGCGCGGGCAAGATCCCGTTCATCTGCATCGACCTCGCCGGCGGCGCCAACATCGTCGGCTCGAACGTGCTGATGGGGGGGCCGGGCGGACAGCTCGATTTCCTGAGCACCGCCGGATACGGCAAGCTCGGCCTGCCGGGCGACATGCTGCCCGGCATGACCAACCCGGTGACCAACACCAGCTTCACCGACGCGCGACTCGGCCTGGCGTTCCACTCCGACAGCGCGTTCCTGCGCGGGATCATGGACCGCGTCTCTCCGGCGACGGCGGCATCCGTGAACGGCGCCGTGATCGCGGCGCGCTCGGAGAACGACACCAGCAACAACCCGCACAATCCCATGTACGGGATCTACAGGGCGGGCGCCGACGGATCGCTCGCGACGCTGATCGGTTCGCGCGCTTCCGACTCCGGCGGCAACTCGATGGCGCCCGCCGGCCTGATCGATCTCTCGGTGCGTCCGATCAAGGTGGATCAAGCCAGCGACGTCACGGGACTCGTGGACACCGGCCAGCTCGCCAGCCTGCTCAGCGTGGACGACACCGTCGTCGTAATGGAGGCGATTCAGCGGATCAGCGATCGCAAGCTGCTGAAGATCGACCCGAAGCAGCCCTGGGCGGATCCGAAGAAGGCCACGGTGACGCGCAACGAAGTCGTCCGTGAACTGGTGTCCTGCGGCTACGTCAAGGCGGCCGACGTCGTCGACCGCTTCGGCGACCCGACGAGTCTCAATCCGAACCTCGATCCGGACATCGTCGGCGCCGGCGGTGTATTCAGCCGTGCCGAATACGACGGCGATGCCGAGTTCCGCAAGACCGCCGCCGTCATGAAAATGGTGCTCTCGGGCTACGCCGGGGCAGGCACGATCACGATGGGCGGGTACGACTATCACGGCCAGGGACGGGCAACCGGCGAAGTGCGCGATTTCCGCGCCGGTCGCTGCATGGGAGCGTGCCTCGAGTATGCGGCGCTACGCGGGCTACCGCTGATGCTGTACGTCTTCTCGGACGGGTCGATTTCCGCCAGCGGCCAGGTGGACAACACGGCCGACGGCCGCGGCAAGTTCATGTGGACCAGTGACAACAGTTCCACCGCCGCGGCGTTCTTCCTGCTCTACAACCCGGCCGGACGACCGCAGTTGCTCTCCTCGGGCACGAGCGGAACCGCGCGTCACCAGCAGATCGGCTACTTCAGGGCCGACGCGTCGATCGAGACCGCATCGAGTCCGGCGGCCAACAACGTCAACCTGCTCGTCGAGACCGTCGTGCTGAATTACATGGCGCTGCACGGCGAGCAGGGCCAGTTCGCACAGAAGTTCCCGGGGCACGGGTTGGGAACGTCATCGCTCCAGGACAGCCTGATCGCGTTCAATCCCATCGTGAGCGGCAAGATCGGCTAGCATGCGAGGCCTTGGACAAGGCACCCGACACAGAACCCTGGGCGCTGTTGTGCTGCCCTGGCTGCGCTGGCCCGCTGGAGGCGCTCGCCGCGATCGTCTGTCGATCCTGCGGCACCCGCTTCCCGCGTCTTGATGGCATCCCGTGGCTCTGCGCGGATCCCGACGCGACGATCGGCGACTGGCGCACGCGACTGCGCGCGCTGACGACGGAACTCGAGGCGCAGGCCGAACGTTACCGGGCAGCGCTCAGCGCTGACGTCACCCGGCCGGCGACGCGTAATCGCCTGAAATTGATGTCGAGCGCCTGCAGCGACCACGCGCGGCGCCTGAAATCGCTGCTGGCGCCGCTCGACGTCGCTGCCTCGGCAGCCGCCCCCGAGTCCTATCGCGCGCTCGGTTCGCCGCTGCCGGCCGGGCAGGGGCTCACGAGCTACTACGCAAACCTGCATCGCGACTGGTGCTGGGGCGGGGACGAGAACGAAGCGGCATTCCGGGCGGTCGACGCGGCGCTGGGCTGCGACGACCCTGGCCGCACGCTGGTCGTCGGGGCCGGTGCCGGACGACTCGCCTACGACGTGCACGTGCGCAGGCGTCCCAGTCTGTTGCTGGCCGCGGACCTCAATCCGCTCATGCTGCTCGTCGCGAAGCGGATGTTCGCGGGCGACCGCGTCGAGCTCTACGAGTTCCCTGTCGCGCCTCGCGACCTGGCGAGTCACGCCGTGCTCCGCGACCTGCGGGCACCTGCCCGCGCACCTGCGGGCATGCACCTGATCGTGGCGGACGCCTGCCGCGCGCCATTCGCCGCCGGGGCCTTCGACACCGTGATCACGCCCTGGCTCGTCGACATCCTCGATGAGGACTTCGCGGTCTTTGCCGCAAGGTTGAACCAGTGGCTCAGGCCTGGAGGCAGATGGGTCAACAGCGGGTCGCTGTTCTTCCAGCACGGCGACCCGGCGCGCTGTTACTCGATGGACGAGCTCGGTGACCTGCTCGGTGCGGCTGGCTTCGGCAGCATCGAACTGCGGCAGGAGTCCGTTCCCTACCTCGCGTCGCCCGCCAGCAGGCATGCGCGCATCGAGGGACTGGTCACCTTCAGCGCCGTCGTGCACAGGAAGGTCGCAGCGCCGTCGCCGCGTCGCGTGGCGCCGGACTGGCTCGAGAGCGACGACCTGCCAGTGCCACGTCTTGCACAGATCGACAGCCAGGTGCTGTCGATGCGGGTGCACGCATTCGTGGCGTCGCTGGTCGACGGCCAGCGAACGCTGCGGGAGATCGCCGAGGTGCTCGTCAGCGAGCGGCTGATGGCCGCGGACGAGGCGCAACCAGCGGTGCGCGCGTTCCTGCAACGTCTGTTCGCGGATGCGCAGGCACCCTGGCGCCCCTGAGCGCGCGTTGAGGAAGGCGCGTGGTACGGCCAGGCTCTAGTAGACTGCCCACACTGCGAATCGAGGCTCCCAGACCGATGTTCAAGTTGTACTGCCTTGTCGTTGCCTTGCACCTGGCCGCTCCGGCGGCTCGAGCGGAATGGTTCGAGCGTGAGGAGGCCATCATGGGGACCCGCGTGGCCGTGCAGCTCTGGGCAACGGATCCACTGCTGGCCGCCCGGGCGATGGACGCCGTGATGGCGGACATGCGCCGGACCGACGAGCTGATGAGCACGTACAAGCCCGAGAGCCAGCTCTCGCAGGTCAATGCACATGCATACCAGCGTCCCGTCGAAGTGGATCCCGACATCATCGACGTCGTCGAGAAGGCCATCGAGTACTCGCGGCTGAGCGACGGTGCCTTCGACATCACCTACGCGAGCGTCGGCTACCTCTACGACTACCGCACCCACCTGCATCCCAGCGACGCGCAGATCGCGGCAGCCCTGCCGGGCGTCGACTACCGGCAGCTGCGCGTGGATCGCGAGGCCCGGACCATCCAGTTCATGCGACCCGGCATGCGCATCGACCTTGGGGGCATCGCCAAGGGCTGGGCCGTCGATCGTGGCGTCGCGATCCTGCAGCAACACGGCATCGAGCACGCGATGGTCAACGCGGGCGGCGACACGAGGCTGCTCGGCGACCGGCGCGGCAAGCCATGGGTCGTCGGCATCCGTGATCCGCGCAAGGAGGGTGCGGTCGTGGCGCGCATCCCGCTGCAGGACGAGGCGCTTTCGACCTCGGGCGACTACGAGCGCTACTTCGAGGAAGACGGCGTCCGCTACCACCACATCCTCGTGCCCGGTACCGGCCGGTCGCCGAGCCTCGTGCAGAGCGTCACGATCATCGCGCCCACCGCCACGCAGACCGACGGCCTCAGCAAGCCGGTGTTCATCCTCGGAGTGCAGCGAGGCATGGAGTTCGTGAAGCGCGTCGGCGGCGTCGAGGCAGTCATCGTCGACAACGAAGGGCAGATCTTCTACTCGCCGGGGCTCGAGCCGGCGAACTGATCCGGCGTTCGCGGGCGGTAAAAGTGTGACGCACTGCCGGCTGTGAGCCGCGAAATGCCCTGCGATTTGACACGGGCTCGCCTGCCAGACAACGATTCGCTCGACTGAAAAGGGCAAACCCGTCGAAAGACGGGGACGCAAAGCTTCCGGTCTTCGGGTGTTACCCATGACAGCGGGGTTGCCAGGATGCAACGCAGAGATCATTTCGCGCGCGCCCGCGTCATGGCGCTCATTCAGACGCTCGCGCTCGCCGCGGCGTTCCTCGTCGGTATCTTGTGGTATCCGCTCGCGGTCGCGGCAAACGCGGCGCCGTCGGATCGCGTTCTCGCGCCCGACTTCGTGCTCAGGTCCACCGACGGGAAGAACCTGCGGCTCTCCGAGTACCGCGGCGACGTGGTGGTGCTGGCGTTCTGGGCCAGCTGGTGCGGACCGTGTCGTGCCACGCTCGCGGGCCTCAACGGCTATCGGTCGGAAACGGATTCGGGCGGGGTCGAGGTGCTGGGGATCAGCCTCGATGCCGACGCCGCTCGCGCCGGATCGATCGCGAATTCTCTCAGCCTGGAGTATCCGACGCTCGTTGATGCCAAGCAGGTCGTCGGTCGCCTCTACGACGTCGGGAAACTCCCCTACACGCTGCTGCTCGACCGGGACGGAATCGTCCGTGCCGAATGGACGGGCGCATCACCCCCGCAGGACGAACTCGCGCTACAGATCGAGGAGATCAGTAAATGAAGCGGCATGACCAGGACTCCTACAGGCGCTCGCTCTGGCTGCCGCTTGCCAGCCTGTGGCTCGTGGCGGGAGGCATCCTCTTCGCCGGCCACGCCGGCGCGGCCGAGCCGGCGGCGGAACTTCGCGCGGTGGACCAGGACGTGCAGGCGCTCAAGAAGCAGCTCGTGGATCTCAATCGCGACCTGTTCAAGCTCGAAGAGGAAATCCTTTACCCGGCGAGCACGCAGGTCGCCGTGTTTCTCTCGCTCAATGTCGGCACGTTCTTTGCCCTGGACTCGGTGACGCTGAAGCTCGATGACAAGGAAGTTGCCAACCAGCTGTACACCGAACGGGAAGTCCAGGCACTGCAGCGCGGCGGCGTACAGAAGCTTTACCTCGGCAACCTCAAGGCCGGCCGGCACGAGCTCGTGGCGTTCTTCACGGGCAAGGGTCCGCACGACCGCGACTACCGGCGCGGTACGACGCTGTCCTTCGAGAAGACCGTCGGCGCCAAGTACGTTGAGCTGCGGATCAGCGACCGGGAGTCGTCGCTGCAGCCGGAGTTCGTGGTCAGGCAGTGGGAATAGGTCGGCTCGCAGCCGGACGACGCGCAGGAAGCGAGAAGACGCGAGCATGATCAACCGTCACCGGTATCGCTGGATGATGCTGATCGCCGTCGCCGCGTGCTGGATCGCCACGAACGGCGTGCGCGCCGCCGACGCGGAGGACGACCTGCCGCCGCCCGGCAAGATCCGCGATCTCGACTATGGGAACGTGCTGTTCCACTTCTACCAGGACGACTATTTCGGTTCGCTCGTGCGCCTCGAGGCGGCCAGCGACCTCGGCCGCATGCCGAGCCACGAGGCCGATGTCCAGCTGCTGGCCGGCGGCCTGTACCTGTCACTCGGCCTGCATGCGGAGGCGACGAAGATCTTCGATCGCCTGCTCGCGGGTCCCGTGCCACAGTCGGTCAGCGACCGGGCGCACTTCTACCTGGGCCGCATCGGCTACCAGCGCGGCTACTACGAGCAGGCCTGGAGCAGCCTGCAGAAGATTCGGGGGCCGCTGCCCGGTTCGCTCGAGCCCGAGCGGCGCCTTCTTGCCGCAAACGTGCTGATGGCGCAGGGTCGCTTCGCCGAGGCGGCAACGCTGCTTCAGTCGGCCGGCGATGGCGACGACTGGGCGGCGTTCGCGCGCTTCAACCTCGGCGTCGCACTCGTACGCTCCGGCGACGTCGCGGGCGGTCAGCGCTGGCTCGAGGCGGTCGGCACGATGGCCGCCACGTCCGACGAGCAGCTGTCCTTGCGTGACCGCGCCAACCTGGCGCTCGGCTTTGCGATGCTGCAGCAGAGCGCTGCGGACCCGGCCGCGGCCGCGCTGGCTCGCGTCCGGCTCGACGGCCCGTTCACGAATCGTGCGCTGCTCGGGCTCGGCTGGGCAGAGTCGGACGCAAGTCGCCCCGATCGCGCGCTGGTTCCCTGGCTCGAGTTGCGCAAGCGGCGTCTGCTCGATTCCGCGGTCCAGGAATCCTACCTCGCAGTCCCGTATGCCTACGCCAGGCTCGCCTCGAACGGGCAGGCGGCGCAGCAGTACCGCTACGCCATCGAGGCCTACGGAAAGGAGTCGAGGCGCATCGACGAGTCCATCGCGGCGATACGGTCCGGGGGCTTCCTCGACGACGTGCTCGCGGCGGCGCCCGACAAGGACACGGTCGGCTGGTTCTGGCAGCTCCAGAAGGTTCCGGATGCTCCGCAGACCCGCTACGTCTACCACCTGCTTGCGTCCCACGAGTTCCAGGAAGGCCTGAAGAACTACCGCGACCTGCGCATCATGAAGCGCAACCTCGAGGGCTGGCAGGCGTCCCTCGAGGCGTTCGACGAGATGGTGGCCGTTCGTGAGCAGGCGGCGCTCGCAATCGAGCCGCGCAGCCGCGATGCTCTGGCCGCGACGGACCTCGACGGGCTCGGTCAGCGGCATGCCGCGTTGACGGAGCGCGTTGCGGGCATCGAGTCGAGCCGCGACGTGGCGGCGCTGGCCACGGCCGGGGAGGGTCAAGCCTGGCGGTCGCTCGAAGACGTGCAGGCGCGCATAGACGCGCTGCCACCCGGCCCCGGACGTGACGCCCTCGCCGAGCGCGCGCGTCTGCTGCGGGGCACGCTGCTGTGGCAGCTGGATGCGGCCTACAAGGTCCGCCTGCGCGGCGTGAAGTCGGACCTGGAGGAGACCGGCCGGCTGCTTGCCGAGGCACGCGATGGTTCGCAGCGCGTCGAAGCCGCCGGAGCAACCGCTCCCCGCAATACGGCCGGATTCGAGTCGCGGGTCGGAGAGCTGGCCGCACGCGTCGACGACATCGGTCCGCGCATCGATGCGGCCGGCGTGGCCCAGGAGCGCGTGCTGGCGGACATCGCCGTGCAGGAGCTCGAGTCCCAGAAGCGCCGGCTGGCCAGTTACGCGACGCAGGCGCAGTTCGCGCTCGCCGCGATCTACGACGGTGCCACGGCCGGGGTCGCCCGATGAACAGGATTATTCCGGTCGCAGCACTGCTGTGCATCGTCGCGCTGCCGTCGCCGGTCGACGCGGCGCGCAAGTCGCGCGCACCGGCCACGCTGGCCGATCTCGCGACACGAAAGGCCCCCGTAAACCGGGAAGAGCCCGTGAACGCGGATGCCGGGCTGGCGGCGTCGAGCTACCAGGATTTTCTCAAGATTCCCGACACGGACCCGGCCATGCGGGCGCAGGCGCTGCGAAGGCTCGGTGACCTGCGCTTCGCGGAAGCCGAAGCGCTGCGTGCGCAGGACGGTGCGGAGTCGGAGGCGGCCGCCGCGGCGACTCGCGAGTCCATAGCGGCCTATCGGCAGTTGCTGAACGACCAGCCCGACGCTGCGTCCACCGACGCGGTGCTCTATCAGCTCGCCCGTGCGTACGAGAGCCTGGGCGAGACCAACGAGGCGCTCTCGGTGCTCGACCGCCTGGTCGTCGGCTATCCGACCAGCAGCCACTTCGACGAAGCCCAGTTCCGGCGCGGTGAGGCTTTCTTCAGCGAGCAGCGATACGCCGACGCCGAGCAGGCGTACTCGGCGGTCCTGTCGCTCGGAACGGTATCGGCATTCCACGAGCAGGCGCTCTACAAGCGCGGGTGGTCGCTCTTCAAGCAGTCGCGGGACGCCGAGAGCAACGCAACGTTCCTCGAGCTGCTCGACACGGTACTGGTCCGCAGCGGGCGGCTGCGCCCGGACTCCGAGTTGACGCGTCCCGAGCAGGAGCTCAGTACGGACGCCCTGCGGGCAATGGCGATTTCGTTCTCCGCGGCCGAAGGGACGGCGTCGCTCGAGGCTGCGGTCGACCGCCATGGTCCGGCGCCCTACGAGGCCCGCGTGTATGCGGCGCTCGGCGACCTGTACGTCGAGAAGGAGCGCTATCAGGACGCCGCCGAAGCGTATCGCGCATTCGCCTCGCGCCGGCCACTCGACCCGCAGGCACCCCTGCTGATCGTGCGTGCGACGGATGCCTACGCCAAGGGTGGATTCACGGCGCTGGTGCTGGACGGCAAGCGACAACTGGTCGAGCAGTACGGGCCGCGAAGCGAGTTCTGGCGGATGTATTCACCGGACATCGATCCGTCGGTCAGCTCGGCGGTACAGGCGAACCTGCTCGATCTCGCGCAACACCACCACGCGCTCGCCCAGAAGGGGTCCGCTGCCGACCGCGACGTTGCAATACGCTGGTATCGCGACTATCTCGACGGCTTCAACGCGTCGCCGCAGGCGCCGGCGACCCGGCTCCTGCTGGCAGACCTGCTGTTCGACGGCACGCGCTACGAGGAGGCCGCCGTCGAGTACGAACTCGCTGCGTACTCATATGCCTCGAATCCGGAAGCCGCTCGTGCGGGCTACGCGGCGCTCGTGGCCTACGACAAGGCCGAGGCGCAGGTGACCGGACCGGAGCAGGAAACACTCCGCCTGCGCTCCGTGGAGTCCGGACTGCGTTTCGCCGACACGTTTCCGGAGCACGTCGAAACGCCGGCCGTGCTGACGCGGGCGACCAAGGTCCTGTTCGATGCCGGCGATCGCACTCGTGCCGAGTCGGTGGCACAGCGTGTGCTCGCGCTCGGACCCCGCGCCGACCCGGCGCAGCAACTGGTCGCGTGGACGGTGCTCGCGCACACGTACTTCGACGAAGGACGATACGCCGACGCGGAGCGGGCATATGCGGAGCTGTCGGCGCGCCTGCCTGCCGATGACCCGCAGCGCGCGGAGGTCACCGAAAGGCTGGCCGCTTCCGTGTACCGCCAGGCCGAAGCGCGGCAGGCCGCCGGCGACGTCACCGGGGCAGTGCGGGAATATCTCCGCGTGGCAGTCGTCGCGCCCTCATCGCCGGCCGGAGCGAAGGCCGAGTACGACGCGGCGGCGCTGCTGATCAAGGCGGGCCAGTGGAGCGAAGCCGCGGCTGTGCTGGAGAAGTTCCGCAGCAGTCATCCGGAGCACGAGTTGCAACCGGAGGTAACGCGCAAGCTTGCTGCCGCATACCTCGAGTCGGGGCGCGGGCACGACGCGGCCGTCGAGCTCGAGCGAGTCGCGTCCAGCGAGACCGAGGACGTCGAGGTGCGCCGCAGTGCATTGTGGCAGGCGGCCGAGTTGTATGTGGCCAGCAACGACTCGACGTCGGCGCGGCGCACGTACGAGGAGTACGTCACGCGCTTCCCGACGCCGGTCGAGCCGGCAATCGAGGCTCGCCAGGAACTCGCGGACCTCGCCGGCGCAGCGGGCGACGCGGGATCGCGCAAGCGCTGGCTCGAAGAGCTGGTGGTCGCGGCCGGCGCTTCCGGATCCGAACGCAGCGTCTGGCTGGCGGCGCACGCGTCGCTCGAGCTCGCGCGGCCGCTCGACGATGCGACCCGGTCGGTACGACTTGCCGTGCCGCTCGATCGCTCGCTGGCGGCGAAGAAGACGGCCATGGAGGCGTCTCTGTCGGCATACGCTCGCGCCGCCGGATACGGAGTGGCCGAGGTCACGACGGCAGCGACCTATGCCATGGCCGACCTCTACCGCGACCTTGGTCGCTCGCTGCTCGAGTCGGAGCGGCCAGCGGGGCTTTCAGCCGACGAGCTGGAGCAGTACGGCCTGCTGCTCGAGGAGCAGGCCTATCCGTTTGAGGAAAAAGCCATCGGCATCCACGCGGACAATGCGCACCGCGCGGCCGCTGGCGTGTACGACGAGTCGGTGCGTCGCAGCTTCGCCGCGCTCGCGGAGATGAATCCGGCGCGCTACGACCGCGACGAAACCCTCGAGAGTCCTGCTGTCGCAGTGCCGGCCGCGGATGCGGCCGCGGCGCCGGCTCCGGCGGTCGGCGTGGCTTCGGCGCTCGCGGCGGCACGCACTGCGCTCGAGTCCGCAGACGCGCAGGCGGCCGCGAAGCAGGCCGAAGCGGCTCTGGCGATCGATCCGGTCAATCCAGCCGCACTGAACACACTCGGCGTCGCACGGCGCCAGCTCGGACAGTTCGCCGAGGCGCGAACGGCTTACGACAGGGCCATCGCCGCCGACCCGACCTATGCCGCTCCGCGACGCAACTGCGGGGTACTGCTCGATCTCTACCTTGGCGATCCTGCCGCCGCGCTCCCCTACTACGAACAGTACGAGGCGCTCACGTCCGGCACGGATACGGTGGTCGGGTCCTGGCTCGTCGAGATTCGGACCAGGCTCGGCCAGGTCTCGCGCACCGCGGAGGTTCAACCGTGACGTATCGCCTGTCCCTGCTGGCACTACTCGTGGCCGCACCGCTCGCCGCGCTTGCGACCGACCAGGTGGCAACCAGGTCATCGGCCTCGGCCAAGGTCGCCACCTCCGGGCCGGCCGGACGCGCCCACGACCGTCTGCAGCTCGACGCAACTGCCGTCACCGGTAACCGCGAGCTGCCGAAGGTCATGAGCATCGTGCCCTGGAAGGCCGCCGAGCCGCCCGGTGGTCCGGACCGGCCGATGGGCAGTCTCATAGAAGAAATCCTCGCGCCGGTAGATCGCGACGAATTTCAGCGCGAGATCACATATTTCCGCGACCTGACGTCGCAAAGTGTCCCCATGCAGTCCATCACGCCCAGTTCGTCTCCCGGAGCTACTCAGCCATGAACGCCATCGACCTGATCGTCAACTTCTTCAAGCAGGGTGGAGCGTTCCTCTACCCCATTGCCGCCGTGTTCGTTATCGGCCTCGGCGTCGCCGTCGAGCGCTTCGTGTACCTGCACCGCGTTTCGACCGGTAACCGCCGGTTGTGGGCAGAACTCGCGCCGCTGATCGCGGCAGGCAACTTCCGCACGGCCCTGGACGTCGCCGGCAAGACCGATTCGGCGCTCTCGACGATCATGCGCTACGGCATGTCCCGCATCGCGACGGCACAGCGCCGCGAGGACATCGAGAAGGCCATGGAGGAGAGCCTGATCGAAGTGATCCCGCGGCTCGAAAAGCGCACGCACTACCTCGCGACTCTCGCCAACATCGGCATGCTGATGGGGCTTCTCGGCACGGTTATCGGCCTGATCAACGCGTTCGCCGCGGTGGCGGCGGTCAACCCGTCCGAGAAGGCCGCGCTGCTCTCGGCCAGCATCTCGGTTGCGATGAACAACACGGCGCTCGGCCTCGGCCTCGCGATCACGCTGCTGCTGTGCCACATGTACCTCGAGACCAAGACCACGGAACTCGTGGACAGCCTCGAAGTCGCCTCGATCAAGTTCCTGAACAGCGTGACGGAGCGCCGCAAGGAAGCCCCGCCGCAGGCTCGTGGTGCCGTGCCGGACGCCGCCGTTGCTCCACGAGGCCGCGATGAGCTGCGAGGGGGCTCCACGCTGGCGCGCCGCCAGCAGCGTAACCACGCGCGCTACCGCGGCCGCAACGACCTGACGATCGTGCCGATGCTCGACGTGATGGTGATTCTGACGTTCTTCCTGATCTTCACGGCCGTGTTCTCGAAGACCAGCATCGTCGAATTGAACCTGCCCGGTCCGGGAGGCAAGGCGGCCGACGTGGCGCCGACACTCGAGCTCGAGCTCATCGTGCGGCGCAGCGGCGTGGAGGTGGCGGACCGCAACACCGGTGTGCTCGAGACCGTCCCGGCGATCGCCTCGGGCCAGGACGTCGTGCGGCTGTCGGCCTATCTTGAGGGCCTGAAGGCACGGTTTCCGGACAAGCAGAACGCCACACTGCTGGTGGCCGAGGACGTTGACTACGACACCATCGTGCAGGTGATGGATGCGGTGCGCGTGCGGCAGAGCGCAGATGGGAACAAGGTCGTGAGCAGGCAGCTTTTCCCGCAGATCGCGCTCGGAGACGCACCGACATGATCCGCACCGGAATGAAGCGCCACACGCGCCACGGCAAGGGCGGCGGGGGCCACGGCCCGCTCTCGCTCATCCCGATGATCGACATGATGACGATCCTCGTGGTGTACCTGCTGGTCCACGCCGCAGACACCGAGATCCTGCCGAACACCCGCAATATCTCGATACCGCAGTCGATCTCGGAGCAGAAGCCGCGCGACGCGACGGTGGTCACGGTGACGCGCGACATGCTGTACGTCAACGGCGAGGCAGTGGTGTCGGTCGCCGACCTGCTGCGCTCGGCCGCCAGGCCGCGAGCCTGCTCGGGGATCCGGCAGCGCAGCGTGAAGTGACCGTCATGGCGGAGAAATCCCTGCCCTACGCGGTCCTGAAAAAAATCGTGGCGAGTTGCTCGGCGGCCGACTACAGCAAGGTCTCGCTTGCGGTCGTCGAGCGCGAAACGGCGCCGATGGCGCAAAGCGGAGCCTGAGGGAGCGCGCAGAATGACCGCCACGACCGTCACCAACTTCCGGGTCTTCGAGCTGCCCTGGACGCCGTCGGAGTCCGAGGAGCGCCGCTTCAGGCGCGTACTCGGCGCGGCGCTCGGGATCTTCATCGGGCTGGGCATCGTGATTCCGCTGCTTCCGGAGCGGCCGCGCACGCAAGCGCTCGCGCCCGCCGTGCCGGAGCGCATCGTCGAGTTCCTGCTGGAGCGGCCCAAGCCGAAGCCCGAGCCGAAAGTCGAGGTTCCGCCGCCGCCGAAGCCCGAGGTCGTGCCGAAGGTGGAGAAGCCCGTGAGCGTTCCGGCGCCTGTGGCCGTGTCCGAGCCGGTACCAGACCCGCGCAAAAAGGCCGCTGCCACCGGACTGCTGGCGCTTGCGGACCAGCTCGCGGAACTCCGCGACCTGGAGGTGGATACGAAGGCAGACGCGAAGTCGCTCAATGCCGGTGTCGGCGACAAGACACGCGTGGATCGTGCCTTGCTGACCGCCCGCGTGGGCGAAGGCAGCGGCGGAATCACCGTCGGAAAGGCCAGCAGCGGGTTTGGTGGAGGATCGACGGGACTCAAGGGCGTCGCAACGGCCAAGGTCTCCTCGAGCGTCGATGCGGCGCCGGCGGCCGAGGCCCAGCGCTCCGGCAAGAGCAGCAAGGCGGCACGCACGCGAGAGGAGGTCGAACTGGTATTCGACCGCAACAAGTCCGCGATCTACGCGATCTACAGCCGTGCGCTGCGCGACAATCCGGCCTTGCAGGGCAAGGTCGTGCGTCCGTATCGTCTCGAGCGAACTCGGCGATCCCGAGCTGGAGCGCAAGCTCGTGGCGCGGGTCAGGATGTTCAAGTTCGAGGCGCGTGATGTCGCGCCGATGACCACGACCAAGCCGATCGATTTCTTCCCGGCCTAGTCTTTCGATCCCGCCGGGCGGGATCGCCTCCCGGCGCGCGGCCATCGTTCGCGCCCGGCCCCGGGGTCAGGGGTCATGAGCAGATAACCAGGCGGCCTTTCCGGCCGCCACCATCCATTGCCTAGTATCGCTCACGGCCACAGGCCAGAGGCGATGCGATGACCGCGACCAATGCCGTTTCCCCGTCGCTGGGGCCGTTCGACCCCGAGCGAAGCGAATTGCTGCGCGGCCTGGTCGATGGGCTCGAGCCCGCCGGCCTGCAATGGCTTTCGGGATTTGCAGCCGGGGTTGCCCATGCGCGCGGCGACGGCCGCCTCGCGGGTCTCGAGAGCGCACACTTCGGCGGTCCGGTCGCGGCCGTCAGGCCGGAATCCGTCGCACGACTCGCAGTCGTCTACGGCTCGCAGACCGGAAATGGCAAGCGCATCGCCGAGCGTCTGGGCCGGGCTGCCGAGGCTGCCGGGCTCGCGGTACGCGTCTATGCCGCCCGCGACTACCCCCTCAAGGACCTCGCGCGAGAGCAGCTGCTCAGCGTCGTGATGAGCACGCACGGTGACGGCGATCCGCCCGACGACGCCCGTGGCTTCATCGAGCACATTGCCGGCAAGCGCGCCCCGAGACTCGACGGCCTGAGCTACGCCGTGCTCGCGCTCGGCGACTCGAGCTACCCGAAGTTCTGCGAGACCGGCCGCCAGGTGGACGAACGGCTGGCGGCGCTGGGCGCGCGGCGCCTGGCGCCGCGTGTCGAATGCGATGTCGACTTCGAGCGGCTCGCCGCTCCATGGCTGGACCAGGGTCGCAGGTCGCGACGGTGACCCGGTTGCGCAGCGTCCCGCCGGCGCCTGCTTTCGATCGCGAGCAGCCGTTCCAGGCTCGCGTCGTTGCGAACGAGCGGATCACGGGGCGGGGCGCCTCGAAGGACGTCCGGCACGTCGAACTCTCGCTCGAGGGGTCGGGCCTCAGGTACCAGCCCGGTGACGCACTGGGCGTGTGGCACGAGAACCCGTCGCAGGTCGTCGACGCAGTGCTGGCCGCGCTCGGCCTGCCTGGCGAAGTGCCAGTGACGCTCGATTCAGCCACTCGAACGCTGCGCGACTGGCTTTCGAGCCGACGCGAGATCACGCGGCTGACGCGGCCGTTCCTGATCCAGCATGCGCAGCTCGCGGGCAGCGCGGACCTCGCTGCGCTGCTCGAGCCGGGCAACGAGGATCAGCTTCGGCGCACGCTGAAGGACCTGCAGCTGGTGGACGTGCTCCAGGCACATCCGGCGGCCTGGGAGGCGGAGGCGATCGTGTCGGCGCTGCGCCCGCTCGCTCCGCGGCTTTACTCCATCGCCTCCGCACAGGAGGCCGTGGGAGACGAGGTGCACGTGACTGTCGCGGTCGTCGACTACGAGAAGGAAGGGCAGCGACGCCTCGGTGCGGCTTCGGCCCACCTGGCAGGACTGACGGGCGACGACGCCACGGCACGCATCTTCATCGAGAGCAACGAGCGATTCCGGCTGCCTGCGGATCCCACGCGGGACGTGATCATGATCGGGCCGGGAACCGGCGTCGCGCCTTATCGCGGCTTCCTGCAACAGCGTGAGTCGCAGGGTGCGGCGGGGCGGAACTGGCTGGTGTTCGGGGCGCGGCACTTCGGCAGCGAGTTCCTCTACCAGGTCGAGTGGCAGGAGGCGGCCCGCAAGGGGTTGCTGCACCGCGTGGACGTGGCTTTCTCGCGGGACGGCACGCCGCGTGCCTACGTGCAGGATCGCCTGCGCGAGGCCGGCAGGGAGGTGTTCGCGTGGCTCGAGGGCGGTGCGCACCTGTACGTCTGCGGCGACGCCGAGCGCATGGCCCCCGACGTGAACGAGGCGCTCGTGGACATCGTCGCCGCCCACGGCTGCCTCGAGCGCGACGCCGCCGAGTCTTACCTGAGGCGGCTGGCCGACGACCGTCGCTACCTGCGGGACGTGTACTGACCGTGGCCGAGCAGTCCCCCGTCGAGCGCATCAAGCGCGAAAGCCAGCTGCTGCGCGGCACGCTGGTCGAGAGCCTGGCCGATCCGCTCACCGGTGCGATCCGCGAGAACGACACGGCGATCATCAAGTTCCACGGCAGTTACCAGCAGGACGACCGCGACATCCGCGAGGAGCGGCGCCGTCAGAAGCTCGAGCCCGACTACCGCTTCATGATCCGTACACGGCTGCCGGGCGGCGTGTGCACGCCGCGGC
>PDVJ01000037.1_pt2 | contig 29943 bp, 28 predicted proteins | sample 1369811 | NCBI WGS metagenome assembly PDVJ01 (sample SAMN07795376, study PRJNA414565) | Alkali sediment metagenome, whole genome shotgun sequencing project. | reverse complement strand
GCCCGACGGTGCAACAGCTTCCGCCATCTCGAGGTTCGCCGCGTACTCGTCGCCGTCGGAGAAGGCGATGGCGTCCTCGCCCGAATCGGCCAGCACGTGGAATTCCTGGGAAGCGCTGCCGCCGATGCTGCCGGTGTCCGCGCGCACCGCCCGGAACTTGAGCTGCAGCCGGGTGAAGATCCGCGAGTAGGCGTCGTACATGGCCTGGTAGCCCTGCTCGAGCGAGGCCTCGTCGAGGTGGAACGAATACGCGTCCTTCATCGTGAATTCACGGGCGCGCATGACGCCGAAACGCGGTCGGATCTCGTCGCGGAACTTGGTCTGGATCTGGTAGAAATTGACCGGCAGCTGCCGATAACTCTTCAACTCGCGCCGCGCAAGGTCGGTGATCACTTCCTCGTGCGTCGGTCCGTAGCAGTACGGCCGGTCGTGCCGGTCGTTCATGCGCAGCAGCTCCGGCCCGAACCGCTCCCAGCGCCCCGACTCCTGCCAGAGTTCAGCCGGCTGCACGGTCGGCATCAGCAGTTCTATCGCTCCCGCGCTGTTCATTTCCTCGCGGATGATGGCCTCGACCTTGCGCAGTACGCGCAGTCCCATTGGCAGCCAGGTGTACAGGCCGGCCGCGAGCCGGCGGATCAGGCCGGCGCGCAGCATCAGCTGGTGGCTGACCACCTCGGCGTCCGCGGGAACGTCCCGCAAGGTGTTGATCGGGTAGGTAGAAAGTCGCATCGTGATTCCGGGCCAGCGTTCGGGCGGCGCGACATTCTAGCAGAGGGGGTCGAGCACGCCGGTCACGGTTGCGGCCATACGTTGTGCCGGCGCCGCGCGCTACCTATCATGCCCCGAGCAAGAACGGGTGGGTGCAAATGACGATCGATCCTTCGCGATCTCCGGAGGCGGGACGGCCCCGCGGCCGCGGCATATTCCTGCTGCCGAACCTGTTCACGACCGCCGTGCTTTTTTCCGGCTTCTACGCGATCGTGGCCGCGACGGACGGCAACTTCGACCGCGCCGGCATCGCGATATTCGTCGCCATGGTCTGCGACGGCCTGGACGGCCGCATCGCGCGCTGGACCAACACCCAGACCGAGTTCGGCAAGGAGTACGACAGCCTTTCCGACATGGTCGCCTTCGGCCTCGCCCCGGCGGTGGTGGCCTACCAGTGGGGCGTGGCCCGTATCGCCGAGTACGGCTACGTCTGGGGCCGAATCGGCTGGCTCGCGACTTTCTTCTACGCAGCCTGCGCGGCGATACGGCTGGCGCGCTTCAATGCGCGCTCCGCGACATCCGACAAGCGTTTCTTCGAGGGATTGCCGAGCCCGTCGGCCGCGGCGCTGCTCGCCGGCTTCGTCTGGATGCTGAACGACCTGCAGCGCGAGGGCCTGCGCGCGCTGGTACTGGCCTTCGTCGTGGCCACCGCTGCGGGCCTGCTGATGGTCAGCCGCTTTCCGTACCTGAGCGGCAAGGATTTCAACCTGAACCGGCGCCTGCCGTTCGCGTTCATGCTGCTGGTGCCGCTGGGGTTCGTTCTGGTGGGCTCGAGTCCGCCCGAGATGCTGTTCGGTCTCTTCGCGCTGTACGCGCTGTCGGGTCCGGCCCTGTGGGCCAGGCGCAGGTTCTCGCGCGGTCGCCGCGGCGGGGCCGGCAAGTAGCGCCGGAGATGGCGATCGACCCACGACAGGCGGCGTACCTCGATGCGCTCGGCGTCGATGTGTACGTACGGCGCGATCTGCCGCCGCGCGCGCCCGAGTCCGGTCATGTCCCCGGCGAACAGCCAGCGGTCGCGGTCGAGGCGGCGCCAGGTTCGGTAGCGGGCGACGCGGCTGGGCTCGATTGGACCGCCTTGCGCGCACGCGTGGCGGCATGCACCCTCTGCGAGCTGCAATTCACGCGTACGCAGACGGTGTTCGGCGTGGGCAGCCCGACGGCCCGCTGGATGTTCATCGGCGAGGCGCCGGGCGCCGAGGAAGACCGCCAGGGCGAGCCGTTCGTCGGCCGCGCGGGCCAGTTGCTGACGTCGATGCTGAAGGCTCTGGGGTTCGCAAGGGAAGACGTCTACATCGCCAACGTGCTCAAGTGCCGGCCGCCGGGCAATCGCGATCCGCGTCCCGAAGAGGCGCGTTGCTGCCGTGACTACCTCGAGCGTCAGATAGAACTGGTGGCGCCGACGCTTATCGTGGCGGTCGGACGCATTGCGGCGCAGAACCTGCTCGGCACCGACATGCCGCTCGCGAAGCTCCGAGGCACCGTCCACGCGCTTGGGGAACGGCGCCGGCCCGTCCTCGTCACCTATCACCCGGCTTACCTGCTCAGGAGCCCGGGTGAGAAGCGCAAGGCCTGGCAGGATCTGCTGCTCGCAAGGGAGACTTTCGGCCGGCTCGAGCGCGGCGAGAGTGTGCTGCCGTGAGCGCAGCGACCGCTGATCCGCGTGAGCGTCAACACCGATTGGTGAAGTTCCGGGCAATGATGCCGTCGGACGTCGCTGCGGTCGGTTCGATCGAGCGGGCCTCGTACACTTACCCGTGGAGCGAAGGAATATTCCGTGACTGCCTGCGGGTCGGCTACCTGTGTCGGGTCGCCGATATGGAAGGCGGGATCGTCGCCTATGGAGTTGTCGCGATGGGCGCTGGCGAGGCCCACATCCTCAATCTGTGCGTACGCGGCGACATGCGCGGCCGGAGCGTCGGGCGGCAGATGTTGATGCTGCTGCTCGAGCGGGCCCGGCATGCGGGCATGACCGACGTTTTCCTGGAGGTCCGACCTTCGAACCTGCTCGCCATCACGCTCTACCAGTCGGTCGGATTCGTCCAGGTCGGGCTGCGCAAGGGTTACTACCAGGCGGAGCAGGGGCGCGAGGACGCGCTGGTGCTCAAGCTCGACCTGAAGAGCGGACCCGGGGTCGTCACGAGTCCCTGATAGAATCGCGGCCCCATTCGCGATTGACCGACCCAGACCGATGACAGCCCTGCGCGATGAAGTGGCGCGCCGCCGCACCTTCGCCATCATCTCCCATCCCGACGCCGGCAAGACCACGCTGACCGAGAAGCTGCTGCTTTTCGGCGGTGCGATCCAGATGGCCGGCACCGTCAAGGGTCGCAAGGCTACGCGCCACGCGACTTCGGACTGGATGCGCCTCGAGCAGCAGCGCGGCATCTCGGTGACCTCGAGCGTGATGCAGTTCCCGTACCGTGGATGCATGGTCAACCTGCTCGACACCCCGGGTCACGAGGACTTCTCGGAGGACACATACCGCACGCTCACAGCGGTCGACTCGGCGCTCATGGTCATCGACTGCGCAAAGGGCGTCGAGGAGCGCACCATCAAGCTGATGGACGTGTGTCGCCTGCGCGACACGCCGATCATGACCTTCATCAACAAGCTCGACCGCGAGGGACGCGAGCCGCTCGAGTTGCTGGACGAGATCGAGAAGGTGCTGAGGATCGCGTGTGCGCCGATCACCTGGCCCATCGGCATGGGCCGAGAGCTGCGCGGCGTCTACCACCTGCTCGAGGATCGCATCTACGTCCACCAGGCGGGCGAGAAGGGGCGGGCGGGCACGCACTCGACGATCGACGGGGTGGCGAGCCCCGATGCCACGGCTTTCCTGGGTGACCGCGCGCGGTCGTTCCGCGACGAGGTCGAGCTGGTCCGCGTCGCCTCGCAGGCTTTCTCCCACGAGGAATACCTGGCCGGCCTGCAGACCCCGGTGTTCTTCGGCTCCGCAATCAATAATTTCGGCGTGACGGAGCTGCTTGCGGCCTTCGTCGATTATGCGCCGGCGCCGCTGCCGCGCGACACGACGACCCGCAGCGTGGATGCCTTCGAGGAGCCGCTCACGGGCTTCGTCTTCAAGATCCAGGCGAACATGGATCCCGGCCACCGTGACCGCATCGCATTCATGCGCATCTGTTCCGGACGCTACGAGCGGGGCATGCGGCTATTCCACACGCGGCTCGGCAAGGAAATTCGCCTCGCCGACGCGCTCACGTTCCTCGCGGCAGACCGCCAGCATGCGGAGCAGGCATATGCGGGCGACATCATCGGCCTGCACAACCACGGCACCATCAACATCGGTGACACGTTCTCCGAGGGCGAGTCGCTCACGTTCACCGGCATCCCGAATTTTGCGCCCGAGATGTTCCGGCGCGTGGTGCTGAGGGACCCGCTGCGCATGAAGGCGCTGCAGAAGGGCCTCGACCAGCTCTGCGAGGAGGGCGCGACGCAGCTGTTCCGGCCGCTGCGGAACAACGACCTGATCCTCGGGGCGGTCGGCCAGCTGCAGTTCGACGTCGTGGCTTTCCGCCTTCAGGACGAGTACGGGGTGCAGGCGACCTGGGACAACGTCAACGTTTACACGGCGCGCTGGGCGTACTGCGCCGATCCGAAGAAACAAGCGGAATTCCGCAGCAAGGCGCACGACAACCTGGCGCTCGACCACTCTGGCGCGCTCGTCTACCTGGCGCCGACGCGCGTGAACCTGCAGCTCACCGTCGAGCGCTGGCCCGAAGTGACGTTCCGGGAGACGCGTGAGCACCTCGCCTCCGCGGCGTAGTCCGCTCAGGCGGCGCCCGGTCGTTGCCTGGGCGCTTTACGACTGGGCGAATTCGGCCTTCGCCACCACCGTCATGGCGGGGTTCTTCCCGGTCTTCTTCAAGCAGTACTGGAACGCAGGGGTCGTCGCGACCGAAAGCACCTATCGGCTCGGCGTGACGAGTGGCGTGGCGAGCCTTGTCATAGCGCTGATGGCGCCTGCGCTCGGCGCCATTGCCGACCGCGGCGGCACGAGGGTCCGGCTGCTCATGGCGTTCACCATCGTCGGGTCGCTCGCGACGCTGGCGCTGTCGCTGGTGGGGCAGGGACAGTGGCAACTGGCGGCCGCACTGTTCCTCGTGGCATCGCTCGGTTTCTGGGGCGGCATCGTGTTCAGCGACTCGCTGCTGCTGCACGTAGCGGAGTCGCACGAGTACGATCTCGTGTCCGGCTTCGGCTATTCGCTCGGTTATCTCGGCGGAGGCCTGTTGTTCGCGGTCAACGTGCTGATGACGCTGCAGCCGCAGTGGTTCGGGCTCGCGAATGCCGCGGAGGCGGTCCGCTGGTCGTTCGTGAGCGTCGGCGTCTGGTGGGTGGTGTTCGCGCTGCCGTGCGCGTTCCTCGTCCACGAGAAAAGAGACGCGCGCGCCCGCCTGCCGCTGGCGGCGGCGATACGCCAGGGCTTCGCGGAATTGCGCGGTACGCTGCGCGAGATCAGGCGCTACCGGCCGCTGCTGTGGTTTCTCGCCGCGTACATACTGTACATCGATGGCGTAAACACCATCGTCAAGATGGCCGTGGACTACGGACTTTCGCTCGGGTTCGACCAGTCGCACCTGATCAAGGCGCTGCTGCTCACGCAGTTCGTGGCGTTTCCGGCGGCGCTGGGCTTCGGCTGGCTCGGCGGAAAGATCGGCGCGCGCAGAGGCATCTTCATCGCGCTTGCCGTGTACATCGCGGCGACTTGCTATGCCTACTTCCTGCAGGAAGCGCGCGACTTCTACGTGCTCGCGTTCGTGGTGGGGCTGGTGCAGGGCGGCATCCAGTCGCTGAGCCGAAGCTACTATGGCCGCCTCGTGCCGCCGGACAAGTCGTCGGAGTTCTTCGGCTTCTACAACATGATGGGCAAGGCCTCGGCCATCATCGGGCCCACTCTGGTGGGCGTCACGGCGGCGGTCACGGGCGACTCGCGGCTCTCGATCTTGTCGATCCTGCTGCTGTTCATCGCCGGCGGGGCGCTGCTCGTCGTGGGGACGCGGGTCGAGCGCAGCGCCGCGGCGTCGACTTCGGGTTAGCTCGTCGCTGACCGACTCGCGCGCGGTGTTGCTTTCCGCTCGTGACGTTGCATGCGCCGTGCGAGGTGCCGGATTCCCCAGCTGCAACACGCGCCGCTACCACCCCGCGGGATCGAGCGCGTAGAACTCACGCAGCAGCGCATACAGCCGGGGATGTGACTTGCAGAGCCCATCCGGGCGTTCGAAGAAGTCTTCCGTAGCGACGGCGAAGAACTCGGCCGGGTCTTCCGCGGCGTAGGGATCGAGAAACGTCTGCTCGCCGCGATCCACGGCGTCGAGCAGCGAATCGAATTCCTGATTGATGTCGGCGGCCCAGCCCGCGAGCGCGCGCGCTCCGGAATCCGCGCGAGCGACAGGCTGCGCCGGATCGGCGAGGCCGAGTCCCTCGGCTTCGAGGTAGTGCGCGAACTCGTGCAGCGCGACGTTGTAGCCCTCGCCCGGGAATCTCGCGGACTCCAGGACGTCCTCCCATGACAGGATGATCCGGCTCGACTCCCATGCCTCGCCCGACAGCACCCGCCGCCGCTTCTCGACGATCCCGGCTTCGTCCTCGACCTCGTCCTCGACCCAGAACGGAGCCGGGTAGACCAGGATCGAATGCAGCTCGTCGTAGTGACCGCGGCGGCCGAGCACCAGCAGGCAGGCGAGGGCAGCGATGGTGACGCGGATCTCGTCGGTCACGGCGAGCCCGTTGCAGCCGACGAATTCCTTCTCGGCGAGGAAGACGCTCACGAGCCCGGCATGCCTGGCCCGCAGCACGGGCGGCATGCGTCGCCACGCGGGCAGGTTGCGTTCGATGTGTGCGGTGAAATCGTCCGGCAACGACCGCTCGAGCGCTGCGCGCCGGCGGCGCGCCGCGATCGCCGGTCGGATCGTGAGCCACGCGAGGACGGCGACCGCGACCAGCGCGATCGCCGTTGTCACGCCCACGGTTTCAGCCGAGTTTCTTCAGCCGCTCGACCAGGTCGACGTACGATTTCATTGCCTTGTCGGTGTCGGTGCCCTTCAGTCGAGCCCACGCGTCGAACTTGGCGCGGTTGACGAAGTCGAACGCACCGGGCCGGTCGCCTGTGACGTCGCCGACGCTCGCCTGCTTGTAGTACGCGTACAGCCGCAGCATGTCCTCGTCGGACGGCCGCGTCTTGAGGCTCTTCGAGTCCTTGGCCGCAGCCTCGAATTTCTTTTTCAGGTCTGACATGGTCCTGCTCGTTCAGCGCATCGGGGGACGTGAAGCATACCTCAGCGAGATTCACGGGCGGAGCCGGTTCACGAGGTATCGGAGCCGGCGCAGTTCCGTTTCGGTCGGCAGCGGGCCGTAGCGCAGCGCAGCATAGACGTCGCGGATCGCCACGATCTCGAGTGCGAGGTCCGGGCACGCGGCGGCCGCGCGATCCAGGAATGCGACCGGCCCCTCGGCCGGATGCTGCTCGATGCCACGGCGACGCAGGCGGCGGGCGGCAACCGAGTGCAGCCGTGCGGGCCAGTCCCTCGGCGGCTCGCGGTACCGCCACGCGAGATAGAGGGTAAGCGCGACGAAGAACGCCGCGAGGCTTGCCGTCATGCCGAGCCCGAGCGCACGCCAGTCCGGTTCGTCGACGCCCAGGCGTTCCAGCAGGCGCATCTGGGACGCCGAGCTGAAGCGCACGATCCGCTCGTTCCAGAAGTCATTGGCTGCGTCCCAGGCGAGCGACACCTGGAACCAGACCTCGCTGTCCTGTCGCAGGCGTCCCGGTACCGGTTCGTCGGCGCCCACGGATCCGATCAGGCCGCGCTCGATGCGCTCGGGAGCCACGGCCGCCGTCGGGTCCATGCGCACCCAGCCACGCTCGCCCAGCCAGATCTCCGACCATGCGTGCGCGTCTGACTGCCGCACCAGCAGGTAGCCGCCGATCGGGTTCAATTCGCCTCCCTGGTACCCCGTGACGACGCGCGCCGGGACACCGGCGGCGCGCATGACGAAAGTGAAGGCGGAGGCGTAGTGCTCGCAGAAGCCCTTGCGGGTCTCGAACAGGAACTCGTCCACCGCGTTGTCTGAGAGCTTCGGCGGCTCGAGCGTGTACACGTATGGCTGCTCGCGGAACATGCGCAGCATTGCGCCCGCGATGGCCTGCGGTTCCTGCGCGTGCCGCGCCGCGAGCTGGCGCCCGAGCGCCGTCGCACGCGGATTGCCCTCCCGTGGCAGCTGCAGGCTCTTGCGTCGCACGGATTCGGGCAGTGAAGTGCCGGCGCGATACCTGGTGTGAGCGCCCAGGCGATAGGTCGTCAGTTCGGTGAGCGGTCTCGGCGCAAGCAGCTGAAAGTCGAAGGAACGATACGCTTCGCGCTCCGGCCACTGCGTGGCGAGGTCGAGCGCCAGGATCCAGTTGCGGTCGTGGGGCTCGAGCGTGACCTGATACTCAACCGGCTTGCCGGTCGCCACCACTTCCTGCTGCGGGAAGGTCTGGCCGCGGCTTCGCCGCCAGCTGCGACCGTCGAATTCGTGCAGCACCGGGCCTCGCCAGTAGCGTTGCGCCGGAGGCGGGACCGCGCCGGAGAACCGCACCCGGAAGGCCGGTTCGCCCGACACGCTGAGGTCGGAAACGTCGCCGGGCGTCATCTCGTCGTTGAGGCCTGTGCGGGCCGACTGTCCCGCCGCTATCCCCCAGAATGGCCCCGGCAGGCGAGGGAACAGCAGGAACAGCGCGAACGCCAGCGGCGCGGCCTGCAGCATCAGCGCAGCCGTACGTCGCAGGACTTCGCGCAGCGAGTCGCCCGTCGCGCCGGCGTGAACGCGCATCAGCGCGCCGGTTGCGAGCAGCACTCCGACCGCGAGCCAGGGGAGCTGCCGCAATTGCTGGTCCCGCAGCAGTGCCGCGTACAGCAGGAAGAAGCAGATGAACGCGACGACGGTGAGGTCGCGGGCGCTGCGGGTCTCGAGCAGCTTCACGCCGGCCATCAGTACGAGAAACGACGTGCCGGCCTCGATCCCGTTCAGCGTGCGGTAGGAGGCGAACACCGCAACGGTCGCCGCCACGGCGATGCTCACCGCCAGCCACTTCGCCGGGAGGGGCCAGCCGCGGCGGTGTGCAGTCCAGCGCCAGGTACAGGCCGCCACCAGCAGCAGCACGATCCACGGTGGCAGGTGCATGCCGTGCCCGGCAATCGCGACCGCGAGCGCTGCGAGCACGCCGTCGAGGCCGCGCAGTCCGTCGGACTTCGTCTCAGTCACGGGGGTCACGCGGGTCGAAGAGCGCGAGGTTCGCAAGGCACCGTTCGTAATGCGCCGAGCCGATATTCGGTTCGATGACCGTTCCCGGCAGTCGCAGGCCGAACGCCTCGCCGCGCTGGTGGGCGTCCAGCACCCAGCGACACAGCCGGGCGAGGCGGGCCTCGACGTCGAGCCCAGGCAGGCTGTCCCAGTCCAGTACATGCGAGACGACGTCAGTGCCCGCGTACTGCTTCGTGTGCAGCCCACGCCCGCGCGCGTAGGCCTTCCACGCGATGCGGCGCAGCGAGTCGCCGGCCTGATAGGGCTTCAGGCCCGTGAAATCGTCATCACCCCGGGCGTGGTCCTGCGCGCCGCCCGTATCGGTGGCGACGCCGGGAGGCGCAAGCCCCGGTTCTGCCGGACGCGGCCATGCAATCGCGGAGTACTCCGGGTGCACGACGGCCCAGGCCCGGAACAGGCCGAGCGGATGCCGCGTCGCCAGCACGAAGCGGGGGAGCGTGACACGTCCGCGACGTATGGCGGGCACGGCAAGTTCGGCGGGCGCCGATCCGCAGGCTGGCACGTCCACCGGGCGGGAGGCCCCCCGTTCAAGAGCCACCTCGATGCGCGGCCGCGATGCGCGCGAGCGGTTTTCGAGCAGCAGCCTGAATCGTACGTCCTGCCCCGCGAAGGCGGAGTCGGTCCCGAGGAGTCGAAGCGCGAGCCCCGTCAGCGTTCCGTGGCAGTGGTGCATGGCGACGAGACCGATGCTCGCGAGCAGCAGCGCAAGGCCGAGCCCCAGGTTGTTGTTGTAGTTCAGGCCGCCCATCACCATGGCGAACACCATCACGGCGTACGCGATTCCGAGGCGCGTCGGCAGGATGTAGATGCGTCGGCCGTGCAGCAACACCGGGTCCCGGTCGAGGCCCTGGCGGCGTCGGAGCCAGGCCTGCATGCGCCGGTCCAATGCCGCGCGCAGGCGTCGAATCGGTTTGCGCATCCCGGCCTTATGGAACCGGCACCGACTCGAGGACGAACTGGCCGACCTGCCCGGCATCGCGGAAGCGCGACGACTCGCGCGGTGCCAGCCGGTGGCCGGCGACCGCAGGCAGCACCGCCTGCACGTCCTCGGGCAGCACGCCGGGATGCGCGTGCATCAGCGCCCAGGCCTGCGCGGCGCGCAGCAGCCCGATCACGGCGCGAGGCGACAGCCCCGCCTCGAACTCGCTCGCTTGGCGCGTATAGAGCGCGATCGCCTGTACGTAGTCGAGCAGCGCCTCCGACGCGTGCACGCGCGGCACTTCGCCCTGCAGTCGCAGCAGCAGCTGTGGCGTGAGCGCCGGGACGAGTGACACCAGCAGGTCGCGCCGGTCCCGGCCGAGCAGCAATTGCCGTTCGAGCGACGCTTCCGGATAGCCAAGCTCTATACGCATCAGGAAGCGGTCGAGTTGCGACTCCGGCAGCGGAAACGTCCCGATCTGGTACATCGGGTTCTGCGTTGCGATGACGAAGAACGGTTCGCTCATCGGGTAGGTCTGGCCGTCGGCGGTCACCTGGTGCTCCTCCATCGCCTCGAGCAGCGCGCTCTGTGCTTTCGGAGTTGCCCGGTTCACCTCGTCGGCGAGGACGAGTTGTGAGAAGACGGGACCACGGTGGAAACGGAACTGCCCTGTCTCGGCATCGAAAACCGAGACCCCAGTGACGTCGGCCGGGAGCAGGTCGCTGGTGAACTGGATCCGCTGGTAGGTCAGGCCGATGCAGCCTGCGAGCGCATGCGCGAGCGTCGTCTTGCCGACGCCCGGAATATCCTCGATGAGCAGGTGACCGCGCGCCAGCAGGCACGCGAGGCTGAGGCGGAGCTGGCGCTCCTTGCCGAGAATGATGCCACCCAGTGCAGCGACCGCGGCTTCCACTCGCTCGACCCCTGCCGGGTCGAGTCGGGCCGCCGCGCCGTGCGAATGCGCGCTCACGCGCCGGCCCCGGCGGCACCGGCCGCCTCGAGACGCCGCATCTGTTCGGCCAGCTGGGCCAGCTGTCGCTCGAACTCCGCGATCCGCTCACGCTCCTGCGCCACGACCTCGGGAGGCGCATTAGCCACGAACTTCTCGTTCGCGAGCTTCGCCACGCACTTGTCCCGATCCTGCGCCGCGCGCGCGTGCCGCTTGTCCAGTCGGGCGATCTCCGAGGAAACGTCGTCGACCAGCCGTGCAAACGGCGCCAGGATGGTCCGGCCCGAGATGATGGCGACGGCGCAGGGCGGGAGCTCGTCCTCGGAGGCCACGATGGTCACCGACTCCAGGTTGCCGACGCGAGCGATCGTGTCGCTGAGCGCGGCGATCGCAGCGGCATCCCCTGGCCTGTCGGTACGCACGTAGACCGGCGTGGTCCGCGAGTGCGGCACGTCGAGTTCGCCGCGGATCTGCCGGATGCCGAGCACCACGGCCTGCAGCAGTGCCACCTGGCGCGCGGCCTCCTCATCCGCCGCGAAGTCGGCGGCGGCAGGGTAGGGCTGCAGCATGATGGTCGGCCCCTTGCGCCCGGCGAGCGGACCGACCCGCTGCCAGATCTCCTCGGTGATAAACGGCATCAGCGGGTGCAGCAGGCGCAGCGCTGCTTCGAGCACCTCGACCAGCGTCCGTCGGGTCCCGCGCTTGAGCGCCGCCGTCGCGTCCTCGGCGTGCAGCACGGGTTTCGAGAGCTCGAGGTACCAGTCGCAGAACTCGTACCAGACGAATTCGTACATCGCCTGCGCCGCGAGGTCGAAGCGATAGGCGGCGAGATTCTCACGCACGGAGGCGATGGCGATGCCCAGCCGGCCGCGGATCCAGCGGTCCGCGACCGTGTACGCGCAGTCGCCGTCGAGGTCGGCGGCGACCTGCTCGGTGTTCATCAGCACGTAGCGCGAGGCGTTCCAGAGCTTGTTGCAGAAATTGCGATAACCCTCGATCCGCCCGAGGTCGAAGCGGATGTCGCGGCCCATGGTCGCGAGGGCGGCGAACGTGAAGCGCAGCGCATCCGTGCCATAGGCCGGGATGCCTTGCGGAAACTGCTTGCGGGTCGCTTTCTCGATGGCCGTCTTCATCTGCGGCTGCATGAGTCCCGTCGTGCGCTTTGCCACCAGCGCATCGACCTCGATGCCGTCGATCAGGTCCAGCGGGTCGATGATGTTGCCCTTGGACTTCGACATCTTGTTGCCGTGCTCGTCGCGGATGAGCCCGGTGATGTAGACCTCGCGGAACGGCACCTCGCCGGTGAACTTGAGGCCCATCATGATCATCCGGGCGACCCAGAAGAAGATGATGTCGAAGCCGGTCACGAGCACCGAGGTCGGGTAGAACGCCTTGAGTTCGGGCGTGCTGGCGGGCCAGCCGAGCGTCGAGAACGGCCAGAGCGCGGAGCTGAACCAGGTGTCGAGCACATCCGCGTCGCGTCGCAGCGCGGTCTCCCCGCCGTGCTTCGTCCGCGCCTGCGCCAGCGCGTCCGCTTCGCTGCGGGCGACGTAGACGTTGCCGGCCTCGTCGTACCAGGCGGGAATCCGGTGCCCCCACCAGAGCTGCCGGCTGATGCACCAGTCCTGGATGTTGCGCATCCACTGGAAGTACGTCTTCGACCAGTTGTCCGGGACGAAACGGATGCTGCCGTCCTCGACGGCCCGGATCGCCGGCGCGGCGAGCGGTGCGATGCGGACGTACCACTGGTCCGTCAGCCAGGGCTCGAGCACGGCCTGGCTGCGGTCACCGCGCGGCACCGGCAGCGTGTGCGGGTCGGTCTTCTCGAGCAGTCCCGCCGCCTCGAGGTCCGCCACGACGCGCCTGCGCGCCTCGAAGCGATCGAGTCCGCGGTAGGCGGCCGGCGCCGATTCGTTCAGCATCGCGTCGGCGGTGAACAGGTTGATCAGCGGCAGGCCGTGGCGCTTGCCGATCTCGTAGTCGTTGAAGTCGTGCGCCGGCGTGATCTTCACGCAGCCGCTGCCGAAGGCGGGGTCCACATACTCGTCGGCGATGATCGGGATCAGTCGATCGGCGAGGGGCAGGCGGATCGATCGGCCGACCAGGTGGCGATAGCGCTGGTCGTCGGGATGCACCGCGACCGCGGTGTCGCCGAGCATGGTCTCCGGCCGCGTCGTCGCGACCACCACGTGGCCACTGTCATCCGCCAGCGGATAGCGCAGATGCCAGAGATTGCCCGGCTCGGGTTCGGCCACGACCTCGAGGTCGGACAGCGCAGTGTGCAGCACCGGGTCCCAGTTGACGAGCCGCTGCCCGCGGTAGATCAGCCCCTGCTCGAACAGCCGCACGAACACCTCGGCAACCGCGTCCGACAGTCCCTCGTCCATGGTGAAACGGTCTCGCGACCAGTCCACTGAGTTGCCGAGGCGGCGCATCTGTCGGCTGATGGTGTCGCCCGATTGCCCCTTCCATTGCCAGACACGCTCGACGAATGCCTCGCGTCCCAGATCCTGGCGTGTGCGGCCCTCGGTATTCAACTGCCGTTCGACCACCATCTGCGTGGCGATCCCGGCGTGGTCCGTGCCCGGTTGCCAGAGCGTGCGGTCGCCCTCCATCCGGTGCAGTCGCGTGAGCGCGTCCATCAGCGTGTGCTGGAACGCGTGGCCCATGTGCAGCGTCCCGGTCACGTTGGGCGGCGGGATCATGATGCAGTAGGGCTTGCCCGCGCCGGTCGGCGCGAACCAGCCGGCGTCCTCCCAGGCCGAGTAAAGGCGGGATTCGATGTCGCGCGGCGAGTAGCTCTTGTCCATCGGACGTTTCAGTTGACGCGGTCCGGTCCGCGGAAGTGCTCTTCGATGATGCCGGAGATGAGCGTCGGCAGCTGCGAACGCAGCCGGTCCGACACCTGCTCGAGCAGCAGTGCCTCCATTTCCCGGCAGGCGTTGTGCACGAANTCGTCGGCCCTTTCGAGGATCACCCCGGTCAGGTGGGCCTCGAGCTCGANCAGGAACCGCGTCGTGCCGTCNCCCGCCGGAGCGGCGCCGATGGCATCGTCTTCGATGATGTCNGTCAGCACCGGGATCGCGTCCGCCGGCTGGTTCATGTCCGTCTCCATGCTCAGAGGTTGTGGGTTTCGGGCACGAGGCCGGCTTCCTTATAGCCACGCCAGCGAACCCGCGCGCTGCGTCTCGCCTCCTCGTCGCCTGCCACGATCTCGCAGACGCGGGTGAAAGCGGCAAACTCCGCTGGCAGATCCGGGCCCAGGTTGACCAGCACGTCGCGGTGCGAGGCCGGCAGCGCGCCGCTCGTGATCAGCACCGGCGTGGCGGTCGCGAAGTCCGGATCCGCCGGCCAGACGCCATGCGGCACGAAACTGCGGTCGCTGAACGTCCACATCAGCTCGTCGACCTCCACGGTCTCCGCGGTTGCGGAGGTGCGCACGGCGACGCGCAGGCCATGCGCGTATGCTTTTTCCACCAGCCTGCAGGCGGTGGTGAGGCGCGAACGCTGGTCGGTCGCGGCCAGCACGTAGAAGTCGACCTTTGTCCCGGCCACGTTCAGCGTCGGTTCAGCAGGAAATCCATCAGCAGCGGGACCGGACGCCCGGTGCTGCCTTTCTGCGCGCCGCTCAGGTAGGCCGTGCCCGCGATGTCGACATGCGCCCAGCGCATACCGTCGGTGAACTTGGCGAGGAAGCACGCGGCCGTGACCGCACCGCCTTCGCGTCCGCAGGAATTGGTGAAGTCCGCGAAGTTGCTCTTCAACTGCTCGTGGTACTCCTCCGCCATCGGCATGTGCCAGGCCCGGTCCTCGGCCCGGCGGCCCGCTTCCACGATCTCGGCGGCGAGTTCGTCGTCGTTGCTCATGACCGCGGAGAGATGGGCGCCGAGCGCGATCACGCAGGCGCCCGTCAGCGTCGCGATGTCGACCACCACCGCCGGCTTGAAGCGCCGCGCGTAGGTCAGCGCGTCGCACAGGATCAGTCGGCCCTCGGCGTCCGTGTTGATGACCTCGATGGTCTGGCCGGACATGCTGCGCACGATGTCGCCAGGCTTGGTCGCCCGGCCGCTCGGCATGTTCTCGCAGGCGGGTATGAGCCCGACCAGGTTGAGTGGCAGCCCGATTTCGGCCGCGGCCTTGATGCAGCCGAATACGCTCGCGGCACCGGTCATGTCGAACTTCATCTCGTCCATGCCCACTGGCTGCTTGAGCGAGATGCCGCCGCTGTCGAACGTCACACCCTTGCCGACCAGCACGACGGGCGCCTGCCTGCCGGCGCCCTGGTAGCGCATGACGATCAGCTTGGCGGGCTCGTCGGATCCGGCCGTGACCGACAGGAACGAGCCCATCTTGAGGCGGCGGAGCTCTGCTTCATCGAGCACCTGCGTGCGGACGCTGCGGTACTCCCGGGCGAGTTCGCGTGCCGTTCGCGCGAGGTGGCCAGGCGTGCAGACGTTGGCTGGCAGGTTGGCGAGATTGCGGGTCAGCATCGTGCCGGCGGCAATGCCGCTGCCATGCACGAGCCCGCGCTCGGCGTCCTTCTTCTGGTCGCGCTCGGCCACGGCCACCGCGAAGCTCTTGAGCGCGTGCTCCGGCGGCTTGCGCGAGCTGCGGATCGCGGGCACGCGGTAAAGCGCATGGCCCACGGCCTCGGCTGCGAGCCGGCCGCGGTAGTAGGCGTCCGTGTCGCCGACGGGCTCCTGCGACAGGTAGCTCACCGCATCGCGTGCCCCGGATTTCGCGACCCTTGCGACCGCGGCCTGCAGCGCCTTCTTGTACTGCTTGCGCTTGAACCCGTCCTTCTTGCCGAGCCCGACTACCAGCACCCGACTCGCGGGGCCGCTTTCCACGTCGAGCATCGACGCTTCCCCGGCCTTCCCCCGCAGGTCGCCCCGCTTGACGAGGCGCGTCAGCCGGCCGCCGAGCGCGGCATCGACCTGCGCCGCCGCGGTGGACAGGGAACCCGATTCATACAATCCGACGATCGCGCAATCCGTGCGCTGGCGTGCGGCGGAGCCGCTGACGGCATAAAAACGCATCTGTTTTCCTGTCTGGTTGATCGGCACGTCACCATCGGGCGACGCATCCGGCTGGTGGCCGGGCAGCGCAGCCCGCTACACTCACGTCGCGCCCCGCTCACCGGTGGTCGCGAAGTCGCGTCCGCGCTCCCGCCTGCGGACGCCGGAGTCTACCTTTTCCAGTCCGGAGCCGCGACCTGTGCTCACCCGGCTTGACCGCTACCTGCTCCGCGAGACGACCCAGTCGTTCGTCGCGGTCACCGGCGTGCTGCTGGTCATCCTGCTGTCGAACCAGCTGGCGCGTGTGCTGGGCCAGGCGGTCAAGGGCGACTTCCCCGGCTCGGTCGTGCTGGCCCTGCTGGGCCTCACGACGCTGCAGCAGCTCACGGTGCTGCTGCCGCTGGGGCTCTTCCTCGGCATCGTGCTCGCGCTCGGCCGCCTTTACCACGAGAGTGAGATGACGGCGATGGCGGCGTGCGGCGTAGGCACGGCGCGAATCTACCGGCCGATACTGCTGCTCACGGCCGTCGTCGTCGGTGCGCTGGCGCTGCTGTCCTTCCAGGTTATGCCGGCCGCTGGCATCAAGGCGCAGCAGATCCGGGTCACCGCGTTGCGGGCGGCGCAATTCGGCTCCCTGGAGCCCGGACGCTTCCGCACGTTCGCCGGCGGCGACGTGGTTTTCTACGCCGAGCGGGTACTGCCTTCGGGGCAGCTCGAGGGCGTGTTCGTGCAGCGTCGCGACGGTGACCGGATAGAACTTGCGGTCGCCGAGCGTGCCGAACAGCGCGGCGCCGGCCTGTCCGACCAGCTTTTCGTGCTGTTCAACGGGCGGCGTTACGAGGGCGTTCCCGGGTCGCCGGAGTGGCGCGTAGTCGAATTCAAGGAGCACGGGGTCCCGGTGCGCATGCCCGAGATGAAGACCAAGGGCGACAAGCTCTCGATCCGGCCCACCCGGGTATTGCTGCAGGCCAGGGGCAATGCCGAGCGTTCCGAGCTCGCGTGGCGCACCTCGATGCCGCTCATGGCGCTCATGCTGATGCTGCTCGCCGTGCCGCTTGCGAAGCTTGCCCCGCGCAAGGGACGGTTCTCGCGTGTCGGATTCGCCATCCTTGCCTACTTCCTTTACTCGAACCTGCTGGCCGCGGTCCGGGCATGGATGGAAAAAGGTAACCCGGCTGGAGAGCTCGGCATGTGGTGGGTGCACCTGCTGCCGCTGATCGCAGCCGCCTGGTTGATCTGGCGGGACGAGCGCCCCGGACGCCTGTGGCGGCGACCCCCGGTCGTGGAGGCCTGACGTGTCGATCCTGGGGCGCTACATTCTGCGCGCGGTACTCGGCTACACGGCGCTCGCGCTGCTGGTGCTGCTGGTGCTCGGCGCATTGTTCCTGTTCATCTCCGAGCAGGGCGACATCGGCACCGGTAGCTACACGGCGAGCCAGGCCATGATGTTCGTGCTGCTCAGCCTGCCGACCTTCGCCGGCCAGTTGTTGCCGGTCGCCGCGCTGATCGGCGCGCTGCTCGCGCTCGGCAACCTGGCGCGTGGCAGCGAACTGGTGGTGATGCGCGCCTCGGGAATCACGACGGCCCGGTTCTGCTGGTGGCTCGCCGTCGCCGGCGTCATTCTCGCGGTGCTCATGGTCTCGCTGAGTGAGTTCGTCGCACCGCCGCTCGAGAAGTACGCACGGCAGCTCAAGGTGTTCAGCAAGTTCAACGAGTTCAGCTTCGCCGGCAACCGCGGCACCTGGGTACGTGACGGCGACACGATCGTGAGCGTCGAGCAGCAGTCGTCGGCGTCGCAGTTCGGCGGAGTGCAGTTGTTCCGGTTCGATGCGAAGCGCAGGCTGGTGAGCGTCGCGCGGGCCGCATCCGCCAGCGTGGATCGCAGGAACAACTGGCGGCTCGAGAACTACACCGAGACGCGCTTCTCCGCCGACGGCACGACGGTCAGGACCGCGCCGGTCGAGGAGGTCCGCACGTCGATCACTCCGGATTTCCTCGGTCTCGCGGTCGTCGAGCCGCAGGCAATGGGATTGAGGGACCTCGTCGCGTACACCGACCACCTGCGACGCAACGACCTCGATGCGACCCGATTCGAGGTGGCCTTCTGGTCGCGGGTCGCGCGCATCACGGCTCTGCTTCTGGTGCTGATCCTCGCACTGCCGTTCGCGCTGGGGCCGATGCGCAACAGCGGCCAGGGTGCGCGCACGGTCATCGGTATCCTGATCGGCGCTGGCTTCGTGCTTGTGAGCCAGACGCTCGAGAACAGCGGACCGTTGCTGAACCTCTCGCCGCTGGTCACCGGCTGGCTGCCGACGGCGCTGCTCGCGGGGCTTACACTCGTGATGCTGAGTCGCGCCCGCTGACCCGCTTCGGCAACAGGACTACGCGGGTCCGGGACAGGCGGTCGTGCCAGGCACGGCCTTCTCGATCGATCAGGATCCAGAGATAGCCGAGGCCCAGCGGCAGCCACGAGAGCAAAGCCGCTGCCAGGCGCTTCGTGGTATCGCCCCAGGTGAGCATCGAGCCGTCCTCGCGCTCGACGCGCAGCCGCCACGATGCCATGCCCAGGGTCTGGCCGCGGCGCGTCCAGAACGTACCGAAGAAAAGAACGACGAGGCCGGCGAGCAGCAGCCGGTAGGCGGACTCGAGCCACGTGTGGTCCGCTGCATTGATTGCTTCGCCGCCCGTCAGCGGCAGCAGCAGCGCCGTCGCGATCATCAGGATCGCGACGAGCAGCAAACCGTCGTAGAACATCGCGGCAAGGCGGCGCGCCAGGCTGGCCTTCATCAGAACTTGTCCGGCCGCAGCACGCTCACGTCCTGCATGAACAGGATCATGGCGTAATCATCGTAGTAGCGCTCGCGCAGTCGACCGGCCACGCGCTCCGCGAAAGAGGGCTCGCATACGACCTCCACGCGGATGTTGCCTTCATGTGCCCAGCTGGATTTTCGGGTGCCGCGGCCGCCGCGACCGCGGGCGTCGGTGATCGTATAGCCACGCACGCCGAGCGCGTCGAATTCCGCCAGCAGCTCGCGTTCGAGCGCTGCTTCGGTGATGATCGTGAGCAGCCGTCGATTGAATTGCTCCATGGTGCGCCGCCTTCAGCCGTGCAGGTAAGCCGCGAGCCGCTCGTAGAGCGGGATCCCGACGATAATGTTGAATGGAAAGGTGACCGCCAGCGATGCCGTGAGCGAAAGGGCCGGGTTCGCCTCCGGAACGGCGGTGCGGATGGCGGCTGGCGCGGCGATGTACGACGCGCTCGCCGCCAGCGTCGCGAGCACAGCCATGCCACCGGGCGACAGGCCCAGCAGACGGCCCAGCATTGCGCCCGTGACCGCCGCCGCCAGCGGCATGCCGACGCCGAACGCGATGATGAAGAGGCCGTGCTGCCTGAGAGTCGGCAGGTGCGACGCGGCAATCAGTCCCATCTCGAGCAGGAACAGCGCCAGGATGCCCTTGAACAGGCCGAAGAAGAAAGGCTGGATGGACGCCGTTCCGTCGGGACCGCTCGCCCAGCCGATTGCCAGCCCGCCGACCAGAAGCACGATGCTGCGGCCGAGGAACAGTTCGCGCGCGAGCGACCGCCAGGCGACCTCGCCCGACAGGCCGCGGGCGAGCAGGATGCCGACCAGGATTGCGGGCACTTCGAGCAGCACGACCCAGACCGGCGCGCGCGATTCGTAGTCGATGCCGCGTGACGCCAGGTATCCGATCACGACCGCGAATGTGCCGACGCTCACCGAACCGTAATGGGCCGCGAGCGACGCGGCGTCGGCGCGCGACAGCCGGCCGACGTACCGCGCGACGGCGAACACGGGCAGGGGCAATGCAAGCCCGAGGCCGATCAGGCCGGCGAACTCAGTGAGCGACATGCCGCCCGTGTCCCGCGCCAGTTCGACTCCGCCCTTGAGCCCGATAGCGAGCAACAGCACGGTCGAGACGAAATCGTAGATGGCGCCGGGGAGGCGCAGGTCCGAGCGCGCGACGCCCGCGCCGATGCCCAGCATGAAAAAGAGAACGACTGGATCCATGGCGGCCATGCGAGCCTGTTGGTGCCTGCTGTGGAAGCGGTGCCGGCCACGTTAGGCGACTCGACGCGCGGAGTCACGCGTCGCGTTGCTAGAATCCGTCGCGAAAGGAGTCGGCATGCAGAACGTCCTCAAGCGTACCACCCTGATCGTCCGCGATGCCCGGCGCTCGACGGGGTTCTATCGCGACGTGCTCGGGCTATCTGTCTGGTACGACGACGAGATCGTTCTCGGTGGGCGCGGGCTCGCCGCGGGCAGGCAGGGCGACCGCACGCGCCTCGTGATCATGAAGGCGCGGGACCCGGCGATCGGGATGATCGGGTTGCTGCAGTTCACCGAGCCGCCGCTCCCGGAACCTGCTGGCGACCGGACCAGGCTCGGCATCGGGGACGTGGTGTTCGTGATGCAGACGGACGACGTGCGCGCCGTGCACGAGCGGCTGCAGGCATGGGGCGCCCGCGTGCACGCAGAGCCGCACGAATTCGTGGTGCGCGGTGCCGACGGCGCCGAGGTCGGAATGACCACGCTCAGCTTCTGGGATCCGGATGGCTATTTCTTCGAGATCAATGAGCGTCACGACCGATAAATTCGAGGACCGGGCGGGGCGACTCGTCTGGGACCTCCCGTTACGCCTGACGCACTGGGCACTGGTGGTCTCGGTGGCCGGCGCCTGGATCACCCACTATGCGGGCATCCAGTGGTTCGAATGGCACCGTCGGCTCGGGTACACGACGCTGGTGCTCGTCGCGTTCCGCATCGTCTGGGGCTTCGTCGGTACGCGACACGCCCGGTTCGCGAATTTCCTGCGCGGCCCACGGACGACTCTTGCCTTCCTCCGCGCCGGGGGCAGGACGGAGACGCCGGGACACAGCCCGCTCGGCGCGTTGAGCGTCGTCGCGATGCTGGCGCTGCTGCTGGTGCAGGCGGTGACAGGCCTCTTCGCGAACGACGAGATCGCGAACGCGGGCCCGTTCTACGGCTGCGTCTCGCCCGAGACGAGCAATCGCGTCAGCGGCCTGCACGAGAGCAATTCGAACCTGCTGCTGGGCTTGGTCTCACTGCACCTGGCGGCAATCGCGTGGTACGTGCTCGGCGTCGGCCGTCCGCTGGTGCGTGCGATGCTCACCGGAAGAAAAGACGCGCGCATCGTCGCCACGGGCGACGAAATCCCGGGCTCGCGCATCGCGCTCGCGCTCGCGATCCTCGGCGCGCTCGCGCTCGCGCTGGCGCTCGCCATCCGGGCGGCCCCGGAGGCGACGATCGCGCTCTACTGACTCAGTCCGCCTTGTACTTGTCGTGGCAGGCCTTGCACGTGTTGGCCATGTCGAAGAACGCTGCCTTCGACTTCGCCGCATCGCCGCCCTTGGCGACCTGCGCTAGCTTCGCGCTGGTATCGACGAGGTCCTTCATCTTCGCGTCGAAGTCGGCGCGGTTCTGCCACGCCTCGGGCTTCAGCTTGGAGTTCGCCACGCCCTGCGTATCCGGCGGGTAAGCCTCCGCGAGCATCGGCGCGAGTTCCGCGACCCGGCCGGCGCGCGTCGCGAAATCGGCGGCGTTGAACGGCATCTTGTCCTGCGCCATGGCACCCATCGGCCCCACGTTCCAGGCGATGACCTGATAGAGCGCCTTACGGTACTTGAGGGTCTTTTCGGCCTGCGTCGGCTGGCCTTGGGCCAGCGCGGCACCTGACAGGGCGGAAACTGCGAGCACGAACGGCAGGACGAAGCGGGACGCGCGCGGGAAGGGCATTGGTCGGTGACTCCTTGGGCCTGAGGGGGGGCGGAGGCGGGAAGTTACCGCAGCGCGGCACCGGCCGCCAAGTCTGTCGCGGACGAATCAGTCCGGAGGGCGGCGCGCCCGCGCCTCGATCGCTGCACGATGTTCGCGCAGGATCTTCCGAACCTCGTCCTCGGAAGGCCGGTCTGCCAGCCGCGCAACCGAACTGGCGATCTGCGGCCACTCTCGTCCCCACGACAGGAAGCGCACGGCATCCGCTATCACCGTCGCTTTCGTCTTATCGTCCAGCTTGCGGTCGGTGGCCTTCTCGACGGCCTTTGCGGCGGAGGCCGGGCGCTGCTTCACGGCAATCTTCTGCCGGTTCGTCGTATCGCTGGTGGATCTGGCAGCAGGCGCGCTCTTCGCCGCCGCCGCGGGCCCGGGGTGGACGCCGGAGTCGGCGGCCGCGGCCGACTTGTCGCGCCTGCTCGATGTCTTCGGCCGCCCGCTTGCCTGCGGGATGAACCGCTCGACGTGTTCCGATCCAAGCAGGTTGGTGAGGAATCCCATGAGTTCCAGTGAGTCCGCGAAGGCGGCGTCACCCTGGCGCCGGCGCTCCCCGAGTTGCTGCTGCAGCTCGACAAGGCGGCTGCGAGCGAGTTCGACCACCCACTTGGTGGGGCGCTGGTGCTTGGGCCAGTCCTGCACGGCGGCGTAGGCGGTGTCGTCGAGCCTCAGGTACTTGGCATGAAGTTCCACGCTGGCCAGCCACCTGTCGAGCAGCTCGGCGATGCGCTTTTCGGCTGCAGTCATGCTCCACCCACGGTCGTTCGATTCGCGAAGTGTATTACGCCGCGGGCCTCGCCGAGGATCCACGAGTCCTGCCGGGGCCGCCAGCCTGAGACCTGGTTCGCCGTTACCGACCCCGACTGGAATTGGACGCCAGCATCGCTTGCAAAAAAAAACCATATATGAGACAAAGCGTTTCATATATGGAAAAAGCGGTCTCCCGAAACGTACTTTCAGCCTGCCGCCTGTGGCTCAAGCCGGTGGCCCGGTGGCTGCTGCGCTCGGGGGTGACCTGGAAAGAATTCGCCGAGCTCGCGCGCAGTGCATTCGTCGACACGGCCTTCGAGGAGTTCGGAATACGCGGTCGCCCTACGAATGTCTCGCGGGTCGCGCTGCTGACCGGGCTGTCGGGCGCGGCCGGCTGCAGTACCTCCGCCGAGGGGTCACTCAACCATGCGAGCCGCGTCCTGTCCGGTTGGCACCTCGATCCGGACTTCCTTGACACCGACGGCCGGCCGCGCGTGCTGCCGGCCGTGAAAGGCCAGCTGGGTTTCGATGTCCTGCTGAGGCGCTACGCGGGAGACATCCCCGCAACGGCGCTCGTCAAGGAACTCGTCAGGTCTGGCTCGATCGAACGGGTCGAGAGCGGCGCGTATCGCGTGCTGCGCCGCTACTACATGCCCCGACAGATGGATGGACAAGCGGTGGAGCGGGCCGGGAGCGTGTTGGCCGACATCGCGACGACCGTCGAGCACAACCTTTCGCGTGGCCCGCGTGATCCGTCACGTTTCGAGGGCCGCGCGCAGAACCGTCACGTCGATCCACGCAATCTGCCGGCTTTCCGCGCGTTCGTGGAGCGCGAAGCGCAAGGGCTGCTCGAGCGGGTGGACGACTGGCTGGCTTCGCACGAAGCCGGGGCGACGACCGGGGCAGGCGCGCGAGCGCGCCTCGGCGTCGGGGTTTACATGATTCAGGACGAGACGACTGGAGATACGCCATGACCGACGGATGCCGCATTGGAATCGCGCTGGGGACACTTGCCGCAATGCTCGTGGCCGGATGCGGTGGTGGCGGTGACGGAAGCAGCAGCACCACGGCCGGCATCGACCGCGGCGGAAAATCCATCGCGCAGGGGCCGATCAGCGGCTTCGGCAGCGTGATCGTCAACGGAGTGCGCTACTCGACGAGCGGCGCCACGATCACGATCGACGGCCAGCCCGGCACCGAGTCCGATCTCAAAGCGGGGCAGGTGGTCCGCGTCGAGGCCACGCTCGACGCAAGCGGCACAGCCGGTGTCGCGAAGACGATCGTCTTCGACGACGACGTCGAGGGTCCGGTGCAGGCAATCGACCTGGCCGCGTCGCGCTTCGTCGTGCTCGGCCAGACCGTGCAGGCAAGCGCTGCGACTTCATTCGGTGATTCCATCGTGCCGCGCGGACTCGAGGGTCTGCAGCTCGGGGACCGCGTCGAGGTGAGTGGCCTCGCGAGTGCCGGTGGCGTGATTGCGGCGACGCGTATCGAGCGCAAGAGCACGGTCGGCGGCTTCGAAGTGAAGGGCGTCGCGACCCAGGTGGACACCGCGGCGCGGCGCCTGCTCGTCAATCAACTGCAGATCGACTATTCGTCGGCGCAGTTGAGCGGCTTCACCGGTGGACAACCGGCCAATGGCGACCTGGTCGAGGCGAACGGCCCCCTCAACGGCTCGGGTGTACTGGTTGCGACCCGCCTCGAGCGGCGCAGTTCGAGCCTGCCGGGAAGCGTAGACGACAAGGCCGAGCTCGAGGGCCTGGTCACGCGTTTCGTGTCGGCAGCGGATTTCGACGTGGCCGGGCAGCGCGTGACCGCCACTGCATCGACGCAATACGACGGCGGTACCGCTGCCAGCATCGCGCTCGACGTGGCGCTCGAGGTCACGGGCCCCTTCGATGCGAGCGGACGCATCGTCGCGCAGAAGATCGAGTTCCGCCGGGAAAGCGATCTCGAACTGTCGGGCCGCGTGGACTCGGTGAACGCAGCCGCAAGCACGTTGACGGTGCTCGGCCAGCCGGTGCGCACGACGGCGCAGACGCGCTACGAAGACAAGAGTTCGGCCCGCGTGCAGAGTTTCAGCCTCGCCGACGTGCGGGTCGGGGATTCCGTGGAGGTGCGCGGTTTCCGCGAGGGTGGCTCATTCGTCGCCTCGCTGCTCGAGCGCGAAGACACGACGGGCGGCGCCGGAGGCAACATCGTCGAGGTCAAGGGTCCGGCGACGGCCGTCGCTGCGCCGAACCTGACGGTCGCCGGCGTACTGGTGACGACCGATTCATCAACCGAATTCAGAGACAAGAACGGTGCGTCGATCACGGCCGCCGCCTTCTTCGCCGCCGCTCCCGGCAGCGAAGTAGAGGTGCGTGGCTCGCTGGTCGGCGACACCATCCTGGCCCAGCGGGCCGAGCTCGAAGACTGACCGGAGTTCCGGGGTAAGGCGGACGCATCGTGCGTCCGAACCGATCAGTACCGAGCTTTACAGCGGTTTGCATTCAGAGGTATGAGATGAAATCCATTCAACGCAGATTGTTCCTCCCGGTAGCGACGGCGCTGCTCGTCGCCGCGTGCGGCGGGGGAGGCGGAGGTGACACGTCGGACGGTCCGGTTCCGCCGGCTTCGCAGCCGCCGACGGCTCCAGGCAGCACCAAGACCGTGCTGGTCACCGGGACCATTGGCGGTTTCGGCAGCGTCATCGTCAACGGCGTGCGCTACGACACGTCGGGCGCGGACGTGCGCGTCCAGGATCGCGCCGGCACGCTGGCCGAGCTGCGTGTCGGCCAGGTCGTGCGCATCGAGGCACAGGTCGACGACAAGGGAGGCGCGCGCGCCCGGCTCATCGAGCAGCGCCGCCTGCTTCAGGGCGCGGTGCAGGTCGTGAGTGTCGCCAACGGGACGATTACCGTGGCCGGGCAGGTCGTAAAGGTGGACGACGACACTTCATTCGACGACTCGATCGCACGCGGCTCGATCGACGGCATCAATGTCGGTGACCGCCTCGAAGTGCACGGCTTCGCAAGCTCGAGTGGGCAGGCTCGGGCCACACGCATCGAGAAGGCGGACGCGGGCGACCTGGAGGTCGAGGCCAGGGGTCTCGTGAGCGCGCTTGATACGGTTGCCAGGCGCTTCCGCATCGGCACGCTGAACGTGGATTACTCCACGGCAACGCTCGACGGGTTCGGCACCGCCGGTATCCGCGACGGTGACTTCATCGAGGTCAAGGGCCGCGAGTTCCTCGCCGACGGCACGCTCAAGGCGAGCCGCGTGCACAAGGAGGATGGGCGGATACCCACGCAGAGCGGCAACGAGTCGGAGGTCGAGGGGCCCGTGACGCGCTTCGTGTCGGCGACCGATTTCGATGTGGCAGGCCAGAAAGTCACCACGACCGGCGTCACGACCTACACCGGAGGCACGTCCTCCGACCTCAAGCTCGACGTCAAGGTCGAGGCCGAGGGCAAGATCGACTCGACTGGCACGCTGGTCGCCGCGAAGATCGTCTTCAAGCGCGACTCGTCCGTGAGGCTTACCGCCACCGTTGAAGGCGTGGATACGGTCGCCGGGACCGTCAAGGCGCTCGGCCTGACGATCGTCGTGGATGCGGCGACGCGCAGGGAGGACCAGGAGAGTCACGACCAGTTCTTCTCGCTTGGCAACCTGCGTTCGGGTGACTGGATCGACGTTCGTGGTTATCCCGACCCGACGGCCAGCGGCAGGATCATCGCCGCGCGTCTCGAGCGGGAGGACCCGCAGGAAGCGACCGAGCTGCGCGGTCGGGCGGAATCGCTCGCGGCTCCGCGGTTCAGGATCGTCGGAGTAAACGTCGAGACAATCCCGGCGACGACGAAGTTCGAAGACGACGAGCAGGACATCGACAGCGCGACGTTTTTCGCGCGGGCCAGCGGCCTCGTGGTTGACGTGCGTGGCGCCTGGAACGGGGTCTTGCTCACCGCGGGCAAGGTCGAGATCGAGCGGGATGATAGTGGGACGGTCGCGCCGCCGGTGACACCGCCACCCGTGGCGCCGCCACCTGTGACACCTCCGCCGGGCACGGGTAATCGCGCCCCCATCGCCAACGCCGGAGTCGCGCAGTCGGTCGTGACAGGTGCCACCGTGGCACTCGACGGCGGCGCGAGCAGCGATCCGGACGGCGACGCCCTGACCTACTCGTGGTCACTGCAGCGGCCGGCCGGCAGCGTGGCGACTCTTGCCGGGGCAACGACCAGCAAGCCGGGATTCACGGCTGACGTCGCCGGTTCTTACGTTGCGACCTTGACGGTCAGCGACGGCAAGGTCACGGCGAGCGCAAGCATCACGGTGACGGCCCAGGCACCGGTCGCGGGTCCGGACGGAGCGGCGCTGTATGCGTCGAGATGCGCAGGCTGCCACGGACCTATCAGTCCGATCTTCAAGAACTCCGCCAAGTCGGCGCAGAACATCCAGAACGCGATCAACAGCAACCGTGGCGGCATGGGCTCCCTGAGCACGTTGACCGCAGCTGAGGTTCAGGCGATTGCCGCAGCGATTACGGCCGCGAATCCGTAGTCCCCAAGGAACCCCGGACCTCTCGGTCCGCGGGTGGCGCAAGCCTCCCGCCCATTTTTTTAGTGAGGTTCGATGCGCAGGTTCCGCGAGGCGATGTGACCCAGCGGATTGGCAGCGTAGCCCGCCACATAGGGCTTCACGAGTCGTTTCGAGACGCGGAAGAAGACCGGAATGACCGGGACGTCCTCGAGCAACTGCTGCTCTGCCAGTCTCAGCAAGGCCATGCGCCTGCCGGCATCGGCCTCGAGTCGCGATCGTGCAGTCAGCGCGTCGTAAGCGGCGCTGCGATAGCCGAGCGTGTTCTGCGCGCTGCCTGACTCGAACACGACCGCGAAGGCCTCCGGATCAACGAAGTCCGCCGACCAGCCGAGCCGCACCAGGTCGCAGTCGCCCGGGTGTTGGCGCCGGTCGAGGTAGACGTTCCACTCCAGTTCGATGATCTCGGTCTCGACGCCGAGCGCCGTGCGCCACAGGTCCGCGATCGCGACGGCTGTGCGACGGTGGTTCGCACTTGCGTCCGTGCAGAGCCTGAGCCTCTCCGGCACGGAGCCCGCGGCGCGAGCATCCCGCCAGAGCGCGCGTGCACGAGCCACGGCCTGTGAATAGGGCAAGGCCTGCCACTCGAAGCGGGCCGGCGTGTAGAGTGCGATGCCATCCGGAACCCAGCCGTAGGCCGGTCGTTCGCCTGCTCCGGTGACCAGGCGCGCGATGCGATCCCGGTCGACCGCCATGGCGAGGGCCAGCCGCACGCTGCGGTCGGGCAGACGTTTCATGTTGGCGACATACGAATAGACGCTGAGGTACGGCGATACCCGCAGTTGGCCGGGCATTTCGCTGCGTATCGAATCGAACCGGGCGTTGGGCACTTCGCTGGTGAGGTCGAGGTCCCCGGCACGAAACAGGTTCAACTCAGTCGCGAGATCCGCGACCGCGTAATGGATGACTCGGTCGATGGCTACCGCGGTGGCGTCCCGGTAGTAAGGATTTCGCTCCAGCTCGACCCGCTCGCCGGGCACGTGGCGGACGAGACTGAACGCTCCGTTGCCGGGGCGCGGGTCCAGGCTCGCGGCGCGTGGATGAACGGGCGATGCGACCGGCAGTGAGAGCAGGGCAGGGAGGTGCGGGACGGGCCGACCGAGCCGGATGCGGAGGGTCCGCGCGTCCACGGCATCCACCGATTCGACCGCCGCGAGCAGCGCCGCACCGGGTGCCACGCTGCCAGGCGCCGTGACTGCACGCAGGCCGTCCGCGAAGTGGCCTGCCGTCAGCGGCTCGCCATCGGACCACCGCAGGTCGGCCCTCAACCGAAAAACGTAGGACCGTCCGGAATCCTCGACCGTCCACGATTGCGCAACTCCGGGGATAATGGTCCCTTCGGCAGTTTCGGTCGTGAGGCCCTCGAAAATGTCCGCGGCGATCGTGCGCGAAGCATTGTCGTCGGCCAGCTGCGGATCAAGAGTCGCCGGGTCCGCGCCAAGTCCGCGGTGAAGCACGACGATCGGGGTCGCGGGCTGCGCCGGCAGTCCGGCGCCGTCCTGCCGCTGGCAGGACGCGGCGATGCCGAGCAACAGCACCGCGCTCAGTATCCGTTGCGGTCGACACCTGTACTGCAAAGTGAATTCCAACGGCTGCCGGGCTGCAGGCCCGACCAGCCTGCCACATCGCGTCTGAACGAGCATAGACCGGCGTCACGAGGGGAGGAAGGCGGCCGTCCGATGCGCTAATCTGCCGGTCACATGGCGAGTCATCCCGATCCGGTCGAGCCCGCCCCGTTCACCGTTGCGCAGTCGGCTGACGGGCGGCGCGCGTCCAGTCGAAGCTATGCCGTGCCGCTCGTCGTGGCGGTGACCGGCCACCGCGACCTCGTGGGTACCGAGGTTGCGCGCATCCGCGCCCGCGTGCGGGAGTTTCTCGAGCGCCTGCGCGGCGACTACCCCGACCGGCCGATAGTGGTCATGTCCGCGCTCGCGGAAGGGTCCGATCGGCTGGTGGCCGAAGAGGCGCTGGAACTGCGCATGTCGCTGACTGTCGTGCTGCCGATGCGCAAGGAGCTTTACCAGCTCGACTTCGCGTCGCCCGAGTCCGTCGCTGGTTTCGAACGGCTGCTTGCGGCGGCGTCGGACGTATTCGAACTGCCGCTGACTCCAGGCAATACGGAAGCCTCGATTCGCGAGCCGGGCAAGAACCGCTCACGGCAGTACGCGCAGGTCGGAGTCTTTCTCTGCGCGCATTGCCACGTACTGATCGCGTTGTGGGACGGAAAGCCTTCCGACCGGCTTGGAGGCACCAGTCAGGTAGTCAAGTTCCACCATCACGACCTGATGCCGGGATACACGCCACTTGCGACGTCGAGCCGGCTCACGCTGACCGACGATGAGAGCGACCTCGTGTATCACATCGTCTGCTCGCGCGACCGTCCCGATGGCGCGCCCGCCGAGGGGCTCGTGCCGCTCGAGGCATGCTGGTTCACCACGGACGAGCAGCATCCGCGTGTTCGCGAGATGCCGTTCAGGCACAGGCAGGTCTTCGAACGGGCGAACGAGTTCAGCCAGGACGCCCAGGCGCATGCCGACGCCATCGATCGCGAGCGATACCCGCTGCTGACCGACGAGCAGGTGGCCGTGCTGCCGCCGGGGCTGCAGGACATCAATCAGGCGTTCTGCGCGGCCGACTGGCTGGCCATCCGTTACCAGAAGAGCTACGCGCTCACGCTTCGCGCGACGCACATCGGGGCCCTGTTCACCGGCCTCGCCTATATCTCCTACACCGACATCGAGTCGACCCGCGCGCTCATCCTCGCCATCCTGGTGTTGATGCTTGTGATGGCCGGCATGGGCTACCTGGCCAGACGCGGCTCGTGGCATC
>PDVJ01000053.1_pt1 | contig 30078 bp, 25 predicted proteins | sample 1369811 | NCBI WGS metagenome assembly PDVJ01 (sample SAMN07795376, study PRJNA414565) | Alkali sediment metagenome, whole genome shotgun sequencing project. | reverse complement strand
TCCTGATGTCAGAACTGACCAAACTCATTCATAAGTATCTTCGACACGACAAGAAGTTCCCCCATGTCTGGTGTCCTGGATGCGGGATCGGAATCATGCTGGGCGCCCTCATTCGGGCGATTGATCGGACTGGTTTTGAGAAGGACGATATTGTCCTGGTTTCAGGGATCGGATGTTCAGGAAGACTTCCTGTCTATGTGGACTTTAATACCCTTCATACGACTCATGGCCGGGCGCTCACCTTTGCCACGGGAGTGAAGCTGGCCAAGCCCAATCTGAAGGTCATTGTCATCATGGGTGACGGCGATGCCGTGGCTATTGGAGGAAATCATTTCATTCATGCCGCACGAAGAAATATTGATCTTACCGCCATCATTGTGAACAACAGCGTCTATGGGATGACAGGTGGGCAATATTCTCCCACCACACCCTACGGGATGCGATCCACGACCACGGTCTATTCGAATATTGAACAGGACTTCAGAATTTCGGAATTGGCGGTAACGGCAGGGGCCGTCTTCGTCGGAAGGGGAACCGTTTACCACGCCAAACTTTTAGATAGCCTGATCGAGCAAGCCCTTCTCAAAAAAGGATTTTCCGTCGTCGAAGTAATTTCTCACTGTCATACCCAGTACGGAAGACAGAATCGACTAGGATCGGCAGTAGAGATGATGGAGTGGCAACGAGATCATGCCCTACCCGTTGAGAAGGCCCTCAAAATGAAGTCCGAGGAGTTGAAGGATAAGATTCTCATCGGGGTACTAATCGACAAGGAACTTCCGGTCTTTCAGGAGGAGTACGAGAAGATCCGGTCACGGGCGAAAGAGGCTGTCACACATTAATTGCAAATTGGATTAACCCCACCCTACCTCCCCTTAAGTTAAGGGGAGGAGAGGAGGGGTTATGAAATCTGAAATTGGGTAAAGAAGATGAGTTCTCGGTATGAGATTCGTCTGAGTGGTTCAGGGGGCCAGGGGATTATCCTGATGGGAATCATCTTGGCTGAGGCGATTGGTATTTATGATGGAAAGTATGTGGCTCAAACACAGAGCTATGGGCCGGAGGCAAGAGGGGGCTCAAGCAAATCCGAGGTCATCGTGAGCGATGAGGAGATCGATTACCCCAAAGCCATGAAGCCCGATCTCCTTCTGGCAATGAATCAGAAATCATGCGATGAATATTATCCTGACCTCAAACCAGAGGGAATGCTCATTGTCGATTCCACGTTCGTCACGCAACTTCCCACGGCAAAAGCTTTCCAGGTTCCTTTTACGCGAATGGCCCGAGAGCAGTTCAAAAGAGAAGTCGTGGCGAATATCATTGCCCTGGGAGCCCTTGCCCAATTGAGCCCCATCGTTTCTCCAAAGGCGATGGAAGCGGCTGTCCTGGCACGGGTTCCGAAAGGAACGGAGAAATTGAACCGTGATGCCTTAAAAGCAGGGATGGCCGCTGCTAAACGGGCAAAAAAGAAGTGGATGGAAGAGGAATTGTCTCCGGAAGTCTCCAAGGAAGACCTTTTAGATTCATATTAATTTCAAATGTCAAAGTTCCAAGTTCAAATGAAATCCAAATAAGTGAATGCCAAATCTTAACGAATCATATCGAATTCTTGCTGCAGGGTAAGCTGATTTTTGTGCTGCCCAATTTTGAACATTCGCACGTGTAAACCTCTTTAGCATTTGAAATTTGACATTGATTTGAACTTTGGATTTTGGCATTTGACATTGTGTGGTTCGGGATGAGAAGGAGCCCTGTCATCTACCAATTTACCAGGAGGATTGCCCAGATGGTCTTCTCCATCTTTTATCACCTTGAGATTGAGAGGAAGGAGGCTCTTCCTGATCACGGGCCGGCGATTATTCTCCCGAAGCATCAATACTGGATGGATATCCCCATCGTCAGTCTCTCGTTCAGACCGCTACTCTACTTTGTGGCCAAGAGGGAGCTCTTCAAATATCCTCTCATTCGGCATTACCTTTCCCTCGCGGGCGCCATCCCTGTTGACCGGAAACAGTCGATCCGGACATTAGACTCTTTTAAGAATCTTCTCTCTTTATTGAGAGCGGGCGAAAGGATCGTCATCTTTCCAGAAGGGACCTATTTTCGAGAAATCGTGGGTTCAGGGAAGAGTCGGTTGCTTCAAATGATCTTGAGGTTCCAAAAAGAACTCAATTATAGAATCCCCTTTATCCCTGTGGGCATTCGATATGGAAAGAGAATGAGGTGGCGAAGACGGGTGGAAATATGTATTGGCCATCCTCTGTATGCAGAAAAAGAGTCTGATGCCACCTCCCTCACCCATCAGGTGATGGAGGAAATCAGTCGTCTCTGTCGGATGCCCCGACAGAGACGGCAGTCATTAGTCGAATAGTCGATTAGTTTGCTATTTGAACAGTTAAAGACTAAGAGACTATCGGACTATGAAACCACGAAACTATCTTAGATAAGGAGGGAAGCATGCCGAGACGTCAAAGAGATCGGGAACTCGCACGAAGGAGAAAAAGGAGAGAGGAGAGAAAGAAACTACGCGCAAAGGGCCTTCTCCCCTCTCCTGCAGAGTCGGTGAAAGCCGAGACGAAAGAAGAGGTCCCGAAAGAAGTCGTGAAGAAAAAACCTGAGAAGGCGCCGCCGAAGGAGATCCCTCCGGAAGCGCCCAAACCGGAAGGGCCCAAGGAAGGGACAGAACCTTCAGCGCCAGAAAGTTAAACATGTAAATCCGAAATTCGAATATCGAAATTCGAAACAAGCTCGAATATCAAATTACCAAAACGATGAAAACGAGTTTTGAACTTTGGCATTTGGAATTGAATTTCTCCATTTGGATTACTTGGATCTCTTGGGTATAAAGTACCACGTCCCCTTCTTCATCTGTTTGATCTCCCGAATCAACTGGTCAAGATCCTCTCTACGATTCACGATGTCAATCTCGCTCGTGTCCACGACCAGAAGGGGAGTTTGATCAAAGTGGAAAAAATAGTAATTGTAAGCCTCTGTCAGGGCCTTGAGGTACTCTAAGTCAATCTCCTTTTCGTAAGAGATATTCCTCGATTTGATGCGATGAAGTAATACCTCTGGCTTCGCCTGTAAGAAGATGACCAAGTCAGGAGAGGGGATCTGTCCGCTCAGAAGGTTGAAGATCTGCTCGTAGAGGGCCAGTTCATGGTCATCTAAGTTTAAGGAGGCAAATATCCTGTCTTTGGCGAAGAGGTAATCGCAAAGAGTGACCTGGTTGAACAGTTCGAGTTGAGCCATTTCCCTCTGTTGTTGGAAACGGTTCATGAGGAAGAAGATCTGGGTTTGAAACCCATATTTTTTCCGATCCTGGTAGAAATGGGAGAGAAACGGATTCTCTTCAGGTTTCTCCAAGACCAATCTGGCATTAAACTCTTTCCCCAAGAGTCTGGTCAGACTCGTCTTTCCAACCCCGATGGGTCCCTCAATCACGATGTAGCGGAACATAATTATCCTTGACAGTCATGCAATTCAGTTTTATGGTTTAGACAAAAATTAGCACAACCTCTTATAAATTTCTATAAAAATCTTCGGTAGATACTGTTTGGGGAGGAAGGGTGATGCTCAAGAATAAACAGGTAGGTATCTTAGGAACCGGGAATATGGGAGAGGCTCTGATCCATGGGCTTTTATATGGCCATCTCTGCCGACCGGAACAGATCTTCTGTTCGGATGTGAGGGCTGAGAGACTGAAGGCCATTCGGGAAAAATACGGGGTGAAGTCGACCTCGCACAATGTGGAAGTGGTGAAGCAATCGGATATCGTCATCCTCGCCGTGAAGCCTCAGATCATGAAGCCCGTGGTGGAGGAAATTGCCAAATATTTGGATCTCTCAAAGTTGATCATCTCCATCGCCGCCGGGGTTCCACTCGATGCCATCGAAGCCTGTGCTCGAAAGGATTTGAAATTGATCCGGGTCATGTCCAATATCTGTGTTTCTGTCCGCGAAGGCGTCTCGGCCATTGCAGGGGGAAAGCATGCCTTGAAGGAAGACTTGATGATGGCGAAGACGATTTTTGATTCCGTTGGGAAATCGCTCTTCATCGAAGAAGACCTCCTCGACGCTGTGACCGGATTGAGTGGAAGTGGACCGGCCTATATCTTTCTCATCATCGATGCTCTGGCAGATGCAGGGGTGAAGGTGGGCCTATCGAGGGATGATGCATTGGTTCTGGCTCCTCAGACTGTTCTCGGGGCAGCGAAGATGTTAATCGAGACAGGGGAACATCCCGGAAAGCTGAAAGATATGGTGACCTCTCCGGGGGGAACAGCCATTGCAGGACTTCATACCCTGGAAGAGGGTGGACTGAGGACGACCCTGATCAATGCTGTGGAAGTAGCCACACAGAGATCGAAGGCCTTGGGCGAAATGATGAAGAACGATCTGATCAGTAAATAAATTTTACCCTCCTGTGCAGAAAGCCACGCGTCTTTAGACCGTGGATGAATGCAGTGATTTCAAAACCCGATAGGCCGGACATTCTTGTCCGGCAACCGCATTTTCGCCGAGACTGGACTTCGTCGTGAGCTCAGTCGAACGAAAGTCTCGGCTATCTGCTTTGGGTGTTCTCATGACTCAACAAGACGGATCCAGGACATTCGACATCATTATTATTGGCGGCGGCATCATGGGATCAAGCATTGCCTATCATTTAGCCAATGATGGATTCCGAGGTCGAATTGCCGTTTTTGAAAAGGATCCAACCTATGAATTTTCTTCCACAACGCTGAGCGCCGGCGGCGTTAGACAGCAATTTAGCACTGAGGTGAACATCCGAATCTCCAAGTATAGTATCGATTTTTACGAGAAATTTGATGAGATCATGGCAGTGGATGGGGAGAAGGCTCACTCCGAATTTCGACAGCGAGGCTATCTCTTTTTGGCCAATGAAAAAAATTGGCCCCTCATTGAGAATCATTATCATTTTCAAAAGAGCATGGGGGCGGCTGTTGAACTTCTCTCCATCGAAGAGGCTTTGAAGATCGTTCCCAATTTGAACCCTGAGGGTTTGGTGGGGGCATCCTTTGGCCGAAAAGACGGCTACCTGGACCCTTACGGAACGCTTCAAGGATTTATTAAGAAGGCCCGGAGCATGGGTGTCCGTTATGTCCATGATGAGGTCACCGGGGTGTTGAAGGAGGGTTCCAGGGTCACCGGAGTCACAGCGCGGAAAGGAGACAAATACACCGGAGCTGTTGTGGTGAATGCCGCTGGCCCATGGGCGGCTGAGGTTGGAAGGATGGCCGGCGTAGACCTTCCCGTCGATCCTGTCCGGAGAATGGTCTTCGTCTTTCAGCCCTCTGAGATCTTCGGCTACGATCTTCCCCTTGTGATCGATGTGAGTGGCCTCTATTTCCGTCATGAAACCGGAAAAATCATTATGACAGGGATGTCAATTTTGGAGGAGCCTCCAGGGTTCAACTTTAAGGTGGACAATTCCTTCTTCAACCAAACGATGTGGCCGATCCTCGCTGACCGTGTCTCCGTTTTTGACCGACTTAAATTGATCAAAGGATGGGCTGGTCTCTATGAAGTAAATCGGCTCGACAGCAATGCCCTTCTTGGCGAAGGATTTTATATGGCCATCGGCTTCAGCGGTCATGGATTTCAACAAGCTCCTGCTGTAGGAAAGGCGATGTCCGAGCTGATTCGTCTGGGTCGATACGAAACGATTGATGTGAGCTCCCTCAACTATGAGCGGGTCCTCACAGGGAAATTGGTGATCGAAGAAGAAGTGGTTTAAAGCATTGGATCACTTCCGAATACCCCCGACTCCCGCCTTTGCTAAAGGGAAGTTGTGCAATAATGGGGATGATCGGTCGGGCAGGAATATCTCCAAAGTCTTAGAATTGCGATCATTTGGAAGGTAGGGGAACGTTGTCTCTGCAGTTAACAATTATGGTTGAAGCTTTTCAAAGTGAGTAGTTATTCGGAAAAGGTACCGCTCTAAGACTTTTTCGATATCCCTACCCGCCCTCTCTACTTGAGGGAGGAAAGGGGGGAATAATAGGTGCAAGAAATGCCTCTCATCCTGTCCCGAAAAGATCTGAGACAACTTCTGACGATGGCCGATGTCATCGAGGCGGTTGAGAGAGGATTCCGAGAGTATAAAGCTGGAAAGTGCGCTATCCCGGTGCGGATTCCTGTGAAAATTGAAAAAAGTGAAACCAGCTCCTCTGGGGAACTATCATCACTAATCGGAGGTTAACGATGAAAGGGTATGCTGGAAAATTACTGAGGGTGAATCTTTCAAATGGCAAAGTATCTAAAGAAGAGATTTCTGAATCTATGAAGAGAGATTTTATGGGAGGGCGGGGATTTGCTATAAAACTCTTATGGGATGAGGTAAAGCGCGTCGATCCGTTGTCTGAAAAGAACAAGATCATCTTCTCTACGGGTCCCCTGAGTGGGCAGTTACTTCCCAGTTCGGGGAAGATGGTGATTGCCTCAAAGAGTCCACTTACAGGCGGTTATGGGGATGGAAACATTGGCACCATGGCATCGGTCTACCTGAAAAAAGCAGGCTATGATGTCGTGGTTGTCGAGGGAATCTCAGAGAAACCCTGTTACCTTCTGATTGAAGATGAGAACGTCAAGATTGTTGATGCTTCCGACCTATGGGGAAAAAATACGTTTGAAGCTCAAGACATCCTCGAGAAAAAGCACGGAAGGAATTCAGGGATCCTTCTCATCGGCCAAAAAAACTGAAGGCCCTGGTGATCAAGGGAACCGGGAATGTATCCAACTTTGATGATAACAAACTGAGAGAGCTGGGTAAAAAAGGATATGAAGAGATCAAGGGAAAGGAGAGTTATGACTTCTGGATGAGACAGGGAACGATGCAGGCTTTTGATTGGTCCAATGAAAATGCCTGCCTCCCCACCTATAATTTTAAGGAAGGGGTTTTTGAGTTTTCAAAAGAAATGGATGGTCATGTGCTCGAAAAACTCAATATTGGTCGTAAGGGATGTCCCATGTGTAGCATGCAGTGTGGCCATATCATCAAGGATTCAAGCGATCAAGGTGCAGAATTAGATTACGAAAACGTTGGGATGAGTGGGGTCTGGATACAATTTCTCTGGGGAGTTGTATTGGCTTTCTCATGGAAGCCTCAGAAAAAGGATTGATCAAGGAGAAGGTGAGATGGGGAGATTTTGAAGCGGCCCAGAAACTGGTCACGGAGATTGGAAGGGGAGAGGGACTTGGAAAGATTGTGGCGGGTGGGGTTCGAGTCGCTTCAGAGACGATTGGAAAAGGATCAGGCCGTTGGGCAATGCATGTCAAAGGGTTGGAAATCTCGGCTTACAATTGCCATGCCTGTCCCGGGATGGCCCTCTCTTTTGGAACTTCTCCCATTGGTGCCTCCCATAAAGATGCCTGGATCATAGCTTGGGAAATATCGACCAATCGGTTCTCCTATGGTAAGGAGAAGGTCGAAAAGCTCATCGAGTTTCAACGACTTCGGGGAGGGTTTTTCGAATCTGCAACCGTCTGCCGCCTCCCCTGGGTGGAGGTGGGTTTTGGGCTTGACCGGTATCCGGAATACCTCGAAGCGATTACAGGAAGTCGTATGACCTGGGAAGATCTTTATGAGATCGGGGATCGTATCTACGCCTTGATCCGCGCATACTGGAAGAGAGAGATTCCTCAGTTCGGTAGAAAGTGGGACTATCCGCCTGATCGCTGGTTTGAGGAGCCTCATTCTGGAGGAAAGATGAAAGGGGTAAAGGTCGACAGGGAAAAGTATGAGCAAATGCTCTCTTGGTATTATGAACTTCGGGGCTGGGATCAAAATGGAATCCCTTTGAAGGAGACCCTTGATCGTTTAGGGCTGAAAGACGTTTCAAAGGAGATCATGGGACAAGTTGGCTGAGCTTAAGTTTTTCGGCTACCTAGCAGACATCGTCGGAAATTTTACCATCCCCTTTTCCTGAAACGAATATCATCATCCTCATCAACCAGAAAGTAGGTAATCTGGACAGTCTGATTAAAAATGAAGATTCGGTTGTCTTGATGCCCATCCTATCAGGAGGATAAGGTTTCCATAAACCCCCTGATATTTTCAAGACCTTGGGATTTGGTATCATAAGACGACACCCTTCAGATCCTCTGGAAGGCTATCTAATCAATCAGATAAACCCGATACCCTTCCTTTTTCATACCCTACTAGTCAAAGTGGAATAACTTTTTTCCTCACCATAAACCCTGCCTTTTCATATAAAAATTTGACACAAATCATTCAGATTAATGTAAAATGGATGCGGTGAGGCGACCGGATCAGGGTTAAATTCGCCTTTCCAACTCAGAGAATTGAGAGGTGATTTGCATGATGAAACAGAGTCCCAGCTATGAAGATTTAAAACAGAAAGTCACTGACCTGGAGGGGAGATTAAGAGAATATGAGAACGGAGGGGCTGAGCAGCATATCCAGGAGGTGACGAAACGACTGGAGAAGATCGCCGAGATGGGTGACGACGGCATTATTGTCTTCGATGAGGATTACCGGATTGAGTTTGCGAATGCCGTGGCTTCCGAAATCACCGGATATGCGAAAGAACGATTAACCGGGATGGATTTTCGTCGCCTCTTAAGCGAGAGGGATATCGGTTATCTTGACCAGATGCATTCCAAAGTGGGAATCGATGAGAGCAAACGGGTCTGTACGGAGATGGAAGTATTGACTGAGAAAGGTATGAAATGGGATGCCGAGGTCTGCATCACTATTGCCCAAGGGGGAAAAGGCGGGGTGAAAACCTATGCCTATTTGAGGGATATTACACAGAGAAAACGAATGGAGAGGGAGATTCGTGAGGCCACAAAGCGGTTTGAAAAGATGGCTGAGATGGGTGAGGATGGAATCATTGTCTTTGACCAAGATTCTCGCATCGAATTTGCCAACCAAATGGCCTCTGAGATTATGGGTTTTCCAAGAGACCAGATCCTCGGTCGAGAATTCTTTTCCTTAATTGGTAAGAGGGATGAGGAGTTTTTGGAAGAGATGGTGATGCGGGGTGAGGGCATGGGGCAAAAGGTCTGTACGGAGATGGGGATCAAGACCCCACAAGGCCTTGTCAAGGAAACTGAGGTCTGCATTGCTCCAACACAATCGGAGGATGGCCAAATCAAGACGTATGCCTATATCCGGGATATCACGGAGAGAAAGAAGTTTGAGAGGGAATTGAAGGAATCCGAGGAGAAATTTCGAAACCTCTTCGAGAGGGTACGGCATGGCCTCTTCATCAGTTCGAAGGAAGGTAAATTTATTGACTGCAATCAAGCCCTTTTGGAGATGGCCGGTTATGAGGACAAGGAGGAGTTCTTAAACATCGACATTGCGAAGGATTTCTATGTGAATCCGGAAGACCGGAGAAAATTTCAGAGGCTGACCGAAGAGGAAGGATTTGTGAAAGACCTTGAAGTCGAATTCAAAAAGAAAAATGGCGACAAGATTACAGTCCTCCTTACCGCCCATGTGAAGAGGGATGAAAAGGAAAGGGTCATTGGTTATGAAGGGCTTAACATTGACATCTCGGAACGAAAGCGGATGGAGAGGGAATTGAAGGACGCGAACGAGTTCTTAACCAATCTGATCGAGAGTTCAGTGGATGGGATTATTGTAACTGATATGAAGGGGAATATCCTTATTTTCAACAAGGGTGCAGAAAACATCCTAGGATATAACGCAGAGGAAGTAGTGGGGAAGATGAATATCCGAAGCGTCTATCCGCCCGGAGTCGCCACAGAAGTGATGGAGAAACTTAAGAGCCCTGATTATGGGGGAATGGGGAAATTGACCTCCTTCCCTATCGCCCACCTCAGAAAGGACGGAGAGCTAATTGAAGGAGACCTTTCGGCTTCTCTCATCTATGATGACAACGGGAAGGAGATTGCGAGTGTGGGCATCTTCAAAGATCTCCGGGAACGGTTAAGGATCGAGAGAGAACTCCGGGAAATGCAGCAGGCCCTCCTCCAATCGGAAAAACTGGCTGCCATGGGAAAGCTCACCTCCCAGATCGCCCACGAGTTGAATAACCCCATCTACGGTATCATGAATACCTTGGAGCTTCTAAGAACCGAGGTTCCTCCGGAGAGCAAAAGAAGGAGAATTTTGGAATTATCCCTCTCCGAAACCCAAAGGCTTGCCGAAATGCTCAGGAACATGCTCAGTTTTTCCAAGCCCGAAGAGGAGAAGAGGAGGCCCGTCAAAATCAATGAGTTGGTGGAAGGAATTCTCTTGGTGATGGAGAAACAGATGAGGGAATCGAATATTAAGGTGGAGACCTATTTCGACCAGACCCTTCCCGAGGTGATGGCCTCCACCAACCAGATGAGACAAGTCATGCTGAACCTCTTAAAAAATGCAAAGGAAGCGATGCCAAAGGGAGGGAGCCTGACCGTTCGAACGAGCCAGAAAGATCATAAGGTGATAGTCGCTATCCAAGACACTGGGGTCGGGGTCCCTGAAGAATTAAGAGACAAGATTTTTGAGGCCTTTTTTACTACCAAACAGAAAGTGAAGGGAGTCGGGCTCGGCCTTTCGGTCTGTTACGGGATTATTAAAGATCATGGGGGAGAGATCAAAGTGGAAAGCGAGGTGGATAAAGGCACGACCTTCACCATCCTTCTCCCTATGTCATCACATGAGGATCCTTGAGAGTTAGACACCCCGCCCCTTCTATCCCCCAAACGCGCTCTAGAAGCCTCTGGAGTCGAAGGTTACCCCACACCTTCTTCATTCTAAAAAAGGTCCCTGATTTCATTTTCTTGACAAACTATTTTGTATACAGTATACATTCATGGAAGGGTTTCAAAAGAACCGGTTTTGAAGGCATTGGGACCGGTGGGGTGGAGAGCGGGAAGGGGATCGGCTTCTTAAAATAGGAAGGAGGAATCGGCAATGAAAGAGAAGGGAATCGTGTCTATGTTGGAGGATAAACAAATCTATGAACCCTCGGACGCGGTAAAGCTCAAGGCCTACATCAAGAATCTGGAAGAATACCAAAAACTATATCAGCGATCCACCAAAGACCTAGAGGGATTTTGGGGGGAATGTGCAGACCAACTCGACTGGTATAAGAAATGGGATAAAGTCTTGGATTGGGATTTCATCAAGCCAGAGGTGAAGTGGTTCTTAGGCGGAAAGTTGAATGCCAGTTATAACTGCCTGGACCGACATCTCAATAGTTGGAGAAGCAACAAAGTTGCTCTCATCTGGCAGGGGGAACCTCTCGAGGAGAACAGGATCTTCACCTATCAGCAACTCCATTACCATGTATGCAAGTTTGCCAATGTGCTGAGGAAGTTTGGAGTGAAGAAAGGGGATCGAGTCTCCATCTATCTCCCCATGATCCCAGAACTCTCCATGGCCATGTTGGCCTGTGCCAGGATCGGAGCCATTCACAGCGTCGTCTTTGGAGGGTTCAGTTCCGAAGCCCTTCGGGACAGGATTAACGATTGTGGCTCAAAGATCTTGATCACGGCAGATGGTTACTATCGGAGCGGAAGGATTGTTCAGAACAAAATGAATGCCGATGAGGCCCTTAAAGACTGTCCTGGTGTGGAGAAGGTGGTCGTGGTCAGAAGGTTAGGGATCGATGTCCCCTTGACAAAAGAGAGGGATGTCTGGTGGCATGAGGAGATGGCCAAGGATGATGTCAGATTTGCTTCCGAACCTGTGGCCATGGATGCCGAAGACATCCTTTTCATCCTGTACACAAGCGGAAGTACAGGGAAACCGAAAGGGGTCATCCATACCACAGGAGGATATCTCCTCTTCGTTCTCCAGACCCTGAAGTGGGTCTTTGATATTAAAGATGAAGATGTCTTCTTCTGCACCGCAGACATTGGATGGGTGACCGGTCACAGTTACGTCGTCTATGGTCCCCTTGCCCTCGGGGCAACAAGTTTGATGTTTGAGGGGGTGCCTACCTATCCCAAACCGGATCGATTCTGGGAGATCGTGGAGCGGTACAAGGTGAGCATCTTCTACACGGCCCCCACTGCGATTCGGGCCTTAATGAGAGAGGGTGAAGAGTGGGTAAAAAAGAGAGGGATCTCCAGTTTGAGAATACTCGGATCGGTGGGGGAGCCTATCAACCCGGAAGCATGGAGGTGGTATTTTAAGAATGTCGGTCAGGAGAGGTGCCCCATCATGGACACCTGGTGGCAAACAGAGACCGGAGGCTTTCTGATCAGTCCCATCCCGATCACCCCCCTCAAACCCGGATCCGCCACTTTTCCCTTTCCCGGTGTTGTTCCGAAGATCCTTCGAGAGAATGGGAGCGAGTGCCAGTTAGAAGAAGGGGGTTCCCTGGTCATTGCCAAGCCCTGGCCCGGGATGTTGAGGGGATTCTGGAACGATACAGAGCGGAAGCGATTTAAAGAGACTTATTTTACCGTCTTTCCCGGTTATTACTTTACAGGTGATGGGGCCAAGAAGGATGAGGATGGTTATTTCTGGCTGATGGGGAGGATCGATGATGTGATTAATGTGTCGGGTCATCGGATCGGAACAGCTGAAGTGGAAAGCGCTCTGGTTTCCCACCCTTCTGTTGCAGAAGCAGCCGTCATTGGAATTCCCCATGAGGTGAAGGGGCAGGGGATCTATGCCTTTGTCACTTTAAAGTCCGGGATCAAGAACAGTGAAGAGTTGCGGAAGGAGCTTTTAGCGCATGTCCGAAAGGTCATCGGCCCCATCGCAACCCCGGATAAGCTCCAATTTGCGGATGCCCTTCCCAAGACGCGGAGTGGCAAAATCATGAGGAGGATTTTGAGGAAGATTGCAGAAGGCAAGATCGAGGAATTAGGCGATACCTCGACCCTTACCGATCCCAGCGTGGTCATCCAACTGGCTGGAGAGAAACTGTGATCAGAAAAAGTTCATCCTGTTGAATGCGTCATGGACCTGTGTCGTCGAAGAAGGGACGGGATTTCGGGAGCGAGTCTCCTTGTTTGAGAAAGTAGCTTATGACTTTCTCCATCGCCAGGCTAAACCGACTTCCTAAAGAAGAGAGGGATCGGACTTACCTCGAGCTTGTCCCTCGGTCGATCTTCGAGAACTATAAGATCGATCCCAAAACCCTTCTCAACAAGCATGGAGAGAGGGTTGTCAGGGGGATCTTTCCCCCTGACGACACTTTTGCATGCATTGAAGTTCAATATCGGGCAGGAGATAAAGACTGCATCTTTTCTTGTCAGGTCTCTCTCGAAACCTTCATGCAGAGCCTCCATCTTGACTTTCTCATCATCAACGATCCTTTGTCCGAAAGGTTTAATATTGATGTGGATGAGCTGGGGAGGGATACGCTCTATGGAACACGATCGAGAAATCTCCCCGAAGAGATCAAAGCCATCAAGGCCGGCCTCGCCCCTGGGATGGTCAGACGAGGACTCCGTCTCATGGGAGAATTTGTTAAGTGCTTGGATATCTTTATGGATGCTTTGGGGTTGAAAAGCATCACCACCAATGCCTTTTTCTATCACAATGCCATCCTCTGGGAGAAATATGGATTCACTTACTTCAGGGGCGGAAAGATGATGGAAGGTATCCACAAAGAATTTCAACCCGGAGGGTTACTCTATGAGGGACTCGATGATTCGACGCCTTTTCGTATGAAGGGAATGGAAAAGACGATCCGGGGAAGGAGCTGGGCGATCTATGATGGCTTCTATGCGGATGCCTTGGATGAAGAGTGGGAAAGCCCCAATCTATTAATTTCAGATCGACCCTGCTTATTATCATATCAAACTTTTCGGAAAAGGCCCCCCCAATTTTTTTCTTGACAAACAATTTTGAATACGGTATACAGTATACTGACGCTGGCACTTGATTAGAAAGGTAGATCCCGATGGATATTCTTAAGATATTAAAATCACTATGTTTTTGATTTAGTTCAAAATGGCTCCTTAAGAGCCATTTATTTTTGGCCTTATGCGTTAACGTTAACATACTAATTTGCAAGATATTTTAAATGGAACATGGAGGGATGAAAAATGGATCATGAATGCCTTTGCGAAAAGCAAGCGGCTGTGGATGAGTTCACACCAGAACAGTGGAGACTTATTGATGGGGTTATAGAAAAATTCAAGGATAAACCCGGAGCCCTCATTCCGGTACTGGAAGAAGTTCAGGGAATCGCGGGTTATCTGCCAGAGTCTGTTCAGCGTCGCGTGGCTTCGGGTTTATCCTTGCCATTGAGTCAAGTTTACGGCGTCACGACCTTCTATTCTTTCTTCACAATGAAGCCGCGGGGAAGACACCAGATTCGGGTCTGTCTTGGAACGGCCTGCCATGTGCGAGGAGCGAAAAGGAATCTTGATCACTTGATGGACGCCTTAAAGCTGAAGCCTGGAGAATGCACAGAGGATCGACATTTCAGTCTCGATGTGGTGCGCTGCTTGGGCGCATGCGGTTTGGCACCGGTGATGGTAGTGGATGAAGACACACATAAACAAGTGAAGGAGGCCAAACTGGATCAGATCATGAAAGTCTATGGGGATGGATCCAATCCTTCGGAGGGGTGAAAACCATGGCCAAAAAGAAGATGACCGTTAACGATTTGAATAGCATTCAGAAGAGGATGGAGAAGGAGAAGGGTCTCGGCCAGAACGGGATCAATGCGAGGGTCACCGTGCACATGGGGACCTGCGGATTGGCCTCGGGGGCTCAAAAGGCGATGGATGCCCTCCTCGATGAAATGAGGAAGTCCGGCCGGTCGGATATTTCTGTGACCAGTTCAGGTTGCATCGGCCTTTGCAGCCAGGAACCTTTGGTGACCGTAGAGGTTGCTGGTAAGGAGCCAGTCATCTACAGACAGGTTGACGATCAAAAGATGAGAGAAATCTTTAAGGGACATATCCTCCATGGGGAAGTTCAGTCAGAGGATGCCCTGTGCCGGGGAAAAGCTGTGAATGAGGATCCCATGCCTTCCGACTCAGGAAATGGAATTCCTCATGTTTCCCAACTTCCCTTCTTTGCCCTGCAACAATCCTGGGTCCTCCGCAACAGGGGTTTGATCGACCCTGAAAGCATTGACGACTACATCGGGCGTGGTGGTTATCAGGCAGCAGCCAAGGCCTTGCTCGAGATGTCGGCGCAAGAGGTCATCTCTGAGGTGAAGGTTTCAGGACTTCGAGGGCGCGGGGGTGGTGGGTTTCCCACGGGAATCAAATGGGAGTTCTGCGCCACCTCCAAAGGAGATGTGAAGTACGTGCTTTGCAATGCGGATGAGGGTGATCCAGGAGCCTTCATGGATCGAAGCGTTATGGAGGCGGACCCCCATGCAGTTTTGGAAGGAATGACCATTGCTGCGAAGGCCATCAACTCCCACCAGGGATATATCTACTGTCGCGCCGAATATCCTCTGGCCGTGAAAAGACTCAACCTCGCCATTGAACAGGCCCGAGAGTACGGTCTTCTTGGAAAGGACATCCTCGGTTCAAGTTTCGATTTCGATATCGAGGTCTACCAGGGGGCGGGGGCTTTCGTCTGTGGTGAAGAGACAGCCTTGATGGGCTCGATTGAAGGACGCCGAGGCATGCCAAGACCCCGACCTCCTTTTCCTGCCGTTTCGGGTCTGTGGAAAAAACCGACGGTCCTCAACAATGTGGAGACCTATGCCAATATCCCCCAGATCATTCTCCAGACCGGAGAGAATTACGCCAAGATCGGGACAGAATCGTCTAAAGGGACAAAGGTCTTTGCCCTCACTGGCAAGGTGAAGAATATCGGTTTGGTTGAAGTGCCCATGGGCACCAGCCTGGGTCAGATCATCTTCGATATTGGCGACGGAGTCCCCGGTGGGAAGAAGTTCAAAGCCGTTCAATTGGGAGGGCCCTCGGGTGGATGTATTCCCGCAGAGCATCTCAATACACCTACGGACTATGAAGCCATTACCAAAGCAGGTGCTATCATGGGATCGGGCGGCATGATTGTGATGGACGATGATACTTGCATGGTCGATATGGCCCGTTACTTCATGGACTTCTGTCAGGACGAGTCCTGTGGGAAGTGTTCGCCCTGTCGGATCGGGACGAAGAGGATGCTGGAAATCCTCCAGAGGATCTGTGAAGGAGAAGGAAAAGAAGGAGATATCGAGCTTCTTGAGGATCTGGCTCAGACCATCAAGGATTCTGCCCTCTGCGGCCTGGGCCAAACCGCACCCAATCCGATATTAAGCGCCCTTCGTTACTTCCGGCACGAATTTGAGTCCCATATTCGCGACAAACATTGTTCTGCAGCAGTCTGTTCGGCTCTCTTTAAGAGTCCCTGTCAGCATACCTGTCCTGTCGGCATGGACATCCCTTCCTATGTGGCTTTGGTCAGGGCTGGAAGGATCGACGATGCCTATAAAATCTTGAAACGGACTAATCCCTTCCCCAGTGTCTGTGGTCGTGTCTGCGGACATACCTGTCAGATGAAATGTCGCCGGGGTCAGCTCGATGAGCCCGTGGCCATCATGCACTTGAAACGTTTTATCACCGATCATGCGAAAAGGCCAAGGGCAGGAGTTTTGCCAATGACCCGAAAGGAGAAGATTGCGATCGTGGGTGCAGGCCCCTCTGGTCTGACGGCAGCCCTAGAACTGAGAAAACGGGGATATGCGGTAACGGTCTTTGAGGAACTTCATGAGGCAGGAGGCATGCTCCGCTGGGGGATCCCAGCCTATCGACTTCCTCGAGAACAACTTGACCAGGAGATTCAAGAGATCCTTGACACCGGAGTGGAACTCCGAACCCATATCCGCATTGGAAAAGATCTGCCCTTTGAAGATTTGGAGAGGGATTTTGACTTTATCTATCTGGCCGTGGGAGCCCACAAAAGCCTTCCTCTGAACATTCCTGGAGAAGATGCAGAGGGGGTGATTGGTGCCGTGGAATTTCTCAGAGCCTACAACTTAGGGAAAGAGGTGAAAGTCGGGAAACACGTAGCCGTCATCGGTGGAGGAAATTCAGCGATTGATGCAGCCCGAACAGCGCTTCGATTGGGTGCTAAAAAGGTGACGATCTATTATCGTCGCGAACGAAAGGATATGCCCGCTCAGGAATGGGAGATCAGGGCTGCAGAAGAAGAGGGTGTGCGGATGATGGTCCTGGTAGCTCCGGTGAGGATCATCACGCAATATGGGAAAGCCACCCGTCTTGAACTGACCCAGATGCGCCTCGATCAATTCGACGAGAGTGGCCGGAAACAACCCAAACCCATCCTCGGTTCTGAATTCACCGAGAAGGCTGAAACAGTGATCTCTGCAATCAGTCAGAAGGCCGATCTCGACTTCCTAAGCAAGAGAGACGGAATTGAGATTGCTGGAAGCAGAGTGAATGTGGATAAGTATTTTCGCACCACCCACCCAGAGGTCTGGGCAGGAGGAGATATGGTCACTGGCCCTGCCATGGTCATTGATGCCATCCGGGCTGGCCAGGAGGCAGCGTCTGCCATTGATGCAACGATTCGAGAAGCGAAGGGTGAGAGACCCTGGGTGGCACCCGAAGAGGAGAGGATTGACATTCCCGTTGAGGTGAACGAGGAGACCGTGGAGCAACCCCAGACTTCAATGCTCGAGGTTTCTCCTTCCCTTCGACGGAAAGATTTCCGAGAAGTGGAACTGGGCTACACCCTTGAGATGGCGATGGCCGAAGCCCGACGCTGCATGCGTTGTGATGCAAACGTCGAAAACCGGTCCCATTAACGAAAAAGGAGAGATGCGATGGTTCATCTGACAATTGACAATCGAAAGTTAGAGGTTCCCGAAGGGTCCACCATCCTTGAAGCAGCCCGAAGCATTGGGATCCATATCCCCACGCTCTGTGCTCATACTGAGCTGGGTCACACCCCGGGAGCCTGCCGGATCTGTCTGGTGGAGGTGGAACGGAGCCGTACTTTGATAGCCTCCTGCGTCTATCCTGTGGCAGAGGGGATAAAGGTGAAGACGAACAGTGAGCGGGTGCGTCAAGCCAGGCTGAATGTGATGGAGTTCCTCCTCTCTGACCATCCTCAGGACTGCAACATCTGTCAGAAACATGGGCATTGTGAACTTCAGGCCGTGGCGGAGTTAGTGGGAGTGCGTGACATCCGGGTACCGCGGACAGACTTCACCACCCACCGCATTGATAACTCCTCTCCCTCACTCATTCGGGATGGCTCAAAGTGCATCAACTGTTTGCGCTGTGTCACCGCATGTTCTGAGGTTCAAGGGGTCAGCCTCCTGACTCCTGAAGCCAGAGGTTTTAACTCTAAGGTGGTGCCGGCGATGAGCGCTTCCTTGAGGGATGCAGCATGCACCTACTGCGGTCAATGTGCCGTGGTCTGTCCCACGGGTGCCATTGTAGAGAAGGATGAAGTAGATAAGGTCTGGGCGGCTTTAGAGGATCCGAATAAACATGTCTTGGTTCAGGAAGCCCCTGCCATTAGGGCCATGTTGGGAGAGGAGTTTGGTCTACCTCCTGGCACGCTCGTGACGGGCAAGATAATTGCAGCCCTTCGACGTTTGGGTTTTGACCGAGTCTTCGATACAAACTTCACAGCCGATCTGACGATCCTTGAAGAAGGTCATGAACTCCTCGAGAGGGCAGGCAATGGCGGTCCCTTGCCCATGATGACCTCCTGCAGTCCTGGCTGGATCAAATTCATCGAGCACTTTTATCCCTCCCTCCTTCCTCACCTCAGCACCTGCAAATCCCCCCAGCAGATGTTTGGGGCCCTGGCCAAGACTTACTATGCCAAGATGGCTGGCATTGATCCTAAAGACGTCTTTGTCGTTTCGATCATGCCCTGCACCGCGAAGAAGTTTGAGGCCTCGAGGCCTGAGATGTGTTCCTCGGGTTATCGTGATGTCGATGTTGTCCTGACGGCACGGGAACTCGGCCGCATGATCCGACAGACTGGCATTGACTTTGTCAATCTCCCGGAAGAATCTTTTGATCCACCGATGGGTCAGTACACAGGAGCAGGGACGATCTTTGGAGCCACCGGAGGTGTGATGGAGGCTGCCTTAAGGACGGTCTATGCTGTCGTAACAGGAAAGAACCTGCCTAACTTGGACATTCTGCCTGTCCGGGGACTTGAAGGAGTGAAGGAGGCTTCTCTGGAAGTAGGCAGGTTGGGTGAGGTTCGCATTGCCGTAGCTCATGGCCTGGCCAATGCAAGAAGGCTTATGGATCGAGTCGTGGACGGAAAAGCGAACTACCACTTCATCGAAATCATGTCCTGCCCGGGCGGTTGTGTAGGAGGAGGGGGGCAGTGTCTCCCCGCCAGCAATGAGAAACGGGCTCTTCGTGCCCAGGCGCTCTACCGTGACGACAAAGAGGTTCAACCCTTCAGACAATCTCATGAGAACCCTGCGGTCAAACAGCTCTATGAAACATTCCTTGAATACCCTCTGAGTGAGATGTCCCATAAACTGCTCCATACTCATTATGTGAAGAGGGGGGTTTAGCCCAACCAGGGGTTGGCAAAAGGAGGTCCCATGTCAATCAAAGGTGAGATTCTTTTAGTGGATGACGATCCAGACCTTCGTGATTCTCTACAGATCATCTTGGAGAAAAACGGCTATGACGTTCGAACGGCCTCAAACGGTAAAGAGGCCCTCGAAGCGTTGAAGGCCAAAAGGCCTGACCTCATGATCCTGGACATTATGATGACCACCGAAACGGAAGGATTCGATCTCGCTTACGAACTCAAGAATAGACCCGGTGCTGGAGACCTGCCCATCATCCTCCTGACCAGTTTCCTCGAAAAGGTTCGTCAAGACGGTCCAGAAAAATTCCAACACATCATGGGAGAGGCATGGCCTGCCAAATGGCTTTTTGAGAAACCAGTGGATACCAAAAAGCTCATCGCCAAGATCGAAGGCATCCTGGCCGGGGGCTAATGAGACCTCCGGCTTTGGAGGGTAAGATGGCCGATCCGGAAAGGGAAACAGGCTCCCTCAACCTGCCTGAAGAACTTTACAAACGAAAAAGAATTATCCTGGGCGAACTGAAAGAGAGGACTCTGTGGTTCGTTAAGCTCCGGTGGTGGGTCCCCCCATGCATTGTGGCCGGAACCCTTCTCGCCCGAGGATTAGGGGCCGAATTTAAAGTCCTTCCTCTCCTTTTGGTCGCGCTCTTCATTCTCGCCTACAATACGGTCTTCCACCTTCTGAGCCGCCGTGTCAAGACAGAGCCCCATCAGAAAGAGTATATTCAACATTTCACCTCTTGGCAGGTTGGATTTGACTACGGAACCATGTTTCTCATCATCCATTTCACCGGCGGCCTTGCGAGCCCCTTTATCTTCTTCTTCATCTTTCATATCACCTTTTCGGCCATCTTTCTGCCGCGAGGGTCCACCTACAGCCTAGCTGCCATTGCGGCGGCAGGCATGATCTTAATAGCAGGAGCCGAATATTTGGGTTGGATTCCCCATCATGCCCTTTCCTTTCGGGGCAGGTCCATTGATCTGAGCGCTCAGCCCTTCCACATGATGGTGATCCTCAGCTTCTTTGCCGGGTTCGTCTTCATCGCCGCTTTCTCCATTACTGCCGTCATGAGGATGCTTGAAAAGAGAATCCTCGACCTTGCGGAACTGACCGAAACAGTGACGAACCTCAATGAGAGACTTCAAACCCTTTATGATGTGGTTCAGGCCGTCGGTTCGGAACAGCATCTCAATCAGGTTCTCCAGGTTGCCACCTCCGAACTGGCCAAGGTGATGGACCTCCAGGCCATCTCTGTCAAACTGTTGAGCGAGGATGGTAAATTTCTTCATTATGCAGCTGCCCATGGATTGCCCACGGATTTTCTTAGGGACAAGGTTGTAGAGGTAGCTAGAAGCCCTCTCAATCGTAGGATCATCGAGGGGGAGCCCTTTGTCTCCGGCAGCGTGACCCAGCGGGAAGTCTTCCAATTCGGTGAGGACCTTCAGGGAGCGGGGATCAAATCCGTCCAATTCATCCCCCTGATTGTTAAGAATCGAACCATCGGAATCCTCGGGGCCTACTCCAGCCGTCCCGAGCGTTTTGGCCGTGAAGAACTCGATTTTTTTCGTCTGGCCCCATTGCCAATGCCCAGGCTTATGAAGCCATCGAAAATCTGATTGAGGAGCGTTCCCGATTCATGAACCGGGTGGCCCATAACCTTCGAGCCCCTCTGGTGGCCATGTCCAGCATGCTTGAAGTGATCTGGAACGGCTACTTGGGCGACCTGAGCGAAAGATCCCATCAGTACCTCCATCGGATCGATCACCGAGTCCAGGGCATGCTCTTGATGATTAATGAATTGATGACCCTGGCCAAGAGTCAGACGAAACATCCAAGGCTCGAATGTGGACCCATCCATCTCAAAACACTCGCCGATCGCATCCAACAGACCTTCCAAGAAGAGGTCCTTCGGAAGCGGCTCACCTTCGAGGTGACTGTCCCAGAAAATCTCCCAGGGGTGAAAGGTGATCAAGAGATGATCGAAGAGATGCTGGAAAATCTCGTTTCCAATGCTATTAAATATACTCCTGAAGGGGGACGGGTAGGAATAACCTTCTGGCCCGGTACGGATGAGACCATCCGAACTGTGGTGAGTGATAACGGGATGGGTATTCCAAAACAGGATCAGCCCAATCTGTTTAAAGAATTTTTTAGGGCCTCAAACGTTCAAAACACGATTGGCACAGGTCTGGGGTTGACGATCGTCAAAGAGATCATCGATAAGCACGGTGGAAAGATTGAGGTGGAGAGCGAAGAAGGGCTCGGAACAACCTTCATCGTCCATCTCCCTGCGATTGAGAAGGAAAAGCCTCAGGGGAGAAGGGGGATCGAAAAGGAAGGAGCCGCCTCCGGATTGATTCGTGAGCGAGAGATTGAAGAAAACCTGGAGATGGCTGCCCGATCAGGGGTTGACCAGGTCCGGGAGGTGATCGCCAAGGCCAAGGAGCTCAAAGGTCTGGACAACAGGGATGTGGCCACCCTCCTCCAATGTCGTGATCCGGTCGTCCTGGAAGAGATGTTTCATGCCGCACGGGAAGTGAAAGAGGCCATTTATGGAAACCGGTTGGTCCTTTTTGCCCCTCTCTATATTTCGAATCTCTGCCAGAACGATTGCCAATATTGTGCTTTTCGAGTACGCAATAGCAAGATCAAGCGAAGAGCTCTTGCTCAGGAGGAGATTGCTGAAGAGATCCGTCATCTTGAAAGAACCGGACACAAAAGGGTCCTTCTGGTGGCCGGGGAAGCTTATCCCCAAGAGGGCTTTGAGTATATTTTGAAGGCCATTCAAACCATTTATGAGACCCGTGAAGGCAGAGGAGAAATCCGACGGGTCAATGTGAACATTGCACCTCTGACGATTGAAGAATTCCGCAAACTCAAAGATGCTAAGATTGGAACTTACCAACTCTTTCAGGAGACCTATCACCTTTCTACCTATAAGAAGATGCATCTCAGCGGGCCAAAAGCCGATTACCATTGGCGGCTCAGTGCCATTGGCAGGGCTTTTGAGGCACGGATTGACGATGTGGGAATCGGTGTGCTCTTCGGCCTTTATGATTTCCGCTTTGAGATCCTCGCCCTTTTGCAACACATCCGTCATCTTGAAAAGGTCTACGGCGTAGGCCCTCATACGATCAGCGTGCCACGACTTGAGCCGGCCGATGGATCCGACATCGCTTCGAGCCCTCCTTACCCTGTATCCGATGCAGACTTCAAAAAGATTGTCGCCATCCTTCGTCTGGCGGTCCCCTATACAGGCATCATCATGAGCACTCGCGAGACGGCTAAGATGAGAGCCGAGACGTTTGCCCTGGGTGTTTCGCAGATCAGCGCAGGAAGTCGAACCAATCCCGGAGGCTATTCCAATGGCGAACCTTCTGGGGCGCAATTTCAACTGGGCGATCATCGGAGCCTCGATGAGGTCATCCTCGACATTGTGGGCATGGGATATGTCCCATCCTTCTGTACAGCGTGTTATCGGAAAGGCCGCACCGGAGAAGATTTCATGGATCTGGCCAAACCAGGTCTCATCAAACACTTCTGCCTGCCCAATGCTCTTATGACCTTTAAAGAGTATCTTGAAGATTATGCCACCCCTGAGACGCGAATGGCAGGATTGGACCTGATCGAGAAGAATATCGGCGAGATTCCCACTGCTGATCGGCAATTAGAAACCAAGGATCGTTTGGTGAAGATTGAGCAAGGGAAGAGAGACCTTTACTTTTGAAGGCAATGCCAAATGTCAAAGCTCGCACGAAGTGATGAACCAAAGATGAATAAGGTCCAAAATCTGACCGGACAGGATTTAATTGGAAAAGAGATCTCTCAATCGACGCCGAAAGGATTTAGACTCCATATTGGTCTTTTCGGTCGGCGTAATGTGGGGAAGTCGAGTCTCCTCAATGCCATCACCCGTCAGTATGTCTCGATCGTCTCGGAGTTTGCCGGGACAACGACCGACCCGGTTGAAAAACCGATGGAGCTCCTCCCTCTTGGACCCGTGCTCTTCATCGATACGGCAGGGATTGATGATACGGGTGCCCTCGGTGAACGCCGTATCGAAAAAACCCGTCAGGTTCTGAATCGTACCGATCTCGGAGTGATCATTTCAGAAGCGGATATCTGGGGAGATTTTGAGGAAAAACTTCTTGTCGAGTTGAGAGCTCGAAAGATTCCTGTGGTCGCTGTCTTCAATAAATCCGATCTGGCTGTGCCCAACAGGAAGATTTTAGATCGGCTCGCTTCAGAGAAGATTCCAGTGGTCAAGACATCTGCCGTTTCAGGCAAAGGGATCTTGGACTTCCGCCAGGTATTGCTGGATAACGCTCCTTCCGAATTTGTCGACAACCCGAAGATTCTGGGTGACCTCGTCGGTGCAGGTGAGATGGCGGTCCTCGTTGTTCCCATTGATAAGGAAGCGCCGAAAGGTCGACTCATCCTGCCGCAGGTTCAGGCCATCCGGGATCTCCTCGATAGTGATGCTTCCTGTATTGTCGTCAAAGAACGGGAACTTCGCCATGTCTTGGAGGGTCTCAAGAAACCACCCAAACTGGTGGTCACCGATTCTCAAGCATTCTTGAAAGTGGCAGCCGATACCCCTCGAGAGATTCCACTCACCTCCTTCTCCATCCTCTTTGCACGGTTCAAAGGGGATCTCTCAGGACTCGTTCTTGGAACCTTGGCTATCGATCGATTAAAAGCCGGTGACCGAGTCCTGATTGCAGAAGCCTGCTCTCACCATCCCATTGCAGAGGATATCGGGCGCGTGAAAATCCCGAAGTGGTTGACCCAGTATGTCGGTGGAAGGCTCGATTTCGATACCGTCCAGGGACATGATTTTCCGAATGATCTTTCTCCTTACCAGCTTGTCATTCACTGCGGAGCCTGCATGATGAATCGCCGCGAAATGCTCACACGGCTTCTCCATTGCCGTCAGGCCGGGGTCCCGATGACGAACTATGGGCTCACCATTGCCTATTCCCTTGGAATCTTCGAAAGGGCGCTCGAACCCTTTCCAGCGGCCCGGGAGGTCTGTCAGAAAAAGAGAGAAGAACAGTTGAAAGAAAAGAGCTGACAGGGAGAGAATGAAACTCATTTCAGTACTAGAGGTTCTGAATAGGATTTCAACCCATGAGTTGAAGAAATTAGAGCCGGAGTCTGATCGGGTGGAGGATTATTATCTGCTCTTTCATGACCTCGATTGATTGAAGCGGCTTGCCTCTCATGAGGCGTGAAGTGAATGATATGAACCAAAAGGAAGTGCTCCTCTGGTTAAAAGAGAAAGACCAGGGCCGACTCGAAGAACTGTGGCATCGGGGTGACACAGTGCGGCGGGAAAACGTGGGCGACGAGGTACACCTCCGCGGCCTTATCGAGATTTCCAACTATTGTGCCCGGCAATGGTAACAAGGAACTCGAGCGCTACCGAATGAAAGAAGAAGAGATCATGGCCTGTGTTGAAGAGGCTGGGAGATATGGCTATGGCACAGTCGTCCTCCAATCCGGTGAAGACGATGGGATTGAGACGGAATGGCTTGCAAGCATGGTTCACCGGATCAAAGCCGAAACTCCGCTTGCCGTCACTTTAAGTATGGGCGAGCGTCCTGATAAAGATCTGGAGGCATGGCGAAAGGAAGGGGCTGATCGTTACCTCCTCCGTTTTGAGACGTCCGACCCTGATCTCTATCATCTCATCCACCCCTCACTTCCAGGGAGATCAATCCATCGTATAGAAATCTTAAAGAGACTTCGAAGCATGGGTTACCAGATTGGAAGCGGAGTGATGATTGGCATCCCAGGACAGACCTATGAAAGCCTTGCAGGGGATATCGAAATTTTCCGTGGACTCGATCTTGACATGGTGGGCGTGGGGCCTTATATTCCTCATCCTGAAACACCCGTTGCCACCGGAGAATGGAAATTTTTCATCCCCGACGAAGAACAGGTGTCGAATACGGAAGAGATGACCTACAAGGTAATCGCCTTGACTCGAATGATATGCCCGGAGGCCAACATTCCCAGCACGACCGCTTTGGCAACGATCAATAGGGAGCTTGGGCGAGAGCTGGGTTTGATGCGAGGTGCCAATGTGGTGATGCCAAATCTGACACCTTCAAAATATCGTGCCCTGTATGAAATCTACCCCTCCAAGGCATGCATCGGAGAGACGGCACGGGAGTGCCATTCTTGCCTGAACCATCGTATTCAGTCCATCGGTAGAAGGGTCGGGGGTGGCCGTGGTGACCGAATTCACCGCATCGATTCCATGGGTTCTCTTTTAGTTGAAAGAAAGGCTAGACCTAAAAAAGAGGGTTTCAAGGATAAAGGTTTGCTGATATAATGAATTAAGTAGCGTCCATGGGGAGGGAACCCTTTGTTTTACTCAACTCGATCGAGACTCATCATCAGTTTTCTTGGGGTGGCTTTTTTGGTATGCGCCGTTGCTCTTATTGTTGGCGGTCAACTCCTCTATAAATCCGTCCTTAATGAAGCCTATAACCGTGTCCGTTTAGATCTCAATGCCGCACAGGAGATCTATCTGACCCGGGTCAAGGGAGTGAGGGTAGCCCTCAATATCACCACCCTGGGGCCGGTCTTCCGCTCGGCCCTTGAGAAGCAGGATGTTCAAAAATTGGTCGCCCTCCTCACGAATATAGCGCAGCAGACGGAATTAGATTTCGCAGGCATTGTAACGAAAGAGGGCAAGGCGCTCTGCCGGATTGGACCCAATTCGATACCCAGGGGGAATAGTCCACCGAATCCCATTGCCAATTTAGTCCTTCAAAAACAGATCGGGATTTTCGGGACAGTCGTTCTGAGCAACGAATTTCTTTTTTCGGAGAATCCGGAACTCGCCGAGCGATCGAGAATGAAATTGCTTGCCACAAAGAGAGCCACGCCGCGACCGGAGAACGAGGAGCTCTCCGGGATGGTTCTTGCCGCTGCTGTTCCGGTCTTCGATTCCGGTCATCTTCTAGGTGTCCTCTACGGAGGGATTCTTCTGAATCGAAGTGAGGAGATCGTGGATCGGGTCCGGGACACGGTGTTTCAGCATGAAATCTATAATGGCCGGAGCATTGGTACAGCTACGATTTTTCTGAAAGATATTCGCGTCTCCACCAATGTTCTTAATCCTGATGGAAGTCGAGCGATTGGAACCGTGGCCTCTGAGGAGGTGACTAAATATGTCCTGACTGAGGGGAATAAGTGGACGGACCGTGCCTTTGTGGTCAACGATTGGTACATCACTGCCTATGAGCCCATCGAGGATATCTTTGGTACGAAAGTTGGAATGCTCTATGTGGGGGTATTAGAGGCGAAGTATGCAGATGTCCGCTGGAAAGCCCTCTCTGTTTTCATACTGATCACGATGGCCGGAATGGTCTTTGCCATTGGCCTGGGATACATTATTGCAGACAAGATCAGTCGACCTGTCCAGCAACTCACCAAAGCCAGCATCCAGGTCTCCCAGGGGAATCTCTCGCCTGAGATTGGACCGATCTCAAATAGTGAGATCGGTGTCCTCCAAAAAACTTTTAAACAGATGCTGGCCTCGATCCAGGAAAGAGATCAGCGACAGAGGGAAGAGAGTGAAAGTAAATTACTCCAGTCCGAAAAACAGGCCAGTGTTGGTAAACTTGCGGGTGGCGTAGCCCATGAGATTAACAATCCCCTCACCGGCATCTTTACGTTTACGCACATGCTTCTGAAGCGAAAGGATATTCCCGAGGAAGTCCGTCAGGACCTTGAAACCATTGCCCAGGAGACGGAGCGGGTTCGAAAAATTGTGAAGGGGTTGCTCGATTTCTCACGCCAGACAGAACTTGACCGGGAGCCAATGGATATCAACCGTCTTGTCCGTTATACTGTATCACTGGTTGAAAATCAGGCGCTCATCAAAGGGGTAAGTTTGAACTTCGAACCAGGCGAAGGGCTTCCCACAATTACCTTGGACAGAAACCAGATGCAGAGTGTCTTACTCAATATCATTATCAATGCCCTCGATGCCACGGAGCCAGGCGGAAGTATTACCATTACGAGTGGTATCGGGGTATCCACGAGCAAGCCCGGACAAAACGGTATTGAAATTTTGTGTACGGATACAGGCTGTGGCATTGCTCCTGAGAACCTCAATAGGCTTTTCGACCCTTTCTTTACAACGAAAGACGTTGGACACGGCACAGGTTTAGGTTTATCGGTATCCTATGGTATCGTTGAACGCCACGGAGGGACCATCTGGGTTCAGAGCAAGGTTGGAAAAGGAAGCACCTTTAAGGTCTGGCTGCCCATAGAGGAGCAGAGCGCAGGAAATGAAAATATTAGTCGTTGATGATGATGCCATCGTGATCAAAAGTTGCAAGCGCATCCTCGAAGCAGAGGGTCTGGAGGTCTCTACGGTTCCAAGTGCGGATGAAGCACTGGAGATGATCAAAAAATACGAGTTCGATCTTCTGTTGATTGATGTCAAGATGCCAAAACATGATGGCATGTTCCTCATGCGGGAGATTCTGAAAGTCATACCCGATATGCCGATCATTGTCATGAGCGGCTATCCGACACCTGAGACCGTCTCTGATGTCCTGAAGTTAGGAGCCACTCAATTCATTCCAAAACCGGTTCGACCGGACGAACTGATCAAGGCCATTCGCCCGGTTCTTCAAAAGATTTCAAGTAAAAAGTCCTTCCCCACGGGGGCAGGATAGTGAAAAATGGAAATCCGAAATCCCTGCCTACCGGCAGGCAGGCGAATATCGAAATCCGAAACACATTCATTGTTTGGGAAATTCGGATTTTGAAAATTGGTGCTTGTTTCGAATTTCGTGCTTAGATATTCGAATTTTAATTCTGAATAGGGGGAAGCTATGGCTGAGAAGATGCTGATCATTGATGATGAGGAGATCGTCCTGAAATCCTGTCGGAAGATTTTTGAAGCAGAGGGGTTCGAAGTGACTACCACGGCGAACCCTCAGGAGGGGCTTACTCTCGTCGCGGGAAAAAATTTCGACGTGATCCTTGTAGACTGGATGATGCCAGGTTTTGACGGAATGGATGTAGTGGAGGAGATCGACAAGCGTTCGCCGGGCTCCTCAATCGTTATGATCAGCGGTTATCCCTCCGTGGGCCGTGCCACAGAAGCCATGAAGCGAGGGGCCATGGATTTTCTCGCCAAACCCTTCAGACCCGAGGAGATCATCGAGGTTGTCAAAAAGGCGGTGAGGCGAAAAGTTACAGTAGAGACAAAAGTCATTGGAAGAGTTGAAAAGATCATGAAGTCCTGGCAATTCCCTGTGCCCACGTTGGAGGATAAGGCACCGAAGACGATTGCCGAGACAGTCGCCCAAACCGTAGGGGTAGCCAAAGCCACCTCACCGTGGTTCACTGTTTTTGTCCTAGGTATTCTGGCAGGAGCCTACATCGGCTTTGGAGGTTTGCTCTCGACGGCAGTGACTTTCGATGCGGCAGCGAAATGGGGTCTGGGCGTGACAAAGATCCTGGGGGGAGCAGCCTTTAGCGTAGGCCTCATGCTCGTTGTCATTGCAGGAGCAGAGTTGTTTACCGGTAATAATCTGATGGTTTCAAGCGTCATGTCGAGAGAGATTACCTTTGGGACTATGATAAAGAGGTGGGGTGTCGTCTTTGTTGCCAATTTCCTTGGATCGATCCTTGTCACCCTCCTTTTTTACTACTCCGGGCTTTGGAAGACCGCGGAGGGAGCTCTGGGTGTGGCGGCCGTGAAGATTGCTTATAGCAAAGTCAATCTTACTTTCAGCGAAGCCCTTTGGCGAGGAATTGGCTGCAACTGGCTCGTCTGCCTTGCCGTCTGGATGGCCCTTGCAGCTCGTCAAACCATTGGAAAAATCTTCGCCATCTTCTTTCCCATCATGGCCTTTGTGGCCATTGGATTTGAGCACAGCGTCGCCAATATGTATTTCATTCCCACAGGAATATTGTTGATGCGAGGGGCAGGGTTCTCTGGGATCCAGGGAATCGATCCCAATGTCCTCGGCTGGATCAATTTTCTATGGAAGAATCTTTTGCCTGTTACCCTTGGCAACATCATCGGCGGCGCGGTATTTGTTGGAATGAGTTACTGGGGTGCCTACCTGAGGCCTGTCAAAACGGCAAGCGCCAAGTAGTAACGTTTGATACTTCGACGGCGCCAAACCCCGGCCCTTCAGGACGGGGTCAAAAGTGCCGCTCAGTATCAACCCTGAGCAAACACCGGGCTTTAGACCGGGGATAGTCGAAGGGTTGATTTTAAATCATCCTGCATCAAAAGCGTAAATCCGATTGAGAGTTAATCCCCGCTTTCCCCCTTTATTAAAGGGGGACGCCGCCGCTCCAAAAGCACACCAGCTGGAATTGTCGAATAAACCGTCTCCGCTTTCCATCCAAGCTATCAAGTCTGGCTATTAGATAAGCCAATAACAAGAATACCGCGAGAATACCCGTCTGCACGCAGGCTGGGAAGGCTCCACTGCAAGCGTCTATTTTTTCTATAAAAACGGTAAATTCTAAAAAATTGAATACACATTTTAAATATATATTTGTAAATTTGACAATAAATTCAATAAATTACTAAAAAAATTATTCTCAATAAAATTATT
>PDVJ01000052.1_pt1 | contig 30228 bp, 25 predicted proteins | sample 1369811 | NCBI WGS metagenome assembly PDVJ01 (sample SAMN07795376, study PRJNA414565) | Alkali sediment metagenome, whole genome shotgun sequencing project. | reverse complement strand
TGCGAGGAAGCCATCCGCCGCATTGAGCAGGTCAACCCCAAACTGAATGCCGTCATTCTTCCAATGTACGACATTGCGCGAAAGGCTGTTGAGAAAGGGTTGCCTGAAGGCTCCTTTACCGGGGTGCCGTTCCTGCTCAAGGATATTATCGAAGAATATGCCGGCGTTCCTTTGACCATGGGCAGCAGGGCCTTCAGGAACTATGTTCCTTCCCATGACAGTGAAATGGTGATCCGCTTCAAGAAGAGCGGCCTGGTGATTCTGGGAAAGACAAACGTCCCGGAGTTGGGACTCCTGGCCGTCACGGAACCGGAGCTGCACGGCCCGACCCGCAATCCCTGGAATACCGGGCACACTCCCGGAGGATCGAGCGGGGGTTCCGCTGCAGCCGTGGCAAGCGGCATGGTCCCCCTGGCCTCGGGAAACGACGGCGGAGGATCGATCCGTATTCCCGCATCGTGTTGCGGGCTCTTCGGTCTCAAACCGACTAGGGGCCGCAATCCGCTTGGCCCCAATGTAGGGGAGCTTTGGCAAGGGGCTGTGGTCTCCCACGTGATCACACGGTCCGTGCGAGACAGTGCCGCCATGCTGGATCAGACCCAGGGGCCGGATGCCGGCGCTCCTTATGTCATTCCACCCCCGGAACGCTCTTACCTGCAGGAGATCGACAGAGATGCCGGATCCTTGAAAATCGCTTTCACGAGCGCTTCACCCATTGGAACCCCGGTTCACGCGGAATGTGTGAAGGCCGTGGAAGAAACGGCGAAGCTCCTGGAAAGCCTCGGGCACAAGGTCGAAGAGGCGCAGCCGGATATCAACGGCAAAGCGGTCGCAAACAGCTATCTCACGATGTGCTTCGGTGAAGTGGCCGCAAATATGGAAGAAATGAAAGCCCTGCTGGGAAGGAAGGCAAAGACATCCGATGTAGAGGCCTTAACCTGGACCATGGGGTTGTTAGGCCGAACACTCTCTGCAGGTGACTTTGCAAAGGCCACGAGAGAGTGGGGTGTTGCTGGAAGAGCCATGGGACGTTTTCACCAGAAATATGACCTGTACCTGACGCCAACCCTGGCATACCCTCCGGTGAGGATAGGAGAGCTCCAGCCGAAGCCCTACGAGCGCCTTGCCATGAAAGTGGTCAATGCGCTAGGCCTTGGTGTCATCCTCAAAGTGGCAGGGCTTATCGATCAAATGGCGGAGGCGAGTTTATCCAAGACGCCTTTCACGCAGTTGGCCAACCTGACGGGCCAGCCTGCCATGTCTGTGCCTCTTCACTGGACATCTGATGATTTGCCTGTGGGTGTTCATTTCATGGCGCGTTTTGGAGAGGAAGCGGCGCGCGCCCCTGGTTCGGCAGGCACGGGCCGGTTTGGGCGAAGTGAGGGACTACAGTGGGCATTTCAGTTGAAAGGGTTGAGTGCTCGTGCTAGAAGCAATTTGATCTAGGCTTGGGGAGGCTGGTACAGGAGGTCTCTTGGAAGAGAGTACAACAAAAGATCATCTTGATCTGAAAGGTTTTCTCATTCTTCTTTTCCTCACCCTGCTCTGGGGGTGCAATTATCCGGCGGTAAAGATATCGAACCTCGGATTCTCACCTATCTTCAACGCGCTGCTCCGCTCGTCCATTGCCTCTGTGCTGGGCATCCTCTACTGCCTATCCATCAAAGAACCGCTTTTTCACAGGGACAGACGGCTGTTCCACGGGTTTGTGGTGGGCATGCTCTTCGGCCTTGAATTCGTGTGCATTTATCTCGGTATGTTTTACACGGATGCGGGAAGAGCTGTTATTCTCGTCAACACATCGCCCTTTATCGTGGCCCTGGGAGCTTATCTGTTTCTCCGGGAGCGGTTAGGCATTCTCAAGATCATCGGCCTGGCCCTGGCTTTTGTAGGCGTCTATCTCGTCTTTCAGGGGAAACCGAGAACATGGAGTTCCTCCATGCTCTTCGGGGATCTATTGGAGTTGGGAGCGGCCGTGTTTTGGGGCGCCACGACTGTTTACATCAAGAAGTACCTTGCCGGGAGAGTGCACCCCATCCACACTTTCCTGTATCAGCTTGTCTTCTCCATACCGATCATTTTACTCTGTTCCTGTTTACTTGAAGAGACATGGATCCTCAATGTGGACACTGCGGCTGTGCTGGCCCTTCTCTATGCGTCTATCGTTGTGGCCTTTGCTTCTTACCTGACGTGGTTCAAGCTCATCCACACCTATCCCGTGTCCCAGCTTGCGGTCTTCACTTTCCTGTCTCCATTTTTCGGCGTGGCCTCCGGAGTCGTTATCCTGGGAGAGCAGCTCACAACGGGTCTCATCTTCGGGCTGCTTTTTGTAAGCGCCGGCATCTATCTGGCGAACTACCAGAGAAAATAGGAGGGATTTGGACTTCAGCCTGTAACATCTCCGCAATTTGCGAAGAAGTTCAAAAGCGAACCGCAGAATACCCGCCTGCCCTGCGAAGTGCATTGCACCGCAACGGCAGCCGTGACAATAGTAAGCACAGCGCATCTCTCTCGAATTTGCTTGAGGGCATAGTGGGCAGGTCGAATAACGAATGTAGAACGCCGAAGGAGAAAAGCGAAGCCATCAAACTTCATCATTCGAAATTCCTTGTTCGACATTCGATATTCATTTAGATGAAAAGATAATATTCAGGGTTGTGTCTGACTGAAATGTGCGATAACTTTTTTAGGAAGAGGGGATTACAGCTATGAGTGATGAAGCCTATGATAAGCTTGCCAAAGTGCTCGACACCCTTCCCAATGGTTTTCCTTCCACGGAAAGCGGGGTGGAGATCAAACTCCTCAAGAGAATTTTTCAGCCTGACGAAGCGGAGCTCTTCTGTGATCTGAAACTCAAACTGGAGACCGCCAAAAAGATCGCCCGTCGCACCGGCCGACCTCTGGAAGGTTTGGAGGAGAAACTGACGAGCATGTGGGAAAAGGGACAAGTCTTTGGAGTGCAACTGGGTGACGTGAAACTCTTCAGGATGGTGCCCTGGGCTTTCGGGATCTACGAGTTGCAGCTCCCCTTTATGGACCGGGAACTGGCTGAGATGTGCGAGGAGTTCATGGAGGTGTATGGCCGCCAGTTCTTCGACAAAAAGCCCCAGTTGATGCGGGTGATCCCCATTGAAAAGGAGATCCCGGCCAGACACGAGGCCCTGAACTACGAGAAGGCTTCCTCCATCGTGGAGAACGGTCAATCCTTCCAGTTGATGGACTGCATCTGCAAGAAAGAACGCGGTCTCCTGGACCGGCGCTGTGAAAAGCCCATGGATATCTGCATGGGGATTGCGCCTGTACCGGGCTACTTCGACAATACGAAGGTGGGCCGCGCCATCTCCAAAGAAGAAGCTTACGGTGTTCTTGAAAGAGCAGAAGAGGCGGCGCTGGTTCACCTGACCTGGAACGTGGAAAACGGCCACTTTTTCATCTGCAACTGCTGCGGGTGCTGCTGCGGCGTGCTGAGAGGGATCAATGATCTTGGAATACCGGCATCAAAAGTCGTGGACTCCTATTATTACGCGGAGATTGATCCTGAGCGGTGCGAAGCGTGCGGCATCTGTGCGGATGAGCGCTGCCAGGTTCACGCCATAGAGCAGGAGGAAGAGGCTTACCGAGTCATCCAGGACAAGTGCATCGGCTGCGGCCTCTGCATCAGCGCCTGTCCTTCAGAAGCGATTCAACTGGTCCGAAAGAAAGAACGCGTGCCGCCTCCTGCGGATGAAATGGAGTGGTATGAGCAGCGGGCGAAACTGCGGGGGATTGACATCAGCGCTTTCAAATAGGGCTTTTGCACGCGAGAGCGTCCTGGATGTCCTCTTCGGTGATCCCCAGAAGATGGAGAATGTCCGTCATGCTTGATTTGGCCAGGGCCACGTTGGCAAAGCGGTCCAGGCCTTTCTTGGCGTTGTAAGCGATGGCAAGACCGGCCTGGGCGAGCATGAGCGCATCGTTTGCTCCGTCCCCCACACACACGGTCTGGTCGAGAAGGATGCCTTGATCACAGGCGGTCTGGTTCACGAACCGTGCTTTTCTCGCCGCATCCACCACCTCTCCAAGAACCTTTCCTGTGAGCTTCCCGTCCTTGAGTTCAAGCCGGTTCGCGTAGGCGAAGTCAAATCCCAGCTTGTCCTTCATGTGGCCGGCAAAAAAATCAAAGCCGCCTGTCACAATACCTAGCCTGTAACCCAGGTATTTGAGCGTGGTCACCAGGTCCTGGACTCCGGGCGAAAGGGGAATACTCTCCCTGATCTGGATGAGATCTTTTTCGCCCAGCCCCTTGAGCAATGCGACCCGCTGGATCAGGGACGCCTCAAAATCAAACTCGCCTCGCATGGCTTTTTCGGTGATGCGGGCAACCTCGCGGTGNACGCCCGCGCAGCGGGCCATNTCGTCGATCACCTCCATGTCCACCAGGGTGCTGTCCATGTCAAANAAGATNAGNCGCTTGTTCTTCCGGTACGCTTCCATCTTCTGAAGACCAAGNCCGATACTCAGTTCNCGGCTTTTGACCATGAGTCGCTGCTTCAAGCGATCGATGCTGGAGANGNCATGGACNTTGATGGCCATCTCCACNGAATGGGANCCGTGATGGGTGGNCGAGGAGATGGTCTCGATGTTGACGTTCTCTTCAGCCAGAATAGCGGAAAACTCCGCAAGGGCAGGGGTTCCGCCAAAGTGGGTGAGCACNTAGAGGTTGCGCTGGTTAAGGGCCTCCATGTCTTCGGGAGAATAGAGACGGAAATTGAGAGTCAGGTTCAACTGGCTGGCTTCGAACAGCAGNTCCTTGATGACGCTGTCCTGGGATTGGCTTGCCTTGCTCAGGTCAAGGACTAAGTAAAGACCCAGGAGATTCTGGAGNGAGGCCTGCTCGATGTCCACGACTTCAATGTTGTGGTNCATCAGGATGCGGGTGAACCTGGCAGTGATGCCCGGTCGATCTTTTCCTGATACAACCACCATGAGGAGATTCTGGTTCTTGGCCATGTCGTTTCTTGCTCCTGTGAGCCTGTAATAGCAGCCCGGTAAGTTGCTTAGACTGGAGGCATCTTAGAAGAGTAAATGCGTTCTGTCAAATCGCCGCGCGCGTCGATCTGCCCCTTTTCCCTTTTGACTCTGTTCAGCAGGTGGTATAAACAAATCTTCATTTGGGAAGATTCCCCGACGGGAGGCAAAGGAGAAGGGATGCATCTTTACAGGCAACTCTATGAATTCGCTGCTTCGGCAGGTGCGCTCGAAGGCTATGTGTATGACAGAAAAGACCCAGACATGAGAGCGCTCGAAATCTGGGTGTCCAACCTGAAAGCCGCTTATGCGCTACTCACGCAAGACGCGCTTGATCCGCTGCAGCCCTCTGTGGACCAAACCCTTGGCCGGGCTTCGCAATCCCTTGTTCTTTCTCTCGGGGAAAAGCACGATCTTGTGATGGAGCTCAGGTCCATGGTCAGGGGCGAACTCCCTGCATCACCGGATGATTTCCAAAAGCAGAAGTGGTTCCAGCGTTAAGCCATGACGGACGGGTAGCCGAAGGGGTGGAGAAAAGCCTTGTTGGTTCCGGCCAAAGGCCTGCACAGGGTGCATGATTTGTGTCGTCATGTATCGTATTGGAGGAGAAATAGAAAATGGGGATGAAGAATTCAGGGCAGAAGAAGCCAGGTGGTGAGAAGAGGAGCCAGGAGGGTCTGGACCGGATTGTGGCCCGGGCCCGCCAGGCAGAAGATGAGCGCCTGAAGGGTTACAGGGAGCAGTCCTTGAGAATCCATCCGTCGGTCTGCGCCCGCTGCGGCAGGGAATTCACCGTTAAGAATCTCCATCTTCTGACGGTCCATCACAAAGACCACAACCATGAAAACAACCCCTCTGACGGCAGCAACTGGGAGAACCTCTGCATCTATTGCCACGACAACGAGCACAGGCGGTATCTGGACTATGAAGCGGGCGCCGGCGCAGGGGAGAGCGAGGAAAAAGGGAAGACTGCGACGCACAAACCTTTTGCAAAGCTGGCGGAGCTACTGAACTCGGATAAACGCTGAGACCGCCTGCTTGTCGGGTTGCTTCACATGGCCGTAATAGTGGAAAAAAAAGAAGAAGAAAAAGAGAGGCTCGAAGAGCTGAGCCGTTTGAGTGTTTTTGATCCTGAAAAGCCGCCTTACCAAACCCTTCATCTGTGCATCTATCTGCGTGAGTTGGAAGAAGAAAAAGAGCACAAATAGTTACGTCTTGCACAAAACCATCCATCCTTTTTAGGCGGGGAAAAGAACGCCATCTTGGAAGTCCAGAAAGTCTCACCAATTTGAAGTAGTTACCTAAGACATGAACCTTTGATCCCTGGCAGGGTCCTTGCATTGACCTCATGGCGGAACCACTGGGTTTGCTAAATGTAGCTCTCAAGGGAGGGGCAAACCTCAGGAGGTAATTGTGAAACCCGTCACCTGTTTCTGTGCTCTGCTTTCAGTACTTTTCCTGTGTTCGTTAACGGACATTGCGTCGGCTCAGTTTTCGCCGTCTCTTGTGGGGTGTTCCGTTCTTCCAGCAAACAACATCTGGAACACGCCGATCGATCAGTTGCCCGTCGATCCGAATTCTTCCTCCTACGTAAGCACCATCGGTGCGAGCACAGGCCTTCACCCTGACTTCGGTTCCGGTACCTGGGACGGTGGTCCCATTGGGATTCCTTACAACATAGTGCCAGGCAGCCAACCAAAGGTTGACATCACCTTTGATTACTCGGATGAGAGCGACCCGGGTTCTTATCCTATTCCCCCGGATCCTCAAATCGAGGGAGGGAACAACTCGACAGGGGATCGTCACATTCTGGTCCTGGACAAGGACCGGTGCATCCTTTATGAAACGTGGTCCACTTATCCTCAGCCTGGCGGAAGCTGGGAGGCAGGATCAGGGGCTGTTTTCGATCTTCGCTCGAACGCGCTGCGACCAAGCGGATGGACTTCTTCGGATGCTGCAGGACTTCCTGTGCTTCCCGGGCTGGTGCGCTATGATGAGATGGCCACCGGCGAAATCCGTCATGCAATCCGGTTTACAGTGCCAAGAACGAGGAAAGCTTATGTCTGGCCTGCCCGTCACTACGCTTCGAGTCTCACGGCGCTCAATTATCCGCCCATGGGTCAGCGATTCCGCTTGAAGGCAGATTTTGACGTGAGCCGGTTTTCGGCACAAGTCCAGGTGATTCTCCGGGCTCTCAAGAAATACGGGATGATCCTGGCCGACAATGGGAGCGCCTGGTACATCTCGGGAGTGCCGGATCCCCGCTGGAACAACGATGCGCTGGTAAGCGAGCTGAAGCTGGTGAAGGGATCTGATTTTGAGGCCGTGGATGTGTCTTCCCTTATGGTGAACCAGGATTCCGGGGAAGCGAAACAGATCAGCCCTCCCCAAGAACCTCCCCCATCCCCCAGCGGACTCAAAGTATCCTACTGGCCGTGGGTTAGCTCTCGGACAGTGGATTGCTCCACCGGTGCGTGCACGTTCAAGTGATTTGTCCGGGCCCTGTCGAGAACACTCACCCTCAGTTCAATCCTTTCATTATTTCCGGTATCCGTAGCGTTCTTCGAAGATGGGGGCGATGAGGTTGTCCACCGGGACATAGTCGTCGGTGAGGATGACGGGTTTCTGGTCTTTGAGGTATGTCTGAAGAAGAGCCTGAGGGAAGAACAGGCCGATCACATCCGTGTCTCCGAGGCTTCTCATGCTTTCAATGAAATCATCCTGCTCCAGTTTCTTTGCGCTTGCCACGACGACGTAGGTGCTGATTCCCATATCATTCAGATCCGTGTTTGCCGTCACCAGATTCACCTGTTTTTGTCCGAAGACTTCTTCCAGCGTGCGGATGTAGGCGGGGATAAAAAGGCCCTTCTTGAAACTGTCGATCACGTTGGCAAAATAGAGTCCATCGGGCTTGAGCAGACGCTTCAACTCGACGGCGAATTCTTTGGTCGTCAAATGGTAAGGGATGGAAAGGTCATTGAAGGCATCCCCGAAAATGAAATCGTACGTCCCGCTTTCTTTGCAGGTCATCACGAACCAGCGAGCATCCTCATTGAAGGTGCGAATCCGGGTGTTCTCGGGAATTCCGAGATACTTTCTGGCGACACGGCTCACCTCTGGGTCGATCTCCACGACATCGATTTCCGCTTCCGGGTATTTTGCTTCAAGGAAACGAGGAAAGGTGTATCCTCCCCCGCCGATGAAGAGAACCCTGAAGGATTTCTTTTCTATGGTCTGCCACCTCACCAGTTCCTCGTAGAGGCGTATGTACTCATACTCAAGGTGAAAGGGATCATCCAGAGCCGTGTAAGAGTGAATGAGATGGTCCAGCACCAGAGCTTCCAGAGTCAATCCTTTGGTGGATTCGTCTTTTTTCTTCAGCTTGAGGGTGTAGTAGTCACTCTCTTTGAAAAAATAAGTGTTGCTGTCTAGAGGCGGCTTAAAGGCATGGCCGTAGAACCCCCACAGGAGAGGGATGAAGAGCGCAACGACCACGGCCACGAATATCTTTTTCCTCACGAAGAATCCACCGAACACAACGCCCGAAACCATAAGGATCGCTCCCATGGAGAAAAGGATGTGCCGTGTTCCCATCCAGGAGATGAGAAAGAACCCCGTGGCAAAGGTTCCGATGATGGAGCCCAGGGTGGAAAAGGCATAGATCTTTCCCACAATATTGCCGGTTTTGTTGAGGTTGTTGAGGGTGAGTTTGACGACCACCGGGGAGATCATCCCAAGCACACAGGAAGGCGCGAAAAAAATGATGGTGGTGATGAGCAGAATGCGAACCATCAGGGACATGTTCCACTGCGAACCGCCCACGTAGTCTGTGAGGGGCGATATGGCAAACGCACCCAAGCCGGAAAGGATAAGAAGCCATCCAAGGGTTGTCTGGGTCGGGTATCTGTCTGCCAACAATCCGCCCAGGTAGGCGCCCACGCTGATGCCGGCAAGGACGACTCCGATGATGCTCGTCCAGGTGTAAAGGGACACCCCGATGTAAGGGGCCATAATCCTGCCGGCAATGAGTTCGATCACCAGGGTGCAGAAGCTCGCGATGAAAACGACAATATTCGCCTTGATGATTTCGCGGTGCATGCTTTGCCGCCTTTCCTTGAAGAGATTTTGAAAGACCAGCGGGAGTTATCGGAGTCTAATAGTCTGAAAAGAGGTCCGGGTCAAGTCCTGACTTTAATCCTGACTTCAGAGTGCAGAAAATCATCATCACAGCTTTTGTCCTGGCTGCTGCCTTCATCAGCATGCTCATCGTTCTTTCAAAAGCGTTTGCATTCAGTTAATCTATGATAAAGGCAAAAAAGAGGTGTTGACCATGATTCTCCAAAAAGAAAGAAATGCGATCGTCGCCTTTGGGAAAAAACTGTTGACTTCCGGGTTGACAGCCGGGACCGGGGGAAACCTGAGTGTTGCAAACCGCAGGAAGAACCTGATTGCGGTTACACCCAGTGGCGTTGACTACCTGGAAATGAGTCCTGAAGACGTTGTGCTTGTGGGAATGGAGGGCGGCCTTATCGAGACATCCAAGTACAAACCCTCCTCGGAACTCCTCTTTCATCTGGCTCTCTATCGCAGACGCCAGGACATTCAGGCCGTGGTTCACACCCACTCCGTTTATGCCACAACGTTGGCGACCCTTGGCTGGGAAATTCCTCCTTTTCATTACCTGGTGGCCTACTCGGGCAAGAAAGTCCCCCTTGCGTCCTACGCGACCTTCGGGAGTGAGCAGCTCGCTCGGAACGTGGCAGAGGCCATAGGAGACAACAATGCCGTTCTCATGGAGAGTCATGGGGTGGTCACGGTGGGCGCGACTCTGGCCAAAGCTTTTGAGGCGGCGGAAATCATCGAGTATGTGGCCCGTGTCTATTATCTGGCCAAGAACCTCGGTGAGCCGGCCATCCTTTCCGATGAAGAGATGAAGAAGGTGATTGAGAAATTCAAGGGCTACGGCCGGAAGTGAAAGCTCCAAAGCAATAGAGAAAACACGTGACCCCGCTTCGGGCATGAAATTTGAAAACAAATTCCTTTTCATGGAACCAGTAATCCTGGTAGCTTTGGGAGGAAATCATCGGACATTGCCAGGAACTTTGGAAAATAAAGGGAGGGTTGGAGATGTCTTTCGCAGCATACCCATCGACTGTGGTTTACAGGGTGCCGGGAGACAGAAGCAAGCGAAACGCAGTACAGCATTTGATCTGGGGAGACTGGATCAGGCCGCTGGGTCAGCAGGAGGGAGACTGGATCAAGGTCAATGCTCGGTGAAAGGAGGTCTGCCATGATCGTGTTTATCAGTGATTTGCACTTCGTGGATGAGACGGCGGGAAAGCACAACATCCCAACCCGAGCCTTTGAGGGCATGCTAAAAGACCTCAAGCGGTATGGTGGAAAACCAAAAGAAATCATTCTGGTGTTCCTCGGCGACGTCTTCGACATCAATCGGTCCACGTACTGGCTCGATAAACCTGAATCCGAAAGGCCCTGGAAGGAAATAGAAACCCATGCCAATCACATTTTCGACGCCATCATCAGCAAGAATGAAAAAACTTTTGAACTCTTTCGAGGCTCCTTAAAGAATAAATTCAAGTTCAGCGTAGAACCGGAAAGGATTTACATCCCCGGAAATCATGACAGGCTCTGCAACGTCTTTCCGAGCCTTCGGAAAAAAGTGAGAGAAAGCTTGGGAATGCACGGGGAAGAGAAATCTTTTCTTCACCTGCTCGATGACATGGGCAAATATAGAGTCCTGGCAAGGCACGGTCACGAATACGACGTCTGGAACTATGAGGGATCTGTGAATATGACGGATGGGGATTATGCCCAAGTTCCCATAGGAGATCTTATCACCACTGAGATTTCCGCGAACATTCCATATACCATTCTTAGACATATCGGTGACACGTTGCCGCCTGCGGAGCTGGATCGACTGAAAACAAATCTTGAAGAAGTTGAAAACGTGAGGCCCTATTCCGCCATTTTTGACTGGCTGTTCTACCAGACGACCGAGAACAAGCCCATTAAAGACGAAATTGAAGAAGCTCTTCAGGAGATCATAGACAATTTCAACAGCCTGCAGTACCCAAAGCGCTGGTACAAAAGGCATGACAAGTGGAGCTTCTTCACGCTCGATGAAGCGGACAAACTTCAAGCCGTGATGAGAATGTTCAAGCTTCTGGGCATGGAGACCGCAGAGGGTTTGATGAAGATATACTCCCGGATCTTCGGCTCCCCCGACACCCTTCCCCTCGACAATGCGGACGGGAAACTTGTTGAGGGAGCGAAAGAGTTCCTGACCCACCAATCCGAGTACAGGTATGTGGTCATGGGCCACACGCACAATCCCCTGCAAGTCCCCATCCGCATCACGAGCAAAGGTCTTGAGCAGGTTTACATGAACTCAGGGACTTGGCGGGCCAAGCACATCAAGGGTCTTGGAGGCGGATTCATCACACTGAAGAATCTCACTTACACGATTGTTTACTCCGAGGGGGAAAGCAAGAAGCAGGAGTATGAAACCTGGACAGGCACCCTCAAGGAAAAGGGTTGATCAAGCATGGGGTGGAGCGAGGTGAGGAATGGTTAGCACAGCGGATATCATCATGCTGGGCATTGTTTCCGGTATCCGGCTTGCAGAGCAAGGCCGCCGGGCCTATTCAGAGGCAACGATCGAGCGGGAGCTCGTGCTCCCCCTGCCTAATTTCAATCCGGACGTGACAGTGGGTGTGGCGACGAACTACTTCCTCGGGAGCAAGCACCTCGAAGAGAACTTCTGGCTGAAGAACCTGTATGAAAAGGCGGCGCACGGAGCCCCTTCCGAGGAAGAAGAGAAAGAGTTCCTTGCCGCCTATCAGGAATTCAAGATCCTCGATGATGTCAAAACCGGGGTCATCAAAGGGTCGGAATCGGCTCTTTCCCGGGAAGCTCTAGTCACCCTGGTGACCGTAAGGCAGTTTGCCAGGAACAGCAGCCCCTACCCGCACGCTTTTCAAAGGGTGCTGGGCTCTTTGATAGAAATTGGAATTGATTATTTTGCAAACGCACCGGGTGCTCTCGATGAGAGGTCATCGACTGGAAGAGCCTTGAAAGGTTTTCTGAAGTGCATCGACGACCTGGATTTCGCGCAATCATCCGTCGAAGGGATTGCCAGGAACCTGTTTTCCGCTGCCCTCGAGACGATCGGGGATACGCCGTCTCTCTTGGGAGGAGATGATAAGGCAGAAAAGCTTATAGAGGCCGTATCAAGAGGACTGGTCAAGGATCTCCGAGAGAGGATGGAGAAGGTGGCCGCAACAGACCTCTCCAAACAGGAAAAATTCGAGATGTGGGGCCAGCTGGTTCTCCGAAGCGTTCTCAGCAATGCTGGGACGACGATCCTCTCAAATCCCGGGAGTTACCTGGCTGTGGCAGGGGCGGACCGGGGATGAGGAGACCATTGATCTGACCCGACTCTGCAGCAGAGAAACACTGGACAGATTGGTCAAATCGGCGCTCGTCACCCTCTCAGAGTATCCCGGGCTCGCGGGAGTGGATCACAAAGGGCTTCAAAGAATCCTGGGACAGGTAGCCGGAGATCTTGCCGGGTCAGCTAGAATCCTTTGTCCGGATATCCTCCCTGAAATGATGCGCCTTGTCCTTGAAAAGTCAGCGCTCAACATGGACGTGCTCTGGCCGGAGGCGTTCAGAAAAGATCCGGCAAGACATCTCCTTATAGCCGCTTCGAGAGAACTTTTGGAAGGTTTGTCAATGCCGGCCGGACCCGGGGAGCAGTGGACACCGGCTTTTTCGAAAACCCAGCTCATCGGTATCGCTGAAACCGTGCTGGATGAAGTCGTTCAGAATCCCGATTGGCTCGTGAAAAGAGCAGCGGTGGAGAACACGATTCTTGGCGATGCGGTGAAGACAGCCCTTGCTTCATTGAGGAAGATACCTCCCGGCCGCATCAGTACTGAAACAGATGTTCGGGTTTTGAAGGCAGTGATTAAGGCCGTAGCCCTTCGGCGAGAGTTTCTAGACCGAGTGAAAATCAAGAATGAAGAGAGAGAAGCGCTTGGGATTATTTTGGACCTGATGGTGGATGGCATGCTCTCCGAGGGAGTCGACCCAAGAGCACGATGGATTTTAAGTCGGGGCGACGTCTTCGGCCTTGTGGCATCCGCCGCATTGAAGCGGCTTTCGGAAATCGGGGTTTCCCAGGCCAACATTCTCAAGCTTGGAAAAGTACTGAAACAGGCGGCAGAAGACATCCGGACGGGAAAAGCCTGGCAACTGGATCTGTTTGTTGGGGAACTGAGAACACTTTCTGTCGCGAATTAGGAGGCGAGGGGACCATGAGAGGAGGGAAGGAGATGAAAGGTTTCCAGCAGCCAGTGCGATGCCTTGAGAAATTCTTTCTCCTGCTGCTTATCTTTGTTATTTCAGGATGCGTCTCTCATATCCAGACGTTGAGAGACGCCCAGGATGAATTCAACCGAGCAGCGTCTCTTGAAAATGCACTCAAAATGGATCCAAAGCAAGGGGACGTGGCCACGCTGGGCAACATCAATGCCTCTTACCGGCTGAGCTTGAAGATACTCTCCGATCTCATCGTCGAGAAAAGAACAGACCTTGAAAAGGACAATCTCATCGGCATCGCGTATACGCTGAAAGCGCTTACCGAATGGCGACTGGGTGAATACGAAGCCGCCTTAGGGACGATCCATAGGGTAAAAGAATATCCCGCCAACACGTTGGTTCCGCGGGATATGGCAATGGTAGAAGCCCTTCGCGGTCTGATCAAGAACGACCAGGCCTATGCGCACATGGTCGGCCGGGACTATCCCTATGAAGACATCAAAACGTTGTTAAAAGATTCTCTGGGCGACATGGACAGGGGACTGGGGATCCAGGGGACAGGGGAGAACCTGCGTCTCTATCTTCTGATGGCAAAATTCTCCGTGCTCAAGAACTGGATGGATCTCAAAGGGGATCGAGGTATCCCAAGGCCCGCTTCTTTCAATGAAGCAGCGGAGAAACAGGAATGGTGTGATCAGGCAAAGCCCGTCTGGAACCATTTTGTGAGCGAAATAAACAGGCTTGGAAGGCAGGAGGCCGTCTCTCTTGAGCAGGGATGGGCGAACAGACTGGGCATGCCCGGGGCGTGCCGTTGAAGGAGGGTGAAGTCATGAAGCCAGACAAAGTTATTATCACCAACATGGGGGCGTTGAAAGAGAAATATGGCGAGGGGTTTGGCCGGGTCGAGCAAGCGATCCAACGTCTGATTACGGCAGATAAGAAGCGGGGGCTCGACACAAAGCTTGTGGCCATTGATTCGGCGAGCGACATGAGTGCTGTGCATGGGGAAGTGGTTAAAGAAAAAGAGGATCAGAGAGCGGTCAAGAGAGCCGTTGATGCCGTATTTGATGCCTATGAGCCGGACTACATCATGATCCTGGGAGCGCAGGACATTGTCCCGCACCAGGACCTGAAGAACCCTGCATACGATCCAGGTGGGGATGACGACAAGGTCGTACCAAGCGACATCCCCTATGCTTGTGAAGCACCTTACAGCAAAAAGCCGGGTGACTTTGTAGGCCCAACGCGTGTTCTGGGAAGACTTCCTGATCTGGTCCGATCGAGTGATCCGGGCTACCTTGTTTCCCTTCTCGGAACAGCAGCTAGGCACAAGGCGCGCCCCAGATCTGAATACCAGAAATATTTCAGCGTGAGCGCTGAAGTCTGGAAGGCTTCGACGGCCCTAAGCCTGATTAAGGTTTTTGGCTCAAGCACTTCCATGGCCACCTCTCCCCCGAAAGGGCCAAGCTGGACGAATACGGAGCTCGGCAGACGAGTCCATTTCATGAACTGCCATGGGAGTCCGGATGATCCCAACTTCTACGGGCAGCGCGGCAGGAGTTACCCCATCGCGCACACCGCGAAAAAACTCGTGAAGAAAATCATGAATGGAACCGTGATCGCCGTGGAGTGCTGTTACGGGGCCCAGCTTTATGACCCCGCAGATGCAGACATGCAACCCGGCATTTGCAGCACCTATCTCCGGGACGGTGCGTATGGGTTCTTCGGCAGTTCGACGATCGCTTACGGCCCCAGCGAAGGAAATGGTCAGGCAGACCTCATATGCCAGTATTTTATCAATGAGGTTCTCGATGGCGCTTCGCTGGGAGAAGCGACTTTGAAAGCCCGGCATCGGTTTGCCCAAACCTACACGCACGTTGATCCTACGGATCTCAAGACCATGATCCAGTTTCATCTTTTTGGAGATCCCTCGATACACGCCGTGGGAGCGGTTCCTCATGCTCTTGCCCGTTCGAAAAGCTTCAAGCAAGCATTCAGGGAACGCCAAAATGCAAAAGGGACAAGGAAGCTGAGGAGGGAGCGGGCAGCGAGAACCGGCACGAATTTGCGGAACAGCCTGGGTACGCCGAACAGGTCTGATGAAGCCTTGCCCAGCGAGGTGGCGGTGGTGCTTGAATCAGTTGCTCGGGAGTCAGCGATCAAGAGCTTTAGGTCGCAATCCTTCAGAGTGAAGTTTCCCGGTGAAGCCATGGTGGAGACCATGAAGCGCTTTGCTCCTGCCCGGAAGGGAAGGGCGCTCTATATGGTCAGCGGCAGTCGGCCGCTGCCAAAGGAGGCTCCGGGAAGGGTGGTGGTCATCATCGGAACAGTGCAGAACGGGCAGCTGATTCATATGAGGAGATTGCATAGTCGCTAAAAGTCAGTGAACAGTCATCAGTGAACAGTGAAAAACATAAGGATAGTAGAGCCAGTGGTCAGCAATCAGTGGACAGGGAGGAATCATTATGAGTGAATTGGCTCATGCGAAGAGTTTCCGAGATTTGGAGGTTTACAAGAAAGCCCGAGCGGTCGCGAAAAGAATATTCACAATGTCCAGGGTATTCCCGAAGGAAGAGATTTATTCTTTGACCGACCAGGTGCGTCGGTCATCGCGGTCCATTGGAGCACAGATCGCTGAGGCGTGGGCAAAGAGACGCTATGAAAAGCATTTTGTAAGCAAGCTCAGCGATGCGGATGGGGAGCAGATGGAAACCCAACACTGGATTGAGACAGCGGAAGACTGTCGGTATCTGACTTCGTCCCAGGCGATTGAGGTAAATGATGAACTTTCGGAAATCGGCCGGATGCTGAATTCCATGATGGGCAAGGCTGCCCAATTTTGTTCGACAGCCACTTGATCACTGTTTACTGATGACTGATCACCGATTTTGGGGCCTTTCTCCCATGAAACTTAAAGGAAAAGTCGAAAAGAAACTGCTTTACGCCGGGACGAAGAGCGAGCACGAGGGGCTCGTTCTAGTCACCGCTGCAGGAGAGTTCAAGCTGCAGCGTAAACGCGGCAACCCCTTCTGGGATGAGACACTCGCTGAACTCGAAGGGAAAGAGATCGAGGCCGAAGGCACCTTGCGGGAAACCAGGTTCACCATGTCGCAGTGGACTGTCCTGTCATAAGCCCATCCCCCTTCCCGGATTCCCACCCGATTAATGCCTCCGGGTTTCCAACCCGCCGTCCATCTTGGAGTCCAGGGTATTCTGGTGCGTTAGGTGCCTATGGAAGAGAAGGAGTTTGCCAGTGCCTTGATTCTCGGAGTCCCATCAGGTAAGCTCGATGAAGAGGGGTGAGAAAAAGATGCTGAATGGGTTTGGGAAGTCAAGAAGAAGACTCTTGTTTTTCGTGCTCGCGGGCCTCTTGATGGTGACGGGGCAGGGCGCTCTGCGGGAAGCTATCGCGGCGGATCCAACTTCTGAAAACCTGATCAACTGCAGCATTCAGCAAGGACCCTGCACAAAAGATCTCAGGGGCATGACCGTGACCCTGGACATTCTGCCCAAACCTGTCATGGCCATGAAGGATCTTAAGTTCCAGGTTATCCTCTCAGGGGAAAAGCCGACCGCCAACCCTTACATCGACCTGGGAATGCCGGGAATGGACATGGGGCCCAATCGTGTTGAACTCAGAGCTGTCAAGGACAGCGTGTATGAGGGGCAGGGGATCATTGTGAGGTGCCCCAGCGGCCGGAGAACGTGGAAAGCAACCGTCAACCTGCCGGGGGCTGGCAAAGTCGAGTTCGTTTTCGATGTCATCTACTGAGACTCTCTATCTCGCTTTTCTGGCCATAGGGTTCACCGTGGGATTCGGCCACTGTGTCGGCATGTGCGGTCCCATTGTGGTCTCTCTTTCTCTTAATCTCAAGGGCAGGGACGTTCTCCTCCCTCACCTTCTTTATAACGCGGGAAGGGTCATCACCTACGCCATCCTTGGGGGTCTAGCGGGTATCCTGGGTTCTTTCACGATTCTCACATCATCCATTCTCACTCTGCAGAAAGGAGTGCTGATTCTTGTAGGGGTCCTGGTGCTGCTCATGGGATTAGCTATGGGCGGGTGGATTCCCTTCGGCCGCATCTTCGGAGAGGGTGACTCCAGCAGAAGTGTCTTCTCGAAATGGTTTCACAGGCTCTCTGCCGCCAAATCACCTATCGTCTACCTGCCACTCGGATTGCTCCTCGGGCTCTTGCCATGTGGTCCTGTGTATACGGCCCTGATTGCATCGGCAAGAGCCGGAATGGCAGCGGATAGCTCCCTGCAAAGCTTCTTGTCAGGCATGGGCCTCATGTTCGCTTTCGGCATCGGGACGGTTCCTGCTCTTTTTCTTGTTGGGAAACTGGCCGTCCTCGGATGGGTCAAATCCAGACACAAGATCTACAAGATCAGCTCGCTCCTCATGATCCTGGTTGGAATCTATTTCATCATCCAGGGAATTCGCTATTGAAAGCCTCTCCACATTGGACCTTGGGGACTTGTCGCCTCACACCCTGCTCACCTCACCGGGTCGATGGCAAAGCCAAACGGTATGAATTCAAAAGCAGTGATGGACAGGTCTACTGGTCGTTGCTTTCCGCTCGTTCCGAAGACCAGGGAAATCTCCTTGATTCCGCTCAGAGCGGGTGTTGCAGGAAGAACGATTTCCATCTCTTCTTCCTCTTCCTTCGTGTGTTTGAAACGAGTGAATATTTCTGCGGGAATGGCCGGCGCTGGAAGGGGATCGTCCTTGGCCCTCTTAAAGGAAATGTGAGCATCCACCACCTGTCCCTCTGATCGGTAGCGCAGAACCAGCCTTCCGTTCGATAGGTTGATGGTGAGATCCTCCGGGACAATGAAGGTCATCCCTCCGATTCCGGCAAGCTGCGATGCAAAACGGCAGAATCCCCTTTTACATGTGAATTCAAACCGACTCTGATCCGANGCCCAGGGGATGACCCGATTCTCTGCGCCCAACANGTNTACTCTGTCNCCGGGTTTGTAGAGCTTTTCAAGCGGACCGGACAGGTTCCNCTGTTCNAGATATCGATGCATGTTTTCGTGGGCGGAGCCTATTCCCCCAAGAATCAGAGACAGGNTGTGAACGGTTGTCTGGTACGGAATGATCTCATTTCTTGATGTGTTCCAGCCTTCCCAGGGGCCGTGAGAGGTGAATAGCCCTGANATCATCGGCCAATGCTCCTCCAGAAATCTCTCTATTTTNTCGGGGGCGNTCATGTAGGCGACGCCAAGGGCATAAAGGGATGGGGCATGGGTGATGAGGGGTTTATCGGTGACGGCTATGTCGGAAATCCCGATAAGCCCGGTGTACTCGGTTCCGTTGCCGCTGTATGCCTCGGACAAAAAACCCGGCAGCCTTCTTCTGCCTGAAAAATCGAGTTCTACTTCCACGAGGGTTTCGAGACTTCTTCTCCAGCCCGGATTCATGAGCTCCTGCATGAAAAGAGAAAGCCCGAGCAATTGGAAGGCTGATCCCTCCCACGCGGCAAGCGCATAGGTGTCTCTTCCGTCCGCATACCTGTAAGGCTTGATCTTGAACCCTGCATTCCGAATCGATGCTTCCGGCAGCGCGTATCGCAACACGGCGAACGTCCACGGGCCGCGAAATTCGTTGATGAAGTAATTCATCTGTCCCGTCACCCAGTTTCCCCGGCCGTCGTCCCAGCCGACAAGACGGTCCGCAGTGGCATCCCAGCCGAAGACAAAGGTGCCGGTCTTCGGGTCGAAAAGATGGGAATAGCCAACTTTCTGCGCATCGATAAAGCGCTCCATTGCCTCCCTCAACCCGGCGACGTTCGGATCATTCCGGATCTCAGGCCGCAAAAGTGCGCCGACCGACTTGGCGAGAGAAGAGGTGAGATTAACGTTGTCGCCGAATATGACCTGGACAACCCGTTGATCAAGGAGCCCCATGATTCCGGAGTTCAGGGATTCATCTGCATAGGGTGCAAGCGCCCCGTCAAAATGCGCTGCGCCATATTTTTCACTTCGGCGTATCCTCCCTTTTCGGCCGTTGTCTTCCTCCAGGATCCAGCCCTTTTGCGCTAGGGCCTGCCAGATGGCATTGCCCGTCTTATCGCCAAAGGCGTCGATGAACTTCTTTCTTTCGATGGATTCCAGGAGCGGTCCGGTTCTCTTCCCGCCTTCCAGGCCCAGGAAATTCACCAGCAGCCCCTTGGCTGCAAGGGATAGGTTCCTCTGATCCTCCAGCAGGGTCTTTACGGCGAGGGAGAGCCCGCTCATTGACGATTCTCTGGAAAGATACGGGTTATCCGCATAGCCCGCGACGATGTTGGCCAGCAGTTCAATCCACTCGCCGATGGCTGTGAGCTGGGTGAAGGAACGAAGAAAAAGCCCGTTCCGGGGTTCCTGGTTCCAGCCTTCCGCCGGATACCCGGACACAGGGTCCACGATCCCGTGAACCGGGTCCACATATTGGAATGCGTTTTCCAGCAGAAGCCGCATGTGTTTGTGGGCGGAAGGTACTTTTGGGAAGTTGAATTCCCGGATGCTCTTCATGGGTTGCCCTGTATCCGGTTGTTCGCCGATCGACGGAGGCGTGATGCTGTATCCTGCGAGCATCAGCACAAGAACAACAAGAAACAGCGGTAACGTTTTCTTTGTGACAGGTATCGCGGAGTACAATCGCAGAATGTCCTTTCCCTTTTCAGCAGTGCTCCTCTCCCGGATGGATCCCCTCCCAGGTTAAGTCCACCCGACCCTCCCGGCTCTCTTCCCGTTTGGTCGAATGCACAAGTGTAACATCATTTCCCTTTTTTCTAAACGAAGTCTATATCACGAGCTGATTTTATCATCACGATTCACATCGCTGGTGTGGAAAAGGGAGAGAGAGTGGAGCGCCTGACGGATATCTGCTACCGACCTCCGGCTCCACTAGGCTTTTCATATGATCTGGGTATATGGAAGCCAGGCGGACGCCCTTTTAGCTGTGATGTTGACAAGATATCACTGCTTTGGCGAGAGCGGGATAGCATCTCCGACTGAATCCCAGGATTGAAATTTAGCAGGCGTAAGTTATATTCCGCCTGGACGCCACCATACTATTATAAAACATGAAAAGCACTGAATTCAAGATTACCCCAACTATGTTGCGAGTTGCTGCTTGAGGCGTCTGAAGGAATTCAGCTCCCCGAAGAACGAGCCATTACCGATACTTCTATTGCACATGCGAACAAAGATCTGGCAACGATCACCGAATGAAACCCATCTGGTAGGCAGGTTGCGGGCTGGTTACGATTAGCCCAAATAAGCCGGAACCTCAGCAAACCCGAGAAAGTTCGGGTTTTGACCAACGGTCGGATTTGAAGCTACGTATCGTGTTGCTGATTTGAACCCTGTTCAGATAAACAAGCCTTCCGCCGGCGCGATCAGGTCATACGCAAGACAGGGAAGACCATCCAATAGAAAACAAGAACATACTGATTCTCCAAAGGGGGCGGACCGGTCATAGAGAATGTCAGTTCCCTGATGATCACAGCCTTATACGTCAACGGTGTGAGTGACACCTGCTGAGGCGACAATGCCTCTACATTGCGAAGGCTCTCATCGCCGCTTTTTTCACCTGCAGAAGGGGGGAAAGGCTTCCAGTCTCCCGGGTTGGCCCTTTTCGGCCTGAGCGCTACATCCCATCAATTCTTTGTTGAAAATATCATAATTATCTGGTAATATTATATTTCTACAATACCAAGTAGAGTTCTCTCGCAAGCCAATCCCACCTTGGGAGCAGGAGCCTATCAAGGTTCTTCCATCGGGACTCTGTATGAATTCGGGAGTGAAATGACTGATGATCAAAGTTTTCATCGCAGCGGGAACGGAGCAAGGTAGCTCTCTTGTGCTCAACGGTAACACCGCTCAAATCGGAAGAGGTTTGGCAAATGAGGTTAGTCTGAAAGAGGCTTCAGTCTCCCGAAAGCACGCAAAGATCTATAGGGATAACGATCAATACTACGTTGAAGACCTCCAGAGCAGAAACGGCACGTGGATCAATGGCCATGCCATAGTGAGCGGACAGAGGGTCCAGGTGCAGGAAGGAGTTCCAATTGCCCTTGGCAACGTTCTGGTGAGTGTTGGAAGAAAATGTTCCCCAAATCGACTGCCTAATCAGTATTCGATTAGCATTCCGCTCCCGGTAGACGACGGCCTGAAGCCGGCCACCTCCACCGACAGGCGCGCAAAACAGAAAAAGGAACTGGAGTTGATCTATGACATCTCTGTCGAGCTGCTGGGGTCACTAGATTTGACTGAGCTTTGTGAAAAAGTTTTGGACTCGATCTTCGGTTGTTTAAAAAGAATCGACAGCGGCTTTGTTTTCCTGGTCGAGCCTGAGAGCGGGAAGCTTAAGAAGATTGCGAGCCGTTTCAGGGGAGGAAACCGAACAACGGCGCCGGGATATAGTAAAAGCCTGGTCAGGCGTGTGATGAAAGAAGGCAAGGCTGTCATGATGCCTAATACGGCCATGGAAAACAAAGCAGATCTCTCAGACAGCATGGAAAAGATCGGGGTCAAATGCGTGATATGTGTGCCCCTGGTGAGCAAAGTGGGAACGAGGGGGGCCATCTATCTGCAATCCGTGAATGTGGTTCATGGATTCAGGAAAAATGACCTCTTTTTCCTTACTGGTCTGAGCACCCCGATGGCCCTTGCCATGGAGAACGCTCTGCTCTATTCCAAGAGCAAGCGAGCAGAGGAAGAACTTCAGAAGGCCAGTGATCATCTGGAAGAGAAGGTCATGAACCGCACGGCCGAACTGAAGAAGGCGAAAGACAAACTGCAGCAGTTGTCCATAACGGATGGCCTGAGCGGGTTGTACAATTATCGCTACCTGATTTATTCGATCGAGTCGGAGTTCAGGCGAGCGATCCGCTATAATCGGACCCTCGCGCTATTGTTGATGGATATCGATTATTTCAAGAACCTCAATGACGCCTATGGACATCCGTGCGGGGACTACGTGATCAAGACTGTGGCCAAGATTCTCAAAAGCAATGTCAGGGCCACGGATGTCGTGGCCCGTTATGGTGGTGACGAATTGGCCGTCATGCTGATTGAGACCGACACAAAGAGTGCTCTTGAGGTGGCGGAAAAGCTCAAACAAGAGATCGGGAGTCATACTTTTCAGTGGCAGACAAAACAACTGAGTGTCAATGTCAGCATCGGCCTGGCCACGGCGCCGGCGCCCGGAATTCAAAAAGTTTCCGATCTATTTGATGCAACAGACCGGGCTTTGTATCAAGCGAAGGAAGCAGGAAGGAACACCATCATTGTCTTTGGTCAGGAGAAAAAAACAGCGCCGGCGGATCAGAGGAGCGTTGTTTCCCCCGCATCCCAACAGTGATGTAAGCTAACCTTGGTGGACTAATAGAAAGCCGGAAAACGCGTTTTTTTGCCATTCCCATGGGAAATGTCTTCACGAAACAGGGGAATGGGAATCCAGAAAATTCAAGAAGATGTGGTCTCGCGCCTTTGCGGAAGTGACGACTATGGGGACCTTCTACAAATCCATCATTTTAGATGACTTCCTAAAAAGATCCGTTGGCCTTTCAATATCCTTCGATTCCTCATGCTTCGATACCCGCCAGACAAAAGGCAGGCAAGCTGATTTCGTATCGCTGTACGTAACAAAAAGATAGTCGTAAGCCGGAACCGGAGTGACGACCTCTTACGAGATCGTCAATTTTATCATCATGACTCACGTCGCGGGATGTGGGAAAAGGAGAGAGCGTGGAATGCCTGCCCCCCCGGCGCCTGCTGTTAAGTTCTGGCTCCACCAGGCTTTTCATCCGATCTGGATATATGGGGAAATGGCCGCCTCCCTTTCGTTGTGTCGGTGGTAAGGTATCTCAACTTGGATATGTGAAAGGGGGTGCCCCAGAAACTTCTCCCCGCTCCACCGGGCTTCTTATTCCCATGGGCTTGTCTGGCAGATATCAGACCGAAAGTAAGGTTCTTTCTCATTTTGAGTGGGTAACTTTCCCTTTCCTTGACAGTTCAGCTCAGAAACACCCCCACCCTAACCCTCTCCCGTCAGAGGGGGAGGGAATGACGGGAGGCCCGACTTTTCTTCCCCTCCCTCGACGGGAGGGGATTGAGAGGAGGGTGAGACAAACAGCGTACCTGTAGATTCACACGCACTGTAGATTCACATCAGGTAAGCTCGCATGCCATTATCAATTACAGAGCAGGCATGCTCCACATTCCACTGGCTCTTTTTGCCCTATCCACCCTCATCGGGTTCACTGCCAAGGGCTATGTTTATGCCTCGGTTATTAGGCTGGCTGCCACAACCGATGAGATCAGCGAGACCTTTCCCCCATTGCCATCTTTCCTCTCCTTGCTCTCTGAGCGCTATTTATTGCAGGGAAGATCCTTCAGAGGAAGTTTATAAAGGGCTCTGACTGAGAGCTATGAATTTTCCTCTCCGGCCCTTGATCGGCTCAAAGCACTGTTTCATCACACTTAGACTGCAAGTCAATAACGCTTCGTATTTCGGTTTGATTATGACCGGTATTGGTTGACCTGCGGGATTCGCTATGGGATATTCCTATCTAATGTCTGCATTTCTGTGATCGATGACAGTCTTGAAGCGGCTTTCGCGGGCCAACAAAGCATCCATGCCGTGCCCAAGCAGGCTGGGATGGGGTTTATCCATATCAATGACATGGAGGTACCAACATGAAGAGCCCTTTCGGACCTGAATCCCCTCAGATGCCCCAGATCAGGCTTGAAGATCTGGACTTTTCCAAACTGACCCGGATCGTCAAGTGGATCTCGCTCGCTGTGATCCTGATCGTCATCTGGGGTGGAGTGAGCTGGGGCCGGACGTTCTATACAGACTGGCTCTGGTTCGGCAACCTGGGCCACGAACAGATCCTCCTAAGAGTGGTGACCGCCAAAATCTGGTTGTTCCTGCTCGGGGCCTTGATCTTCGCAGTTCTTGCAGCGCCCAACCTTTATGCGGCCTTCCGGTTTGATGCAGGAATGAAGCCGCAGGGAAGCCAGGGCTTGCCGACAAAGACCCTTGAGCACGCCAAGAGGCTGCTGATATGGGTTGCCGTCGGCGCCACGGCGCTCGCAGCCCTCTTTCTTGCCGGAAGACCGGCCTCAGAGTGGGAGACGATCCTCCGTTTCCTGAACGGCGTCGCATTTAATCAAGCGGACCCCATCTTTCAGAAAGACTTTTCCTTCTATGTCTTCACCCTTCCGGCATTAAGCTTCGCTCGCTCCTGGCTGATTACCGTGGTGGTGCTGATTATGGTGATCGTGGCAGGCTTTTATTACATAGCCGGCATGCTTCGGGGAGAGCGGTTCGCGCTCACAGGAAAAGTCAAGGCTCATCTGGCTGTTCTGGGCGCCGTCCTCTTCGTGCTGATTGCTGCAGGTCACTGGCTGGGCCGCTACGAACTCCTCTTCTCCTCCATCGGCGCGGTTTATGGGATCGGATATACGGGTGACCATATCACCCTTCCTGCCCGCACGCTTTTGACCGTCATTGCCCTCGTCAGCGCAGGACTGCTGGTGGCCGGCATCTACTCTAAGACAAATCGTCTTATCCTCTATTCGGTGGGCCTGTGGATCGGATTGAACCTCCTGGCAGGAAGCGTCATCCCCGGACTTGTCCAGCGACTGATCGTGGAGCCGAGCGAACTGGCGCGGGAGACGCCCTACCTCGCCAGCAACATTAAGCTGACCCGCCAGGCTTATGGCCTGGAGCGTCTCCAGCCCCGGAGCCATCCTGCCCTGGGCGTGCTGGACTCGCAGGTCGCCGCCCAGAACCAGGGAACGATTCAAAATGTCCGGCTCTGGGACGAGGGGCCTTTGCTTCAGATCTACAACCAGATCCAGTTCTTCCGGCTCTATTACGACTTCAAGGCGGTTCACACGGATCGCTACAGGCCGGACGGCCAACTCCGGCAGGTCATGCTGGCCACTCGCGAGCTCGCCGCCGAGAAGCTCCCTGCAGAAGCTCAGCGCTGGGTCAACAGGCATCTCCAGTTCACCCACGGCTACGGTGTGGCCATGAGTCCGGTCACCGCAGTCGAGGCCGACGGACGTCCCGCATTCGTGATCCAGGATGTTCCCCCTGTCGGCAAAATCCCGCTGAAGCGCCCCGAGATTTACTACGGCCTCAAGAGCCTGGATTTTCTGATCACCCGGAGCGGCATGCAGGAGTTTAATTATCCCGGTCCTGCGGGTCCGGTTTACACCCGATACGAAGGCAAAGGCGGGGTTCTTTTAAGCTCTTTTTTCCGCCGCCTGATTTACGCCTGGCAATTCATGGACATCAATATTCTGATTTCGAGAGAAATCAATCCGGACAGCCTCATCCAGTACCGGCGAACAGTTCAGGAGCGCTTCTCCACCGTGACCCCTTTTCTGCTGAGGGACCGGGAAGCCTACAGCGTGGTGGCCGACGGCCGTCTGTTCTGGATCCAGGACGCTTACACGGTCACGGACCGTTATCCATACTCCACACCCTGGCAGCGCAGATTCAATTACATGAGAAACAGCGTCAAAGCCGTCGTGGATGCGTACCATGGCACACTCGACTACTATGTCTCCGACCCGGCGGACCCGCTGATCCGCACCTATCAGGGCATCTTTCCCGGTCTTTTTAAAAGCATGGACGAGCTGCCCGGCTTTCTCCAACCACACATCCGCTACCCCCTGGATCTCTTCAGCGTCCAGACCGAGATGCTGCTGCAGTATCACATGGAAGACCCTGTGGTCTTTTACAACAAGGAAGACCAGTGGGCCATCCCTGTGCAGGCGTCTTTCGGCAAGACCCAGGCGCTGAAGCCCTATTACATCGTGGCCCGGCTGCCCAGTGAGGAGAAGGAGGAGTTCCTCCTGATTCAACCCTTTACACCGAACAACCGCCACAACCTGGTAGGCTGGATGGCTGCACGGAACGATGGGAAGGCCTATGGAGAGCTGGTTCTCTTCCGTTTCCCCACAGGCCGGCATGTGGACGGCCCCAACCAGGTGGAGGCTCGCATCGGCAATGATGCCGTGATCTCCGAGCAGTTCACCCTGTGGGGCCAGGGAGGTTCCCAGGTGTTTCGAGGCATCCCTCTGGTCATTCCTCTCGGCGACCATATCTTGTATGCGGAACCGGTCTTTCTCAGGCCGGCGTCCCTTGATTTCCCGGAGCTCCGGCGCATCATCCTGGCCGACTCGCGCCAGATCGCAATGCATCGGACCCTGGATGACTCAATCCGGGCCCTGGTGGGGCATCTGCCTGCTGTTGCGCCGGTGGTTGAAGTCGAGGAGAAGCCGGTGGCGCCGACGGCGCCGGGCCTGATACCGGAGGCCCTGGAGACCCTTCGTCGGGGATTGCAGGAGGCGGTCGATAAGTTGCAGGAAGCGCTGAAACAACTGAAACAGATTGCACCCTGAGGATTCTTGGGGGAGGATGCTTCATTAAACAGGCGCAAAGTCTCGGGGGTCAAGCCTGCGCTTGACCCCTGAGGTTCCAGGCGCGCCCGTTGGAACGCCACTTGCTCTAAGATGTGAACTTTTTTCTACAGCTTGTACTTGAACTTCTTCAACAGGTCCTTTCGCCTCGCCACGCCGTCCGCCCCCGCCGGGTAGGACCAAGCTACCCGGTTGGTATTTAGAGATTAGCACCCCGAAGTTGGGTGTTTTCAAGCCTTAAACCGTCATTCCCATGGCCCAAAATGCCCTTTTAAGGGCTAGGAGCATAAGATGGCTTTTTCTTAGGAGGCCTTTTTCATCGGCAAGAATGGCGTTCTGAGCCTCAATAGAAGGCCATTCTCATCTTTTTCAGGGTCAGGAAAGCCTCTATAAGGTATAGATGCGCCCGGTCTTGCTTGCATGAAGACCACCCTGGTCCGGGGTCGAGGTTACACCTCCTGGTTTTTCGTCAAGTCGCGTTTGGCTGCCGCGAAGGCTACTTCTTCCAGTTCAATCCTCTCGCGGATAACTCTGGTGAGCCACTCTTCAACTCCAGAAGCACGATGAACTTGTGCCAAGAATGCAGCCCTTGCTGCGAGGTCAGCTGGGATTAATGGTGCGGACGACATTGTGGGGCTTGCTGGTTGGTAGACAGTGCGATCGCTCCCTTACATATGGATGTAAGACTGCCTAGGGCAGGGTGCAGGCATGCTTGAGATTCTATTTTTTGGTTAGCGCCACGGCTATCTTCCTCAACTCGTTGTTGGCTAGGCCCTCAAGCTTCTTCTTCACTACACGCGAGTAATACTCCTGCTCTGTCTTTGACAGTAAATCTCCTTTGAGCATATCTGGAAAGGAGACCATGGAGATCTAACTTGATGCCGCGATGAGCGCAGTTCGCCAAAACGACAGGGAATGCTTCGATGAGCCTGGGATCTTCGGAGCCCGATAATCTGTCGAGGACATCAATAACCTTCTTGCTACCAAGCTCCCCCTTTCGAGGGGTAAAGAGGGGATACCCCAGTTCTCCCAAGGCCGTGATTAGTTCTTCTTTATTCATCTGTGTGCAGCTACCTTATTAAGAAAGTCATCGGGCACTTTGCCCTTTTCCAAAAGAGCTTCTGTGAATATGATAAAGTTCTGTATCATTTTCTTCGGATTAAGGTCATAGTTCGCAGCCTCGGCGTATCTTTTCAGCAATTCCTCCGGGTTTATATCGTATGCAGCAAATGCAACCACACAGTCAGCAACGTCAACCCGCGTTCCCCGAAATATCTTGGTAATGATAAGATCCTGGAGATTCAAAGCACCTAAATAGAATGGATTTGTCAAGGATAAATTGTAGCTTTATATACAAGTGATTTGTATTTAGAAATACAAATGCCAAGGGTGCTCAGAAAATGACCTGCCCCGCCGCAAGCAGCGGGGTAGGTCATTGTTTTTGATTTTTGTGGGGAGCTTCACTTCTTTCTTTTGATGACCGATTTCTGAATCTTGAGAGAGGCGAACTTTGCCGTGGTCTCGCGGATGCCCTTCTCTACAGGGATGCGCTCCATGCTGGATGCGCCCACAAAACCGTGGATGGGAGCCCGCTTGAGAATTGCATCCACATCAGAGGGCGATGAGATCGGCCCTCCATGGCAGAGCACAAAAACGTCGCGATTGACCGATCGTGCGGCTTTGGCAATCTTCTCGGTTTGCTCCGCAGCTTCTTTAAGGCTCATGGTTTCCTTTGCTCCAATGGCGCCGCCGATGGTGAGACCCATGTGGGCCAGGATACAATCGCAACCTGCTCTGGCCATCTTACGAGCCTCTTCCGGATTGAAGACATAGGCCGTGGTGAAGAAATCCATGTCATGGGCCAGAGCGATCATCTCCACTTCCTTGTCGTAGCTCATGCCGGTTTCCTCGAGGGCGGCTCTGTGATCAACTCTTCAGTCTGTGGACTTCCACCCGATCAGCCTGCTTCTCTGCTCTGAGGGCAAAGTCATACATATCGCGCTGGAGGCAAATCAGAGGATCCTCGGGTGGAAAGTAAGACTCTTCCCTGCGAAGGAATCGCTGCGTGGTTTTGTGAAAAATAATCTCGCGCAGCGCTTCGTTGTGGTCATAAGATCCGTTGCCCAGGAGCTGGGAGAAGTAGCGCACACACCACTCGTCTTCAGGAGCCCTTTCCTTGAGCTCCCAGCCCATAGCCACAAGGCTCACGGTCTCAGGCTTTTTGGAGAGGATGTATTGGGCAGTAGCCCTGGCCACAGCATAACTCCCCAACAGGACTTCTTCGGCCACGTTCAGTGCGAGAAGGGTCCCCTGGACGCCTGAGCTCGTCCTCTGGAGAACGGTCCTTCCTTTGAAGAAGGAAGGACCGTTCCGCAGGATTTCACTGGGCGAGTTCCCAAAGTCAAACCCCTTTATGGGAATGCCGCTGACTTCACCCACCAAAATGAGATCCCTGTCTTTTTCTTTCAAAGCAAAGGCCTGCTCGGGGGTTCCAATCAAAAAAAGCTTTTCAATGCCCATGGAAAAGAGAAGGGGAGCGCAGGTGAAAGCGCGAAAGACATCAATGATGACTGCCACTCCTCTTGCCGCAAGGGCACCGTTGTAAAGACTGTCACAGATGATTTTCATAGGTTCACTCTTTCTTCAAAAGCGTTTGCATAGGCTTGCACAAAGGCATCTCCTGCCACGAGCCGCGCGCAGGAAAGGGCTGGGGCCTTTTCTGGAGTGACTGGCGGGAGGGCGCTGTCTTTTCACGACTTATCTGTGGGGGAAGCCCCGGCTCCGCTTCCGCAGGAAGCGGAGAACGGCGGAGGGGGCAAGTTCCCCTTACAGATAAGTCGTAGAAAAGACCAGCCCGGGAGATTTGGAACACAAGAAAAGGCCCCAGGCCTTTCCAAGTGTGGCGACCCATGGGAACACTTTTAAACGAGACCCAATCGTTGATCCTTGCGGTCAGTCTTCCCTTGACAGGAGAGATCGCAAGGGATAGAAGCTTGATACAGATGTGCATGCATCGCTCACTTGTGCAAGATTCTACTTTTACCCATGAAACCGGATAAAGTCAATAGCCTCCAACCGTTGTCCGATGCCGCCAGGAACGCGAATTTGCTCGGAGCGGTACTGCCCGAGAGCGTCTACGATGTAATCGTCATCGGAGCCGGCATTGTGGGCTCCATGATTGCGCGAGAGCTGAGCCGGTTCAACGGCCGCTTCGCCTTGTTGGAGAAGAAGCCGGCCACGGGAGTCGGCGTCTCCAAGGCCAACAATTCCATGCTTCATTCCCCCCTCATGTTTCCTTCCGGCCCCTTGAGGCGCAAGCTCGCTTACAAGGCGGCAGCGCGGTACCGAAAACTCGCCAAAGAGCTCGATCTAGTTTTCCGAGAAGTGGATGAAATCTTCGTGGCCTTTGATGAGGGCCAAGTGGAGAAACTGGAGGCGGCGAG
>PDVJ01000051.1_pt1 | contig 30997 bp, 24 predicted proteins | sample 1369811 | NCBI WGS metagenome assembly PDVJ01 (sample SAMN07795376, study PRJNA414565) | Alkali sediment metagenome, whole genome shotgun sequencing project. | reverse complement strand
TGGACTTCAGGCAAAAGAATTGGCCCATCGTCTGTTTACCTTTGCCAAAGGAGAGGAACCCATAAGAAAAGTCGGCTTCATTTCGCACTTGCTGAGAGATTCCGCTGCGCGAACTCTCTCCGGGTCCAATGTCAACAGTGAATATGAACTGCCCGACGACCTCTGGCCTGTTGAGATGGATGAGGTGCAGATCAGTCAGGTAATTCATAACATCGTTAACAATGCCAGGGAGGCCATGCCCGAGGGAGGTACTGTGACCATCCAGGCTGAAAACGTGAATGCCGCTCAAAGAAGGAAAATATGTAAAATGGTCTGTAAAGGATCATGGTATCGGCATTCCTCAAAAGGATTTGTTTCAAATATTTGATCCCTACTTTACCACCAAGCCGGAAGGGAGCGCGAGGGGGAGAGGGCTGGGACTCACCGTGTGTTATGCGATCCTCAAGAAGCATGATGGATTTATTACCGTTGAATCTGAACCGGGTAGTGGATCTACCTTTTTTGTGTATTTGCCTGCTTCGCCCCAAGAGGGTCTTTCTCCAACAAAGGAGACGGCCCGCGCCTTTACGAGGAAGGGGGCGGTTCTTGTTATGGATGATGAGGAAGCCGTGCGGAATGCAACAGGCATTGTCCTCCACTATCTTGGATATGAGGTTGAATTCGCCAGGGACGGCGGTGAAGCCGTCACTCTTTACAAGGAAGCAAAAGACAAAGGACAGCCGTTTTCAGCAGTAATTCTGGATCTGAACGTTACGGACGGCAAGGGAGCGAAGGAGACTATACCAGAGTTGCTGCAGATAGATCCGCGGGTAAAGGCTGTTTTGACCACCGGATATAGCGATGATCCCGTAGTATCTGAACTTAGCACGCATGGCTTCTCTGCGGCCGTCGCCGTTCCGTATGATCTGGAAAAAATGAAAGAGATACTGAGCATGCTGATTGATAATGGGGCTCAAGTTGACAAAGCAAGTTGACTGAGGTAGATTTCATATCAAAATTAATGCAGTGAATTTTGCGTATTTATAACATCGATGAAGGAGTAGACATGAAAGCTAAAGTATATTTCATCAATCCACATTCGAGGACGTTTTCCTATGAATCAGGGCTTGAAGGCAAATTCGAAAACTTTCTGAAAGGCTTCGATCTTTCTGCGTATATCGCCAGGGATGAGGTAGTTCCCATCAAGATGCACCTGGGCAACAGGGGCGCGTTCAGAACTATCAGACCGCAGTTTGTGAAGCTGGTAGTGGACGCCGTCAAGAGTATCCCTGCCCAACCCTTTGTCACGGACTCGGTAAGGGTGCCGGGCTATGAGTATCTCGAAATCGCCAAAAACGCAGGCTACACTCACCTTACCCTCGGTGCTCCGGTGGTGCTCGCCGACGGAATCTACGGCAACGATTCCTTCAAGGTCAAAGCGGGAGAATTGCTGGGAGAGGTATCGATCGCCTCGGCGATCCATGATGCACCTTCCATGGTGGTTCTCACCCATGTGAAGGGTCATATCCAGGCCGTTCTCGGCGGCGCCATAAAGAACCTCTCCATGGGCGGGGTGTCCTTTGCACCACGGAACGATACATGGCAGCACGGGAGGGGCAGGATGCATTTTCTCATCGGCGATATCATGGAATGGGATGAGTCGAAATGCACCCTCTGCTATGATTGTATGAATGTTTGCCCCATGGAGTGCATCACATTCCCCGATGACAAATACACCGTAGATAATGCAAATTGCTGGAGATGCGGACGCTGCGCGAGAGTGTGTCCGGTAGAGGCCATTGCGGTGCCCATAACCCACGAAATCTTTATGAAGGCCCTTGTAGAAGGGGCAAAGGCGGTGCTTGATACCTTTGAGAAACGCCGTATCCTGTACATAAATTTTCTGCTTGAAATGCAGCCCGAGTGTGACTGCATGCCCATGGCAGACCCGCCCGTAGCCCAGGACCAGGGCATCCTCATTTCAGATGATCCCGTCGCCATTGACGCGGCCACCCTCGACATCTTGAGCAGGGTAAAGCCTCTGCCCGATTCAAGGGCAGCGGACATCACGATGAAAGATGGATGGGACATCTTTAGCCTCCTCCACAAGAAGGACGGGAAACTCCAGATTAAAGAAGCGGAACAGTTGGGTCTCGGCAGCAGTGATTACGAGCTCGTAAAGGTCGGTTAATTTAAACAATAACATGAAGCACATCCTCAATGACCAGGAACGCGGCCAGCTGGATCGACGCATAGTGGAGGCGGAGAAGCGCACGGGTGCTCAAATTGTGCTTGCGGTCGTCGAGCGCAGCGATTCTTACGCGGAGATCCCCTGGAAAGCCTTCGCGTTGGCAGCGTCCTTTGCCGGCCTCGTAGTTTTTTTTCAGGCAATGCTGCGGCCTGAATGGCTTACACACACCGCGGTGTTGCGCGCCCTGGCCACGACACTCGCGGCGGGAGCCGTCTGTGCCCTCATGACTGTTTGTTTACCGTGGTTCGCGAGATTTTTTCTCAACGCCCACCGCAAAGAGAGGGAGGTCCGCCAACACGCAGAGTCTCTTTTCCTCTCCCACCAGTTGTTTGCCACGCGCAAAAGGTCGGGCATCTTGCTTCTCGTGAGCCTGTTCGAGCGGCAGGTCATTATTCTGCCCGACACGGGTATCAGCACGCGCCTAAGCCGGGAAGCCATGCAGAATATCATTTCCCTTATGACGCCGTCCCTCGCATCAGGCTCAGTGACCCGTGCCCTGGAAGAAGGACTGGCAAAACTCGAGGAGATACTGGCTGCCACGGCGACCGGCGAAGCCGGGGAAAATGAACTTCCCGACGAAATCATCGAGGAGAAACGCTCATGAAAACGTCACTGCGCCTGGCGCTCATCGCAGCAATGTTTTTATTGGCGCCGTTCTCCTTTGGGGCGGACATTCCCTTTCTCACCGGCCGCGTAACCGACAACGCGGACATTCTTTCCAAGGAGACACGCCGAACAATTACGGAAAGCCTCAAGGCACACGAGCAGAAAACCGGCAACCAGATTGCTGTCCTCACAATTCCCTCATTGGAGGCTGAAAGCATTGAGGAATATGCCGTTGCGGTGTTCAACTCGTGGAAGCTCGGTCAAAAAGGAAAAGACAATGGAATTCTGGTTGTCGTTGCACCAAATGACCGGCGTATACGCATCGAAGTGGGCTATGGACTCGAAGGGACACTCCCCGATGGTTTAGCCGGCAGTATCATTCGTACTCTCATGACACCTCAGTTCAAGACCGGAAATTACAATGACGGCATTCAGTCCGGCATTAAAGCCATTATCGAAGTGCTCGAAGGAAGAAAGATAGCGACGGAGGAAAGCACTGCTGCCGGCAAGGAAAAGGGAAAACCGACGTCCGGGTTAGGGCTCGATGATATGGGTCTTTCAATCACGGAGCGGATTCTCTTAGGCGCTTTTATCTTTGGTATTATCGGACTATTTACCGTGATCGGCATCCTCACGCCTGGCGTAGGGTGGTTCCTCTACTTCTTCCTTATCCCTTTCTGGGCCATGTTCCCTATTATTGTTGTGGGTACTACGGGCGCGCTGTACTGTCTTATAACCTATTTGATATCATTTCCGCTCGCCAAGTTGCTGCTTAAAAATACCGACTGGTACCTTAAGGCAAAGAATGATCTTCGCACCAAGGGGCAAGCCTCCATCGGAGGTTTCACGGTTTCATCAGGAACCTCCGGCGGCTCCTGGAGCTCAAGCAGTTCCAGCTTTTCAGGAGGCGGCGGGTCATCGGGCGGAGGCGGCGCATCCGGCAGCTGGTAACGAGAGATCACCGCAACTCACCGTGTCAGCCTGTGAGTCTGAGATCACCCTTTACTATATACTGGTGAGTGCGACCGCGTGTGGATAGTGCAGTAAGGACATTGCGCATGGCTTCGCGATACTCTCATGAAAAGGTCTTTGGTGGTTTGATGTGCACCCGGCGAGTTCTCAGAAAAGCTATTGCGCTGAGAATGCCTATCCCTGAGAGGATTAAAACAATACCAACGTTCTCATACAAAGTCGGAATTTCTCCGAGCTGAACGGCGGCTGCAAAAATGGCAATTACGGGCGTGACGAGCGTTCCCATTGTTGCCATTCCCGCCGGAAGCTTCTCCAGTATATAAAACCAGAGCAGATATGCGACGACGCTGGTGACAAAGATATTATACACCAAGGCGGCAATGAATACGGTGGTCCACTGGATAGGAGGTGCAGGCACCAGGAACGCAACAAGCATGAGAGGCCCTACGCCGTAAATCATCTGCCACGCCGTAACTGACACAACGTCGAAGTCCGGGCTTCGTCTCATGATCCGGGCGACGATTGCACTTCCCGCCCATGAGATGCCGGAAATCACCGCGAGGATACTCGAAAAGAGATTTGCCCCTGCGGCATCAACAGCCACAATGAATGCGAGTCCCGCGAATGCGAGAATTACCGCCAGCCATTCAAGACCCCTGATCCTCTCACCCAAGATAGGCCAGGCCAAAAGAATGACCCAGAACGGCATAGTATAGAGGAGTACGGCCGTTTTCCCTGCCCCGCCGCTCACGAGGGACCATATGGGAAGGCCAAGACCGAGTGTTGTAGAAAGCAGTCCCAGGAGGATTGTCCACTTCACCTGCCGCGGACGCCAATCCTTTTTCGCCAAGAGAAGTATTCCGAACAGGCATAGAGCGGCCGGGAATGCCCGCATAGCGGCAAATACGAATGGACCGCAGAAACGGAGCGCCTCCTTCATGACGACCCAGTTATAGCCCCAGATGATGGTAATGACGGCGAGGGCAAGAATAGGTTTATCCGTAGCGGTGTCAGTATTTTTCTTGGCGTGCATGGCCGATAAAACTAAGAGATTGCATCCGTTCTGTCAAGCAATTCTCTCGCAGAGTGTTATGCCCTTACTTTTTTAACCCCCTAGTGCGGTAATTTTTTCGTTTACTATTTTGACCAATATGAGGTAAAAAAGCATTCATTCTGATCTTGTTCATGAGCTGAAAAATGACTTCTGAGGATGCATTTTCTGCGAAATCGGTGACAATGGAATCGACCACTGGAAAGCACGGTGATTCTATCGCCGACAAGGCAGATCCTTGATATTGACAGCATGACGATCTGTTCCGGCTCGCGTTATCTTTGCGGCGATTTACCGAGAGTCCGCTGGGACGGCACACAGTTTTTTATCCATTGGTTCCATACAGACTATGCGAACACAATCATGCGGTCCCGTCAGCTGTTTGCCTTCTGAATCATTCCTTATACATAATCTCCACTGCTTCACACAATTTAAAGGTAAGGTCTTTACATTCGGAAGTAGGCCAACGAAGCAACCTGCTGACAATGGTGAAGGGTGGATCGAAATATTTCCCGGGAACTTTTCTGTGATACCTCCTGTCTAAAGAAATAAACAGCCATTACACACGAGGAGGTTCATCATGAAAAAAACAATATTATGGATAGCGGCCCTTGTTGCGGTGATATCCGGTTTTTCCCTCACCGCAGCATTTTCCCAGCCCGGGGAAGCGGAAGATCGAACCCTTTCCCCCTATTTCTTCATCAAGAGTGACGATCACGGCACAGACCGGCTCCCTCTCAAATCCACATCGGCATCCGTCACTATTTCCGGGGTCATTGCTGATGTCCAGGTCACGCAGGTCTATAAAAATGAAGGGAAAAAGCCGATTGAGGCGATCTATGTCTTTCCCGCTTCGACACGGGCGGCGGTCTATGGGATGAAGATGACAATCGGTGAGAGGGTGATCGAAGCGAAGATCAAAAAACGGGATGAGGCGCGCCGCGAATACGAACAGGCGCGGGATGAAGGGAAACGGGCGTCGCTCCTGGAGCAGCAGCGGCCCAATGTCTTCCAGATGAATGTGGCGAATATCATGCCGGGAGACACTATAAAAGTCGAACTGAAATACACGGAATTGCTTGTGCCGACAGACAGGGTATATGAATTTGTCTATCCCACCGTCGTCGGCCCCCGCTATTCCAACCAGTCCGCGGTAACCGCTCCCCCTTCAGAACGGTGGATCGCAAATCCATACCTGCACGCAGGGGAAACTCCCCCCTATGCATTCGACATCAACGTAAAGATTGCTGCGGGGATGCCGATCAGGGAACTTGCCTGCTCGTCCCATAAGGTGCATGCAGCGTATACGGGATCATCCGATGCGAATGTCACTCTCGACAAATCGGAAACGCAGGGCGGGAACCGCGATTATGTCCTCCGCTACCGCCTGGACGGCGACAGGATACAGTCGGGGCTTCTTCTCTATAAAGGGGAGAAAGAAAATTTCTTTGTCCTTATGATGCAGCCGCCCAAGAAGGTTACAAAAGCAAATATCCCCGGCCGGGAGTATGTGTTCATTGTTGACGTGTCGGGTTCGATGCACGGTACTCCTCTTTTCCGGCGGTTCGTCAATAATGTCCGAGGAATCCCTGCCGGCGACCGCGGAAAACATCAAACAGGCGATCCATCTCATTGAGCGACAGCGGGGAGGCGGAGGAACGGAGCTTCTGCCGGCGATGAAGCGCGCCCTCTCCCTCAAGAAACCGGAACACTATGCCCGGACCATTGTCATTGCCACAGACGGGTATGTTACTGTCGAAGAAGAGGTGTTTGACCTGATCCGGAATAACCTGGGGAGCGCCAACATGTTCGCCTTCGGCATTGGATCGAGCGTCAACCGCCACATCATCGAAGGAATGGCCCACGTTGGCATGGGGGAGCCCTTTGTCATCGCGAAGCCCGATGAGGCAGAGGCAAAAGCGGCTCGTTTCCTCGCCATGATTGCCTCTCCGGTGCTCACACAGGCGAAGGTGGACTTCAACGGGTTCGATGCGTATGACGTTGAGCCCCTTGCAACACCCGATGTCCTCGCCGAACGCCCCGTAATCGTATTCGGCAAATGGCGCGGCAACGCCCGTGGGAATATCACCCTGAGCGGCATTTCCGGCGACGGGAATTATACTGAAACCATAAATGTCGGGCAGATTGCACCTTCGCAAAGCAACTCGGCATTGCGATACCTCTGGGCGCGTCACCGGATCACGATCCTGTCCGACTACAACAAGCTCCGCATCGATGACACGCGGATCAAAGAATTAACGGCCCTCGGGCTTACATACAACCTTCTCACCGCCTATACCTCTTTCGTTGCCGTCGATTCGGAGGTAGGCAACACAGAGGGAAAGCCCACGACAATACAGCAGCCTCTGCCCATGCCCCACGGCGTTTCTGACTATGCGGTGGGATCAGCCATGCAGATGAGCTTCGCTTCTCCCCCCATGGCCATGATGGCAAGGAAAGAGGCGCGCGCGGCACGTGAATATGAAGCCTTGAAGACATTCGACAAGGGGCAGGCAATGCAGGAAGAGCAAAAAGCTATCACGCAGACATTTTCCGTGAAAGATGTGAGTGTTTCAAAAGGATTGACAAGGGATGATTTTCTAAAGGTTGTAAAGGCACATCTGGGCGAGATAGAAAAGTGCTATACCGGGAAACACCTGCCGGAAACACTTGTTTTCAGGCTGACTGTAACACGAGACGGCACGGTGAAGGGCGTGCGGGTTCTTGCAGGCGCAGTAAAAAATGATGCTCTCATGCAGTGTGTTATTGAACAGGTGAAGACATGGAAATTTTCCGCAACGAAGGATGGCAGGGAGGTGAAGGCAACAGTGACGCTGATCTCTGGATCGTAGCCTAAAAAATGGAGGGAGGGGATGACGTGAGTTGTCCCCCCCTTGCGGGGGCAGGGGGTGGAAAGATTTTTCACTTGACAAGATGGCCATTATAGGGTGTCCATATAAGGAGCAGAGCAGGGAAATTACACTTTTGGCTGAAATGTCCACGCACATGGATGACAATACCAGGGCACCCGAAGACGAAGATATCGAATACGTCGTACAATGCCAGAAAGGCGATACGGAAGCCTTTGCGGTGCTGGTGGAGAGGCATCAGAAGAAGATGCTGAATATCGCATACAGGATGACGGGCAATTACGAAGACGCCTGTGATGTGGTGCAGGAGGCATTTCTCTCTGCGTACAGATCGTTAAAAACATTCCGGAGGGAATCCCGGTTTTCCACCTGGCTTTACAGAATCGTCGTGAACCACACGAAGACCCGCTTACAGCAGCTCAAATCCCGCTCCCGCTATGAAGACTCCGCAATTGATGATCCCCCGGAAGCGGAAGGCGGAAGATCGCGCTGCCCGATGCCTTCCGGTGATGTGCCGCTCATTGAACAGATTGAGAAACGGGAGCTCAGTGAAAGGGTGCAGGAATGCATCGGCACCCTTGACGACGAGCACAGGGAAGTCCTCGTTCTCCGGGACATCCAGGGATTTTCCTATGACGAGATCCGGGATATTTTACACATACCGGATGGGACGGTGAAATCGAGGCTTTTCCGGGCGAGAATCGCCCTGAAGGATTGCCTCGTGAAGATTTTTGGAGATCTGTGATGGTGTGCAAGGATATTGAGCAAAAGCTCCCCGCGTATCTTGAAAACGCCCTCTCCTCCCAGGAAAAAGGCCTCGTGGAGGAACACCTCGCATTGTGCCCGCAGTGCAAGAAGGCCATGGAGGACCTGGAGAAAACTGAAAAATTGATACGGGAAATGGATGAAGTGGAACCACCGCCCTGGTTTACACAGAAAATCATGTCCCGCGTGCGGGAAGAGGCGCAACAGAAAGAGAGTATCTTCCGGAAGCTCTTCTATCCTTTCCATATTAAGATCCCCATCCAGACCCTGGCCATGGTCCTCATCGCAGTGCTCGCATTCCAGATATACCGGGTCGGTGAACCGGACATGAAAGTGATTGTCGCGCCTCCGCCAACCGTGTTTGAAGCCCGAAAAGAGCCCGCTCCGGCGGCGCCTCAGAAATCTCCGACATTTGCTCCTGCCCCGTCTTCCAGGGGAAAGGCAGGCCCCAGGGGAGGCGCACAGAAGGAGAGGGATATGCAGGTGCCTGCGCTGCCTCCCCGCAGTGACGAAGCGACCCTTCATCAGGAAACACTCACCCTGCATGAGGCTGAGCCTCCGGCGCAAAAATCCATGATTGTCGCAAAGAAAAAGGACGCCGCGCAGGATAGGGTTGAGGAAGCGATGCGCACAGCCCTCTCTGCAAAAACCCAGGAGGCCCCAAAAGCATTGCGTGCCCCGGCCCCTGAATACACGCGTGAAGAATCCTTGTATTTTGCAGATACCGCCAGAGAGAAGAGGCGACACGAAGCAGCGCCCGCGGCACCGCTGATGATGGGAGCTGTCGCCGAAATGCCGGCGCGCATCAGCGTCGTGGTTCACGTCAAGGACGCGAGGGCTGCCGCAGGGGAGGTTGAATCATTGCTCGGCACATTGGACGCAAGGAAAATTCAGAGGCAATCCCGCGAGGACAAAGAGGTTCTGACCGCAGTGATGACTGCACAAAACCTAAGGGAACTCAGAGAAAAACTAAAAGCCATAGGAAAAACCGAAGAAAAAGGAATCCCTGCCGATATGCGCGAGGGGGATCTTTCAATAACGATAGAATTGTTCAGCGATCGCTGATACGTTACTGTTCCGGCAAATCCCGGATCAGTGTCCAGGGCATGCTTAATCAACGTGCGACTTTCTTTAACCCTGCAAGGGTCTGATGGTTTCCATATACGGGGGAAGCGCAATGCCTGCCTCGGTGATAATGGCCGTAATGTAACGGTGCGGGGTCACATCAAAGGCGGGATTATAGACAGCAATCCCCTCCGGCGCAACCCTCACGTCCCTGAACGTTGTCACTTCCTCTGCGTTCCTTTCTTCGATGGGGATCTCATCGCCCTGCCGGATTGACATGTCTATAGTCGAAAAAGGTGCCGCGACATAAAAAGGGATGTTATGCTCTTTCGCGAGAACGGCGAGGGAGTACGTACCGATCTTGTTCGCCGCATCGCCGTTGGCGGCGATTCGATCCGCCCCGACAATGACCTTGTGTATCCTCCCCTGCTTCATCAAAAACCCCGCCATATTGTCCGTGATCAGGGTGGCGGGGATATTCTCCTTCATCAGTTCCCAGGCGGTGAGCCTGGCTCCCTGGAGGACTGGTCTCGTCTCATCCACATACACATGAATTTTTTTTCCTTCTTCACATGCTGCCCGGATCACGCCGAGGGCTGTTCCATAGCCGGCCGTGGCGAGGGCGCCCGCATTGCAGTGGGTGAGAACGTTGTCGCCGTCCCGGAAGAGCGTTCTTCCCTGCATGCCCATCCTTCTATTTATGGCAATGTCTTCCTCACACATGCGGATCGCTTCCTCCGTCAGTGTCTGGACGATCCTTGCCGGGGACGATGACAGTGTGTCCTCAAATCGTTTTTTCATCCGCTCGATGGCCCAGAAAAGATTCCGGGCCGTGGGGCGCGTCCCGGCAAACTGCGCGCAGATTTCATGGAATGCGGATTTGAGGTTTTCGTGAGATGAAGATGAAACAGTGAGCATACCGAGGGCGATTCCCATCGCTGCCGCAACACCTATAGCCGGGGCGCCGCGGATCGTGAGATCCTTTATCGCCGCAACGACCTCTTCATAGTGCCTGCATGTGAGGTATCGCTCTTCCTGCGGCAGGGCTTTCTGGTCGATCATGACCACCGTATTGTCTTCCCAGAAAATAGTTCTGATCGTCATTTTTGAATACCCACCTGATTGCCTTATCAATTGATTCACTCTACAAACGCCGCAGCATAAATAGGCAAGATTCTTGCTCAATACACCGCACGATCATCATTGTGGAATATTAGTATTGTTGGGGCAAAGAAGTCAACAAGGGAATCATGAATACATTTGCGCCTTCTCCTGCACGCACTGCCAAAATTCCATTGACACAAATGGCCCCCCGTCTTATATTCCCCGCACTAAATCGGAAGGAAAATAAAAAAGTAAGTCGTGTGAAAGTGTTTGATGGTCTTCACGCCTTTCTCTGGCGCGTGCACACACAGAACAACTGCAATGCCTATCTCATTGACGGCGAGATGAAAATTCTGGTTGATCCTGGCCACCGCCACCTGTTTGGCCATATCCTCAAGAACCTTGATCTTTTGGGCATCTCTCTTGATCAGATTTCCGTGGCCGTCGTGACCCATGGGCATCCGGACCATCTGGAGGCTATCACACAATTACATGTATCAACCATGGTGAGCATGAGTCACGAAGAATATAAGAATATCAAGAAATTTGCCGGTTTGTATGCCGATATGCCGGAACCGGCTTTTTTCCTCGAAGAGGGGGACTTGCAGATCGGCGATCACAGGTTCCAGGTCGTGATGACGCCCGGGCACTCCCCGGGGTCCCTGTGTCTGTACTGGCCCGACAAGAAGGCCCTGTTTACGGGAGACGTGGTATTTTTTCAGGGGATCGGCCGCACGGATTTGCCGGGCGGGAACGGGAAAGAACTGAAAAAAAGCATTCAGAGAATAAGTCGGCTGGATACAGAATACCTTTTCACAGGACATGGAGAAATTCTAATCGGGAAAGAAGCGATAAAGGCAAATTTTCAAAAAATTGAAGCCTACTGGTTCAATTCTCTATAAGAGAAGATACCTGATCCCTGAAACCTGCTCTTACGTTTTGCACATACTCCTGCCATTCCCTGTCGTGGTCCACATTAGGAACAACGGAAGAACCGTAGACCTTCTTCTGTCCCAACGCTTGTTTTATGGCGTCCCGCCTTGAGATCATATTCGCGTTCAGGGTGTCTTGAAACCGGGTTATGAGATCCACGATTGGCTCTGCGGGTGTGTCCAGCGCTTCTTCAAGAAGCTGCAACAAGGGCGCATTATTGTTCTCAGGGTGGATATGCTGCACAACTTCCGCCTTGATAATACCCGGGAGATCTTGAAACTTCAATCGGCACGATTCGATTTGAATCTTGAGATCTTCGAGAGGCATCGTTCCATCAATGTATTTTTGCACCCAGCCCTTCACTCTCCCTTCCCACTCTTTTCTCCGAAGGGCTTTTTTTTCATCCACAGTCATGGTGAGATTTTTGGTCCTCTCCATGATGAGATCGAGCGTGCTTTTTATTTCTGCCATACTCCCCTCCTATAAATTTTATAAGAATATCTCGTCACACGCAGCGTGCTGCGGGGAGATGTGTTTCATAACAAGGGTGATTTCTCCCCCGCCAGGTCCGGTTCGCCGCAATGGTGCAGGATATGTTGACGAGCGGCATCCCGGAGTTTCAGCGCCGTTGACCACACGGTGTCCCTTGCCCCATCTCTTACTTCGGCAGGTTCGATGGGCTTTCCGATGGTGATGGTTATCATGCCGCGGCGGGGAAACCAGGTGTTGTTGAGCAATATCGAACGGGTACCGCGAATGGCAACCGGTATGACCGGCACATCAGCTTCGGCGGCAGCCAGGAATGCACCCATGTGAAAGGGAAGGAGTCCCGGAACCCGGGTGAATGTGCCTTCGGCGAAAAAGAGGATCGAACGGCCGGTCCGCGCGGAGGAGGATATACGCTGGGCATCCTTTACGCCTCTTTGCGTGTCGAATCGTTCTACGAACTCTGTTCCGATTCGATTGAGGTACATGCGGCTCACGATATTTCTGATGAGCTCCACTTTCGCGACAAAGCTGAATTCAAAGGGAATGGCCGCTACCATGAAGAAGCTGTCTATGTAACTTGCGTGGTTGGACACGATAATGCAGGGACGCCCAAGGGGGAAGTGTTCCTTCCCATGAATGATGAGCGGCGTGAAAGTAGCCCGTGCGAGGAAGCGGGCAGCCCTCCTCATAAATTTCCACCGCCAGGAAGATCGTGGCGCCAGAACGACGTACAGCCAGGTAACTGGGGCCATCACGCATAACAGCATCCAGCAATACGCAGAATACAACCCGGCGGACGCGACGTGCCGCAGGCGTCTCAGTTCCGGAAGCACCCCTGACAGGACTACACGCACTATCTGCCACCAGGCCATCATCTGCTTTTTGCCGATCTGCCCGCTCTCATAAAGGTGGCGATTGGCGGCGCGGCGTATCTTGCCGCTGGAGGTCTTGAGAATGGTTCCCGGAGGCGCTAATACCACATTGTGTGCTGATGTTCCTGCCAGATCCATGGTAAGGGTATTAATCTCTATGCGAAGCGCATCAAGCTTCTGCGGATCTTCTTCACGAGTTTCAGCCAGTACGACGATCTGTTCAGTTCCTGCAGCTGGATCCGCGGTGCCGAACACAACAACGTTGCCTTTGCGGATGCCTTCCATGCCGCCGATTGCCTCCTCCAGTTCCTGGGGATAGATATTTCGTCCGGCACATATAATGATGTCTTTTATACGTCCGGTAATGAATACATCGCCTTCCGCAATATACGCCATATCGCCCGATTCCAGCCAGTTGCCATGGAAGAGGATCTTCGAATCTTCCGCGTTCCGGAAATACCCGCTTGTCGTTGATGGTCCGCGGAACTGAAGCCTCCCCTCGTGCCGTTCGGGAACCTCTATATCAGCGGGATCCACAATGCGAACTTCATGACCCGGAACAGGTCGTCCGCATGCCACAAAATTGAGCACCTTGGTTTCTGCCTCACCGGCCGGTATAGCCTCACCGTCCCGCATGAACGCATCCCTCTGAATCCGGTCAATGAACGGGCCCCGGTCAAGGGGCGGAAAGGTCAGGCACAGTGAGCATTCCGCCAGACCGTATACGGGCATGAACGCTTCGCGACGGAATCCGTATGCGCTGAAACGCCTGCAAAAACTCTCAACCGTCTCGGGGCTCACCGGCTCGGCTCCATTGCAGGCAACCCGCCAGGAACTGAGATCCAGTCCTTGTAAATCATCATCGCGCACCCTCTTGAGGCAGAGTTCGAACGCGAAATTAGGCGCTGCCGATACAGTCCCCCGGTGCCGGTGAACCGCCCAGAGCCACCGCTCGGGCCTGGATAAAAAGCTGAGGGGAGACATGAGTACCAGCAAGGTCGCGTAGTAGAGGCTGTTCAGCCATGTTCCGATCAGCCCCATGTCGTGATACAGGGGGAGCCAGCTTACGATCACATCGCTGGCGCTTATCTGGGCGACATCGCCCATTGTCCGCATGTTGGCCAGGAGATTGGCATGGGTGAGGATAACCCCTTTGGGATTTCCCGTACTGCCTGAAGTGTATTGCAGGAACGCAATATCCTGGGGCTCTATCCTGGTTTCCTGGTAGGTCAGGGATTCCGCCATCAATTCGGTTACCGTGAGCAGGCTGCGCAGACTTTCCACCTGGGTCTTGAGAACCTGCGCAAACCGTTTGGCCTCCGGTATGATAATCATGATGGAGGCGCCGCAATTCCGCAGGATGGAGCTGTTGCGGCGCAGGTGATCCTCTATCTGGCTCCGGCGGGCAGGTGGATAGATGGGCACGGGAACACCACCCGCAAGCAAGATGCCCATGAAGGCATAGAAATACTCGTCACTCGTGGGGAGCATGATGGCCACGCGGCCGCCCGGTTTCAGGCCACCGTGTTGCAGCGCCGCGGCAACTGCCGAAGCCCCGTTCATGAGCGTGCGATACGTCATGATCTCGCCCTCCCCTTCATCGCGGTAAAAACGGATATGGGGCCGGTCAGGGTGAGCCTGCACATGCCACTTCAGTACGTCTGTGAGCGTGTGCGCGGCGTAAGGGACAGAGGGCGCTTCATCGAGCTCCAGTGATTTCAGTTCAGGGATTTTCGCGATGTCTTGGTAAGGGCTTGCGCTCAGAACGGCCCTCTGAAGGTCACGGGGGGTCTCGGCATCTGCGAAAACCCGTTCAGGCAAGGTGATGTTGAAGGTTCTCTCAAGGCGATTGACCAGTTCCACCCGGGCAAGGCTGTCCAAACCGAGATCCCGAGCGAGCGAACTGTCCATGGTCACCGGTCGGGTCAATCTGCGGCTGCGGCGCAGTTCAGCGACCAGGACCTGAATCACTTTGAGTATTACGTCACCAGTACTGTCTTCACTTTTTGCTTCATGTGCGTGGTGCACTTGTTCATCTCCACGTTCAAAATAAGATTTATACTATAATCTTAATATATTATCTATTTCTGTCAATCGAAATCAAGAAAAGGGGAACGGCAATAATAGAGAGGGACCGCGCCTATTATTCTCATATGTGAAACAATGGGCGTGGTCCCTCTTTATATTGAACGATGAGCGTTGCTTTTGAAAACAGGGAAAGATTACGAGTCTTTCAACATCTTCTTCAGAAGCTCGTTGATGAGCTGGGGATTGGCCTTCCCCTCGGTGGCCTTCATGACCTGGCCGACGAAATACCCGAAGAGTTTTTCCTTGCCTGCCCGGTACTGCTCGATCTGGGTGGGATTTGCCGCGATGACCCCGGCGATGGTTTTTTCCAGGGCAGCTTCATCGGTAATCTGCACCATCCCCTTTTCTTCAATGATTGTTCTTGGCGGCTTACCGGTCCTGTACATATCCACAATTATGTCCTTGGCCATTTTGCCGCTGATGGTCCCGGCCTCAATGATCAGAATCATCTCTGCGAGAGAGCGCGGAAGGATGGGACATTCCTTGATGTCCCGTTTGTCCTCGTTGAGGAACCGGAGAACATCACCCATAACCCAATTACTGGCAATCTTCGGTTTTCCGGAAAGCCTCGCTACTTCCTCGAAGTAATCGGCAAGGGCCCGGCTGGAAGTCAGCACCCCGGCATCATAGGGGGGAATCTGGTAATCCCTGACAAACCGCTCCCGTTTTTCGAGGGGCAGTTCGGGAAGGCTTTTTTTCACCGCCTCTATCCATTCATTATCAATGACGATGGGAACGAGATCGGGATCGGGAAAATAGCGGTAATCGTGGGCCTCTTCTTTGCCCCGCATGGATTGGGTCACTCCTTGCGCATCATCCCAGAGTCTGGTTTCCTGGATGATCTTTTGGCCGTTCTCCAGAATGGATTGCTGCCGCTTGATTTCATACTCGAGGGCACGCTGGACATTCCGGAAGGAATTCATGTTTTTAAGTTCTGCCCGTGTCCCGAAGGCCGTTTCTCCCTTAGGCCTCAGGGACACATTGGCATCGCAGCGGAAACTCCCCTCTTCCATGTTCCCGTCACAGATCTCCAGATAAACCAGTATTTCGTGGAGTCTCTTCAGATAGGCAGCGGCCTCCTCGGCGCTCCTCATGTCAGGCTCGCTGACAATCTCGATAAGGGGAACTCCTGTCCGGTTCAAATCCACATAACTCGACGGCAGATGCTCATCATGCAAAAGTTTCCCCGCGTCTTCCTCCATGTGAATCCGGGTTATGCCGATCCTTTTCTTCCCACCGTCCAGCTCGATATCCACATACCCATATTCCGAAAGGGGCTGGGCGTACTGGGATATCTGGTACCCCTTGGGGAGGTCCGGATAAAAGTAGTTTTTCCTCGCGAAATTGCATGATGCATTTATCCTGCAATGAGTCGCCATGGCCATTTTCATGGTAAACTCGACGACCTTCCTGTTCAAAACGGGAAGGACGCCGGGCATTCCCATGCACACAGGGCAGGCATGACTGTTCGGCTCCGCTCCGAACTGAGTCGAACAGCTGCAGAAAATTTTTGCTTTTGTGAGGAGCTGGGCATGAACTTCCAGCCCGATAACCGGTTCATATGCCATTAGAGATTTGGTCTCCTTTTCTCAATGTTTGCATACTTTTCAAACGCGGCGGCTATCTGAATCAGTGGTCCCTCTTCAAAATGTCCTGCCAGGAACTGAGCGCCGATGGGGAGACCTCCCTTCGTAAAACCGCACGGTACGGAGATTCCAGGGATACCCGCCAGGTTTGTTGATACTGTGAAGATATCGGAGAGGTACATCTGGAGGGGATTGTCCATTCGCTCGCCGATTTTGAAGGCGGGGGTGGGAGATATGGGGGTAAGGATGGCGTTACATAGTGTGAAGGCCTCAGTAAAATCCCGCTTGATAAGTGCCCTTACCTGGGAAGCTTTCTTATAATACGCATCGTAGTAACCTGAAGACAGCGCATACGTCCCGATCATGATGCGCCTCTTTACCTCCGCTCCGAAACCGGCAGAACGCGTCTTTTTGTACATATCGAGGAGGTCAATGCTGTCCTGTGACCGGAATCCATATTTTACCCCGTCATAGCGGGCCAGGTTGGAGCTCGCCTCCGCGGGGGCAATGATATAATACACGGCCAGACAATACTCCGTATGGGGAAGGGATATCTCGACACACGTGGCGCCGAGTCCCTCGATGGTTGTTATGGCTCTTTGCATCGCCTCATTGACTTCGGGATCAATGCCTTCAATAAAGTATTCTTTCGGAATCCCCACCTTCCAGCCGTCTATGCCCCGGGAAATGAATTCAGTATAATCAGGCACATTCATAGGGACAGACGTAGATTCCTGCGAATCATAACCGGCAATTGCATTCATCATGATGGCGCAGTCCTCAACATCCTTGGTAAAAGGTCCGATCTGATCGAGGGAAGATGCGTAGGCGATGAGTCCGAACCGGGACACTCTGCCATAGGTAGGCTTCATGCCGACGACACCGCACAGGGCGGCAGGCTGTCGGATGGAACCTCCTGTATCGGACCCGATTGAGGCGATGCACTCATCGGCGGCCACAGCCGCCGCGGACCCGCCGCTGGACCCGCCGGGTATCCTGTCGAGATCCCAGGGATTCCTGGTTATCCCGAAATATGATGTCTCCGTCGATGAACCCATGGCGAATTCATCCATATTGGTCTTCCCCGTAAATATGGCGCCGGCTTCTCTTAATTTCTGAACTACCATGGCATCATACGGCGGAACATAGTTGTACAGGATATGAGAGCCGCATGTCGTCAGGAAACCCTTTGTACATACAATATCCTTGAGGGCAATGGGGATGCCGGTCAGGGGCTTAATCTTCCCTGCTTTGATATCTTGATCGGCTCTTGCGGCTTCTGCAAATGCATGGTCCTTCATGAGGGTGATATACGCGTGAACTCTTCCCTCCACTTCCTCAATCCTGGCGAACACGGATTGCACGATATCCGAAGAAGTTGCCTCTCCCGTCCTGATCAAACTCTGCAGTTCGTGAATAGTCAACCGGCTGAGAATCATTACTCTATAACCTTTGGTACACGGAAAAAGGGGCCCCGCGCCTCGGGGGCATTGGACAGGGAAAGGTCATGACCGAGGGAATCTTTGACAATGTCATCCCTGAAGGCATTCTGGAGGGAAATGGCATGGCTCATCGGCTCGACACCCGCGGTGTCTACCTGGCTCAACGTTTCCATATACATCAGAATATCGTTGAGTTGGGAGGTGAATTTCGACTTTTCCGCTTCGCTAAAGTCAAGCCTTGCCAGGTGGGCTACGTAATCTACTTCATCTTTTGTAATCTTCAATCCCATCTCCCGCCTGTATATAACCATTCCCGCGTGAATAAAAAAGTCATTGCAAGGAATGGAGTGATGCGGCAATCTTCAGCAGCATCATTAATTTTGCGAGATTGCTTCACTTTGTGTGCAATGATACTAAAAAATTTACTTACTTAAAATACATGCCAGATCGGATTGAGCTGATCCATGACCTTCTTTATCACGGGATCTATACGGCTGTCCGCGTCCTTCTCCATGCAGCCAAGCGTATCCCCAGAGACGTGAGTGCCGTCCTTCATTTCGATAAGAACCGCTTTTATCGATTCCGCAAGGCCGTTTAGATGGTACCCGCCTTCGAGGGTTACGACCACTTTTCCCCCGCAGCAGTTATCAGCGACATCCATGAGGATCCGTGTCATGTAGGCAAAACCCTCGGGGGTCACCTTCATGCCGCCTAAGGGATCTTTGTAATACGGATCAAACCCGGCTGAAATCATTACAAGTTCAGGATTATACTTCATGGACAGGGGGTAAATTATTTTTCTAAATATCTTGACATACTGGTCGTTATCGGTACCGGGTCTAAGGGGAACATTGACATTATACCCTAAGCCTTCCCCCCTCCCGATTTCTTCTACGGCGCCGGTTCCCGGATAGTAGGGGTACTGGTGTGTGGAAAAATACAGAACGCTCCGGTCATCATAAAATTGTGCCTGAGTCCCGTTTCCGTGGTGCAGATCCCAGTCCACAATCAGGATTCTATTCATTTTGTGCTTGGCGATCGCGTGCTTTGCACCGATGGCCACATTATTGAACAGGCAGAACCCCGCAGCATTCGATACCCCCGCGTGATGCCCCGGTGGCCTGACCAGGGCGAAGGCATTTGCCACTTCTCCGGACACAACGCTGTCAATGGCGTTGCACAGCCCTCCTACTGCCAATTTTGCAACATCATATGATTCCGGTGTTGTCGCAGTATCAGGATCAAGGGAAACGAATGCTTGCCCGGCGGTACTGGCCACAAGCTTGATGTAGGAAGAAGAATGGATCATGCCAATCTCTTCATGGGTGGCATACCGTGGTTCTATTTTAACAAATTGCCCCGCTATATCGGGGGCGTCCAGCATGGCATGGGTCGCACCAAGCCGCTGCGGCGACTCCGGATGTCCAAATCCGGCGTCATGCCTTAAATACCTTTCATCCTTCACAATACCCGTTTTTCGAGACATGAGACACCTTCCCTGGAAGGGTTTTTTTACACAGAGGCACTCTCTTAACATAAAAGCTCCGAGAACGCAAAAATTTTCCCATACTATCTGCAACGGTTCCTTTTTTGGAAAAACGTTGACAAATATTCAAATCCATATATATTCAAATCCAGCTAAGTACTTCATTTCATATATATGCACACGCTGCCGTGAAATCGACCGAAGCGAGAAAGATCTCTCCTGGAGGTCACCCTGAGTGAACACGAAGGGGTCAACATGACTTTCATTGTATGAAATGAAGGTCTTCATAAAAAAAGAGGTGGAATCCATGTTCGGAATCGGTTTGCCCGAACTCATCGTAATAGCTATTATCGCTCTCTTGATTGTGGGCCCTAAAAAGTTGCCGGAGCTTGCAAAATCTCTCGGTAAAGGCCTCACAGAATTTAAAAGGGCAGCCAACGACGTTACAGAAAATATAAAAGAAACGCTGAAGCCGGATGACGTGAAAAAAGAAGTTGATGATTTCAAAAATTCGCTTCTTTTCGGGAAAAAAGATGACCAGGAGAATCATACGCAACCTTCACCTGCCGAAGATGAGAAGAGAGCACAAACCTCCGCAGACTCCTCACACAAAACTCATTCCTGACACACCCGCTCAACATCCATTTTTACTAAGGAGACACGTAACAGTATAATCTATGGAAGACCCTGCAGAAGAAAAAATGCCTTTTACTGATCACCTGCAAGAATTGCGGACGAGGCTTATGCGCGTACTGGTTGTCGTGGGTATCGGCTGTGCCTTGTGCTGGTATTTTAAGGAACAGCTATTCCAGATCATTACCAGACCCTTGTTTCAGGTCCTTCCTCAGAACAGCCATATGATTTATACCGGCCTTCCGGAAGCATTTTTCAACTACATGAAAATCTCTTTTTTCGGATCCCTCTTTCTGACAAGCCCCTATATCCTGTATCAATTATGGAAATTTGTGTCACCCGGTCTCTATAAGTCGGAAAAGAAATATGTAATCCCGTTTCTTCTTTCCTCTACCATATTATTTATCGGCGGTATTCTCTTCGGATATTATCTTGCCCTTCCCCCAGCTTTTAGATTTTTTATAGAATTTTCCTCAGATTTTCTCAAACCGATGGTTTCACTGCGCGAGTATCTCTCTTTCAGCCTGCAACTCCTGCTCGCCTTCGGTATCTCTTTTGAACTCCCTGTCATTCTCTTCTTTTTGGCTAAAATTGGAGTGGTAAGTTCAAAAACATTAGCGAAGCACCGGAGATACGCCATCCTTGTGATATTTATTGCTGCCGCGATTCTTACACCTTCTCCTGATGCATTCAGCCAGATTATTATGGCCATCCCCCTGTTAGGTCTTTACGAAATCGGTATATTTGTGTCAAAATTCGCTGAGAAGAAGCGCCCTAAAGAAGATGCAGCAAATGAAAAACACGAGGACGTATGATCAGCACTCACAAAAAAACACATCTCAAATCTTCCGGCCTCGGGACAATAGTATTCGTAATCATCCTGTGCGGTGTCCTCCTGGCGTTCATCGCAGGAAGCATCACGTTCTACGTCATTTTTAAAGATTTGCCGAGCATTGCCGCCCTCAAGGACTACCGTCCCAGCATCGCCACACGGGTATATGCGGACAATAACGAACTTGTCGACGAGTTTTTCCTGGAAGACAGGAAGCTTGTTAAGCTCGCCGATGTTCCCAAAATAGCCATACAGGCCTTCGTGGCCGCAGAAGACGCGAGATTCTACCAGCACACGGGGTTCGACCTCTTGAGCATGGTGAGGGCCTTCCTTAAAAATGTCGAAGCAGGCCGTATTGTACAGGGTGGAAGTACCATCACTCAACAGGTTGCGAAATCCCTCTATCTCTCTTCGGAAAGGAGCTACGTAAGAAAGATCAGGGAGGCCATACTGGCCTATAAGATAGACAAATATCTCACAAAAGATGAGATCATGAGCCTGTACCTGAACCATATCTACCTGGGACACGGCACGTACGGTATTGAGGCGGCATCGGAGGGATATTTTGGAAAAAGCGCCAAATATTTAACGCTGCCCGAGGCTTCCCTGCTGGCCGGTCTTCCCAAGGCGCCCAGCACGTACTCTCCATTTCTCCATTACGACAAGGCACGCCAGAGACAGGCCTATGTGCTGGACAGGATGATCGAAGACGGATATATCACGCGGGAAGAAAAAGAGCGGGTCCTCGCCACGCACATTAAACTTAAATCAGTGAGACCTAAAGAAAAAATTGCCCCTTACTTTGTCGAGAACGTCCGCAGGTACGTTCTGGAAAAATACGGGAGCGACGTGCTGTACAAAGAAGGTCTTGAGATTTACACTACCTTGAATATAGACATGCAACTGGCAGCCCGGGATGCGGTAGAGAGGGGTCTGCAGGAAGTAGAAACACGGGAAAAATACGAACAAGGAACCGTTCAGGGAGCCCTTTTCAGCATGGATGTGAGGACCGGTGAAATCAAGGCCATGGTGGGAGGAAGGGACTTCAAAAAGAGTGAATTCAATCGCGCGACCCAGGCGAGGAGACAGCCGGGATCAGCCTTCAAGCCATTCATCTACACAGCCGCGTTCGATAAGGGCCTGACTCCTTCGACAACAATCATAGATGCCCCCATTATGTACGAAGATAGATCACAACCGGACGGCTTTTGGAAACCGAAAAACTTCGACGGGAAATTTAATGGGCCTACGACGCTCAGAACAGCGCTTGTCCAGTCACGCAATGTTATTACGATAAAACTGCTCCAGGAAATTGGGGTCGACTATGCGGCAGCATACACTGCCAATATGGGAATTACTTCCCCCCTGTCAAAAAACCTCACCATGGCATTAGGGACATCCGCCGTCACCCTTCAGGAAATGGTGACGGCATATAATGTCCTGGCAAATCAGGGCAAACGTCTCAAACCTTTCTTTATTAAAAAGATAATTGACAGGACCGGTCATGTGTTCGAAGAAAACCAGACAAAAAGCGAACAGGTTATCGATCCCCGCATTGCCTTCATGACATCTTACGTCATGCAGGATGTTGTGGAAAGCGGGACAGGCAGAAGGGTAAAGAGCATCGGCAGGCCTGTCGCCGGCAAAACGGGAACTACGGATGACATGAGAGATGCCTGGTTTATAGGGTTCAGCCCTTCTCTGATCACGGGGGTATGGATCGGTTTTGACCAGGAACGATCTCTGGGTAAGCAAGAGCAGGGCGGCAGGGCCGCCGCACCCATCTGGCTTTACTTCATGGAAAAAGCCTTGAAAGGCAAGTCTGTAGAAGTTTTTCCCGTTCCGGATGGCATTGTGTTTATTAAAGTGGATCCCCATTCAGGCATTCCCGCAACACGGTCAACAGAAGGAGCGATCTTTGAATGTTTCCTTGAGGGAACAACAGCCGGCAGGGCCGTACCGATAGAAACGGAAGAGTCCGGTGAGGATCTTGCCAAAGACCGTACAGACAGTGCACGTTAAACTACACATTCTACATCCCTTTAAAAAATTCTTGACAATTAACTGTTTTTATATATAGTATTTATCACGTTTTCAAAAAAGGCCATCATATGACCCGTCACAATCTGAGCAGCAACATCCTGATCGTAGCCGTAGTGGTAGTACTTGTACGGGGGGGGACCGCCGCTCGGTTTCTGTGATGGACTGACATAGAAACGAAGAGCCGCGGGCCCCGCAAACCCGCGGCTTTTTTTATTATTTTAAAGAAGCCGCTACAAAAGAGAATGTGCGGCTTTTTTATTGTGGAGAGACTTAGGAAGCATAAAGGAAAGGAAACATGGAAATCATAGGAGCAGATATCATTATACAAATCCTCAAGGAGAAGGGCGTGGATGTCATATTCGGATATCCGGGGGCGAACACACTACCCTTACATGACCGTTTGACGACCAGTCATATCCGCCATTATCTTATGCGTCACGAACAGGCGGCTGCCCATGCCGCTGACGGCTACGCGCGCGCCACCGGGAAGGTCGGTGTATGTCTCGCAACATCCGGACCAGGTGCAACCAATCTGGTAACAGGCATCGCCACGGCCTATATGGATTCAACACCGATGATTGCCCTTACCGCGCAGGTGAGTACGGCCCTCCTGGGACAGGACGCCTTTCAGGAAACGGACATCATCGGGATCACGATGCCTATCACAAAACACAGCTACCAGGTGCACAATGTAAACGATATTGCACCAACGCTGAGGCAGGCCTTCGAGCTCGCCCAGACAGGAAGGCCCGGGCCCGTCCTCATAGATCTTCCCAGAGATATTTTGGCGGCGCACTGCGAACAGACGGAGGAAACTCCAGAATATACATTGAAGAAGAATGGTAATGCCATCAAAGACCCGGAACAATTAGAGAAAATTGCCAAGGCGCTGAATCAGAGCGAAAGGCCGATCCTCATTATTGGCGGGGGAGTCAAGCTGAGCAATGCTTTTCACCTGATACGCGAGCTTATAGAAAAAGCGAAAATTCCTTTCGTGACTACCATGATGGGAGTTGGTTCCGTTGATTCCGCCAATGGCTACAATCTTGGGCTTATCGGAACGCACGGAAACGAGCTGGCAAATACGATGGTGCATCAGTGCGATTTTATCCTGGCTGTGGGGACCCGTTTTTCTGACCGCAGCACCGCGCAAATAGAAGAATTCGCACCCCTGGCGAAACTCGCCCAGATCGATATCGATCCCACATCCATCGGCAAGAGTATAAAAATCAATCTCCCATACGTCGGAGATATTCGCGAAACCCTTGCGGCATTGCTCCCTCTCATCGATAAGAAGGAAAAGTCGGACTGGCTCCAGAGGATCGACACAGAAAGGGATGCCATCGAGCACAAAGTTGGCGACAGCGGATGTGGACAGGCGGGGAATTTCATTCGTATGGTGCAGGAGGCCATGCCCAAAGAAACAACGGTGATCGCGGATGTGGGATTGAATCAGATATGGACAATCCGCTCATGGCGGGCCCGGGGCTCCCGAAGCCTCATTACCAGCGGCGGGATGGGCACTATGGGTTTCAGCCTTCCTGCCTCGATAGGCGTGAAGGTCGGCACACCGGAAAGAGCCGTTGTGGCTATTATGGGCGATGGCGGATTCTATATGAATATCCAGGAGCTGGCGACCATCGGATACTACAATCTGCCCATAAAGATCATCGTCATCAATAACGGCCATCTGGGTATGATCCGCCAGATCCAGCATCATTTCTATAACGGCCGCTTTAACACTACCGATCTTGGGAGAAACGTTGATTTCGTCGCCGTCGCACGGGGCTTTGGCATTCCGGGTTGCAGGATCGACGTGGAAAAAGATCCCGGAGCCGGCATCGCTGAAATGGTCAACACGAATGGGCCTTTTCTCCTGGAAGCCATAGTTGATCCTGAAAACTACGTGTATCCCATCATACCGCCCGGGTGCTCAAATATCGAGATGATGTATGAAAGGCTTGATTAAAATAGTAAAAAAGTCTTACATCGAGAACAAATGGAAGGCGAAGTAAAAAGCTCCATAGGCAAGGCGCGCAAATCCTGAGGAATGAGTCGTACTGGGTTGTACGTCGCAATGACGAAGGATGAAGCGCAACACCGCATATGGACTTTTGACAATGCCGCCAGGCTTGATTAAATAACATCGGAGTATTGTCATGTTTAAAAAGGTGCGTGAACAGGAACAGACCATTTCCATTTTAGTCAACAACCAGCCGGGCGTTTTGTCCCGCGTCGCGGGCGTGTTTGGCCGTCATGGGTATAACATTAAAAGCCTCTGTGTGGCGGAAACGACAAATCCCGAAGTCTCGCGAATTACCCTGACCAGTGAATCGGACCCGGATTTTACGGAAAAGATAAAAAAACAACTGGACAAACTGGTCGATGTGATCGCTGTCTCCGATCTCTCGGGACAGACCTTTATTCAGCGGGAACTGATGCTGTTCGGGGTTACCATAAAAGAGGGGTCGCATTCTGAAATACTGCGGGCAATTGAAATGTTAGGGTGCAGAATCGTAACGATGTCCCCTGATTATTTTATCCTGGAAATAACGGGTCATCAGGACGAAACGGCATCGGTCCTCAAATATTTTCAATCCTTCGGTGTGGAAGAAATAAACAGAACGGGCTCCATCGCCTTACAGAGAAACAGGCCAAAAGAAAAATCCTGAAAATTTTAAAATATACTTGACAATATAACAAGAGCCTGTTAGGAAACGCGGTAAGGAATGAGGAATCATCGTATGCAGACGTTACGCAGTGTCACCATCGCTATAATTATCGGGATAATTATTCCCTTCATGAGAGGGGCTGGCTGATGGTTTGCGTGTAACATATACCATGCATCAAGCAACCGTTACCAGCCAAAGGTAACGGTTTTTTTTTGGCAAAAAACATGTCCCCGTAGACGCAGGGATCACACCCGCCTTTCATCCCGCATAAGGGGAAATGGGCCAGGGAAGAGAATGAAAAAAGGGAGCAATAAAGTGAAATTAACTGGAGCGCAAGTGCTATTTAATGCCTTGCATCAGGAGAATGTCGATACCATCTTCGGTTTTCCGGGTGGNGCCGTGCTGGACATTTTTGATGAACTCTACNGGCGCAAAATCAATAATNTTCTGGTGCGGCATGAACAGGGCGCCATACACGCGGCAGACGGGTATGCNAGGGCTTCCGGCAAGGTCGGAGTATGCCTNGTAACGTCTGGTCCCGGAGCAACNAANACGGTCACCGGTATCGCGAATGCGTNNATGGATTCCATTCCGGTTGTCNTACTTACCGGCCANGTTGCAACATCNCTGATCGGAGGCGATGCCTTTCAGGAGGTGGATATTACCGGTATCACGAGACCGTGCACGAAACACAATTTTCTGGTAAGGCGCATCGAAGACCTGGGAAGGACCATAAGAGAAGCCTTTCACATTGCCCGCTCAGGACGACCAGGACCGGTCCTGGTCGATATTCCCAAAGATATTACACGCGCTCAGATAGAGGACAGTTCCATATCCTGGTCCATAAACCTGCCCGATAACGGGAAAAAGAGCGATATCAAAGAGGGGTGTGCAAAAGCCCTGGACATGATCAGAAAGGCAGAAAAACCTCTTGTGATTACAGGTGGCGGCGTCATGTTAGGAAGGGCCTGGGATGAATTGAGGACATTCGTAAAAACTCTTAACATCCCCATCACTACAACGTTAATGGGGCTCGGAGGATTCCCTGCCTCAGACCCTCAATGGCTCGGCATGCCGGGTATGCACGGCACCTATTATGCCAATATGGCGATCAGTCACTGCGACCTTTTGATCGCCATCGGTATGCGGTTTGACGATCGAGTTACCTCAAAGATAGATGCCTTTGCACCTCATGCCAAGGTTATCCATATCGACATTGACCCGGCATCTATTGACAAATTTGTCAAGACACATCTCTCGATTACGAGCGACTGCAAGCCGGTATTGCGGCTTCTCAATCAATTGATTGTCGATAACAAGGTCGCAATACCCGTAGCGCAGACGAAGGCCTGGCACGACCGGATAGACGCGTGGAAAAAGCACGCGCCCTTATCATACTGCCAATCCGACAAAATCAAGCCCCAGTACGTCGTCGAAACATTGTACCGTCTTACGGACGGCAAGGCGATCATCACGACCGAGGTGGGACAGAACCAGATGTGGGCGGCACAATTTTACCGTTTCGATTTTCCCAATACATTTATTTCCTCAGGCGGTCTGGGAACGATGGGGTATGGATTTCCCGCGGCAATCGGCGCACAGGTTGCCTGTCCCGACAAGGTCGTTGTGGACATTGCCGGCGATGGAAGCATCCAGATGAATATTCAGGAACTGGCAACAGCGGTGAATTATAACCTCCCGGTAAAAATCGTTATTCTCAATAACGGTTTCCTGGGCATGGTGCGCCAGTGGCAGGAATTCTTCTATGAAAAACGGTATTCCCACAGCAATATCCGCAATGTTCCCGATTTTGTGAAACTGGCGGAAGCGTATGACGCGGTCGGCCTCCGGGCGACCCGTCCTGAAGAAGTAGAAGCTACGTTAAGGAAGGGCCTTGATACGAACAGGACCGTAGTTATGGATTTCCATGTTGAACCCGAGGAGGGCGTGTACCCCATGGTTTCACCGGGCGCAGCCCTGACGGATATGGTCCTGAGGAAGTAGTGCATAATAGGGGGAGAGCATCTCGAACATATTGAAAACTGCAACTATTGTCATTTGACAAAACAATATCAAAATAATACTAATATTGAGAGGGGACACAACTTATGGAAGTAAAAGAAAACACCATTTCCATCCTTGTAAACAACAGACCCGACGTTCTGGCCAGGATTGCCGGCACTTTCAGCGGCCGGGGATTCAATATCGAGAGCGTCTCGGCCAACATCACCAGGAATCCGCAAATTACCAGAATCATTATTACCACCCTCGGTACACGGGACACGGTCATTAAGCTGGACAAGCAGCTGAGTAAGCTCATCGATGTCCTGGAGGTAAAGGATTTGACTCGCGTTGACTCCGCCTGTCGGGAAATGATTCTTGCGAGGTTGAAATTTACTGAAGCGAATCACGGAAAAATAATGCAGACTATTGACACACTCAGGTGGAAAATTGTAAGTATAGACGCCGATATCTGCATTCTGGAAATCACGGGCGATAAAGAAGAAATGGATAACGCCCTGGCTATCCTGGATAAACTGGGTGTGGATGACTTTACAAGAACGGGCGTCATTGCCTTAGAGCGTTATCCATAACCGAGGAACAAGAGCGTTGCTGTGCCCGCGACGCAACACCGGGCTTTAATACTACACATCATCACAACGAGGAGGTGCTGGAAATGCCGAAACTCAACATTGGCGGAGTCATGGAAGAAGTTGTCACATCAGAGGAATTTACCCTGGCAAAGGCACGGGAAGTGCTCAAGAATGAAGTAGTTGCCGTCGTCGGTTACGGCGTACAGGGGCGTGGACAGGCCCTGAACATGAAAGATAACGGGATCCGCTGCATCGTCGGCGAAGGCGAGTACAACTGGCAGAAAGCCGTCGATGAAGGGTTTATCCCCGGGGAGACCCTGTTTTCCCCCCTGGAAGCAGCTAAACGTGGTACCATTGTCCAGTACCTGCTGTCTGATGCAGGCCAGAAGGCCATGTGGCCCGAACTGAAGCCCCACCTGACAAAAGGCAAGGCTATCTATTTTTCCCACGGATTCTCCATCGTATACAAAGACCAGACCGGTGTAATCCCTCCCGCCGACATCGATGTGATTCTCGTCGCGCCAAAAGGTTCAGGACGCACCGTTCGTGACAATTTTCTTGCCGGGAGCGGGATCAACTCCAGTTACGCAGTCTTTCAGGATTACACAGGGAAAGCCCTGGAGAGGACCCTCGCGACAGGGATTGTCATCGGTTCGGGATACCTGTTTCCCACCACGTTCGAACAGGAGGTCTACAGCGACCTCACGGGTGAGCGTGGCGTCCTCATGGGATGCCTGGCCGGTATCCTGGAAGCCCAATACAATGTCCTTCGCAAACATGGCCACAGCCCGAGCGAGGCTTTCAATGAAACCGTAGAAGAGCTGACCCAGAGCCTCATGCCCCTTGTCGCGCAAAACGGTATGGACTGGATGTATGCCAATTGCAGTACCACCGCCCAGCGTGGCGCCCTTGACTGGAAAGGTCGTTTCCGTGACGCCGTAGCGCCTGTTTTCGATGAATTATACGAACGGGTAGCCTCCGGCAAAGAAACGGCTATTGTTTTAGAAGTCAACTCCGCCCCCGATTATCGGGAGAAGCTACAGAAGGAACTTGACACCATGAAAAACAGCGAGATGTGGCTTGCAGGGGCAGTGGTACGCTCTCTGAGACCGGAACGGAGAAAGAAATAAACTACTATCGGCTGAAGCCGATAGCTTTAGGGGCCAAGGATTCGAGGATTCCAGGGTTCGAGCAAAAATCATTATTATGAAATCTTTTTTATCCCTCGACTCCTTGACTCCTTGAACCCTGTTTAAGAAAAGGAGGGCAACATGCGAAGCGACCTGATGAAGAAGGGGCTGGAACGGGCCCCCCACCGATCCTTATTTAAAGCCATGGGATACACCGATGAAGAAATTGCCAGGCCTTTGATCGGTGTGGTGAACTCCGCCAATGAAATCGTCCCCGGCCACATTCATTTAGATCTGATCACCGAAGATGTAAAAGCAGGCATCCGCATGGCAGGAGGAACACCCGTCGAATTTCCCGTTATCGGCGTGTGCGACGGCATCGCCATGGGACACACAGGTATGAAATACTCCTTGGCAAGCCGAGAGCTGATCGCCGATTCCATAGAGATTATGGCGGTCGCCCATCCCTTCGACGCGCTGGTCATGGTTCCCAACTGCGATAAGATCATCCCCGGAATGCTGATGGCGGCCCTTCGCCTGAATATCCCCACTATAGTTATCAGCGGCGGTCCCATGCTCGCAGGTACCCTGGAAGGGAAAACGGTGGATCTCATCAGCGTCTTTGAGGGCGTGGGAAAAGTGAAATCAGGCCGTATGAAGGAAAAGGAATTGAAGGCGCTGGAAGATTGCGCCTGCCCGGGGTGTGGTTCCTGCGCCGGCATGTACACGGCGAACTCCATGAACTGCGTCACCGAGGCTCTTGGTCTCGGCCTTCCGGGTAACGGCACGGTTCCCGCCGTTCATGCCGCCCGGCGGCGCCTGGCAAAACAGGCGGGTATAAAAATCATGGATCTTTTCAAAAAAAGCATTCTTCCGCGAAAGATCGCCACCCTCGCGGCCTTCAAAAATGCCATCGCCGTGGATATGGCCCTGGGATGTTCGACCAACACGGTCCTTCATATCCCCGCCATCGCCCATGAAGCGGGTATCACGCTGGATTTGGACCTGTTCAATGAAATCAGCAGAAAAACGCCGAATCTCTGCAAACTCAGCCCCGCCGGACAGCACCACCTGGAAGATCTCGATGCGGCAGGCGGCATACAAGCGGTGATGAAAGATATCAGCCAGCTTGGCGTCATCGACCTGAAAACAATGACGGTGACGGGAAAAACCGTGGGGGCTAACGTGAAGAGCGCCAGGGTGTTGAACCGCGAGGTCATTCGGCCCCTGGACAACCCCTATACGAAGGAAGGCGGCATTGCCATCCTCAGGGGCAATTTAGCCCCCGAGGGAGCCGTCGTGAAGCAGTCCGCCGTGGCGGAAAAAATGCTTGTGAATGAAGGAAAGGCCCGCGTCTTTGATGCCGAAGATGACGCCATCACCGCCATCCTCGGTGGAAAGATCAAACCGGGTGATATCGTCGTGATCCGTTACGAAGGGCCAAAAGGCGGCCCCGGCATGCGGGAAATGCTGGGACCGACATCGGCAATTGCCGGTATGGGGCTTGATACTAAGGTGGCGCTTCTCACCGATG
>PDVJ01000050.1_pt1 | contig 31439 bp, 22 predicted proteins | sample 1369811 | NCBI WGS metagenome assembly PDVJ01 (sample SAMN07795376, study PRJNA414565) | Alkali sediment metagenome, whole genome shotgun sequencing project. | reverse complement strand
TTATTCGGCTCCATTGCATACTTTCCAAAACCCACTCGTTTGCCGATGACAAGAGCGAGGGCCAGTGCGGCAAACCCGGAACTGATATGCACGACAGTCCCTCCGGCAAAATCAAGGGCACCGAACTGGGCTGCCCATCCACCGCCCCAGACCCAGTGGGCAAGGGGATCGTACACAATGGTCGTCCAGAGAAGCCCGAATATCAGAAACGCACTGAATTTAATGCGCTCTGCAAATCCCGATGTTATAATTGCCACGGTCACCGCGGCAAAAACAAGCTGGAATACCATGAACAATAATCCGGGAATTGCCGCGCTGTATGGCCCCGGCTCCATTCCCACGTTGTTCAGTCCCATATACTCAAGGCTTCCTATGAACCCGCCAATATCGCTCCCGAATGCGAGTGAGTACCCTACCGTTACCCATTGGATACTCACCAGTGCGAAAGCAACGAATGACAGGGCAAGCATTGAGATTAAATTTTTCCTCCGTACCAGTCCGCCATAAAAGAATCCTACCCCCGGCGTCATGATCATGACAAGCGCCGTTGCGGCGAGAATCCATGCTGTTGCTCCTGTGTCTAAAGCCATTTTCTGTTCACCTTAACTTCATGTGATTTGCATGCAGAGGATCGTATGAACGTTCCTGTTCTTTTTTTAATTCCTGCCGGATGAAAAGTCCGGTGGTTCTCATTTGTGATCCGGCTGCTGCCATCAAACAACGTGCGAAACTCTCGCAGGAAGGAAGTTACATTCCTACATTTATAAATTTATCTATTATGAAAAAGTCTCCAGCCTTCAGAACACAGAACAAATCCGGAGAAAAAGAACAAAAAAAAGCTAGCGCGCATTGATGGACGGCTTTCAATAACACACGGGGAGCCTGTCAGTGTTCCATCTCGCCGGTCCTGACCCTGATGGCGGTATCGACCGGCAGGACAAAGATCTTTCCATCGCCGATCCTTCCGGTCCTTGCAGCGCCGATGATGGTTGCTATCAGTTCGTTCACCTCCTCGTCCCGCACAACAATCTCGATCTGAATCTTCGGAAGCATATCTACCGTCATCTTTTTGCCCCGGTACTCGAGAGTGATTCCTTTCTGCTCTCCCCGTCCCTGGACTTCTGTGGTAGTCATGGCAGTAACTCCTTTTTCCTCCAGAGCTTTTTTTACGAGTTCAAACCGCTCCGGTTTAATGATCGCTTTTACCATTTTCATAATGAAGACCTCAGACCCGCTCGCCATGCTGCGATATGTCCATCCCTACGTACTCTTCATCCGATGATACGCGTAGTCCCATGGTACGGTCAATGATACTGGCGATAATATAGGTGATAACAAAGGAAAAGACAAGGGCTGCGAGTGCGGAAATTCCATTTATCATAAACTGCTGCGTGTTGCCTTCAAACAGGCCTGAGACGCCGCAGACAGCCATCGCCGCGAAAGCGCCGGTGGCAATTGTCCCCCAGAGGCCACCCATACCATGGATTGCCCATGCGTCGAGGCTTTCATCGAGTCCTTTTTTTATCCGGAATAACATTGCCCCATAGCAGAGCAGGCCGGCAACGATACCAATCAGGATCGAAACCATTGGCGTAACATATCCGGCTGCGGGGGTAATTGCAACCATGCCGGCTATCGCCCCGCTCACCATGCCCAGCGAGCTGGGTTTTCCGTGATACCAGCTGGCTCCCATCCACGCAAGTGTGCCTGCAGCCGCAGCGGCATTGGTATTTACAAATGCAATAACTGCTAATTCGTTCACTCCAAGTGCACTGCCCGCATTGAATCCGAACCAGCCGAACCAGAGCAGGGCAGCCCCAATCAGAGCCAGGGGAATATTGTAGGGTTCCATTGAATATTTTCCAAAGCCTGCCCGGCTCTTGATCACCAGGGCAATAGCAAGTGCAGAAAATCCTGAACAGATTTCAACTACTGTTCCTCCGGCAAAATCCAGAAGTCCCATCGATTGTGCCCATCCCCCTCCCCATGCCCAGTGGGCAAGCGGGCAGTAGACAAATGTTGTCCAGAGAATCATGAATAAAATAAATGAGGAGAGCCTGACGCGTTCTGCTACACCGGATGTAATGATGGTCAAGGTCACTGCTGCAAAGAAGAGCTGGAATACCATAAACCCAAGCGGAGGATATCCATTCTCACCTGCATCTGTTCCGACTCCGTTCAGGAAGGCATAATCGAGGTTTCCGATAACTCCGCCAACATCCGGGCCAAAAGCGAGCGAGTACCCAATCACCATCCAGAAAATACTGACAACCGCAAGCACGACGAAAGAAAGCGCGATCATCGATATTATATTCTTCCTGCGAACAAGCCCTGCATAGAATAAACCAACACCTGGTACCATCAGCATCACGAGTGCTGCAGATACCAAAATCCATACTGTTGTTGCTGAATCGAATGCCATTTTCCACCTTAGTGCGAGTGTTTAAGGAAAATGCAGATTACAGGAAAAGGGGCTTCAGAGAATCTGGCTGACCCTGCCATGTCGCGCAGAAAGAACCAAGTCGGGCTTTCAGGATGCCGTACAAAGCGCCTGCTTGGTGTTACGATAATAGAGCCATTTTTCACTGATCCAATTCCCGTTACCATGCATAATCCCGGATAAAAAGTCCGGTGATAACAGGCTGGATTGAGAAATTTCCGAAGTTTCCTTGCGAGAGGTGGTCGAAAAAATTAATATGTTGCCAGGTAGCGATCCAGCTCCCACGGGTGTACTGCAAGACGGAATGAATCGGATTCCATCTGTGCAATGCTCGAAAGGTTGGTGACCACATGATCACCAAGGGTCTTGCAAAGTACCTCATCTTTCACGAGTGCCGCATTGGACTCCATAAGGCTGCCGGGGAGCATATCAATATGGAGTTTTTTGCGTGCTCTCTCATCGAGATGATAGATGTTCGTATTCGTGCTTTCAGGAGGCATGACCTTGTTTTTAATGCCGTCAAGCCCTGCTGCAAGCATGCAGGCAAAGGTGAGATACGGGTTGCACATCGGGTCCGGGCTGCGGAACTCAGCACGGGTGCTGTTGCCACGGGCTGCCGGTACGCGGACCAGAGCTGAGCGGTTGGCTGCACTCCATGAAATATAACAGGGGGCTTCGTAACCGGGAACAAGCCGCTTATAGGAGTTGATTGTCGGGTTCGCTACACGGGTGATTGCTTTTGCGTGCTTCAGGATACCCCCGATGTAATACATTGCGGTGTCGGAGAGCTGATTCTCACCATTGGGATCGAAGAAAGCATTCTTACCATTCTTGGCCAGTGACCCATGCGTATGCATACCGCTGCCGTTGATGCCGGCAATAGGCTTTGCCATAAAGCTCGCATGCAGTCCGTACTGGAGAGCAATCGATTTGGTTGCAAACTTGAAGGTAATTACACGGTCTGCAGTGGTCAGGGCATCGCCATATTTGAAGTCAATCTCGTGCTGGCTGTCAGCAACTTCGTGGTGAGAGGCTTCAATTTCAAATCCCATATCGCTCAGTGCCAGCACAACATCACGCCGGACATCTTCGGCAGAGTCTGTCGGAGCAAGATCGAAGTAGGCACCATGGTCCTCGAACTCAGTAGTTGGTATGCCATCGTACATTTTAAACAGGAAAAATTCGAGTTCAGGTCCCGTATTAAAGGTGAACCCCATCTTTGCTGCATCAGCGATGGCTTTGCGCAGGATAAACCGGGGATCCCCGTCGAACGGCTTATTACCATAGGTCTGGACATCACAGATAAATCGTGCAACCTTTCCTTCCTGGGGTCTCCAGGGGAGTACAGCATACGTTGCCAGGTCCGGTTTCAGCATCATGTCGGACTCTTCGATCCGGGCAAATCCTTCGATTGAGGATCCATCGAACCAGATACCCTCGGTCAGTGCTTTCTCTGCCTGAATAACCGGGATCGAGACGTTTTTCGGCTGACCCTGGATGTCAGTGAACTGAAGACGGATAAATTTTATTTTGTCCGTTTCAATTTTCTTCAATAGTTTTGTAACATCTGCTGACATACTGGAAGACATGTTCCACCCATTTGTATTTATACTTATTCAACCAATCTGATTGAACGAATGTTCATTAAGGAATGAACATATGTTCATCATTACAAGATCATTCTATATTGTGATAATATGTGTGGTATTATAGGAGTTCTGGACAAGCACCGTAAAAGTCTGGATGGTGCCAAAATAAAAGAAGCACTCTCCATGATGAATGAACGGGGGAGTGGTGAGGGCGCAGGCTACGTGGCATACGGAATCTATCCTGAATATAAGGATTATTTCGCGTTGCATGTTTTTTTTGATAATATCCGTGAAAACAAGGCCTCACTTGATACCGTCCTTGAGAAATGGGGAACTATCGTCCATGATGAACAGATCAAAACGTATGAGCAGCCCAATATACGGAAAGTCCATACCCCCTGGCGTTATTTTTTCCGCCCGGACCGGAGCCTGATGCCGAAAAGTACCACACCTGATGAAGACATTGTCACCCACATGGTCATGAAAGTCAACGCGGAAAAAAATGGTGCTCTCATCTTCTCTTCAGGTAAAAATCTTGGGGTATTCAAAGCTGCAGGCTGGCCTGAGGACGTTGCAGACTTCTACCGGATTCAGGACTATAAAGGATATCTCTGGCTTGCCCACAACCGGTACCCGACAAATACCCCCGGCTGGTGGGGCGGCGCACATCCTTTCAACCTCCTGAACTGGAGTGTAGTCCATAACGGTGAGATAACCTCCTATGGTACCAACCGGCGTTACATTGAAAGCTACGGGTATAAATGTACGATGTATACCGACACCGAAGTGGTTGCTTATCTTGTTGACTTGTTGATACGAAAACACGGGCTCTCTGAAAAGATGGCGGTGCGGGCGCTTGCACCACCTTTCTGGGAGGAAATTGACCGGATGCCGGCAAAGGAGCAGGAACTCAACAGGGCAATTCGTCTTGCGTATGGATCCGCCCTCATGAATGGTCCTTTTGCGATCTGTGTAGCAAACGAAAACACGCTGGTTGGCTTTACCGACCGCATCAAGCTGCGCCCGCTTGTTTCCGGAGAATATGGAGACCGGCTGTATATCTCCAGCGAGGAAGCAGCAATCCGGAGGATGGAACCGGATGTTGATAGTATCACAATGCCAAAAGCCGGTGAACCTGTCATCGGGAGGGTTATTGCATGACAATAGGCAGCATCCCTCTTCGCTATAAAGTTGATATCGACCCCGACCAGTGCATGCTCTGCGGGCGCTGTGTTGATAATTGCTCCTATGGCGTGTTCCGAAATGATGGTGATGCAATCCGGGTGAACTCCCGCAATTGTGTCGCCTGCCACCGCTGCACTGCATTCTGTCCGCGGGATGCTATCAGTATCTATGAGAAGCCCACGGATTATCGGAGTCACCCTGTCTGGACGCGTGAAGTTCGTGAGAACATATTTAACCAGGCGAAGACCGGAAAGATTATCCTTGCGGGTATGGGCAATGCACTTCCCTACCCGATTATTTTTGACCGCCTCGTACTGGATGCCTGCCAGGTAACAAATCCAAGCATCGACCCGCTCCGTGAACCCATGGAGCTTCGGACGTATCTTGGGAAAAAGCCCTCATCGTTATCCATTAAAGAAGTCGCAAATGGTGATGTAGAGCTTTTAACAAAACTTTCCCCAAATCTCCAGATCGAGACTCCGATCATGATCGGGCACATGAGCTATGGTGCAATCAGCTTAAATGCACAGACCGCGCTGGCAAAAGCGGTAAGCCGTATCGGGACTTTCATGGGGACGGGTGAAGGCGGACTCCACGAATCACTCTATCCGTACCAGAAAAATATGATTGTCCAGGTTGCAAGCGGGCGATTCGGTGTGGATATCAACTATCTCGAACGTGGTGCTGCGATTGAGATCAAGATCGGGCAGGGTGCAAAACCGGGTATCGGCGGGCACCTGCCCGGTGAAAAAGTCTGTGCCGATGTGTCGTGCACACGTATGATCCCGGAAGGAAGCGATGCGATTAGCCCTGCACCCCACCACGACATTTATAGTATCGAAGATCTCAAGCAGCTCGTACGAGGGTTAAAAGAAGCGACCGAATGGAAGAAACCTGTCTTTGTGAAGATCGCCGCAGTACACAACTCAGCTGCAATTGCAGCGGGAATCGCACGTTCTTCTGCAGATGCTGTAGTGATTGATGGATTTCGCGGTGGTACCGGTGCTGCTCCACGGGTGTTTCGGGATCATGTCGGGATCCCCATAGAAGCAGCAGTTGCGAGCGTGGACGCTAAACTTCGCCAGCAGGGAATCAGAAACAAAGTTTCCATTATCGCAAGTGGCGGGATTCGCGAAAGTGCCGATGTGGCAAAAATCATCTGTCTTGGTGCAGATGCTGTATATATTGGTACTTCCGCTTTAGTTGCGATGGGTTGCCGCGTATGCGGCACCTGCTACCGGGGGCAGTGCGCATGGGGTATCGCCACCCAGAAACCAGAACTCACCAAAAGGCTTGATCCCGATATTGAATCTGTGCAGGTCGAGAACCTGATTCATGGCTGGACTCTCGAACTCGCTGAGCTGATGGGTGCTGCGGGTATCAACAGTATTGAGAGCCTGAGGGGCAATCGCGACAGGCTCCGGGGTTATATGCTGGATGAAGGACTCTTGAACGTTCTTGATGTGAAAACGGTGGGGGCGTAATGACGACATCTGTCAGGATTGATGCAAAATATCTCCATTACACACACCTCAACCAGCAAATCCGGGCGGCGATTACTTCAGGGGCAAAAGAGATCGTGATAGATAATGTTCTCGGGCAGCGATTCATTGGAGATGGGATCCGGGGTGAAGGAGTTACGCTCACGGTCAACGGAGTTCCTGGCGGGGATCTTGCCATGTTCATGAGCGGCCCGACAATCATCGTTCATGGGAATGCTGACCATGCACCGGGAAATACCATGGATATGGGAAAGATCATTATTCATGGGAGTGCCGGTGATGCAGTCGCTCACAGCATGCGTGGTGGCCGGGTGTACGTGAGGGATAATATCGGGTACCGTGGGGGTATCCACATGAAGCAGTACACAGATAAACGCCCGATCCTTGTTGTCGGAGGAGCAGCACGGGCATTTCTCGGTGAGTATATGGCAGGTGGTCTGCTGATAGTTCTTGGATTAACCGGCACTCCTGCCATTGCAGAACGTGGCATTGGAAGCGGGATCCACGGTGGTGAAATATATGTTCGGGGTATTGTCGACAATAACAACCTCGGGGTCGGTGCACAACAAATGCCAGCGACAGAAGCGCAGAAGACAATGATCCAACCAATTATTGAGGATTTTGCACGAACGTTCGGTATTGATCCGACACCATTACTGACCTCTGATTATTCGAGGATTTCTCCTGCAAGCGCACGACCATTTGCGAATAAATACACATGGGAGTGATGGTAATGGCTGCAAAAAGTTATCTTGATTTGAAAAGCGAGGTCTGGGACACAGGTAAATGCTCGGGATGCGGTGCATGTGTGGCGGTCTGCCCGGCGGATGCCATCTCATTTGATGAAGGAGGAATGGCAATAAGCCCAAGAAGTAACGGGTACTGCAAACAGGCTAGCGATAATGTCAATTGCGGGGCATGTTATGCAGTATGCCCCCGGATCTGTAGCCAGCCAGCAGAAACACTCGGGAATTATCTCGAACTTATGAGTGCAAAAGCGACATTTGAAGTCCCCCACAAGCAAAGCGGGGGAGCCGTCACGTCAATTCTTGCCAATGCTCTGGATGAGGGACTAATCGATGCGGTTGTGACGGTTACAGAAGATCGCTGGACCCTGAAACCTTCCTCTGTCGTGATCACGAAATCGGAGGTGCTTGTTCAGCAGGCAGGTAGCCGGTATAGCTGGTGGGTGCCACTCCTTGCTGCGCTTAAGTATGCTGCAATTGAGCACAAGTACAAACGGATTGCAGTTATCGGTGTTCCCTGTGCGGTCCAGGCAGTAGCACGAATGCGTGAAAGTGATAATGATCTTTTAAAACCGTACGGGAAAGCAATTCGCCTTGTAATCGGACTCTTCTGTACAGAAACATTCGATTACACCGCCCTTGTTGAGGGAAAACTCAAAAACCACTACAATCTCGAACCCCATGAAATTAAAAAACTCAATGTAAAAGGAAAATTAGAGATCCTTAAGCATGATGGCAGCACCACGATTGTACCCCTCGCAGAACTGGAAACCTGCATCCGTAAAGGCTGCCATTTCTGTCCGGATCTGACTGCACTATTTTCTGACATCTCTGCAGGTGCTATAGGAAGCGCCCCAGGATCGACAACACTTATTGTCCGCACGCTGACCGGTAAAGGGTTTGTTGACAATGCTGTACAGAATCGGAAACTGGCTGTCACGCAGGGTATTGATACAGCAGCCATTGAGAAACTGGCTTTAGCAAAAATAAAGAAAAATTCAAAAAAGTAATCTTTAACCCCCCCATTCCTGCACATGTACAGAAGGGTATTACTCCAAAGAGTAAATAGAGGATATCTGTTTTATTTTTCCCGACGGATCCGTGAAAGTGGTGAGCACTGGTCAAAGAATTCCGCGATGAATGGTGCAAACTCCTCCTTCCAGCATTCGGGTCCCTCATAAAGGGTCCATCCCAGTTCCAGCGACTGTCGTACATGTTTTCCCAGGCTGACACTCATGAGAGCTTCCGAAGACAACAGGCTTTTTGCAGTCTGATATTCCCTAATCACCTCAATCACGTACCGCCCGTCTTCAATGAATGGCCGGGACTGACGTTCCGCTTGGTGCTTTTCACGGAATTTATCTGCATTTACGTGGTTCCAGAGTGGCGGCCCCATATGCCGGCGTATTGCCGGAAGGTCCCCCACAAGGAGCTCAAGAAGGATCATGCATTCCTCTGACTGCATATCATACGAAGCGTGATGGACGGCAAACCCGTTTCGCTCCAATAGCTCTCTGATTGCCGAAACACTGCGCTTGAGCTGTGGCACAATAATCTCCGGAATGTATTGTGGTGTCGCAAAAATGACAGCAAAAACATGTGTCCTGCGTTGAGCGATTGTCGCGGCCAGTTCTTTTTTCAGGATACAGCGTTCCATCGGATGCAAAAAAAATTCGGTTACGGGGTTTTCACCATACCCCCTCGCCAGTTCGACAAACCCTGCCATGCGATCCAAGGATACTGCTGCTGCCACGTTGCGTTTCGGATCGACCGGATCGATGACGACCAATGGTTCCTCGAATTTTTTTGCAGCATGGTTCTCAATATCGATAACAATCCCGGGCCGCCAGGATGCTGCTTCCCGGATAAGTGGCGTAAATCCCCCGTAATGGAGCACAAGGAGCTCACAGAGATACCCTGAAAATCCTTCCGTCATCTGGTCTGAACCATAAATACCGCCAGCTTTGGTGAATTGTTTGAGCAGAAGCACATCATCGATTAACCCATTGATCTTGTCGGTAATGTACCGTGTGTGAAACGGGGTGCGGTCAACGGCACTCTGGATCCGTTCGGCACTGTCCACCCTATAGCAGGGAACAAGATCTACATCCACATCATCGATAAAAGCATTGATATACGGATGTTCGGCATACTTTTCATGGAAACGGTCGGAGAATAAGGATGCAATGCTCCGCGCGAGTGCAAGTCCTTCTGTTTCAAGTTCCTCGCGGGACAACCCCGGGTCAAAGAGCATGAATACATCAAGATCCCGATCTCCGCGAACCCATGTATGCCTGGCAATCGAGCCTACGACCATTCCCTCTGCTTTCCCGCTTTGTTCAATTGCGGCAAGCAGGCGTTTCGCCAGACCACACACATGATCGCGCTCCTGTTTTGTTGGACGGAGATTCATCAATACATGCTCTTCAATCGGCAACCGTTTCACCATTTCACCTCCAGCAGGTCTTCGTAGACCGGACCCTGAGGGAGGAGTGTACTTTTTTTTAATTTTATACTGCTGATCATGCAACTGCCATAGGATTTATCATTCAGGTTATTCAGCACGGATAACAGAGAGGGATGAGGTGATTTAACCCGCGCCAGAGTTGCGTGGGGTGTGAAGCGGCGCGTCTCACGTTCGAAACCGAGAGGTTCAAGTACATCCTCGATAAGGTGGAATAAACGCCCGCTCTCTCCGCTATCCCCGATTGCACACCAGACTGTGTGCGGGTGTTTTGGATTGTTTACCGTGACGGTGCCAGCGGTTACGGGAAATGAAGGAAAGGTGACAGACCTGAGTGCATCCATAACTTTCCGGAGTGTTTTATCATCAACGTCACCAAGAAATTTTGCGGTAATGTGAATATTTTTTGGATCCACATAGGTTAGTCGGGCTTTGCACCCCCGTATAGTCTCCTGAACTAAAGCGAGATGATCCTGGATTTCTTTAGAAAGTTCGAGTGCTATAAACGATCTTACCATCTACCGTACTATTATTTCATACCACTACTAATCATAATCGCTTAGAGGATACATCAGATAAAATGAACAAACCATGATTTTTTTATCTCCGGAAAGCCTATTGGATAGGTAACTGTGTGAGGGTGTTTTTTGTGCCGAAAAAATTGCAATTGATCGTATATACGCTTGAATATTGCCCGAATTGTGACAATTTAAAGGGATTTCTGACGAAGGGCGGCTATACGTATTTCGAGCGTGACCTTTCGACCGCGGAATCCCTTACGGAACTGCGTATGAATGGGGTTTTTGTAAACGAAGCCCCCGTTTTACAGAAAGACTCTGATTTCTACACCTCTGCGGATCTTTTTCCTGCGGGTAAACTGGATGGGGAGCACCTATCAAAGCTGATATCAGGTGAATAATGGCACACCGGGAGACCAGACAGCTTACGTTTGAGGGAATCACTGTTCCCGTACTCCCCTCCGTCCGAACATCTGACGGGCACATCATCGAATGGGATCGCAATCGCATTGTCCGACAGATTGTAGAAGAAACCAAACTTGTCGAGACATTCTATGGCTATGATGGTGCCGATGAAGCGACCGCACAGGAAATCGCGCATGATGTAGAAAACCGGATCAAGAATATGGGATTGAAGTCCCTCTCCGGGCCACTTATCCGCGAGATTGTTAATATCACCCTCCTTGAAAAAGGTATGATACAGTACCGGAATGTTTCCACCCGTGTCGGTACTCCGGTTTTCGACGCACATCAGATCGATGTTGGCAGGGGATTTGAAGCGCACGATAATGCCAACCTTCAGGAAAATGCCGAGACTTCCCACAAGAAGAAGGCAGACAAGATATCGAAGGAACAATACCTGCTTCAGCTCCCCCCCGATCTTGCCGATCATCACCTGTCAGGAGAGATGCACATCCACGATCTTGAGTATTTTGGTACCCGCCCGTTCTGCCAGGACTGGGATCTGCGTTATTTCTTTTACTATGGACTTATGCCTGACGGCAATGGAACGAAAGCTTCTGTAGCAGGCCCTGCCAAACGTGCCGAGGTTGCAATCCTCCATGCCGTGAAAGCACTCGGTTCCGCACAAACAAATTTTGCCGGGGGACAGGGTTATTACAATTTCCTCACATTCCTTGCACCTTATATGGAAGGAATGGCGTATAACGAGATCAAACAGAACATGCAGATGTTTGTGTATGAAATGACTCAGATGATGGTTGCCCGCGGTGGTCAGCTCGTTTTTTCATCGATTCAACTATCACCTGGTGTTCCTACTCTCTGGCAGGACAAGCCCTGTATATACAAGGGGAAGATATGGGATGGCAAATCTGCACCCCGCAGGACCTACGGGGAATTCGAGCGTGAGGTGCGTCTGCTTTTCAAGGCACTCATGGAAGTAATGCTTGAGGGAGATTACTGGGGAAAACCCTTCAACTTTCCAAAACCCGAGATCTCAATTGAGCCCGATTTCATGAATGAACGCGAAGAGTTCAACCGCAAAAATCCCGACTTGCCCACCTTCCAGGAATTATACCTGATGACCTTCGAGCTCGCTTCAAAGTTCGGAACACCTTATTACGATAACCAGCTTCCTGCTTACCGTGGAGCCGGTAAAGGAATTTCCTGTTACCAGTGCTGTGCCTACCAGTTTTCTACGGTGGCGGACAAAGATTCGGATTTTGAAAAGAAACTTTTCTTTGAGGATGGCAGGCACTTCTCTATGGGGTCATGGCAGGTTGTATCGGTGAATTGCCCCCGGGCTGCTTACAATGCTGAGGGGGATGATAAACGACTTTTTGCCGAACTCAAGGCACTCATGGAGGTCTCAGTGGAAATTTTTAAGATCAAGCGTCGCTGGATGGACCTGATTCGGGCGAACAGCCGGATGCCTTTTGCGATGCAGCGCCCAAAAGACCCGAATACTGGCGAACGTGGTGCGCTTGCTGTCGACCTTGAAGGACTTGTGTACACGATTGGCGTAGTTGGCGTCAATGAAATGGTACAACATCATACGGGTAAACAGCTCCACGAATCAAAAGAGGCGTTCAGGCTCGCTATACGTGCGATGACGGAAATGGAACTCTATGGTCGGGAACTTTCAAAGAAGAACAACATGACCATAGCGCTGGCACGCACCCCGGCAGAAACGACAGGTCAAAGGTTCGCGGTTGCAGACCTCCTCGATCGTCGTTATCATAGTTCTGCTGTAAAAGTTATCAAGGGGGACATTGAAGAAGGTCTGGAAATGCTGGGCAAGAGCCGCGATCTTCCTGTTTACTATACGAACGGAACCCATGTCGCACCAGGTGCGAATGTTCCTCTCACCAAACGGATGGAGATCGAGCATGTGTTTTTCCCGATTGTGGATGGTGGAAACATCTTCCATATCTGGCTGGGCGAAGCACGTCCTGATCCGCGTGGACTCATGGATATGGCAATGAAACTCTGCCGGAATACTCAGATCGGGTATTTTGCCTTCACCCGAGATATCACCGTCTCGCTACGACAGTTCCACGAGATGCGAACGGGAAAGCAATCTATTCCCCCGTGGGTCTCATCCGATTTGCCGGTAAAGGTATAATCTTTCTGTCTCACCTAAATTTTGGCTCTTTTGAATTCCTTTTGAAATTAACTTACAAAGCACGGGTATACTGATAGAGAGAGAACCGGTCCCTCCATACTCTCCCTGTGTTTATCGATTTTTTACTCTTGAGGAGTTATCATTTAGGGGGACTGGTGAAGCGGGAGTGAAATTTCTGAGAGTGGTCAGGTTTTTTGAACATTTTTAGAGTCCAAAACCTATTTTAAAAAATCAGGAAAAAATCAGTATTGGTTTATCTTTTTCAGCGAGATATCCATCAAACCATGGTGGATCCGATAGTAACTGTGAATTCTGTCTATAGGTTTATCGAGCATAATCGTAATGTCCCGGTGATCAATCGAGACATGAACGTTGTTTGTCTGGATATCAATAGTGGGAGCGTTTTTTGGATTGGCTGGCATCGTGGCGGTGATATAAATCATATCATCAGATTCCACAACCTCGTACGGAATTTCATCATCATCACCGGGATCCCCGGCCCGGAAGACTTCGGGGTCTCCGTTTGAAGGGTGCCGGGTAATTATCGTGTATCCTACTATGCGTGCGTGATGGTTGTCGGGCATGTTTTTTACAATGTCTTCAACTATCTTTGCAAGGTTATTAAAAACATCATCGTAAGGACTGTTCGGATTATTCTTCATATACGCCTCGGAGTATATACCGCTCTTTCATCCGCCCGATGAGCCCTTTACGTTCGAACCGTTTCAGGATCTCACCAAGATCTTTTTGTGACACTTCAGTGACCTGTTCCAGTTCCTGAAACGTAAGAGAGTCATGCGAAAGCGCTATGATTACAGTAATCTCTCGATCGCTCCTGAATAAATCCTTATGGTTTCGGGCAAGGTCATTCATTTTTGTTTCGATATCATGGTTTACCTGTTCGAGATTAGAAAGGATCATATCGTGAGCTTTAATCATTCTCCCCAGCATGGTGACCGAATTTTTGAGAAGATCATTTCGGGTTCTATCGTCATCGATTCCTTCGGAAAGAACCCGCACCTGTTTGAGATTGATGTCGATGAGGATGTCATTTTCGAGGTAATAATATTTCCGGCGACGGTCATCCATCTGGCAGGATAAAATGGCTTCCCGCTCCATCATCTGGAGATGATCGATGACTGCTTTTGGTGAGAGCATCAGCGTCTCGGAGATCTCAGTGACAAAACAGGGTTTCTGTCGCAACAGTTCAATGATTCGTCTGCGATTACGGTTCCCGAGGATGTCGAGCAGGCGGGAAACCTCAACAGCATCATACATCTTTACTTAATGTTAGTATTGGAAATATTTAAAAATTTTTTCAACCTGATATTGTGTTTTTATGAAATGATGTTTGAGAAAGTCATGATTTACACATTATTCGTGGTGAGAACATGAAAATGTGTTATTCTTTTATTTTTATTATTACCAAGCATTATCTGTTGACAGCACCTCTTAGTTATGGTGATATCCAGTGGAGAGACAACCCGTTGATTCCTGTAACCTAAAAACGGTAGGTTACGATAATCATTTAAAGAATTTAGAAATTGAATTCCATTCCGGGATGGTTTTTCAATATCAAAATGTTCCTTCCCACATCTATGCAAATCTGTTAAGTGCTCAGTCAACAGGGACATTTTTTACTGACAATATCAAAAACCGGTATCGATCAAAACGGCTCGACAAGGTTACCGTTCAGTGATTATAGAGCCTTATTATCAGAAAAAAAAATTTCTCGCTCGTATTCTTTTTACAAACTGAGGGTTTTTCAAAATTCATTTCTCTCAGATATTACATGCAATACTCTGGTGAGATAACGGTGGGGAAGAATGTGTTTCCCACGGCTTTCCTGCGCCGGGAATGGTAATATCGTAGTACCTGTTCGGGAAAGCTCCACATCCAGCCCGATTGAAACCTCCCGGAAGATTTCCTTGGCGAATGAGCATAGTCTCGAGCCATTTTTTTACTAGCTGCCAAGTATTGCGTACTCTCGGGCAATATTTCCTGACGTTCTGAAAGTTGCGTCGAAGTTTCTGTTTTTCAAAATCAACCGGAATAAGTTCATACATCAGAGAGTTTCGTGTTAGGTATAAAATGCAGAACACTGACGATTGGCGGTATAAATACAAACCGGGCAGTCAGTAATAACGGAAAGTATAATAAAAAATGGTTGGGTTATGCCGCTCCAGCGCTGTCATATAGCAGACAAATGTACCGCATAAACAGGAGTGTTATCGGAGCAATGAGACAGAGATAAATAATGATGCCAAGGATAGGAATCATCGTAAGGATACCAACAATAATTCCAACAATGATTCCCACAATCATCAGGACAATCAGTGCGATTATGTAGGAAACCCAGCCTATTTTGTTGATGGTTGCAAGAATAGCAGAAATATTAAACGCCTCACCAATGCTTCCGGTTCGGGCAAAGCGTACTATTCCGATTACCTCAAAGACAGCAATGATGACTCCAAGGACGAACATGACCAATAGGCCGAGAGCCATAGCACCGAATGCAGCCATCATTGCCGAGTAGTTGCCGGACATTATGGCAGCAGCTGATGCTCCCAGAACCAGAATCCAGACAATTATGATTGGTAGCGCGTAAATCAGGGAAACGATAAGATATTTTATTCCGTCAACAAAAAGAGTGCCCCAATCGTCTACTTCCGGGGCTGGTTTTTCACCCCGCAGAACCTTCATCGCATATCCCATCAGGGGAATCGCGAGAAGGATAGTTGCGATGATCAGCATCAGCCACTTGTTCCACTTACCAACTACAGCCTCCTTTGCATATTCAAAGGATTCACCAATCATATTACCGTAATCCATATCTGTAAACCTCTTGAAAGGCAAGTCCTGCCAATCATCCATGACCATACAGCCACAAACGATTTAAATATCTATGATTATCTCGCCGAATATAAATTTATCGCTGAAATTGACTTAAAATTGAAAAAAAGCACAGATTAGTGCCTGAAGTATCGAGTACCCGTAAACACCATCGCCATACGTAACCGGTTTGCAGCATCAATAACCTCTTTATCGCGAATAGATCCTCCCGGTTGTACAAGGGCTGTCGCTCCTGCCTGAGCGGCAACTTCAAGCGTGTCCGGAAACGGCAGGAAAGCATCCGAAGCAACAGCGGAACCTTTGAGTGGGGCACAGGCTTTCATAATGGCAATCTTTGCTGAATCAACCCTGCTCATCTGCCCGGCACCGATTCCCAAGGTGCGTTTCTGATCGGCAAATATGATGGTATTGCTTTTCGTATGCTTGCACACCTTCCAGGCAAGCTGGACAGCACGCATCTCATCCGGTGTTGGATCCCGGTCGGTGATGACTTCCCAGTGTTCCTGATAGGGTGGAGTTCGCTGGACCAGAACACCCCCATCGATTGATCGTATCTCATCAGATTCAGATCTCGGCGGGATTGCAAGCACACGCATATTCTCTTTTTTTACCATAATCCCGAGAGCCTCTTTTGAAAATGATGGAGCGACAAGGACTTCAACAAACGTTAAGGCAATTTCTTCAGCCACTTTTTTATCAACTTCCCGGTTAAGGCAGACAACAGATCCATAAGCAGAAACTGGATCAACTTCCCGGGCTGTGACATAGGCATCAGGCAAATCAGTACCGATAGCAACTCCGCATGGGTTATTGTGCTTGATGATTACTGCAGCAGGTTCCTCAAATTCGCATAGAAGAGCCACACCAGCGTTAACATCAAGATAATTATTATATGACATCTGCTTTCCCTGTGTGGGCTGAGCACCGGCAATACCCGAATTGCCATAGACTGCAGCCTGCTGGTGCGGATTTTCACCATACCTCAGTTCCCTGCCATGATTGAATTGCAGCGTTAACGTTGAGGGAAACGGGGCATCGAGCAGGTAGAGGTAATTGCTGATCGCCGCATCGTAAGCTGCAGTCCTGGCAAATGCCTTTTTTGCAAGCGTGAGACGATGTTCCAGCAAAATTCCGCCGTTTTGAACTGCTTTGACCACTTCCTGATAATCTGAAGGGTCAACAACAACTGCGACATTTTTATAATTTTTAGCCCCGGCCCGGATCATAGCCGGTCCGCCAATATCGATAAATTCGATTAATTCTTCAAGACTCAACCGTTGCCCGGACATCTTTTCAAACGGGTACAGGTTAACAACCAGGAGGTCGATCCGATTGATACCGTGCTTTGCCATCACTGCATCATCAATATGCTGTCTCCCCAGCAGTCCCCCATGGACTTTTGGGTGCAGTGTCTTCACTCGTCCATCCATCATCTCGGGGAATCCGGTATAACTGGAAACCTCAGTAAACCTTACACCCTCCTCAGCAAGTGCCTTTCCGGTTCCGCCCGAACTCATGATGCTGTATTTATGTCTCAGAAGTTCCTGTGCGAGCTCAATAATACCTGTCTTGTCCCAGACCGAGAGAAGTGCCCACTTCATGGTCTAGTGTATGCAGAACAGGAAAGAAAAATGTATGCAGAATATTTCCCGATGTGAATCGGAATATTTAACGAGGGGCTCCCGATAAGGTTTCTTTGAGGCACCTGAAATTTTTTTAAATGGCATGAAAAAATTGCGTTTATCCAGGAATTATTAAATCGGGTATTCTCCACAAGAGGTAAGTTTGATAGCACTTTGCTCCCAAGTTCGATGAGCAACACTGTCCCCGAAGGGTACCGATTAGTGATTATGCAAAATAATCCCTGTATAAGCGCAATTTTTTCATGCCATTTAAAAAAATTTCAGTGCTCTATACTGGAATGGGTCTTCCAATTATTGGTGTCCCGGGACCTTAAAAAAATGCTTTAATTAATCTTAAAAATGGCCGAATATCGAATTAGACGAAAAATCAACCCCAATTATGAAAAACAAGTAATATTTAAGGTTCTTTTTTGAATATAATGCAAAAATATATATAGAACTACAATACAATAGATATTGGAACATCGAATGGGATGTACAATGCCCGACGCAGAACACAGTACAGAACAAAACGAAGCACAGGGTTCCGGTTTGGTAGAAAATCCCGAGCCGGAATCTCAACTGCATGCAGCTGAGCTCGAAGCGCAAAAGAAAGCCTTTGCCGAATTACACGATCAACACATAAGGCTTGCTGCAGATTTTGAAAATTTCAAAAAACGTACAGCTCGTGAAAGGGAGACTCTCATCTCCCTTGCAAATGAACGGTTCGCCATTGACATTCTCGAAGTGGTGGACAACTTTGAACGGGCATTAAAAACGGATGATACTCACCTGCGAGAAGGTATCCTTCAGATCAGGCAGCTCCTTAATGCCCAATTGCTGCGCAATGGGATAACTCCCCTGGATGCACAACAAAAACAATTCAATCCTGCAGAACATGAAGCCATTGCTCATATCAATTCAGAAGAACCGGCGGGCACCGTGATTGATGAAGTTTCACGCGGGTATCGTATGCATGACAAAGTAATAAGATACGCAAAAGTTGTCGTATCCAAAGGAAATCAGAAAGATCAGGAGGTATAAAATATCCAAAGGAAATCAGAAAGATCAGGAGGTATAAAAAATGGCAAAAGAGAAGGTTTTGGGAATCGATCTGGGAACAACCTTTTCCTGTATGTCTATCATGGAGGCAGGAAAGCCGATCGTGATCCCAAACGCAGAAGGAGGACGGACCACCGCATCGATAGTCGCATTCACCAAAGAAGGAGAACGACTGGTCGGGAGTCTGGCCAAACGCCAGGCGGTTACCAACCCCCAGCGGACAATCCAGTCGATTAAACGTAAGATGGGATCGACTGAAAAAATCAAGATTGACGATAAGAACTATTCACCCCAGGAAATCTCGGCTATGATCCTGCAGAAGATGAAAGTCGATGCTGAGGCGTATCTGGGTGAAAAGATTTCAAAAGCGGTTATCACTGTTCCGGCATACTTCAACGATGCACAACGGCAGGCAACCAAGGATGCCGGAAAGATTGCCGGTCTTGATGTCATGCGGATCATCAACGAACCTACCGCAAGTGCATTGGCATATGGTATAGATAAAGAGCAGGATGCCACCGTACTGGTGTATGATCTTGGTGGCGGTACATTTGATGTTTCGATTCTGACCCTGGGCGATGGTGTCTTTGAGGTAAAATCAACTGCCGGAAATAACCTCCTTGGTGGAGATGACTTCGATAAACGCGTAACAGATTACCTTATTGAGGAGTTCAAGAAAAAAGAGGGGGTTGACCTCCGCAATGATCCGTATGCCATGCAGAGACTGCGTGATGCATCAGAGAATGCAAAGATCGAGCTCTCACAGCGCCAGTCCACCAACATCAACCTGCCCTACATTACTACGGACACGAGTGGCCCAAAGTTCCTCAACATAGATCTGACCCGTTCAAAACTTGAACAACTGATTGGTGACCTCGTTGAATCCACGGTCGGACCCGTGAAGCAGGCACTGAGCGATGCAAAGCTTGAGCCTAAGGACATCGATCATGTTCTTCTCGTTGGAGGTTCCACCCGGGTTCCCCTTGTTCAGGATACCGTGAAAAAGATTCTCGGGAAAGAGCCCGATAAAGGCATCAATCCCGATGAGTGCGTTGCTCTCGGTGCGGGTATTCAGGGTGCTGTGCTGACCGGTGAGACAAAAGATATTGTCCTGCTCGATGTCACTCCACTTACGCTGGGTATAGAAACCCTTGGGGGTATCGCAACCAAACTCATTGAACGCAATACCACCATCCCTACTCGGAAGAGCCAGATATTCTCGACAGCAGCTGATGGGCAGACCAGTGTCGAGATCCATGTGGTACAGGGTGAGCGGGCTCTTGCAAAGGATAACTTCACTCTCGGCAAATTCCAGCTGACTGGTATCCCCCCTGCACCCCGTGGTATACCCCAGATTGAAGTCACTTTTGATATTGACTCAAACGGTATTATTCATGTATCTGCAAAGGATCTTGGGTCAGGTAACCAGCAGGCGATCTCGATCAAGGGAGATAAGAAACTCTCTGACGAAGATATCAGGAAGATGATGGACGCAGCCAAACAGTTCGAAGCTGATGATAAGAAAAAGCGCGAGGAGATTGAGCTGCACAACCAGGCAGATACTGCGGTTTTTACTGCAGAAAAGATGCTTAAAGAGAGCGGGGACAAGCTTGAAACAGCTGACAAACTAAAAGTTGAGGAAGGTATTGCTGCAGTCAAAAAAGCGCTGGCTGATGACAACCTTGATGAAATTAAGAAGTCAATGGAAACGCTGACTGAAAGTGTCTATGCAGTCACAACCAAAATTTACCAGAAGATTCAGGCAGAGCAGGCATCACAACAGCAGGCAGGGTCCGGTGCTGCACCACAGGCTGATAAAAATGCTGATGACAATGTTGTCAATGCAGATTATAACGTGAAAGAAGAGTGAGCTGAACAATGAGTGCGGATGACTATTATGATATCCTCGGTATACCGCGTAGTGCTGATGATAAGGAGATCAAGAAGGCATACCGCAACCTCGCCCGAAAATACCATCCCGATGTCTGCAAGGAAAAGGGTGCAGAAGAGAAGTTCAAAGGGATCAACGAAGCATATAGTGTTCTTTCTGATGAGCAGAAGAAAGCGCAGTACGATAACATGGGCCATGAAACGTTTACCAATGCATCCAAAGGATCGTACACCGGCGGAGGTGCATATGGGGGAGGGGGATTCTCCACCGACTTCTCGGGTTTCGGTGATATCTTTGATTTCTTTGGCGGTGGTCAGAGGCGTTCGGGTCCGCAGCCCGGTGCCGATCTGCTCATGCGCATCCAAATCAGTCTTGAAGAAGCAGTATCCGGTGCTGACCGGGACATAGAAGTCATGCACACTGAACCCTGTACTGCATGCAACGGGACAGGCAGCGAAACAAAACGACTGAATACCTGTTCCCGCTGTGGTGGCAGTGGGCAGATGCGACAAGCAGCTAATTCTTCCTTTGGCCAGTTCATCCGGATGATGACCTGTAGTCAATGCGGTGGAAAAGGAAAAATTCCTGAAAAAGTCTGCAAAGAGTGCCATGGGTCCGGTCATTCACGGGTGAAACGGAAAGTATCCGTGCATATCCCCGCAGGAATCGATAATGGCATGCGACTTCGCATGGAGGGATATGGTGAAGCCGGGGATTATGGTGCACCAAATGGTGACCTGTTTATCGAAGTGTACGTTAAACCTCATGACCATTTTATCAGGAATGGAGATAACCTCGAGATCACCATCGAAATCAGTCCCGTTCAGGCAGTGCTTGGGACATCCATTGAAATTGAAACAATAGATAAACGACATATTGACCTGAAAGTACCCGCCGGCATACAGTACAACACAGCGCTGAAAATAGCAGGCGAAGGGATCAAGCGTCGTGGAAAACCAGGAGATCTTCTGGTCAGGGTTAAACTTGTCACTCCCAGGTCAATCAATAGTGAGCAAAAGGAACTCTACCAAAAACTTGCCGAGCTTGAAGGAAAGAGTAATACTTCAGGAGGTTTTTTCTCCGGAATCATGGGGAAAAAAAAAAGTAAAAAGTAATTATAACATTTTTCTGATTATTCTTTTCCAAGCTAAGAGATTTTACAATTTTTTACGCACTTATTTGAGAGCCGGTGATCAATGAGATAAGAATGAAACTGCTCTTCGAGTTGTCCGGTGAAAACCCGACACTTCCCTTTGCTGAACTCGAATGCATAGGAAAATTACTCGATAGCCGGCTTCAGGTTGCAGTTGTTGAGTCACCTGATCCAGAAGAAGCACACCGCCTTGCCATGACGCAGGTTGTTCTGGAATATCTCGGAGAATGCGATCCTGATCTTTCAGCTTTCCAGAAACTCCTCAGAGAACTGGCGATAGAAACACATCAGTCCTTCGCAGGACGAGCCAAAAAAATTCATGGTGGCTGCAATACAAGAAATCCCTGTTCCCAGAGGGAGTTTGAACAGATGATCGGCACCATGATAGAGGGAACGGTCTCACTGGACAAACCAGAGAGAGAATACCGGGCTATTCTTTCGGAGGACCGGTGCTATTTTGGCAAAGTTCTTTTCAGTATAAACCGGGGATCTTATGATGTGCGTAATCCGGGAAAACGGGACTTTTTCCATCCAGGAGTAATGATGCCAAGGATGGCACGTACACTCGTCAATTTAACCTGTTCGCATGCAGGTGAGGTAATGCTTGATCCGTTCTGCGGTACAGGTGGCATCCTGATAGAAGCTGAGATACTCGGGATGCATGCGATTGGAAGTGATTTTGATCCGACGATGGTTGATGGTAGTCGTCAAAATATTACGACACCGGATCTTATGCTTGCTGATGCAACGCTTCTGCCGTTGGGGAATCATACCATTGATGCAGTGGTGACGGATTTTCCCTACGGGCAATCGGTCTGCATAAAAAAAACAGATACAATGGCAAATCTATACTCTGATGCTCTGGATGAGATTAGTCGCGTGCTTAAAGCCGGACACAGGGCAGTGGTTGTAACGCATCAGGATATTTCAGAAATCGTTGCAGAACACATGACCATTCTGCAGCGCCATGAGCAGCGGGTACATAAAAGCCTTACCCGGCGGGTGCTCGTGCTGACACGGTAAGGAGCAATCTCCGGAACCTGAAGTATTCTTTATGCTTTACCAATACTACCTATATTACGGATAGTATGGAAACAAAAAAGGTAATCAAGGCAGCACTTTTTCTGGGTATCCTGGTATCCTGCATCGGTATTCCGGTATCCGCATACTCGGCCGATGCTATCGTTCTGTTCGAGCAGGGAAATGCTTTCATGAAAAATAAGACCTACTCAGAGGCACTTCGTGTTTATGATAAAGCAATCACATTAGAACCTGAATATTTTGAAGCCTGGAATGGAAAAGCGGATGCACTTAACCGGGCACAACAATTTAATGAAGCACTCAACGCATCCGATCGCGTGCTTATCCTCAAACCCGATTATGTTTCCGGCTGGATAAACCGGGGGTATATACTGTATAATCTCGGGCTTTATGATGAGGAACTGAAAGCGTATGAGACCGCAATTACTTTTGATCCTGCCAGTCCCGAAGCCTGGTTCAACAAAGGGTACTCACTTGCCGGAATGAAGAGATACGATGAAGCAATCGCGGCTTTTGATAAAGTGGAGACCCTTGATCCCACCTACCCGAATCTAGCGGGGAATAAACAGATTGCAGAAAAAAGTCGGGATGCGGTCAGATCCAACATGAGTGAAAAAACACCTTTACTCCGACTTCCCCCACTCTTCAGGCAGGTACCGTGTCAACTACAGAACCAAAAAAATCTCCCATTTCTGTAGGTGGAGTCATCGGAATTTTTTCAATTCTTGTTACGGTACAATGGATGGGAAAACGGAAAAAATGGTAAATCCGGTTCTTGAGAAACGGACATGAAACGATTCGATTTACATCTGAACTATGAAAATCGTATTGTATTCGAACGACCCCCGAATCAGGGCCTTTCCAAGGTTCGGCGGTCAGGATTTTTTTGAATTTTTAGCAGATAACCTCCCCGTTGGGGCACCCTCTCGGGGTCGGACGTCATTCATGCCAATAGTAACTGTGGGGGGCTTCTCCTTTAATTCNNNAAAATAGCAGATCTGGCAGGATTTTTCACTGCCAATTTACACTCATCATAATGTGAAAATCCCTGGACAGGTAATCGTCATTGCACAAAGCGGAGGGATGGTGTTGGGGGACAGGAACTATCCCCCCATCTTCTTTTTCAAAATTTCCTGAGATAAGGAATTCTCAGTGATTTATTGAAAAATGGATTAAATCTTATTTTGCCTTCTTGTAACAAATTTTGGCCTCTTCATGCTTGCCAATCGTATCAAGAATTTCTCCAATATCATTCCAGACTTCTTTACGTCCAGGATCGATTTCCAAAGCGTGTTTGAAAGTAGTCAGAGCTTCCTGATACTTCCCGAGCTCATGTAATGCCCGGCCCTTATAGATCCAGGCGTCCACAAAATCCGGTTGGATCGATATCATGGCAGTAAATGCTTCGCTGGCATCCTGGTGCTGTCCAAGGGCAATAAGTGCACTACCTTTGGTGAAATAGGCTATTGAGAACGTAGGGTCAACAGATACCGCCCGATCATATGATTCAATTGCATCCCTGCTTTGACCCTGGGCTGCAAGTGCCATTCCATGACGTGTCCAGCCGATCGCATTTTCCGGGTCCAGATCAAGGCTTTTTTCATATGCAGCCTGAGCCTCCGGATGCTTTCCGAGGTCATACAGAACATTACCTTTTGCCATCCATGCATCAGCGAGGCTACTATTCTTTTCCAGGGCTTTTTCGAATGTTTCCAGAGCATCCCGGGACATACCAAGTTCCGCGAGTGAAACACCTTTCTGGGACAGTACCTCTGCGCTAGGATTGATCTCAAGAGATCGATCGTACGATTGTACTGCCAGCCTGTGCTGATCCAGTGCGGCGTAAGCTTTTCCCAGGAAGTAATATACATCAGCAGTTCCATGGTTGTTTTCCCGAGCATGCTCGAAAGCAGTAATTGCCGCATCATAATTGCCCATCTCAAAATGTGCCCTTCCCTCCCAGAAGAATGCCTGATAGCAGGTTGGATTAATTTCCCAAGCCCGTTCAAAGGCTGAGATTGCTGCATCCGGGTTTCCAAGTGCAAGAAGGGATCTGCCTCTTTGATAGATAGCAATAGAAAATCCGGGATTGTGAGAAAGGATGCGATCGAATGATGCGATCGCTTCTTTATTCTTCCCAATCTGCATGAATGCCCTTCCCCTTTCGTACAGGGCTTCCTGGTATTCAGGATTTATTCTCAGCGCAGCGTCGAACGCAATTATTGATTCATGATAGTTCTTAATGTGGACCAGTGCTATTCCTTTATGATAGTATACCTCTGAGTACTGGTCATTTAACGCCAAAGCCTGATTAAACGCTGTTATCGCTTCATCAAAGCGCTCAAGCTTAAGATACGTTATACCCTTGTAATAGAAGACTTCCGGATACTCCGGCTGGAGAGTCAGCACCAGATCAAATGCTTTCAGCGCCTCGTTGTATTGGTTCAATTGGATTAATACTGCTCCACGATGCAAATGCGGCAAAGGGTTTGTTTCATCAAGGGCAATAGAACGATCAAGGCAATCAAGCGCCCGATCATATCTCCCAAGATTTTCCTCTGAAATACCCTTATAGAGCCAGACATCAGAAGATATACCATTCTCACCAAGAGCCCGGTCGAATGCACCAATCGCTTCCTGATACATTGAGAGACTTGCAAGCGCCCGCCCCTTCTCATAGAAAGCCTTAGCGCATTTCGGACTGTTTATGAGGGCAGAGTCGAAGTTTTTAATTGCATCATTATATTTTCCTAAACGGGAGTAAGATACTCCCAGATAATAATATGCCCGTGCATCCTTTGTATCAATACCTAAAGCCTTTTTATAACAATTGATAGCGTCCTTGTCCTGGCCAAGGGCAGAAAGGGCTACCCCTTTTCCCGTCCATATAAAAGCGGCAGTAGGCCGGAGGCGTAGTGCCTGGTCAAATGAAACGATTGCCTGCTCGTATCGGGAGAGGTGTGTGAGTGCTATACCCTTGTGGTAAAGTGTCTCGATATGTTTCGGCTGGACTGCAAGTGCATGGTCATATGATTGTACCGCTTCGTTGTCCATTCCCTGTTCATGGAGAGTACGCCCTTTATAATAGAACGCTGACACAAAATCCGGGTGTATTTCCAGTGCATTACAAAACGCTTCATATGCATCCTTATAATCGGAAATTGCGAAGAGTGAAATACCCTTAAGGTACCAGGCATCGGCATTAACCGGGTCAATCCCTAGCGTCTTGTCATAATCGCCGATAGCATCACGATATCTTCCAAGATCTGCCAGAGCCATACCATGGTGTAACCACGTTTCAACAGACAGGGGATTGATCTGTAATACGAGGTCAAACGCATCGAGTGCATCTTTTTGCCTTCCTGTTGCTATAAGGGATAAACCTTTGTTATAGAATGCTTCAGCATTTCCTGCATTAAGGTCGATATTTTTATTGAAAGCAATAATGGCTTCATCGTGCCGCCCCAGATTTGCCAGTGCAAGTCCTTTGTGGAAATAAACCTCAGCATAATTCTTGTCGATAATAAGGGCTTTATCAAAAGCCCTTATACCTTCTCGGAACATTTCCAGTGATGCAAGTGCCTTTCCTTTGTCAAACCAAGCTTCAGCAAAGGAGCTGTCGATTTCAAGTGTCCGGTCAAACGCTTTGATGGCCTCTTCGAACCTGCCAATCCGCATAAGAGCTACACCTTTATAGTGAAGTGACGGCGAATGTGCCGGATCAAGATCAAGTGCCTGATTATAAACGACAATTGCATCGTTGGTTTGCTCCAGAATATCCAGTGAACGCGCTTTGTTATAATATGCAGCAAAACAATCCGGTTTTACGGAGAGTGCATTATCAAATGCAAATATTGCATCTTTGTGACGGGTGAGTTTTGCAAAGATGATACCCTGTTCAAACCATACCTGTGCATTATCAGGAGTAATGTCAAGCAAACGCCCGAAGGCTTCTGCTGCTTCATCATATCTTCCAAGCCCGGCAAACGAAGCTGCATAATGATAAAGTGCGTCGGTGTTATCCTTATTGAGGGAAAGTGTCTTTTCCAAAACTTTGATGGCATCTTCAAATTTACCGATATGGAACAAAGCGATACCTTTCGCGTACAGGGCACTGGAATTTTCTGGCAAATGGTCAATTACGCAATCGAAGGAACTGATTGCATCCTCAAATTTACCAAGAACGGTAAAAGCTTTCCCCCGCTCAAAAAACGCCCGGGGATTATCAGGCTGGTATATAATGCTGTCGTCAAATGCAGCTATTGCTTCTGCAGGATGACCGAGGTTTGAAAGCACTAATCCCTTCTCATACCATATATCGGGATCTGTTTTATTTATCTCGAGCGCTGCATCGAATGCATGCCCGGCTTCTTCAAATCTGCCGAGCAAGACGAGAGACAATCCCTGTAAATAGGGGGGTTCGAATCGGTTGGGAAGCTGAGCAGCTGCAAATCCGAAAATCTCCTGTGCCTCCTCATCCCGTCCCAGTTTTGCAAGTGCCCTGCCCTTTTCAAACAGGATCTCGCCATTATCCGGATCTTTTCCGAGTGCAATATCAAAAATACGAATTGCCTCGTCATATTTTGCAAGCCGGAAAAGTGCATTCCCTTCGGAAAAAAGCAATGAAATATTGTGCGGCTCTTTTTGCCGGGCTTTCTCAAATGCCTCAACAGCTTCCTCATCTTTGCCCAGGTGTTCAGATGCAATGCCTTTGTGATACCATGCTGCTGAAAATTCAGGAGAACGTAAAAGTATCTGATCGAATGCACCGATCGCCTGATCGTACCGACCAAGATTTTCCAGTGCCAGTCCTTTGTTATAGTATCCTTCGGCAAAGTCATTGTCAATGGCAAGAGCTTTTGAAAACGACGATTCGGCTTCTTCATATCTTCCGAGCATCGCAAACGCGAGTCCCTGTTCAAAATGTCCATCTCTGTTCTGGTCATCCAATGCAAGTGCCTGCGAAAATGCGGTTACTGCCTCTTCATATTGTTTCAGATTTATGAGCGCGTACCCTCTTTCATAATGTGCAGCAAATGAGTTGTTGTTGAGGGTGATTGCACGGTCAAATGTGGTTTTTGCTTCATCAAATCTTTTCAGATAGGCTAGTACAAGGCCTTTGTTAAACCAGATATCATAATTCCCTGTGTCAAGGGTGAGAGCTGCACTGAGCGCCGAAAGAGCCTCTTCATACCGTTTCAGGTTTTTGAGTATCAGTCCCTTTTGGAAATATGCAGGAGAATAGGATGTGTCAACAGATAGTGCCCGGTCAAATGCGGCAATGGCTTCCTTATTTTTTGCAAGGCGGCTAAGTGCCAGTCCTTTCTCGTAAAAAGCACTGATAAATTTCGGATCCAGTACCGTAGCATGATCAAATACTTCAACTGCTTCACTATCTTTGCCTAATTTCGCAAGAGCCACACCTTTGTCATAATAGGCGTTTGCATATTTCGGGTTGATAGAAAGGACCCTGTCGTACGACGAGACAGCTTCTTCATATCTGCCGAGTTCTAAAAGTGCAATTGCCCGATCATACCACCCGTATGCAGACCCGGGTTTAATTTCCAGGGCCCGGGTGAGGGCTTCCAGTGCAGGTTCAAACTGACTGATAGAGAGCAGGGTACTTCCTTTCCGTAACCATGCCGAAGCACAAGCCTGATCATGAGACAAGACACGATCAAAGCAGGTAATTGCCTCATGTGGGTTCCCAAGCTCAATGTATATTTTCCCCTTTCGGTACCAGGCAGTATTATTGTCAGGCGCCAGGGAAATTGCCCTCTCAAATGACTCAAGAGCTTCTGGCATACGTTCGAGCTCAAAAAGCACGCTTCGGTATTTTCCCGGTTCAAAGAAGATTCAAGCGCCTGGAGCGCCTCTTCAAACCGAAGGAGTTTTACAAGAGAAACTGCCCGCATAAACAGGACCCTGGCATTATCGGGAGTAAGTTCCAGTATCTTATCGAAAGCACCAAGTGCTTTCTCATGTTTACCAAGGTTTGCAAAGGAAATCCCTGTCTGATATGTCGCGTCGGTGATTGAGGAATCGCAGGAGAGTGCCTGGTTGAATGAGCGGATTGCCTTTTCATATTTTCCCGTTGCGTTCAATACAAGTCCTTTATGGTAATGAGCCAAAGCATTCCCCGGAACGTATTCAAGGGTATAATCAAATGCTTTTATGGCATCCGGGTATCTACCCATACGGTAGAGTGCAAGTCCTTTATTATACGCAGCATCAGAAAGAGTTGAATCCAGGTTCAGTGCCTGTTCGTAGGCAATCACTGCTTCTTCATCATGGCCGACTGCGGACAGTGCCTTTCCTCTGCCAAATGCGGCATGAGCATTATGGGGATCCAATTCGAGTGTCTTTTCGAATGCAACCACGGCATCGTTGTAACTGTTCAACCTGAAAAGTGTCTCTGCTCTTGCCAGGTTTGTCGCAACATCGTCAGGTGTCAGTTCAAGTGAACGGTTCAGGGATATAATTGCGTCCCTGTCGCGCCCGGCTCCAATGAGAGAGTATCCGCGATAATAGTAGAGTGCTCCCGTGGCTGGACCGAGAACGAGTGCCAAATCAAATGCCTGCACAGCTTCATCATGTCGTCCGATAGTTGCGAGTGCAAGTCCTTTGTTATATGCTGCATCCTGCATTTGAGGATTAATTTCAAGAGCACGTTCAAAGGATGGCACTGATTCATCGAACCGATTCAGTTTACCAAGAACGTACCCTTTATGGTACCATGCGACTGCACATGAACTATCAAGAGACAAACCCTTATCAAACGCACTAAGAGCATCATCATAAAGTGAGGTGTGTTCGCAGCCAATTCCCCGGTAATACCATGCCTCGGCGTTCTGTTCATCAAGGGTAAGTACCTTTTCAAAAGTTGTGGTCGCTTCTTCCCAGCGCTTGAGATGCAGAAGAGCTTTTCCACGATAGAACAGGGCAAAGACATACTGAGGTTTGCGTTTCAGAGATTTCCCGAAAGCTTCAACTGATTCTTTATATCGGTTTAATTTGTAAAGGGAATATCCCTTGCATGCAAGGAGATCGGGATTCGCCGAATCATTTTCCATTGCCCGGTCCAGTGCAACAACAGCATCTTCATACCGATCAAGTTTTGCAAGTGCGACACCCCTCATCCGGTGAGCCTGGGAATTTTCCGGATCAATAATAAGGGTTGCATCGAACTCAGTGATCGCATCTTCATGCCGGTTAATCTTTGCCAGAATCTCTCCTTTTACCCGATGCGAGACTGCATCATTTGGATCAATCTCAAGAGCACGATCGAAGGAGGCTAAGGCATCGTCATGTTTTTCCAGTTCAAAAAGAGCCAGTCCCTTTTCTGCATACACGCGGGAATTATTCAATCCGAGCTCAATGCACCGGTTAAATGCGCCCAGAGCAGATTCCGGCTTTTTTAAGGAGGAGAGAGCGAGTCCCTTTTCAAAGAGAATATCAACCGAATCAGGTTTAAGCGCGAGAAATTCATCAAAAGCCTCTACCGCTTTTTCATATTTTTTGAGAATAGCTAAAGCTTTCCCCATCTCGCTCCATGACGTATCCCGGGAGGGGTTAAGGGCAAGAGCCCTGCCAAATGCGTCGATAGCTTCAGGATAGGTTTGTGTTAAAACAAGTACGATGCCCTTGTAATAAAATACCCGTTCGCATCCCGGCTCAATCTGGTTAATATGGGTGTAAGCCGCAATAGCCTCCTTATACAACCCCTGGTGGTCAAATGCCCGGGCCTGACCATACAGCGCTGTCAGATCATCGGGATTTGATACTAGCACCTGCCTGAATGCTTCTGCTGCCTCATGGTAGCTACCAAGTGATGCAAGTACTCTTCCTTTCTGCAGATATGCATCGGTAAAATCGGGTATCAGCCGATTAGCCTGTTCGAAAGCTGCTGCTGCTTCCGCAATTTTCTTATCTTTGGCAAGTGCGATTCCCTTGTAATAAAATGCTTCGGCGAACTCCGGATCGAGCGCGAGCACCTGATCGAATGCATTCACTGCATCTGCATAGTTTTCGAGACTGATCTGGGCTCTTCCTTTATAGAACCATGTGTGGGGATTTGTTGCATCAATCTGAAGGGAAGCGTTATAGGCGATGAGGGCTTCCTGATGGCGCCCGACGGCGAACAAGCAGAATCCTTTTATCAGCCATGCATTTGCAATTGCTGGAGAAACTTCAAGTGCGCTGGAAAGCGCTGCAATAGCCTCGTTGAACTCACCAAGTTCAGCGAGGGAGAGACCTTTATGGTAAATAGCATCCGTATAACCGATATTGATCTTAAGTGCATGGGTAAATGCATTCACCGCTTCGCTATGATAACCGGATGCTGCCAGAGATAATCCTCTCTGAAAGTGAATTTCAGCTTTCAATGGATCAATACCCGACGCAGCTTCAAAGGCGGTGATAGCTTCTTCGTGGTTTTCCATGTGTGCAAGTGCGATTCCTTTCTGGAAGAGAGCTTCAGCATCGTCAGGAGTAATCTCCAGCTTGATATTGAATGCAAATACTGCTTCATTATACATGCCGACATTTGCCAGCGCAATACCTTTTTGGAAGAATGCAGGAGCGAAACTGGGTATAAGTTCTAAAAGACGATCGAATGATGCAACCGCTTCCAGATTCTTACCAAGGTGTATCAATGCAAGACCTTTGTCATAATACGCCTGTGCATTGGTTGGATCCAGTTCAATTGTCCGATCAAAGGCAGCAACTGCCACATCATACCGTTCAAGACCAACCAGGGCTTTTCCTTTCTGGTATTCTGCTTCGATAAA
>PDVJ01000049.1_pt1 | contig 31746 bp, 19 predicted proteins | sample 1369811 | NCBI WGS metagenome assembly PDVJ01 (sample SAMN07795376, study PRJNA414565) | Alkali sediment metagenome, whole genome shotgun sequencing project. | reverse complement strand
TGACCTCTCGAAGCAGGAAGGCCGCGTGATCCTGTTCATCGACGAGCTGCACACGATGGTCGGCGCCGGCAAGGCCGAAGGCGCGATCGACGCCGGCAACATGCTGAAGCCCGCGCTCGCCCGCGGCGAGCTGCACTGCGTGGGCGCGACCACGCTCGACGAGTACCGCAAGTACATCGAGAAGGACGCCGCGCTGGAGCGCCGCTTCCAGAAGGTGCTGGTGGGCGAGCCCTCCGTGGAGGACACGATCGCGATCCTGCGCGGGCTGAAAGAGCGCTACGCCGTTCACCACAAGGTCGAGATCACCGATCCGGCCATCGTGGCGGCCGCGACGCTTTCGCACCGCTACATCACGGACCGGCAGCTGCCCGACAAGGCCATCGACCTGATCGACGAGGCCGCTTCCCGCATCCGCATGGAAATCGACTCCAAGCCCGAGGAGATCGACCGGCTCGACCGCCGCATCGTGCAGCTGAAGATGGAACGCGAGGCGCTCAAGAAGGAAAGCGACGAGGCCTCGAAGAAGCGCCTGCAGGCTCTCGACGAACAGCTCGGCGAGCTCGGGCGCGAACACGCGGATCTCGAGGAGACCTGGAAAGCGGAGAAAGCCTCGGCGCAGGGTGCCGCGCAGATCAAGGAGGAACTCGAGCGCGCGCGTCTCGACTTCGAGGCGGCCCGCCGCGCTGGAGACCTGACGCGCATGTCGGAGTTGCAGTACGGGAAGATCCCGGAACTCGAAAAGCGAGTCCAGGCCGCGCAGGATGCCGAGACGAAGGCGCCGACTCTCGTGCGCAACAAGGTCACGGACGAGGAGATCGCCGAGGTGGTTTCCAAGTGGACCGGCATTCCGGTGTCGAAGATGCTCGAAGGCGAGCGCGAAAAGCTGCTGCACATGGAAGAAGCGATCGGCAAGCGTGTCGTCGGGCAGGACGAGGCGGTCAAAGCCGTGGCGGATGCGATCCGACGCTCGCGCGCAGGTCTGTCGGATCCCGACCGGCCGAACGGCTCTTTCCTGTTCCTCGGCCCGACGGGCGTCGGCAAGACGGAACTGTCGAAGGCGCTGGCCGAGTTCCTGTTCGATACCGAGGAGGCGCTGGTCCGCATCGACATGTCGGAGTTCATGGAGAAACACTCCGTGGCGCGGATGATCGGCGCGCCTCCGGGCTATGTCGGCTACGAGGAGGGCGGTTACCTCACAGAGGCGGTGCGCCGCCGGCCGTACTCGGTGATCCTGCTCGACGAGGTCGAGAAGGCGCACCCGGACGTGTTCAACGTGTTGCTGCAGGTGCTCGACGACGGCCGCCTCACCGACGGCCAGGGCCGCACGGTCGACTTCCGCAACACCGTGATCATCATGACGTCGAACCTCGGCTCGCAGCTGATCCAGGAGCTGTCTGGCGAGGGCAATTACTCCAGGATGAAGGCGGCGGTGATGGAAGTCGTCGGGAAGCATTTCCGGCCGGAATTCATCAACCGCGTGGACGAGGTCGTGGTGTTCCATCCGCTGGGACGCGAGCAGATCCGTTCGATCGTGGACATCCAGGTTGGCTTCCTGCGCAAGCGGCTCGCCGATCGCGACATGCACCTCGAACTCGATGACGCGGCCCGCGACCTGCTCGGCGAGGCCGGCTTCGATCCTGTCTACGGCGCGCGGCCGCTCAAGCGTGCCATCCAGCACCAGCTGGAGAACCCGCTTGCGCAGTCGATCCTGCGCGGCCAGTTCGGGCCGGGAGACCAGGTGCTGGTGACGGTGAAGGACGGGCAACTTGCGTTCGAGCGAAGCGTGTTCGCCGATCCGCAGGCTGCGCCGCGAGCGAGGACGGCCTGACGCCCGGCCCTCGAACCCGCTCGTGCCACGGAACGCCGATTCTGTCGCGGCGCGTCCCGTATAATTGCGCGCTCACGGCAAATGCCCGTTCGAGACGAGTAACCCGGACCGACCATGCCGATCTACGAGTACCAGTGCCAGAAGTGCGCCCATCACCTCGAGGCCTTGCAGAAAATCTCTGACAAGCCGCTGCGCGAATGCCCCGAATGCGGCAGGCACACGTTGAAGCGCTTGATGTCCGCGCCGATGTTCCGCCTGGCGGGAAGCGGCTGGTACGAGACCGACTTCAAGTCGGACAAGGAGCAGAAGCGCAATCTTGCGGAGAGCGGTGAGACCGAGGCGCCGAAGGGTGACGCGAAGCCCGAAGTTAAGGCCGACGCGAAGCCTGAGTCGAAGACCGAATCGAAGCCCGAATCTAAACCCGAATCCAAACCTGAATCTAAGTCCGAATCGTCCAGCGCTGCGAAGCCGCGTACGATGGTGACGAAGCCCGCAAACAAGTCCCGTGAACGCCAGAAAGCGGCGACGCAGGCGCGCAAGTCCAAGACGGCACGCGCCAGGAAACGCTGAGGAATACCTGCATGCCCGATGACCCAATCAACCTGCCGGAAGAAGCCGAGGAGACATTGACCGGTCGGCATCCGGCGCGGGCGATTCGCAACTACATGATCGCGGGAATGCTGATCTGGGTCCCGATCATGGTCACGGTCTGGGTTGTCCGGTTCCTCTCCGGCATCCTGGACAGTTCGCTCGTGCTGCTGCCGCCACCCTGGCGGCCGGAGGCCCTGTTCGGGCAGTACATCCCAGGCTTCGGCATCGTCCTGTCGCTGCTGCTGTTGTTTGCGACCGGTGTGGTGGTCCGCAACCTGTTCGGCCGCAGGATCGTGGTCGGAATCGAGGACCTGGTACGGCGCATTCCGGTCGTCGGCACCGTGTACGGAGGCGCCAAGACTTTCAGCGAGACCGTGCTGACGAACAAGGGCACGTCATTCAAGCAGGTGCTCATCGTGGAATTCCCGCGCAAGGGCGCCTGGAGCGTTGGCTTCCTGACGGCCGAGAATCTCGAGGAGGTACGGGCACGCACCGGAGAGGACATGATTTCGGTGTTTGTGCCGACGACGCCGAATCCGACCACCGGCTTCATCATCGTGGTGCGCCGCGAGGAGGTCATGTTCCTCGACATGTCCGTGGACGAGGCGTTCAAGATGATCCTCACGCTTGGCGTCGTTGCGCCGACGTGGCGGAAGAAACCGCCGGAAGGAATTCTTGCGCCGCAGCAGACCCGACCGTAACATTCTGCGCCCTCCGCAGACCGGATATCCCGATGCCCATGCGAACTCACTACTGCGGCGAGGTCAACGAGCACCTCGTCGGTTCCACGGTCTCCGTCGCGGGCTGGGTCCACCGGCGCCGTGACCACGGCGGCGTGATCTTCGTGGACCTTCGGGACCGCGAGGGCCTGCTGCAGGTCGTGTTCGATCCCGACGCTGCGGCCGTGTTTGCCGAAGCCGAGCGTCTGAGGGGCGAATGGGTCGTCAAGGTGACGGGCCTGGTGAGGCCGCGTCCTGCCGGCACGGCCAACGCGAACCTCGCCTCCGGCCAGGTCGAACTGCTGGCTCGCGAGATCGAGGTGCTCAATCGCGCCGAGCCGATCCCGTTCCAGCTGGACGAGGACGTCAAGGAAGAGACCCGGCTCAAGTTCCGCTACATCGACCTGCGCCGCGAGGAGATGCAGAAGCGCCTGCGCCTGCGTCACTCGGTGACGCGCACGATGCGCGAGTACCTCGACAGCCACGGCTTCATCGACGTCGAGACGCCGATGCTGACCAAGGCCACGCCCGAGGGCGCGCGCGACTACCTCGTGCCGAGCCGCACGCAGCCGGGCAGGTTCTTCGCGCTGCCGCAGTCGCCGCAGATCTTCAAGCAGCTGCTGATGATGTCCGGCTTCGATCGCTACTACCAGATCGTGCGCTGTTTCCGCGACGAGGACCTGCGCGCGGATCGCCAGCCGGAGTTCACGCAGCTCGACGTCGAGACGTCGTTCCTGACGCGCGACGAGATCACGGGCCTGATGGAAGGCCTGGTGCGCGAGATCTTCGGCAAGGTGCTCGGGGTTGTGCTGCCGGACCCGTTCCCGCGCATGAGTTATGCGGAGGCCATGCGCCGCTATGGGTCGGACAAGCCGGACCTGCGCATCCCGCTCGAACTCGTCGACGTCGCGGACCTGGTGCGCGACAGCGATTTCAAGGTGTTCGCCGCGCCTGCCGCCGACCAGGACGGCCGCGTCGCAGCGCTGCGCGTGCCGGGCGGTGGCGAAAAGCTGTCGCGCAAGCAGATCGACGATTGCACGGCCTTCGTCGCGCGCTACGGCGCGAAGGGACTCGCGTACGTTAAGGTGAACGACGCCGCGAAGGGGCGTGAGGGCCTGCAGTCGCCGATCCTCAAGTTCCTCTCCGACGCCGCCGTCGCGGGCCTGCTGGAGCGCACCGGCGCGCAGACGGGCGACCTCGTGTTCTTCGGTGCGGACAAGGCGAAGGTCGTGAACGACGCGCTCGGCGCGCTCAGGCTCAAGATGGGTCAGGACCTCGGCATGGTCGAGGCCGGCTGGCGCCCGCTGTGGGTCATGGATTTCCCGATGTTCGAATGGGACCCGGACGGCAAGCGCTGGGCGGCGATGCATCACCCGTTCACGTCTCCGGTCAACGACGATGCGGCCGCGCTCAAGGCTGACCCCGGCGGCGCGCTCGCACGCGCCTACGACATGGTGCTTAACGGCTCGGAGATCGGCGGCGGCTCGGTGCGTATCCACCGCAACGACATGCAGTCGACGGTGTTCGAGCTGCTCGGCATCGGCGCCGAGGAAGCGCAGAAGAAGTTCGGCTTCCTGCTCGACGCGCTGAAGTACGGTGCGCCACCACACGGCGGCATCGCGTTCGGCCTCGACCGGCTCGCCATGCTGATGGCCGGAGCGGAGTCGATTCGCGACGTCATTGCGTTCCCGAAGACGCAGACCGCCACTTGCCCGCTCACCGATGCGCCGACCGAAGTGTCGGAGCAGCAGCTGCGAGAGCTGCACATTCGCGTGCGGCTGCCTGTCAAGGAATAGACGGCAGGATTCAGGCTGTGGGCCAGAAGCGCCATCCGGGTCCGGCACACAGTCTTCCGCCGGCAGCACACGGCCACTCCATGCCACCCGATCGTGTCGTTCTCGTCCACGGCCTGTGGATGAACGGGCTCGTGTTCGGCGTGCTGCGCCAGCGGCTGCAGCGCGATCACGGCTTCGACGTGCACACGTTCACGTATCCGACGCTGCACGGCGACCTGGACCGCGTCTCGTCGAAGCTCGCGGACTTCGCGGGCCGCGTCGGCAGCGGCCGACCGGTGCATCTCGTCGGTCACAGCCTCGGCGGGGCTGTCGTTTACCGGGCGCTGCGCGATAGCGCCGCGGCCTTCGGCGGCAACGCGGTACTGCTTGGCTCGCCGCTGAAAGGCAGCAGGGCGGCGCGCAGCGCCTTGCAGTGGCCGATGCTGCGCCCGCTGCTCGGCCCGCACGTGTCGAACGAGCTGGCCTCCGAGTGCGACCGCTGCTGGGAGGGGCAGGGCGCTCTCGGCGCGATTGCCGGTACGCTGCCCGTGGGGACCGGTCAGTACTTCGCCCATTTCGACGAGGACAACGATGGCACCGTCGGGGTGAGCGAGACCGTCATCCCCGGTCTCAAGGACCACCTCGTGCTGCCGCACAGCCACATGGGGATGCTCTTCGCCGATGACGTCGCGCGGCAGGTGGCTCATTTCCTGCGAAACTCCTCGTTCCGCAGGACCAAGGCATGAACTGGAGCGGATTGGGTGCCACGGAAGCTGCTGCCGCTGCTTGACATCATGATGTCCAGCAAATAGCATCATGATGTGCGAACCACATTGACGCTGGAAAGCGATGTTGCATCGCGTCTCAGGGCGGAGGCGCGACGGACGGGCCGGTCATTCAAGGACCTCGTCAACGAGTGCCTGCGTCGCGGACTCGCTCAACGGGAGGTGGCTCGAGTCGCCCAGCGTTTCTCGGTGAAGCCGCGCGATTTCGGCGCGCTTCAGCCTGGCCTGGCGCTCGACAATGTTGCGGACCTGCTGGAGCGCATCGAAGGCCCGGACCGCACGTGATCCTCGTCGACGCAAATATCCTGCTGTATGCCTACAACCCGGCCAGTGAGCAGCACGCGCGGTGCTGTGCGTGGCTCGAGTCGGCGCTCAATGGCTCCGAGCAGGTCGGTCTGCCGTGGCAGACGATTCTCGCCTTCGTGCGCATCGCAACGAACCCGCGGGTATTCAGCAAGCCGCTCAGTTCGAAAGAGGCGGTCGAGATCGTCGATGACTGGCTCGGGTGTCCGCAAGTCATCGTCGTCAGTCCGGCGGATGACTACTGGGCGCTGCTGAAGACCCAGTTGCTCGAGGCCCAGGTGAGCGGCGCGCTGGTGACCGATGCCGCGCTGGCAAGTCTCGCGATGGAGCAGGGCGCCACTCTGTGCACGACCGATCGGGATTTCGCGCGCTTCCGTGGCCTGACGCTGCTGAACCCGCTCGAGCTTCGCTGATCCCGAATCGCGCTATGGGATCTGCTGCGGCTGCGGCGCCTCGGCCGCCGCCGTGTCCACCCAGCCGCCGCCCAGAGCCTTGTAGAGATCCACGTGGGCGAGCAGCCGATCACGCTGCCCCTGGCTGTAGAGCAGTTCGGCATTGAACAACGACGTGTCGGCGTCGACGACCTCGAGGTAGCTCGAGTACCCGCCCTCGAAGCGCTTGCGCGACAGCCGGGCGTAGTCACGCAGTGCTTCGACCTGCGCTCGCTGGGCCACGGTACGCTCGGTGGTCTTCTGCGTGGCGATCAGCGCATCGTCCACGTCCGCAAATGCACGCCGTACCGTTCTCTGGTAGTTGGCGAGCAGCGCCGCGTGCCGGGCGTCGGCCTGCTCGTTGATGCCGATGTTGGCGCCGCCGTCGAAGATCGGCCCGGTCACCTGGCCGGCATAGCGCCAGGTGTCCGACCCGCTGTCAAAGAGATTGCCGAGGTCGAGACTCGCCACCCCGAGCAGGCCCGTGAGCGAGATGGACGGGAAATAGAGCGCGCGCGCCGCGCTGACCCGCGCGTTCGCAGCGATCAATGCCTGCTCGGCCGAGACCACGTCGGGCCGCTGCGTGAGGATGTCGGACGGCAGGCCCTCGGGCACCGCGGGAGTGCTCAGGTCCGTCAGGCGCTTGCCACGAGCGATGGGACCAGGGTTGCGGCCGATCAGCAGCGACAGTGCGTTCTCCTGCTGTGCGATCTGCTGCTGCAGCACAGGCACCGCAGCTGCGGCGAATTGGTACTGGTATCGCGCCTGCGACAGCTCGACCTTGGAAATCACGCCACCTTTGTGTCGCTTCTCAAACACGTCGAGTGCCTGTCGCCGGCTCTCGAGCGTACCCTGTGAAGTACTGAGCTGGTCGTCGAGCGACAGCAGGGCCAGGTAGCCCTGGGTAACCGCGCCCACCAGCGCGAGCACGGTGGCGCGACGATCCGCCTCGGAGGCGACCCAGTCGGCGTTGGCGGCCGCCGTGAGGTTGCGCACCTTGCCCCAGACGTCGATTTCCCAGCCGGCCGTCAGGCCCGCGGCGCTCGAGTTCACCACGTCGTCGTTGCCACGACCGACGACCTGCGCGGAAGGCCTCTCCTGGCCGCTGCTTGCCGCGTAGCCGACGGCCGGGAACAGCGGGGCCCGCGTCGTCACCTTCGCGCCATGGAACTCGTCCACGCGCGCGGCGGCGATGCGCAGGTCCTCGTTGTTGGCCAGCGCCTCGGCCACCAGCTGGTCGAGTTCGGGATCCCCGAAGCCGAGCCACCATTGTGTATCGGCGGCGCCGGCGGTCTCGGCCATCGCGAAACGGAACTGCGCCGGGACCGCGACGTCGGGACGGCTGTAGGGCGTCCCGAGGCAGGCGGTCAGTGCACAGGCGACGAAAATCAGCGACAGCCGGCGCATGGCTCAGTGTCCTCCCGTGTCGGCGGGAGCAGTGTTACCCGACGGCGCCGGCACCGAAGAGGGCGACGCGGCCGGCGCCGTTCTCGGGAAGAAACGCTCGCTCAGCTGGCTGATCAGCACGTAGAAGAGCGGCACGAAAAACAGCGCGAGCGTCGTCGCGCCCACCATGCCGCCGATGACGCCCGTGCCGATCGAGTGACGCGACGCCGAGCCTGCACCGGATGCAATGGCGAGCGGAATCGCGCCAGCCGTGAACGCGAGCGACGTCATCACGATCGGACGCAGGCGCTCCTTCGCACCCTGCACGGCGGATTCGACAATGGACAGGCCCTTCTTGCGCTCGAGCTCCGCGAACTCGACGATCAGGATCGCGTTCTTGGCCGACAGGCCGATCAGCGTGACGAGACCGATCTGGAAGTAAACGTCATTCTCGAGGCCTCGCAGCCAGACTGCGACCAGCGCGCCCAGGACACCGAACGGCACGGCCGTGATGACGCTGCCGGGCAACGACCACGACTCGTATTGTGCGGCGAGGATCAGGAACACCATGACGAGGCCGAATACGAACACCAGCGCCGACGCGCCGCCGGACTGCTTCTCCTCGTACGCCTGGCCCGACCATGCAACGCCATAGCCTTCAGGCAGGTCCGCGGCAAGCGTCTCCATCGTGGCGATGGCCTGGCCGGAGCTGAATCCCGGCGCCGGTCCGCCGTTGATCTTCGCCGCCGGAAAGCCGTTGAAGCGCGGGATCAGGTCGGGACCCTTGGTGAACCGCGCGGTCGTGACCGCGTCGAGCGGCACCATCTCCCCGGAGCGGCCGCGAACGAAAATTCCCCGCAGGTCCTCCGGGCTCTTGCGGAACTCGGGCTCAGCCTGCATCACGACCTGCCACACGCGCCCGTACTTGTTGTACTGGCTCACGTAAAGCGAGCCGAAGAGCGACTGCAACGCGCCGTACACGTCGGCGATCGGAGCGCCGATCGTCTCGGCCTTCTCGCGATCGACCTTCACGCTGAGTTGCCGCGAGGCCGGGTTGAACGTCGAATTGACACCGGTCAGCATGGGCTGCTGCTTCGCGCCTGTGACCACCTGCTGCACCGCCTGCGCCAGTCGCGCCGGTTCGCCGCCGGTCAGGTCCTGCACCCACATCTCGAAGCCGCCCTGCGTGCCGAGGCCGGGAATCGGCGGCGGGTTGATCGGGATGACGACGGCGTCCTGGATCGTGGCCAGCCGGGGAGCGATGGCTCCGATCATCGCGTCGACCGACAGATCCTTGCCTCCGCGCTCGGCAAAATCCTTGAGACTCACGAAGACCGTGGCGGCATTGGTCTTGTACTGGCCGTCGAGCAGGCTGTAGCCGGAGAGCACGGAGGCGAACTTCACGGCCGGGTGCTGCAGCACGATTCCGGCGATCCGCTGCCCGACCGCATCGGACCGGTCGAGGCTCGCCGAGTCCGGCAGTATGGCTGCGATGTACATGAAGCCCTGGTCCTCGGGCGGCACGAAGCTGCCCGGCACGGACTTGAAGAGCCCCAGGATCGCGACGATGAACGCGGCGAATACGGCGAGCGCCAGCACCGCGCGCTTCAGCACCCAGGTTACACCCCTGCTGTAGCTTTCCGTCAGGCGGTCGAACCACTGGTTGAATTTCTGCAGCACCTTCGGCGGCTGCCCGTGCGATCCGTCGAGCAGCAAGGCCGCCAGGGCCGGCGTGAGCGTGAGCGCGACAAAGCCCGAGATGATCACGGAGATGACCACCGTGATCGAGAACTGCTGGTAGAGCACGCCCGTGGTGCCGCCGAGGAACGCCGTCGGCACGAACACCGCGGCCAGCACCAGCACGATCGCGACCACCGGCCCCGACACCTCGCGCATGGCCGCGAACGATGCATCGCGTGCCGAGAGGCCCTTCGTCTTCATGTTCGCTTCGACGGCCTCGATCACCACGATCGCGTCGTCCACGACGATGCCGATCGCAAGCACCATGCCGAACAGCGTCAGCAGGTTGATCGAGAAGCCGAGCATCGTCATGCCGACGAACGTCCCGACGATCGAGACGACGACCGCGAGCGTGGGAATCAACGTCGCGCGCAGGTTCTGCAGGAACAGGTACACCACCAGCACGACCAGCACCACGGCCTCGAGCAGCGTCTTCACGACCTCGTCGATCGAGGCGGTCACGAATTTCGTCGTGTCGAGCGAGACCTCGTAATCCATGCCGTCCGGGAACCCGGCCTTCAGGCTCTCGAGCGTGTCGCGAATGCCCTGTGCGACCTGCAGCGCATTCGACCCGGGCTGCTGGTAGACGGCGATGAACACCGCGGGCTTGCCGTTCAGGCTCGGGCGCAACATGTAGTTCTGCAGTCCTTCCTCGGCGCGCCCGACGTCACCGAGCCGCACGATCGCGGCGCCGTCGGGGTCCGTGCGCAGGATGATGTTCTCGAACTGCGCGGGCTCGTTGAAGCGGCCCTCGGTCACCACGGGCACGGTGATCTCGACGGGCTGCGACGTCGGCGACTGGCCGATGGCGCCCGCGCTGAACTGCTGGTTCTGCTTTGCGATCGCCGTCTGGACGTCGGTCGGCGTGATGCCGCGCGACGCCATGCGGTCCGGCCGCAGCCAGATCCGCATGGCGTTGTCGGCGGCTCCAAACAGCGAGGCCTGGTTTGCCCCTGGCACCCGCTTGACGGCGTCGAGCACGTACAGGTTCGCGTAGTTCGCGACGTAGTTGACGTCGTAGCGGCCGTCGGGCGCATACACGGCGAGCAGCATCATGATGCTCGATGAACGCTTCTCGACCCGCACGCCGGTCTTCTGCACGATGTCCGGCAGCCGGGGCAGCGCGATATTGACGCGGTTCTGTACCTGGACCTGGGCGGTGTCCGGGTCTGTGCCGATCTGGAAATAGACGGTGAGCGTCATCTGCCCGGTCGACGAACTCGTCGACTGCATGTAGAGCATGTTGTCGGCGCCGTTCACCTGCGTCTCGATCGGGGCGGCAACGGCCTGCGCGACCGTCTCGGCATCGGCGCCCGGGAAGCTTGCAGTCACCGTCACCTGCGGCGGGGCGATCGGCGGGTACTGCTCGATCGGCAGCCCGACGAGTGCGGCGAGCCCGGCCAGCGTCACGACGATCGACAGGACGCTCGCGAAGATCGGCCGGCGGATGCAGAAATCCGAGATCACGGTGACGGGTGCTCCGCGTCAGCCTTGCGACGGGGCGATACCGGTTGCCGGCGCGCCGGCGGTGTCGGCCTCGACCGGCTTGACCGTGACACCGGGCGCAAGCTTGATCCCGCCATCGACGACCACGCGCTCGCCGGACTGCAGGCCGTCCGCGATGATCCAGCGATCGTTCATCAGCTGGCCCACCGTGACAGGGCGGAACTGGGCCTTTGATTCCGCGTCGACGACCCACACGAAGTTTCCCTGAGGGCCCTGCATCACCGCACGCTGCGGTACCTCGAGTGCGCCGATCCAGGTGGCGCCCTCGAGCAGTACGCGGACGAACTGGCCGGGCCGGAGCGCGCCGTCCTTGTTCGGCAGTTCCGCGCGGACCAGGAACGTGCCGGTCTCCTTGCTGTACGAGGCGTCGCCGAAGGTCACGTGGCCGGGGGCGGGTACGACGGTGCCGTCGGCCAGCACGATCTTCACGGTGTACTTTCCGCCGGCCGGACGGCGCAACTTGTTTTCAGCGACCAGCCGCGTAAATCGCAGCTGCTCGTTTTCGGAGATGCTGAAGTTGACGCGCATCGGGTCGAGTGCTGACACGTAGGTGAGCAGGCTGTCCGGACCCGGCGCGACGAAGCTGCCCGGCTGCTTGCGCGCAAAACTCGAGGCGCCTGTCAGCGGCGAACGGATCGTCGTGTAGCTCAGGTTGATCTCGGCCTGCTGAACGCGGGAGCGTGCGCCCTCGACGGCTGCAACGGCCGCATCGCGTGCGCCCTTGGCGTCGTCGAGATCCTTCTGGCTCAGCGCGTCTTCGGCGGCCAGCGGACCTACGCGCTTCAGGTTGGCGGCTGCCGTGGCGAGCCGCGCCTGCTGCGCCTCGAGCTCGGCGCGGGCTGCCGCGAGCGACGCCTCGAACGGCTTGCGATCCATCTGGAAGAGCACCGCGCCCTTCTGCACGATGCTGCCCTCGTCGTAGGCGATCGACTCGAGAAAGCCCTCGACGCGTGCACGGATCTCGACCTCCTGCGAACTCTCGGTTTCCCCGACGAATTCAGCGACGTTGGGCACGTCGGTCGCGGTCACGGCCATCACGACCGCGGGCACAACCGGTGCGGTCGGCGCCGGTGCCGGCTTTTCGCGACCGCAGCCGGCGAGCGCGATCGCACAGAAGGCGATTGTCAGGAATTTTGGGGTCATTCTTCGCTCTTCCGTTGCGGCCGATGACGAGAGTGCGGTCGCGGAACAGGGAAGTATAGTCGGTCTCGGTCGCCGCTCAACGTCGCCCGTCGAGTGTTTCCTTCAGTCTGAAAAGTACCACCAGTGCCTCGCGCGGACTCAGCCCCTCCGGATCGAGGCTGCGAAGATCCGCAATCGCGTCGGCCTCGCCCGGGTGCGCAGGTACCGGCAGGTCGAGTTGCTGCTGCGGCGCCGCAGGACGCAACGCGTGATCGCGACGCTCGAGTTCCTGGAGGTAACGCCGGGCCTCGCCGATGACGGGCGTCGGCACGCCCGCGAGCCGCGCGACCTGCAGGCCGTAGCTCTGGTTGGCAGGCCCTTCCTTCACGGCATGCAGGAACACGAGCGTATCGCCGTGCTCGGTCGCGTCGAGATGCACGTTTTCGCAGGCCGGCAGTTCCTCGGCCAGCGCGGTCAATTCGAAGTAATGAGTCGCGAACAGCGTGTAGGCACCGATCTCCCGGCCGATGTACCGTGCGCAGGCCCAGGCCAGCGACAGGCCGTCGTAGGTGCTGGTGCCGCGGCCGATCTCGTCCATCAGCACGAGGCTGTCGCGCGTCGCGTTGTTCAGGATATTCGCGGCTTCGGTCATCTCGACCATGAAGGTGGAGCGCCCGCCGGCCAGATCGTCCGCGGCTCCTATGCGCATGAAGATGCGGTCCACGGGCCCGATCGTCGCCGACTCCGCGGGGACGTAGCTGCCCAGCCCTGCGAGAATCACGATCAGCGCCGACTGTCGCATGTAGGTGGACTTGCCGCCCATGTTGGGCCCCGTCACGATCAGCATCCGCCGCCCTTCATGCAGTGCGAGGTCGTTCGGCACGAACGGACCCTCGATGTGCTGCTCGACCACCAGGTGGCGCCCGCCACGGATGTCGATGCGCGACTCGTCGCAGAGCTGCGGCTTCGCGAGCCGGAGCGCGATCGCGCGTTCGGCGAGGTTCGCGAGCACGTCCAGCGAGGCGAGCGCCGCGGCCGAAGACTGCAGGCCCGGCAGTCGCTCGATCAGCCGGTCGAGCAGGCCCTCGTAAAGTTCGCGCTCGCGGGCCAGCGCGCGGTCGCGCGCGCCGAGCACGCGGTCCTCGAAGGTCTTGAGCTCCTGCGTGATGTAGCGCTCGGCGTTCTTGACGGTCTGGCGGCGCACCCAGTCGGCCGGGACCTGCTCGGCCTGGCTGCGGCTCACTTCGATGTAGTAGCCCTGCACCCGATTGTAGCCGAAACGCAGGTTGGCGAACCCGGTGCGCTCGCGCTCGCGCGCCTCCAGCTCGAGCAGTGCTTCGTCGCTGTGCTCGCTGATCCGGCGCAGCTCGTCGAGGTCGGCATCGAAGCCCGGCGCCATCACGCCGCCTTCGCGCAGCAGGGCCGGCGGCACCGGCACGATCGCCGACGCAAGCAGTGCATGCACGTCGGGGTGGGGTCCGGCCGAATCGGCCAGCTGCACCAGCAGCGGCGAGTCGATTCCCTGCAGGATGTCGCGCAGTTCCGGCAGGCAGCCGAGTGCGTCGCGCAGCCCGGCGAGGTCGCGCGGGCGTGCCGAGCGCAGTGCCACGCGCGCCAGTATGCGTTCGATGTCGCCCACCCGCCGCAGCAGCGAATGCACCGCCTCGTGAAGACCCGTGTCGAGGAATGCCTCGATCGCCTGCAGCCGGTGTTCGCGTGCTGCGCGTGTACGCAGCGGACGCTGGACCCAGCGACGCAGTTCGCGCCCCCCCATGGCGGTCGCCGTGTGATCGAGGACCCCGACCAGCGTGCTGTCGGTCCGGCCCGAAAGGCTGCTGTCGAGCTCGAGGTTGCGGCGCGTGGCCGCATCGAGCAGCAACGCTTCGTCGCGCTCCTCGCAGCGGATGCCGCGCAGGTGCGGCAATGCGGATTTCTGCGTGTCGCGAACGTACTGCAGCAGGCACCCGGCCGCGCCGATGGCCAGCGGGCGGCTGGCGAGCCCGAAGCCGGCGAGGTCGCGGGGGCCGAACTGCTCGCAGAGTTGCCGCTCGGCGCTTGCCGCTTCGAAGTGCCATGGCGGCCGCGGCCGGACGCAGGATTGAGTGCCCCTGGGTATCCGCGAGGTCGCGTCCTCGGACACCAGCAGTTCCGCGGGACGCAGGCGTTCGAGTTCGGCGGCGAGCGCCTCGGCTCCGGTCGCTTCAATCGCATGGAAGCGGCCGCTCGACAACTCGAGCCACGCGAGGCCGAACCCTTCCGCCGACACGCCGAGCGCCGCCAGCAGCGTATCGCGCCGGTCCTCGAGCAGCGCATCGTCCGTCACCGTTCCCGGCGTGACCACGCGCACGACGCGCCGCTCGACCGGGCCCTTGGATTTCGCCGGGTCACCGATCTGCTCGCAGATGGCGACCGACTCGCCTCGCCGCACGGCCCGGGCAAGGTAGGTATCCAGCGTCTGCACAGGCACGCCCGCCATCGGGATGGGCTCGCCGCCGGACTGGCCGCGAGCCGTCAGCGTGATGTCGAGCACGCGGGCCGCGCGGCGCGCGTCCTCGAAGAACAGTTCGTAGAAATCGCCCATCCGGTAGAAGAGCAGCGAGTCCGGGTGCTGCGCCTTGATGCGCAGGTACTGCTGCATTACCGGTGTGTGGGCACCGAGGTCGGTCGAGCTCATCAGGCTCACCATGCTACGCGAAAGAAAACGCCAGCCCCCTTGCGAGGGCTGGCGTCGGTTCAGCCAGCGGCGCCATCGCTGGCGCCTTCCGATTGCTACTTGGCCTCGGCCACCGGGACCGGTGTCGCTCGTCCCGCCACGAACGGATACGACGCGAAGATCCGGTTCACGGCGCCCGTAATGGCCGCCTCCCGGTTCGCCATCATCTCCTTCGTCACGACGTCCGAGACGCTGCCCTGGAACACCGCCTGCCGCTTCTCGCGGTCGACGACGTCCATGACCAGCGTACCGACGTTGTAACGACGGGTCGTCACCTGCGTGCCGCCGCCCCAGCCGCCATAAGGCGCGCCGTAGAAGCCGCCGTAGCCCCAGCTCGGCCCGTAGTAGGGCGCCGGGACCGACTCCACGTCCGTCTTCTCCTCGATCTTGCCCGTGAAGTTGATCACGAGATCGGGGTTGTCGCTCAGGGTGTAGCCGCGCAGTTCCATCTGCCGCGTCGCCGCGGCCTGCATGGTCTTCACCGCGAGTGACCGGAACTCGGTGCTGTCGGCGCCGACCTGCGTGACGAAGCCGAAAGTCCGGTAGCTGGCGAAGTCCGCGGACTTGTCGTAATCGGACAGTACCTTCGGCTGCGACGCGCAGCCTGCCAGCAGCGCCGCGGCGGCGAAGCCGACGGTCAGCGAGCTGATTGGCAGACTGCGCATCGTGCCGTCGTCCTTACTTGTAGGCCGAGGTGTTCGGCGTCTTCGTCACGATCGGGATCGAAGCCGCGGCGGCCACGTCGAGCAGCGACTGGATCTTGTTCTCGACCTGGACGAACTGGAACACCTTCGTGGCGGGCAGCTGCCTGTCGAGCTTGCCGGCATACTTCTCCAGCAGGTCGATACGATCGCTACGGAGCCTGAACATGTCCTTCATGATCGCCTTCGACTCGACGTCGGTCATGCCGCCAAAGTCTGCCACGAACAGCCGGTTCCTGAGATTGGAGCCTTCGGTCATCAGCTTCTTCATCTCGGCCTGGTATTCGTCGTAGATCGGCATGAACTTCGCGCTCTGCTCAGGCGTGAGCTTCAGCGTGTCCAGCATGACCTGGCGCTTTTCGGTCTGGAGCTCCTTGATGAGCGCCTGGTTCTGGGCGAGCTCGGCGGAGCCGACCGATTCGGCGATGGTCATAGGCGAGCCGCTCAGGGCGGCAACGCTGGCGAGGGCAATTGCAATCTTCTTCATTTCAATCTTCCTTAGGTGTGGACTGACAGTGGGTGTGGACAACAGGAACTCAGCAGGAACCAGGATCTAGCGGTCGAGCGCAATAGACGTACGGCGCTCGTACCGCTTGAGATTCTCTATGGTGGCGCGACTCGCGAAGATGGTCGCAACAAGGGCGGTTGCCACTGGGGCAAGTCTCATGCACTGGTGTCTTGGCATGGGCGAGGGGGCCGTAAGGTAGATCAACACCCCCTGCGCTGTCCATAGCCGTCTAGAATCCTGGCATGAGCCTCTCAACTGACGCAGGCATCCGTGCCCTGGCCGTGCGGGTCGCGGAAAGGCTGCTGGGCGCCCGCCGCAATCTAGTGGTGGCCGAATCCTGCACCGGGGGCTGGGTAGCCAAGGCCTGCACCGACCTGCCCGGCAGCAGTCGGTGGTTCCTGGGGGGGGTCGTCACCTATAGCGACGCTCTCAAGGCGGACCTGCTCGGCGTGAGCGTCGATGTGCTCCGGCAGCAGGGCGCGGTGAGCCAGGCGGTGGTGCGGGACATGGCCGTGGGGGCTCTGGAACGCCTGGGCGGAGACGTTTCAGTGGCGGTGAGCGGGATTGCTGGGCCGGACGGGGGCGTTTCCGGGAAGCCAGTGGGCACGGTCTGGTTTGCCTGGGCTGTGCGGCATGCCGACCAGCTCGAGGTGCGCACGGCGCTCGAGCGCTTTGACGGCGACCGCGAGGTGATACGGCGGCAGGCCGTAGCCTGCGCCCTTGGAGGCGTCCTGGAGGCATGACGACCGCCCGGCGGCTGTTCTTCGCGCTGTGGCCCGGGCCCGTTGCCGTCGATGCCGCCTCGGCTGCCGTGCATCGTCTTGTCCCGCCCGGGACAGGACGCCCGCAGCGGCCGGACCAGCTGCACCTGACGCTCGAGTTCCTCGGCGGTGTGCCGCAGCCGCGCCTGGTATCCGTGCTCGAGGCGGGCGAGTCGGTCGCCGCATCGGCAAACCCGTTCGAGATCGTCCTGGACCGGCTCGAGCACTGGCAGCGGCCGCAGGTCCTCTGCCTGACGGCGAGCATCGTTCCCGCGCCGCTCGCAGCATTGGTCCTCTCGTTGCGTTCGGCCCTGGCCGCCCGCGGCTTCGAACCCGAGGAGCGTGCGTTCAGGCCGCACCTGACGCTGGCCCGCAAGGTTCGGCTGCCACCGCCGGCCGAGTCGGTCGAACCCCTGTGCTGGGCGGCGCGCGATTACTCGCTGGTCGAGTCGATCGGCGGCCCGCAGGGGTCGCGTTACGAGCGACTTGCCACCTGGCCGATGCTCGCCTGAGCGTGCCGCGCGGGCACGGGCTCACGCCATGAGCCTGTGCCGCGAGAAATTGCTGGCTTGCATGAGTTTATCGCCCTGCGACGGCGCGACCCCTGTGGAATAATGCGCGCCTTCCCAGAATCCAACCTCTGATCGAGCCCGAGGGCTCCGCGAGTAAAGCAATGGAAGAAAACCGCAAGAAGGCGCTCGTCGCCGCGTTGGGCCAGATCGAGAAGCAGTTCGGCAAGGGCTCGGTCATGCGCCTCGGCGATTCGACCACCTACGACGTGGAAGCCATCTCCACGGGCTCGCTCGGCCTCGACATCGCGCTCGGCGTCGGCGGCCTGCCGCGCGGCCGCGTGGTCGAGATCTACGGCCCGGAGTCCTCGGGCAAGACCACGCTCGCGCTGACGGCCATCGCCGAGGTGCAGCGCCAGGGCGGCACGGCCGCCTTCGTCGACGCCGAGCACGCTCTCGACCCGGCCTATGCCGAGAAGCTCGGCGTCAACGTGAACGAGCTGCTCGTCTCGCAGCCGGACAATGGCGAGCAGGCGCTCGAGATCACCGACATGCTGGTGCGCTCCGGCGCGGTCGACATGGTCGTGGTGGACTCCGTGGCGGCGCTCACGCCCAAGGCCGAGATCGAGGGCGAGATGGGCGAGATGCAGATGGGCCTGCAGGCCCGTCTCATGTCGCAGGCGCTGCGCAAGCTCACCGGCAACATCAAGCGCTCGAANGGCATCGTCGTNTTCATCAACCAGATCCGCATGAAGATCGGCGTGATGTTCGGCAACCCGGAGACNACNAGCGGNGGCAACGCGCTCAAGTTCTACGCCTCCGTGCGNCTCGACATCCGCCGCATCGGCGCGATCAAGAACGGCGACGAGGTCGTCGGCAACCAGACNCGCGTNAAGGTGGTGAAGAACAAGGTCGCGCCGCCGTTCCGCGAGGTCGAGTTCGAGATCATGTACGGCGCCGGCATCTCGCGCGAAGGCGAGCTGATCGAGCTCGGCGTGGCGAACAACCTGATCGAGAAGTCGGGCTCGTGGTACAGCTACAAGGGCGAACGCATCGGCCAGGGCAAGGACAACGTGCGCACCTACCTGCAGCAGCACAAGGACACGGCGCGCGAGATCGACGATGCGCTCAGGGCCAGGCTGCTTCCCGCAAAGAAGGGCGAGGCAGCCAAGGGTGAGGCGGCCGAGGAAGCCTGACGCGGCGGCCGGCGAGGCCGACGAAAGAACGGTCCGCACTGCGGCGCTCGCGCTGCTGGCGGGCCGCGACTTCGCGCGCGAGGAGCTGGCGAAGCGCCTCGCGAGGCGTGGCTATCCGCCTGCGATCGTCGAGTCCGTGGTGGCCGGCCTGGTCGCCGAGCGGCTGCTCTCCGAGACGCGGTTCACCGCACAGTTCATCCGCCAGCACGCCGGGCGCGGCCACGGCCCGCTGCGCATCAGGATGGACCTGCGCGAGCGCGGCGTCGCCGACGTGGACATCGACGAGGCTCTCGGCACGGCCGACGAAGACTGGGTGGCCGTCGCCCGCGAGGCCCGCCGCAAGCGCTTCGGCTCGGCCGGCCCGGCCGACTTCCGCGAGCGTGCAAGACAGGGGCGATTCCTGCAATATCGCGGGTTTTCCTCCGAACAGATCCGGGCCGCGCTCGGCCCCGGCGACGACATCGAACCATGACCAAACTGCGCGAACCGCAAAAGCAGATGGGCAGCGCCGAACTGCGCACTGCGTTCCTCGACTTCTTCAAGGGCCACGGCCACGCCGTCGTGCCGTCGAGCTCGCTCGTGCCGGGCAACGACCCGACGCTGCTGTTCACCAACGCCGGCATGGTGCAGTTCAAGGACGTCTTCCTCGGCAAGGACCAGCGCAGCTATGTGCGCGCGGCGAGCTCGCAGCGCTGCGTGCGCGCCGGCGGCAAGCACAACGACCTCGAGAACGTCGGTTACACCGCGCGCCACCACACGTTCTTCGAGATGCTCGGCAACTTCAGCTTCGGCGATTATTTCAAGCGCGAGGCGATCCGCTACGCATGGGATTTCGTCACCGGCACGCTCGGGATCCCGCCCGAGCGCCTCTGGGTGACGGTGTTCGAGGAAGACGACGGCGCCGCCGAGATCTGGCTGAAGGAGATCGGCGTCGACCCGGGCCGCTTCACGCGCATGGGGGCAAAATCGAATTTCTGGGCGATGGGTGACACCGGGCCCTGCGGCCCCTGCACCGAGATCTTCTACGACCACGGTCCCGGCATCGAGGGCGGCCCGCCGGGCTCCCCGAACGAGGACGGCGACCGCTACGTCGAGATCTGGAATCTCGTGTTCATGCAGTACGACCGCTCGGCCGACGGCAGGATGGTCCCGCTGCCGAAACCGTCAGTGGACACGGGCATGGGCCTCGAACGCGTCGCCGCGGTGATGCAGGGCGTGCACAGCAACTACGACATCGACCTGTTCCGCCACCTGATTCTTGCGGCCACGAAGCTCACGGGCGCGACAGACCCGACGTCGAGTTCGCTGCGCGTCATCGCGGATCACATCCGCGCCTGCTCGTTCCTCATCGCCGATGGCGTGCTGCCGTCGAACGAGGGGCGCGGCTACGTGCTGCGCCGTATCATCCGGCGCGCGATCCGCCACGGCTTCATGCTCGGCCAGCGCCAACCGTTCTTCCACGCGCTGGTGCCGGTGCTCGACGAGGAAATGGGCTCGGCGTATCCGGAGCTTCGCGCGCAGCGCGCGCACATCGAGCGCGTGTTGCGGCAGGAGGAAGAGCGCTTCGCCGAGACGCTGTCGCAGGGCATGGCGCTGCTCGACGGCGCCATCGACAGGCTGTCGGGCAGGCAGATTCCGGGCGAGACCGTGTTCCGCCTGTACGACACCTTCGGCTTTCCGCTCGATCTGACGAGCGACATCGCGCGCGAGCGGGGCCTCACGATCGACGAGGCCGGCTTCGAGTCAGCGATGAACGCCCAGCGTGGCGTGGACCTGCGCTCCGACGTGAAGGTCGAGGGCCAGACGAGGTTCACCGGTTACGACAGCGAGGTCGGCAGCGGACGGATCGCGGCACTGCTGCGCGGCAAGGAGTCGGTGCAGGAACTGCGAGCCGGCGAGGACGGGCAGGTGGTGCTGGACGCCACGCCTTTCTACGCGGAGAGCGGTGGACAGGTCGGCGATCGCGGCGCGCTGTTGGCTGGCGAGGCGTGCTTCGCGGTGGCGGACACGCAGAAGCTCGGCAAGGCTCACGTTCACGTCGGCAAGGTCGCGTCCGGCGTGCGCGCGTCGGCGATGTCGTGGAGGCGCAGGTCGATCACGCACTGCGGCAGGCCACGCGGCTTAATCACACGGCGACGCACCTGCTGCACGCCGCGCTCCGCAAGGTGCTGGGCACGCATGTCACGCAGAAGGGATCGCTTGTGTCGCCGGAGCGGCTGCGTTTCGATTTCGCGCACTATTCGGCCGTCACGCCGGACGAGCTGCGCGAGATCGAGCGGCTGGTGAATGCGGAGATCCGCGCCAACGCGCAGGCCGAGACGCGTCTGATGGATTTTGATGCGGCGGTCGCTGCAGGCGCGATGGCCTTGTTCGGCGAGAAGTACGACGACGAAGTGCGTGTGCTGCGCGTCGGTGATTTCTCGACGGAACTGTGTGGCGGGACCCACGTCAGCCGTGCCGGTGACATCGGGTTGATGCGTATCGTCAGCGAAGGGGGTATCGCCGCGGGCGTGCGCCGCATCGAAGCGGTCACGGGCGAAGGGGCGCTTGCTTACGTGGTCGAAACGGACCACAAGCTGCGCGACGTGGCTGGCGCGCTAAAGGCGACTCGTGACGACGTCGAGGAGAAAGTCCGTCACCTGGTCGAACGCAGCCGCCGTCTCGAGAAGGAGATCGCGCAGCTCAAGGACAAGCTCGCGAGCGGGCAGGGGCGCGACCTCGCGGCCGACGCCGCGGCGATCGGCAGCGTGAAGTTCGTTGCCACGCGCGTCGAGGGTGCGGACGCCGCGGCGCTGCGAAATGCCGTGGATCAGCTCAAAAACAAGCTCGGGAGCGCTGCCGTGGTGCTCGGCTCGGTCGATGCGGACGGCAAGGTGCTGCTCATCGCGGGCGTCACAGCGGACCTCACCGGCAGGGTCAGGGCCGGCGACCTGGTGAACCACGTCGCGCTGCAGGTGGGCGGCAAGGGCGGAGGCAGACCCGACCTGGCGCAGGCAGGTGGCACGGAACCCGACCGACTCGAAGCCGCGCTTGAAAGCGTCGGCGACTGGCTGCGCACACGCCTCGGCTGAGCGACTCGTCCGGTCCGTGCGCGACTCTTGATCTCCTCCCATTTTGGGTGGCTGACTTCGCGCCCATTAGTCTGTATCGTTTCCGGCATGCGAACACCCGCGCCGGCCAGCGGCCCGGTTGTTTGCCGGGGTGGGGCAACATCCAGCGCGTCAAGGGACGACAACGGCGTTGGGTTGCGGATTGGCGGTGCGCCAGCGTGAAAGTCGTTGCACTGTCGTCGGGCATGGGCCATTGGGCCAGGAGCTTCGGATGTTGATTCTCACGCGACGCGTGGGCGAGGTGGTCATGATCGGCAACGACGTGACCGTGACCGTCCTCGGCGTCAAGGGAAACCAGGTTCGCATCGGTGTCAATGCGCCGCGCGACGTGGCCGTGCACCGCGAAGAGATTTTCGAGCGCATCAAGCGCGAAGAACAGGACGGCGGGTCGTCGGAGCCCGCGAGGCCGGGTAACGGCCAGCGATCCTTCCCCTGAATCACTGGACCCCGCCCGGCAGGGGGTCCGCACAATCCAGGCGAGAAGCGGCCCGTTTGCGCCCCGACTTTACGGCGGCGCCCGGGGCGGCTATCCTCCGCGGCTCTCTGCAGACCGGAGAGATGGCCGAGTGGTCGAAGGCGCGCCCCTGCTAAGGGCGTAAGGGTCAAAAGCCCTTCGAGGGTTCGAATCCCTCTCTCTCCGCCAGGACGTTCATCACGCGCCCGTAGCTCAGTTGGATAGAGCGTCTGGCTACGAACCAGAAGGTCGGGAGTTCGAATCTCTCCGGGCGCGCCCGTGAAATGAGAACGGGGGTTCCGCAAGGGACCCCTTTTTCATTTCACCGGCATCACCTGCCGGAGGACCCGACCCAGCATCGCATGGCCAGCTGGCCGGCGTGGTACCTTGCCTGCGGTGTGGCACCGCCAACGCAGGCAGCGTCATCGTAGAACGCTCACCTCGACGGTGTGTTCCTGACGGTCATCGACCAGCGGCACCGCGGCGTCAGGACGAACCGTGCCATCGACGACGACAGTGATCTCGCCCGTCTGCGGCCTGTCCGTCGATGCCACCTGCGTGACGACGATGTGGTACTGCGTGTCGCGGTAGCGATAATGAATCGTGACGGATGGCCAATGCTCCGGCAAACACGGCTCAAGACGCAGCTTGTCGACGTCAAGTCGCAGGCCGAGCAACGATTCCAGGATGAGGCGGTACATCCAGCCCGCCGAGCCCGTGTACCAGGTCCAGCCGCCACGTCCAACGTGCGACGACGAAGCGTAGACGTCCGCGGCGACGACGTAAGGCTCGACCTTGTATCGCTCCGTTGCGTCCCCCGACAGCGCGTGGTTTGCGGGGTTGATGATCGTGAACAGATCCCAGGCGCGCCGATTGTCTCCCAGTGCAGCGAACGCCATCGATGCCCAGATGGCGGCATGCGTGTACTGGCCCCCGTTCTCCCGCACGCCGGGCACGTAGCCGCGGATGTAGCCGGGATCGAGGTTCGACTCGTCGAAGGGTGGATCGAGCAACTGGACGAGACCGTCGCGACGCCGGACGAGGTGATCGTCAACGGCGTCCATGGCCTGCCGTGATCGTCCGGCGTCGCCCGCGCCCGAAAGTACCGACCAGCTCTGCGCGACGGAATCGATCCGGCACTCGGGGTTCGTCGCAGAGCCGAGCGGCGTCCCGTCGTCGAAGTAAGCACGGCGGTACCACCCGCCATCCCATCCGTGCTTCTCGATGCTCGCGCGCAGCCGCTGATCGACAGCATCGCACTCCTCCGCGAAGGCAGCATCGTCGCGCTGGCGTGCGAGCCTTGCGAACTGGCGCAGGACCTCACAGAGAAAGAAGGCCAGCCAGACGCTTTCGCCCTTGCCGTGAATGCCGACCATGTTCATGCCGTCGTTCCAGTCGCCAGACCCGATCAGGGGCAGCCCGTGCTCACCGAACGTGAACCCATGGCGAATGGCGCGTACGCAATGCTCGTAGATCGAGGCGGATTCGCCTGAACGGCCCGGCAGGTCGTAGTAGGACTCGTCCTCCGGGTTGACCGCCCGACCTTCGAGAAACGGCGCCATTTCTTCCAGGACTCCCGTATCCCCGGTCGCGAACACGTAGCGGCAGGTTGCGAGCGGCAGCCAGAGATAATCGTCCGAGCAGCGCGTGCGCACGCCGCGACCCATCGGCGGATGCCACCAGTGCTGGACGTCGCCCTCCACGAACTGCCGGCTCGCGCATAACAGCAGATGCGCGCGGACCAGCTGCGGCTCGGCGTGAATGAGCGCCATGACGTCCTGCAGCTGGTCGCGGAAGCCGAATGCGCCGCCAGACTGGTAGTACCCGCTGCGCGCCCACAATCGGCATGCGAGGGTCTGGTAGACGAGCCAGCCGTTGGCCATCACGTTGACCGATTCGTCGGGTGTCTCGACCTGCACGGCGCCGAGCGTCCGCTTCCAGTATTCCCAGACGGATTCGATCGCACCACGCGCTGCCGCGGACCCGCGGAAGCGGTTCACCAGCGCGCGGGCGTCGTCGATGCCCCGGCCGACCCCCATGCGGAAGACCAGCTGGCGCTCCTGCCCCGGGGCGAGTTCGAAGCCGACCTGGATCGCCGCGCACGGATCGAGTGCGGCACCGACTCTGCCGGACAGGCGTATGCGCCCCATCGCTGCAGGTTTCTGCACCGACCCGTTGCGGCCAAGAAACTCCGCCCGGTCGCCGGTCAGAGTCCGGCTCGTTTCATCGATGTCGAAGAACGCGATTCGATCGGGGAACTCGGTGTTGAACGGATTGCGCGCGAACAGCGCGCCGGTCTTCGGGTCGACTTCGGTCGTCACGTGCATCGCTGACTTCGGGCGCAGGTCGCCCAGCACCCATTCGACGTATCCGGTCGCGGAAAGCCGGCGCACCTGCGCCGAATCGTTGCGGACCTTGAGCACCGAGAACTTCACCGCGGCGTCCAGTGCGACATGGACCGTCATTTCGGAGTGGATTCCGGCGGTGTCGTGCTCGAAGACGCTGTAGCCGAAACCATGCCGGCTGACGTACGCGCCCTCGCCGGCAGCCGGCAGGGGCGACGGTGACCAGAACCGTCCGGTCTCCTCGTCGCGCAGGTAGAACGCTTCTCCACTCGCGTCCGTGACGGGATCGTTGTGCCACGGAGTCAGGCGGAACTCGTGGGCGTTCTCGCTCCACGTGTATCCGGCGCCACTCTCGGACACCACCGTTCCAAAGTTTGCGTTTGCGAGCACGTTGACCCACGGAGCCGGTGTCGTTTGCCCGGGCGCGAGGGTGATGACGTATTCGCGCCCGTCGCTCGTGAATCCGCCGACGTCGTTGGTGAGGATCAGGTCGGCGCGGGGTCCGCTCGTGGCCACGGGTGCCGAGGAGGCGCGCGTTGCGACGCCCTGCATGGCTGGGATCTTCGCTTCCGGTGGACCCCGACGCTTGAGCTGGTCCGACAGGCTGCCACGGCCATCGACGATGATGAGTCGCGCGACGGATTGCAGCAGCAGGCGGTCTTCCAGGGAAATCTGGTCCGCGTGCCGCAAGAAGATACCGCCCGGTCGGTCCAGCACGTTGGTTTCGACGCCGGCCGCGATCAGTCCAATGATCTCATCGTGGAGTTGCTGTCGGTAGCCGGACTGATCCTCGGTCCAGATCACCAGGTCCACGACGAGGCCTTTCAGGCGCCAGTACGCGCGTGCTCGCAGCAGCTGCCGGACCAGACCGATGTTCGCGAGGTCCGCGACCTGCAACAGCACGATCGGCAGGTCGCCGGAAATCGAGTAACCCCACAGTCCCGACTGGCCGCGGCGATTCCTCAGGATGATGTCGGCGTCGGCACGCAGCGACGCGTTGGCGAAGATCATCGAGCCCGCCAGTCGCTCGTATTCCTGCGCCTCGGCCTCGGAGATGCCGAACTGCTGCAGCACGACCTGGTTGTGGGTCCACGCGAGGTCGAAGACCCGGTTGGCGAGATGTCGATCCTGGTAACGCTGGATCAGGTACTCGGCCTTATCGCGTGCGGCCGTCGCCCCGGTCACAAGGTCGATCGTGGCCGTCTGGTCCGGATCGAGGATGACCTCCTGGCGGATGGCGACGATCGGGTCGAGCACCGAGCCCTCGCTGCCGGAGAGCGGGCCGGGCCCGGTGAGTGCGCGCGGACGGGCGAGGGTCCGGCCGCGGCCGACGAACCGCGCGCGATCGGTTTCGAATGACATCTCGCCGGTGTCCGCGCCCGATACCGCCATCAGGTGAAACAGCCAGCCCGGCTGCTCACCTTGCGCGCGGGGTCGTCGCGTGCACAGCACGGCTCGCTTCGACCGCTGAATCTCGGTCTGCACGAACAGCTTGCTGAACGCGGGATGCAAAGCGTCGGCCGCCGGCGCCGCAAGGGCGACTTCGGCGTAGCTCGTGACCTCGACCGTCCGGCGCTCTGCGGACCGGTTGATGAGCCGGATGCGGCGCAGCTCGATGTCATCCTCGGGCGAGACCACGATCTCCGTCCGGGTCTCGATCAGCGCAGCTTCGACGCGGTCCTGGCGATGAAACTCCGCACGTCCCTCGGTGAATATCGCCTCGTAGGCGTCGGGCTTCTTCTGCGTCGGTTGCGAGGTATTCGCCCAGAACACGCCGCTCGCCGTATCGCGGAAGTAGCAGAAGCTGCCCCAGTGGTCACGGGTCGGGTCCTCCTGCCAGCGGGTGACCGCGATGTCATTCCAGCGGCTGTAGCCGCCCCCGGCCGCCGTGACGAGCACGTGGTAGCGGCCATTCGACAGCAGCTGCACTTCGGGTGCGGGGGTGTCCGGGCTGCTGATGACCCGGACCGGCGGCGTAGCCGCTTCTGCCGTGTGCGCCTGTGGCAACGCGGCGGGATGCGCAAGGAATGCCGCGGATCTCGGGATCCGCTCGTGCAGCAGCATCAGGGTGGCCTGGAACCTGGGATCCGACGCGAATCTCTTCCGCAGCGGGTGATCGAGCAACAGGTCCGCGATGGACAGCAGGCTCATTCCCTGGTGGTGAGCCATGTACGACCGGACGATCGCCTTGGCGTGGCCGCGCGGTATCCGGGACGGCGTGTAGTCGACGGCCTCGTGCATGCCGAACTGCCCGAGTACTCCCTCGGCGGCGAGCCGCTGCAGGTTCTCGCACGCGGCCTCGGGCTCGATCATCAATGCGAGCGCCGATGCATATGGGGCGATGACCAGGTCGTCCGCAAGCCCGCGCTGCAATCCCAGGCCCGGAACGCCGAACGCACGGTACTGGTAATTGCGGTGCGCGTCGACCATGTTGTAGCCGGATTCGGAAATGCCCCAGGGAACGCCGCGCTGCTTGCCGTACTCGATCTGGCGCCGCACCGCCGACCGATTGGTCTGGTCGAGCAGGGTATCCGGGTAGTCGGGCATCACCAGCAGCGGCATCAGGTACTCGAACATCGAGCCGCTCCACGAGACGAGTACCGGGTCGCCGCCAGCGAGCGTCAGCAGTCGTCCGAGCGCAAACCAGTTCTCCTGCGGCAGCTGTCCCTGCGCGATGGCCACGAAGCTGCCGAGTCTCGCCTCCGACGCCAGCAGGTCGTAGTAACTTGCGTCGCGGCGGCGTTCAGTCACGTTGTAGCCAATTGTCAGCAGGCGGCGATTCGCGTCGTACAGGAAGTCGAAATCCGCTGTCGCGAGCTCATTGGCCTGCCGGGCCAGGTCCCTGGTGACGGCAATTTTCTGACGCGCGAGCGCGCTGCCTGCGGTGACGGAATCCTGGAGCGCGAGCAGCCACGCGCGCGTCGCCTCGTCGCGGTTCACGGTGAGTTCCTGCCCAACGACCGGCGACACCCGATCCTCGAGCCCTGCGATCTCACGCAAGGTCGGCACGTGTGTTTGCGGCAGCAGGCCCTCGAGACCTGACGGAGGGGTGGCCAGCGACGTCCACGGAGCGAGGAGTGCGACCTCCTCGCGTGCGGCCCGACACTGCTCCAGCAGGACCTGGGCCCAGTCCGGCTGTAGACCGGTGTTGGTCGCCGCAACGTCCACTGCGCGGTCGCCCATCGATGCGAGCTCGCCGGCCAATTTTTCCAGCTGGCACAGGCGTCGGTACGCGTCGCAGAGTGTCGTGATTCCTGTTGCGATGGCAGAGTCGAGTTCGCGCCGCAGTTCCGTATGCGGCGCCGAGACGTCCCCGCCCCGGGATTCGCTGAGGATGCCAAGCGTGTCGGCCAGGCCTTCGAACACCCGCCGCGACAGGATCGGGTCGTCGGGCAAGGCCAGCAGGCCGACGCGCAGCGTCAGCAGGTGACCTGCAAGGTTCCCGCTGTCGACAGTCGAGACGTACTTTGGCAGCAGCGGCTGCAGGGTCTGCGTGTCGTACCAGTTGTAGAAGTGACCGCGGTGCCGTTCGAGGGAGGCCATGCTGCGCAACGCCCTCGCGGTGCGCTCGAGCAGTCGTCCGGTCGGAAGGTAGCCGAAGTCATGGGCGACCAGGTTGGCGAGCAACGCCAGCCCCAGGTTGGTCGGCGAGGTGCGATGCGCCACCGCCGGGCCGGGCTGTTTCTGGACGTTGTCCGGCGGCAGCCAGTGGTCCTCGGGGCCGACGAACGTCTCGAAGAACGCCCAGGTTCGCCGTGCGAGTGCGCGGAGGAAGACCTGCTGTTCGTGCGTCAGTCCCGTCTGCCGGCGGGTCAGCGGGCGGCTCAGCCACCAGGTGATCCCGGGTGCGACCAGCCACAGGAGCAGGATCGGCGCTGCGAACACCAGCACCGACGGGCGTGCCAGTACCAGGTACGCGGCGGCCCCGAGCGCGATCGCCGGCGTCGTCCACATCGATCGGAGTGATCCCAGCAACCCCTGTTCGCCGCCGCTGGCCGGATTCCCGGACGGGCTCCATTCCAGCCGCCGCTGGCGGGAGACCAGTATTCGCCAGGTCGTGCGCAGCACCGCATCGGCGCTGCTGCAGGCTTCATGGGGCAGGCAGGCCAGTGCAAGTCCCGCCTGCGCCCACTGCGTGGCGGCTGACCGCAGCGCCGCAGTCACGTGTTGGCGCAACGTCGCGTCTGGTGGCTTGCGGAACAGTTGCAGCACCGAGCCGAGCAGGGGCGGCACCAGCACGATGCCGACGGCGACGAGGGTCCAGGCCAGCGCGGAGGGCAGCGCGATCCAGGCGGTCAGCAGCAGAAGCAGCAGCGCAACAGGCACCAGGCTGCGCCGCAGGTTGTCGGCAATCTTCCAGAGCGACAGGGCGGACAGCGGGTTGCGGTACTGCTGTCCCCCGGCGCCCGGCACCCACGGCAGCAGCCAGCTTGCGATCTGCCAGTCGCCGCGGATCCAGCGGTGCCGGCGAGCGGCGTCCGCCGCATATGTTGGCGGGTAATCCTCGAAAAGCTCGAGGTCGCTCAGCAGGCCCGACCGCGCGTAACAGCCCTCCAGGAGATCGTGGCTCAGTATCCGGTTGTCGGGAAACCTGCCGTTCATCGACCGCTCGAACGCGTCGACGTCGTAGATGCCCTTGCCTATGAACGAGCCTTCGTCGAACAGGTCCTGGTAGACGTCGGACACCGTCCTCGTGTACGGGTCGATGCCCGGTTCGCCGCTGTGCATGCGCGCGTACCGGGAACGGTTCGTTCCCGGCAGGCTTGGGCTCACTCGTGGCTGCAGGATCCCGTAGCCGCCGCGCACCCGCCCGAGCCTGTCGTCGAAACGAGGCCGGTTCAGCGGGTGGGCCATGGTGCCGACGAACTGACGCGCGGCGTCTCGCGGCAGCTGCGTGTCCGTGTCGAGCGTAATCACGTAGCGGGTGCCGGCAAGCACCGCCAGGTTGCCGACCACGAGCGAGAACCGCTCCGACGCGCCTGCGCCGCGCGTTTCGCGCAGCAGCCAGTTGAGATCGGCGAGCTTGCCGCGCTTGCGCTCGAATCCCATCCAGGCGCGCTCGCCCGGGTTCCATCGCCGAGGACGGTGAAAGAGGAAGAATACAGCGCCGCCATGCAGCGCATTCAGTGCGTCGATGCGCCTGGACGCGTGGTCGAGCAGCGCCCCGTCCTCCGGCATCGATTCTGCGGCTGCATCCCGGAAGTCCGTCAGCAGGGCGAAGCGCAGATTCGCGTCGCGATTGGCGAGAAATCGGACTTCGAGCGCCTCGACGAGGTCGTCGATGTTACCGGTGCTGGTAATCATCGTGGGAATGACCACCAGTGCGCTCGACGCTGCCGGGATGCCACTCGAGAAATCCATGCGGGGAATCGCGCGCGGCCTCACGAACATGGTCGCGAGCCAGTTGGCCAGTACGACCGCGAGCTGGCTCGTTGCAAGCACCGCAATGACGGCGATGAGCGCAAGACGCCATCCGGCCAGGCCGTCGGCCTGCGCGATCGACCACAAGTATCCGCTGGTCGCCACCGTGACCACCGCGATCGTCCCCAGGTACACCAGCATTGGCTGGCGACGCATTGCAGTGCGCACGACTTGCGCCACCGGGCGACGGAACCGCGTAGCTCGCTCGAGCTCGTGCACCCCGCGCTCGATCAGGTAGTAGCCCACATGCGCGCGCCGTGCGCGCTCCTCGTCGCCCGCATCCAGGCTGGCCGCCGCGTCGCGCGCCAGGCGGAGCGCGGCTTCCGCAACCTGTCGCTCCGCTTGATGGCTGCGCCGGGCGATCCGCTCGATCACCAGCCGGTAGCTATTACGGGTTCCGAAGTCCATCCGAGCGTAGGCGTCGACCGGGTCCTCGCGCAGGACCTGGTCCACGACGCTCAAGGCTTCAACGAAGCTGCGCCAGTCCACGGATGCGAGGAAGCGCAGGCTGCCGATCGAGTTTCCGATGGTGACCTGGTCGGCGGCCTGGATCTGGTTGCCGGCCTGCACCAGCTGCTCGGTCGTCAGGCCGTCCTCGGCCAGTCGTTGCTCGACCCAGGTCAATGCGAGGACCAGTGCCGGACTCTGGCCCTGCAGGCCGCGCACGAATTCGGACACGAACGGTGCGGACATCGGCGGATTCGAACGTGCCATGTCCGCGATCACCAGGATCAGGCTCTTGGGATCCGTGTCGACGGCCGTGATCATCCGGCCCGACCAGCCGTCGGCGAGATCGCGATCGATGCGTCCCGCCGCGATACGCAGCGCCACCCGGCGGACGTTCTCGATCAGGGCGAGCCGTAACATGATCGGGATCGCCCAGAGCTCCCCGAGGTCCAGCGGCGTGACACCTTGGTACGCCGCCAGGAAGCGGCTCAGGCCGTGCAGGCCGATTCGACCATCTCCATGCGCGATCGTCTCGAGCGCGATGTCATAGACCCGCGGGAAGCCGGCCGAGGGCCCCTGCGCGAGGCGCGGGAGCTGCCGGCTGTAGTTCCTCGGCAGGTGCCGCTTCGCGGTGCGGATCTGCTCCTCGATCAGGTAGAAATTGTCGAGCAGCCATTCGCTGGCGGGCGTCACGCGGCGGTCGGCCGTGACCGCCTCGGTCAGTTGGTCGAATACCCAGTGGAGTATTTCTTCGTTGGCGGCCAGCCGCGGTAGCAGCTGGTCGGGCGCACGCCCACGCGCGAGGGCATGCGATCCAGCGAGATACCGACCGTGCTGTTCCATCTGGTCGGCGCTGAAGAGCTCGGACCGCAGGGGCGGTTCCGCAATCGAGGCCTCGAGCGCAAGACCGCGCGGTCGCAGCGGTGCCGTCACGCGTCGGATACGATCGAATAGGCGACCACCCGTCAACTTCAATGCAGAAAACTCCTGGCGCCCGATGGCGTGCAGCGCCAGTGCCGTGGGCTTCCCATCGACACGAGCCCGCTGGTGATCGGGCGATGTACTGGTTGGGCAGCCCGGAATCGGGGGGGGCAGCGAACCGCGCGGAACCTGAGAGATAAACTCCTACACCGCTGGGACCCGCTTTACAACCGTAGCCCGATACCACGGCAGTCTCGCTGTGCTCCCGGCGTGACTCCGCGAGACTCGACGGGAAGTCAGGTGAGGGCGGGCCACCCAAATTGTTGATTTGAAAAAGCCTGGAAAATCCAAGTTGCGCTACGAACCAGAAGGTCGGGAGTTCGAATCTCTCCGGGCGCGCCAGTCGCATCAAGGGCTTACGTTAGCGCGTACGCCTTCATGCTTTCTGGCGTAGGGAAATCGTAGAACCACTGT
>PDVJ01000047.1_pt1 | contig 32385 bp, 29 predicted proteins | sample 1369811 | NCBI WGS metagenome assembly PDVJ01 (sample SAMN07795376, study PRJNA414565) | Alkali sediment metagenome, whole genome shotgun sequencing project. | reverse complement strand
TACCACTCAAAAAAATAGAGATAAAAGGCAGGACTGATGATATGCTGCCGATCGGTGCAGGAGATAATTTCTTCACTAGGATGTTCGACGATATTCTCTTTGGTCAACCCGAGGTCATTGAATATCAGGCTATCTTTGAACGAAAAGAAGGGAAAGATCATATCACCATCATCGCTGAAACCACTACGATTACTGATACTCTTCGGAAAAAAATTTTTGCTGAACTTATGGAACTCCCAGAGATCAAAAATGGTGTACATAATTCAAATACGGTCGCACCGCCTCTCGTTCAACTCGTGAAACCGAATACGCTCGATCGGAATTCATTAAAAGCAAGACGACTCATCGATAAAAGAAATCTCTACGACTAATTCGTCCTATCCTATTGCAATCTTTTTTGATCCCTGGTTTTAAATTTTCTTTTCGTCTATAGCTAAATCGTAGTGTTGGTCTTGCGATGAATCCGTACCGTAAGAACCCAAACCCCATCAGATTCCATCCCTTTGTTGCTTCTTGTACAACCCCACGGGAAACGGATTCAGCTATTGTCTCACCATTGATTTGATTCTGTTCTTAAATAGTTATTAGAATATGAAACAAATCGGTAGGTGGCAATAAATAATTGGGCTTAGAATTTAAAATCTCTTTTATAGTAGAGTCTGAACGAGTAATTTGTCCCTGCGGGGAGGACCGCTGATACTCTTTTTACGATGATAAACGTCCGAAGCGCACGAACAATAACATTTGGCATGGTGTAAAACTTTTTTGCAACCTTCCTGGTGCCCTCGAACAGTTCTTTTTCTGTCATGTTTTTTGGTTTGAAGACGACCTCGACTTGGTTATATCTTTTCCAGTCTCTCGTAAGTAGTCTTCCCTCGTGCTCCAGTCGATCAAATAATGGTGTACCTGGGTACGGGGTAAGAATATTGACTTCAACTGCATCCAACTCCCATTCATACATCTTCTCTAGGGTCGCGTCAAAGATATCGGGCGTGTCTTGGTCAAAACCAAAGATGATGCCGCCCTGGATTGCCATCCCATGTTTATGGACTCGTTTAATCATCCGTTTGAAATCCTCGACTTTGTTGACCGTTTTTTTAATCCCGTTGAGTGATTCCTGGCTGACGGACTCAAAGCCCACGAACCATTCCACACATCCTGCTTTGTAGGCAAGATCAAGGAATTCATCATCGATTTTTCCTAGTACATTCGCGTTTCCATTAGCGACCCATCCTTTGTGAACCTTCTGTTTGATAAGTTCCTTAAAAAGTTCCCGTGCGTACGATGGGTTGACCGTGATACTAGGGTCATGGATGGCGAAAACCCGGTTTGGCATCTGTTGGATTTCTTCAACGACGTTTTTAATGGGTCGTTGTTTTACCCCATGTTTACAGAAACTGGCGATTGCGCAAAACTCGCACTGATTGGGACATCCCCGGGTGGATTGCACTGCGCCCGCGATGGGGTTCTGCCGGATCAGATCCCGTCGAATCGGAGGGATAGCTGCCATATCAAAATCCGGGTTTGGCCCGTAGAATTGTTTTAGCTTTCCTTTTTCTGCATCTTGTAAAAGCTCTGGCCAAACTGCTTCTGCTTCACCAAGAACAATGCTATCTGCGTGTGGTTTTGCTTCGTCGGGCATCGCGGTCGGATGATACCCCCCAAGGACAACTTTTCGTCCTCGTCGGCGGAACTCATCAGCAAGCTCGTAGACCCGAGGTGCGGTCATCGTATAACTCGTAATTCCTACCAAGTCAGCTGGTTCATTAAAATCAAGGTCTTCATAGTTCTCATTGATGATTTTTACTTCATGATACCGTGGTGTGATCGCGGCAAGATGTGGTAACGTAATAATAGGATACCCGAACAGAACCGAACTCCATGATCCTTTATCAGAATGAATAATTGCTCCATGTTCAATTCGTGGGAAAACCAGTAAAATCTTCATAGATCACCTTGGTATGACATATGTGCATATTTAACCCTTTTGAAACAAGTGGAAGCGAAGAAAACCCAGAGTACGTACAATCGAATCATGTGATCTGTCTCGGCTCTTTCCCTCGATACACTGCTTCAGCAAAGTTTATCCTTCTCATCACCGGCTGTGATGATATTTCTTCGAAGTAATGGGCAGAAAGACCAGCGAGCCTTCCGTAGATAAAGAGTGCTTTGGCAATGGATGGATTCAGATCCATATCTGCAACAATACCTCCTATTACTCCATCAACATTGATAGGCAGATTCATTCCTCTGACCTGTTCAAAGAGTGTGCTAACCGTCTTCGAAAGTCTTATATGTTCCCCAGCAACATCAGTCTGAGACGCGATGTTCCAGAGCACATCACGTCGTGGATCTTTCGTATGCACTCGATGACCTAACCCTTCGATTCTTTTTCCTTTCTCAATGTACTCTTTCATAAGAGCTCGCGCAGATTGAGAAACATCAATCTGTTCCTTTTTTGATTTTTCAATACACTCATGGAAAAACTGAGCCGCTTTTGCGCCAGCACCACCATGAACATCGGTAATAACGCCAATACCTTGAGCAACTGCTACTTCATACGGCGTCCTCGTTGATGCTGCGATAATAGTAGCCTGTGCAGAGGGGGGTGTGACACCATGATCCACCGATGCAACAATCATCGTTTCAATCATCCGAGAATGTTTTTCGTTCACAGTTGCATTTCCCGTGATCGCACGATACATAACATGGGAAAATGGCTCGTCTCCGCTGAGTTTCTCCAAGGCTTTTTCCGTGTCCAACGCGCCACTGAGAAAGCGCGCTGTTCTTCCCAAGCAAAACATCGTCTTTTTTACTGCACCAGGAGTCCCCTCATGCGAGTATTGTGCTAACGCGTCGTCCAGCACAAGATACTTGACAAGGGTCTTGGAGATATCCTCATTTTTCAGCCGATTCACTTTCGGGATTGGTAAGGTTGCAGCCTCTACTGCGATTTTCCGCATTTCTTCTGCTGTTTTTTTATCGGGAAACTCCCCTTTTACCAGAAGATACGCTGTTTCTAAAAACCCTTTCCGTTCAATGATATCCTGAAGAGAATACCCAGATAGTATGAGGTTATTTGGTAACACATTCGTAATGATGGTGCCCCAGCTTGGTTTTTCTGGGGGTGCGTCCCATACCGTCTTCATTTTTTTATAGTAATTCTCTGTTTCGAAATAGGTTGCATTGTGCAGTTTTGTTTGTACTTCTTTCATAAGATCGTACTGGCTGTTTGCTACCGGTACTCCTGCGTTTTCAAACGCTTGTTTTTTTGATTGAAATGTCCCATAGGTTTGTCCTGGGGAGACGATCGCACCGGCATGGCCCATGGTTTTTCCCTCAGGTGCATGGTTACCAGAGATGAGGGCAACAATCGGTTTCGGGTACTTCTTTGGGTTTCTCTTGATATCCTCTGCGAGTAGTTCCTCCTGGCAGCCACCAATCTCGCCTGCAACAACGACAAGATCCGTGTTTTTGTATTCCATGGCAAGGGGAACAAGATCACGAAATGTCGAGCCAATCGCTCCATCGCCACCAACTCCGAGCACAGCATTTTGAGCGATACCGATGGAAGCCAACGCATCTGATAAATGATAGAGGATTGCTCCACTCCGGGAGATAATCGTAACACCTTTCGAACCAAATGATTCTAAGGAAATTTCCTGCGGATAAAACACATCAGGCAGCATCCCTATTTTAATTCCCTCTGGAGGGAAAATGACTCCAGGAGTGTTTCCTCCGATTAGTAACGTGTTATGTTTTCGTGCAGCGACAAGAATATCACGGACATCTCGGAGAGGGATGCCTTCACTGATCAGAACCACTATTGGTATCCCTGCTGCGATGACTTCGATAGTAGCGTCTTTTGCTGTTGAGTAATGACGCCAGATGCTCGCTGCAGTGATATGAGGATGTTCCGCGAGGCATTCTTTCACCGTATCATATATAGGGATTGTCTCCAGAAGTCGTGGCCGTATTGTTGCATTAGTGCCGCGTGTCGTGTTCCCTGTCCGCCGAGGCCAACGATCACGGTCTCAATCATGCCGGTTTTTTTAATTATCTGTGCAAGATCAGGGCGTTTTTTGCTGATAAGGTAGTATAACATCCCTTGGTCAGGTGCGATTTTCTTCATAGTTTCCACCCCTTGGATTCAGATGTTTTTTGGATTCCTTCGCGGATCACATCAGCCATGATCCGTTGATTTCCTATGACAATGTGTACATCTTTTAATGCATCGGCGTGTGCATGTTTTTCTTTTTCTAAAAACGTGCGTGCACTTGGGAGATCAGTCCCGACCATTCTTCCGTAGATAGGGATCATCCGTAGTCCTTTTTCATGGCGTTCCACCACTGCTTTTATGAGACCGCGAATGAAGATGTCACAGCTGGATATCCCGCCGAACCGTGAGGTAATGATAAGGTCGACAACAGGGTAATCCATGAGCAGATGGAACATTTCTGCTACTCTGTTTTGTGTTGGTCCTCCGCCGCTATCCATGAAGTTCACGGGAACAACATGGTCATTGAAAAATCGTTTTCCAATAGTGGCAACCTCATCAATGGAAAATATACCGTAACCAGCACCCCCTGGGACAAGACCAACATAGAGCTTCTTAGGATCTTTTTTGAAATTCTCCGGTAGGAGATCGATATAGGGGAATCCAGCAGCTTGGGCTCTGAGCTCGTTTTTTGTCCGTTCCGCAACATCATGTCGTTTTTCAGAAATCCCCAGCATCTGTAGCAAATCATTCTGTCTGAACAGCGCATTGTCATCCAGGACGAGTTTCGCGTCAGCAGCAATCGCACCCTTTGACGTGAGGAGCAGCGGATTGACCTCGCATAACCTTGCATCACACCGTTGATAGGTCTCATACACCTTGGAGATGATATCAGCAAGGTTATCCTGAATTTCCTTTCTTTTGTTCGTATCTATTTTACTCTCTAAATCATTACAAAGCGCAGATGCTAGCTCTTGTGCTATTTTTTTCGGTAGCGTCTTGGTGTTATCAACGATATCCCGCTTCACGATAGATTCTGGTTTTTCACGAGCAACTTGTTCAATGTCAACACCGCCAGCGGCACTCACCATGACCACATTGTTAAACGTCGCAGGGTCCATGGTCGTACCAATGTAGCAGGCACCAAGATCATCCACCGCTTCTTCTAAAAGAATGCTTTCTACGGGTAATCCTTTAATCTTTAGATTAAACAATGTTTTTACGAGTGATTTTGCTTCAGCCATGCTCTGAGCTTTTTTAATACCACCTGCTTTTCCTCTACCACCAACCAAAACCATAGATTTCAGCATAAGCGGAAAATTCACCGGTACATGGTCAAGTTCTTCCGCAGAATGAATGATGCCATATTGTTTCGGAATAGGGATTTTCATGGTATCAAAGATTTTTTTCACTTCGTTCTCGTACAACTTCATGTTCTCATTAGCTCCTATTTGCTCAGTGCTTTTTTAATTTCAAAGTCGATAAAATCACAGTGATGAATGATAATTGCCTCCGGGGATCGATTCATGGTGTCGCCTTCATGAGAATGAGCGGCGATAATATGAACCACTTCTTTGGGAAGCATGCATTCTTCGGCAAGTTGTGCGCCGGCCGCGGGATGCCGCATTTTCTCCCCAAATTTACTTTTAACGATTTTCCCGTCTTTCATTTCATATTCAAGGAGTTTTCCGACATCATGCAGAAGAGCTCCAGCGATGAGATGGTCTTTGTTGAGGTGCTCCTCTCGCGTATTCCCGACATTTCGGACCAACGTCGTAATCCGTTTTGTATGATCAACAAGTAACCCTGAGCCTTCAAAAATAAGAGTAAACGGGATTTCCTGGAGTCGTTGCCATTTCCCACGATCAGCAGCGGTTTTCCATACGTTCACGACCTTGTTTCTGAGGTCTTTATCTTGTATCCATGCCAGTTCTAAAAAACAGTTCACAATATCGTGTTTTTCTATCATAGAATGCCTCCGTACTGGGTTTTGGGGTAATTGTTCACTGTATTATAAAAATATGCGTCTGCATCAAATGGGTACTAACTGTAAAGATAACTATTAATATCCTCCTGTCAGAAGCACTCTATAGCGATATCGTTTGGTGAAGAATGAAATTCAGAAAGATTGATACGATTATCATCGTAGCACTCATCGTAGTTTCTACGCTTTTTTTATACAAGGCAGATTATATCAGTTCATTTCTGCCTTCTGATGATCAGACTCCACCAGATACCGGTGACAATACGACAACCCCACTACCACCGGTGAAACTTCCAACTCCACCAAACTCTCTTATCCCCGCGTATCGACGGGATGTCTCCTCAGAAGATGAAGGAGTGCATTTCAACGAACTCCGTATATCTCGCGAATGGTGGTATTTTAACGCTGTTTTTAACGATAGCTTAAGTCAGTTGAAGGATTGGTCGATTGCGGTGAGTTTCAACCATATGGCTCGAGGTGATCTTTTAGGAACCAATAAACCAGATTTGCTTGTCGTCAGTGTCCTTGGCAACAAGAGTGAAACCTATGGTGGGATGACGAACAAGGAGCATTATCTGGGGATTCTCAAAGAAGGGACTCTTATTGCTGGATATCCTGGGGTGAAGATTCAGTTTGAGGACTCCTGGGCAGAAGGCTCTTATCCACGTTGGCATGTCCATGCAGAGGATTCGGATATTGATACGGCACATGAGATTGTGGTAGATTTGGATTATACCGCTCGATCTCTACCGGTTTGGGTCCTGGGGTCACGGGCGTTTGATAAATCAGAAAGCGAGGTTGCTAACTACGTATTGCTTGGTTGTGATGTGTCTGGGACGGTGGTAATCGATGGACAGACCTATACCGTGAAGGGAACAGGTTCCCATGAGCACTCCTGGACTCCGAATGTAATTACCAGACTTGCGATTGGCGGCTGGGACTGGTTCTCTCTTACCTTGGATAACGGATGGAACATCTACGCAGCAAATTATCTCCCAAGTCCTCAAAGCATCTCTGGTGCATTATCAAAGCTTGACCCGTTTGGTACTCTTTTGATCACCACTGATCGAGGAGAAACTATCACGGAGCTGAAGGACGTGAATCTGAAAATCACCCAGAAAGACGAAAAGGTGTTTCCCTTGGTTAAATTACCGACTGCGTTCAGTGTTAACGCAGATCCAAGTTTAAATCCGCTGTATGTAATCAGTCAATCACTTTTATACGGGACGAAAACAACGTTAAATGGAGACCTCGAAATTACTCATGCGACCAGTAAAATATGGAAGTTCCCCACGTATATGGGAATGAAAATCGGGTATTGCACGATTGATGGAACCATCTCATGGTCTGATGACGAAGGTGATCATGAGGTCCCGGTCCATGGCATCGGCGTATCGTGGAATATGCGTGCGCTCTTGTGATTATTTTGCTACTTCTACGGTTGAGTTATCCGCATTCAACACCACGGTATCTCCATCTTTGATCTGGTCAATGTCGATCTTATCAACACACGGGATCGCTGCAAGGATGACGCCGGTTGCAACAATCGTTTCTGTTTCTTTGTTGATAATTCCTTTTGGGGCGGCACCGTTCTTCTGCAGCCCGTAAATGACATAGGAGCCGACGGTAGAGCCTTTTCCGCAGGGGAACACTAGGATTTTATCTTTGACGCATTTTCCTTCCAGTGGATGACCTTTTTCTATAACAATACCGGTTTTGATATCGATACCACCGTAAAACCCGATGGGATCTTTTGATACGAGTGCCACTCCTTTTACTTTTCCTGGTGAAATCGTACGTCCTTTCATCATAATGCTGCCTCCAAGAGTTTGTTCATGCTTGCAAAACAGACGTTTTGTTTACAGAACCCGGGCAGGTAGTTTGCTGCTTTGCCTGAGTTCACCCCGGTTGTTTTGTATCCCATGTCTTCAATCGGTGAGACGACCATGCAGGTGTCAGCGACGATGTGTCCTCCTGCTTTTTCTATTATTTCGGTGTATCCCATACGGTCCGCTGCTTCTTTCATCATCCGTGAGGTGCAGACCCAGACCGGTTTTTTAAGATGTTTTCCTTTGAGTTTCTCCGCAACTGAAGATATTTCTCGTAAGGACGCATGAGGGCATCCAAGGATAACGATGTCTGGCTCTGTGCCGGTATTGAGTTTTGCGTACGCCTCATCTACCTCTTTTTTCGTAATAGTGATGGTTTCCAAGCTGTCTTTTTTCACAAGGTCTGCTTCAGGGGTGAGTCCTTCAATGTGGTACAGTGCGACTGCCCCTGAGGCAGCCATTGCCGCGCCCAGTGCTTTGAGTTGATCCGTGTCAGCATTTTTTATTCCAACGAAGTACGGTATTTTGTTTTTGATTTGTTTGCCGACATAGTAGCCGAGTGCGCCGAAGTCTGCATCAAACGTGAGATCAGCTTCAACCTTAATTTTAATAGTTGGTTGTCGGTTTTCCCAGAGATGAAACCCATAATTCGGTGTTTTCCCACAGATAGCTGCCGCGAGTGCAGAGGGCCCTCCTTCTCTGTTGGTTCGCGCGCCAATCACTGAGTTGGAAAACGAGATGGCAGAGGATTCTGACCAGGCGATATGTTCGCGGAACCTCGGGAGGTTTCCCGCAAGGTACGGTGTGCAGGTTGCGGTAATCACGATTCCCATGCTTTTAAACGCTTTCATGATGCGCAGCTGGTTAGCTGCAAAATCCTTAGGGAACTTGAGTTTCTCCCAGTTTTCCAGGTCCATGCCTGCTGGGTTCAGGAAGGTGAGGACTTTAACCTTTGCGCCTTTCGCGGCGAGATCCTCAAGAAATTCAGTTCCTGGGTCCGCAATAGATTTATAGGAGACCCCAGCGACTTGTACTGAGCCTACCGGTATCATTTTGTCAGCGCCGTAAATATCACCTAATTGAACGATCAATCGGAACATGCGTTCAACGACTTCTCCTTGTTCGCCCTGGAGAATATGTTCTTCTTCTTTTGTCAGATACATAATACGTCAGTCCTGTATGGACAGGGTTATATGCTCGGATTATTTTATTGTTTTTGTTTGTCTATGAAACTGAAACAACAACCTGCTGATTTCATCGTCGAGGAAATCCCTAGTTTTGAGGTTTCTTCTGAGAAGGATGAACATACGGTTTTTTTGCTGCAGAAACAGGAGATTGATACCTTCGAAGCGATACGTCAGATAGCAAAGAAACTTCGTATTTCGCTCTTCGAGATAGGATATGCGGGACTCAAGGATAAGCATGCGCTGGCTCGACAGTACATCTCGATTCCAACACGTTATAATGTACAGGGTCTGAACGTTGATTCTTTGACCCTCAGTTTTATCGGATATCATCGAAAGAAAATCAAGATCGGGGATCTTATTGGGAACCGGTTTACGATCATAGTTCGTGATGTGAGTGAGAATGAACTTGCTGATGTTTCTGGCAGAGCAGCAACCATTCCGGTATCCGGTGTCCCGAATTATTTTGATTCCCAGCGGTTCGGCAGCGTCATTGATCGCGAGTTCATCGGAAAATATATAATATTAAAAAAATACGACCATGCGGTGAAACAGTATCTGACTGCGTACCAGAAATCAGAGTCAAAAAAAATCAAAGATGAGAAACGAAAAATACTCTCTTATTGGAACGATCTTTCCAATGTGCGGGTGTACAATAAAGCGTTTGCCGTGGTTATAAAAGAATATGTAACGACAAAGGATTGGCGATCAGCGTACCGGAAGATTCCTGCACATTTGCGGGAGATGTTTGTGAATGCGTACCAGAGTTACCTGTGGAACGAATGTGTCAAAGAAGTACTAAAAGAGGTTGTTGAGAAGAAAAAGTTGTACTCGGTGGAATATGCGATTGGAGCGTTACTTTTTTATGCAATTCTCTCAGATGATGAGATGAAAAAAATTCCAGAGACATTTCAGACCATCAGTGAGAATGTAACTCTAACTTTTGATGAACAGCGGATTGTTGATGGTATCCTCACAAAAGAGGGACTGACGCTTGCTGATTTCGCAATAGAATCAGAAACCGGGAATTTCTTCAAAACACGTGCACGGCAGGTTCTTTTCACACCAGATGATTTCACAATGTCAAAACCTGTGAGAGATGAAATCAACAGCAAAGGAAATACACAACGTTTTAAAATTCAGATATCGTTTTCATTGCCGAAAGGAAGCTATGCCACCTTAGTCACCAAACGATTATTTAATCATTAATTCATCATACTTTTTCTACCAATTTCTTACTATTCTCTATAAGAAGATCAATTTCTTGTTTCGTCGCATGATCAACATGTACGCCACCAATCGCGACAACCTTGGTCTTGTATTTCTTACATGCGAGTTCTGCAATCGGTTGTAACACAATATCGTCGTAATGTCCAGTAAGTCTGATTGTCTTCGCTGGTTTTCCAGGTTCGCAAATCACCACGCCACCAATATGAGAACGTTCTCCTCCACCGAGAAAAAAAACTAGATCTTCACCGATTTTATCGCGCTTCAGCCAGACCTTATATTTTCCTTTACCTGAGGTAATCATCCAGATTCACTTTCGAATATTTCACGATCTCATATTTACTCTTCTCTACATCGAACGGGATTGTCGCATCAACACCAACCTTATCGGTGAGTGCCTTCTTCCCTTCCTCTTGCTTTGACGACGGATCAAGGGAACTGCCTGGCGAATCGAGTTTCACCAACAGGTCCTTTCCTGCCTGGAACCGGGTTGCGATCGCCCATTCAACCGCATTCGGATTGTAGATATCAACGTCATCATCAACGATCACCACATGCTTCATGCTCTTATGACCGTTGAATGCAGCGTCAATTGCTTTCTTCCCGTCATCAGGATTCTTCTTCGAAATCTGCACGACCCCATGGAGCCATGAGCCGCCACCCATCGTCACCAACACGTTCTTACAAGCAGCAACCTTGCTAACCTCATCATAGATCGTAGGCTCTTTCGGCATCCCCATCAAAACCTTATGCTCAAGCCGCCCAGGGATCAACGCCTGATACATCGCGTCCTTCCGATGCGTGATACAATCAATGACAAACACGGGTTCCTTTCGTTCGAAATCACGGGTCTCCGTGAGATCCACAAATGGACCTTCACGGTCCACCTCTTTAATCAATCGTCCTTCAAGGACAAACTCGGACTCCGCAGGAACCTCTAGGTTCTTGGTCTTGCATTTCACCATCTTCATCGGATCAAGCGCATGCGCGATAGAAAACTCATCAACACCAGACGGCGGACCCAACGACGCAGCAATCATCACCGAGATGGAATTGCCGATACATACCGCCATCTCCAGGTCACCCACAGTTCTATCATACGTCGTTCGCGTCTGTCGACCTTTAATCAACCGAGCGGTAAACCGGTCCTGCCCACGCTCCATCAACCGATGATACGCGACATTCCGACCGGTCTGCGGATCTTTAATTGTCGCAACCGTCGCAGTTGCATACCTGCCACCGTCACCATCAACATGAAACAACAAGGGTAATTTCTTCAGATCAGGATTCTTTATCACAACCTCCTGACACGGACCTTTCTCGACAACCTCGGGAACCTTCGGATGACGCAAACCCTCCACCAGCTTCATCATCAACTTGTCTTTGGTTGTCCCTAGACCCTGCGCGATAATATCCCGGTCAGAGGTGATCCCACCAAACACCGGAAACTCATAGCCTTTCACATGCTCAAAGATCACGGGTTTCTCATTGAGTGAATACATGATATTGGCAATCTCATACTTCACAGAAACCTCTTTTTTTATCCGAACAAGCTTCTCCTGTTCTTCCAGCTGTTTCAGAAATGGACGAAGATTCATACTTACTCCACGTTCTCCCGCGATGCACCAATCACGGTTTTCACAGTCTGAAACCCTTCCTTCTCAATAGCAGTCGCAACCTTATTCTGCAGCTCCTTTCCTGGGGTTAATGCAAGCATGTTCCCCCCTAGACCACCGCCAGTCAACTTCGCGCCCAACGCACCTGCGTCACGCGCGATACTCACCAAGAAATCTAGTTCCCGGGAAGATACCTCAATCTGCTGCAGAAGCTTATGATTCTCGTTCATCAACTTCCCTAAATTAGTATACGCTCTATCCTGAATCGCCCGTTTTGCAAGATACGCGATATTCTCAGCCCTATCAAAGATCTCCTGATATTTCTTCAGATTCTTCTCTTTTCGCTGTTTCACTCCATCCACCGCTGCTTTTGTATCGGTAACCTTCCCGGTGTTTCCGATCACAATCTCCACTGGATTTAAGAGAGAAATCCGATCAATCACGTTCTTTTCTCCTTTCTGAAACCAAATCAAACCACCATACGTCGATGCAGTATTATCAACACCAGACGGAGTCCCATGATACCCTTTTTCACCCTCATACGCAATCTCATTAATCTGCTCATCAGACAAATCAAGCTCATAAGAATCAGCAAGCGCACGCGCAACCGCGACACACGACGCAGCAGAAGCACCGATACCACTCGCCGCAACAAGGTTCCCCTCAAGGGTGATTTTCACTCCATTCTTAGAAAGATCAAGACCCATTTTCTTAAACATCAGCTCAAAGGATTCTGTCTGCTGACTAAGCTTTTCCTCCTTATATTTCGGCGTCGATAATCGCTTATCATCTAGATTGAACCCTGATTTATCATATGGCTCCACCTTCGCAACCGTATAGTTTCCAATTGCAGATACAATCGATGGAATCCCATACACTACAAAGTGTTCGTTAAACAGGATAGCCTTCCCGAAACCGATGCCATGACCTTTCTTCATACTTTATCCCATAGCGTTCTTAGATGGTTTGGTTACAATACAAGATAAGTATATTATTTTTATGGAATTAAGGACCTTCCCGGACCACATCAGTGCAATATCGTTTCATCGAACAATGGTGACAGCGCCCTGGCTCCTGGTGATTCCTTTTTATCACACCGTTCCGCAGCGAGGTGCGCATGGTTTTCATCACCGACTCCAACTCAAACCGCAATTTCGGATCAAACGCAATCGTATACGGTACATTATTATACACAAGGATGCCCTCAGGAACAAACATACCTGAAGCATCCTCAAGAAGTTGACAGTATGCAGCGAGCTGGAGCACATGACTCTGGCGGGGATGTGCACCTCCTCCTGATTTCACCTCCACGGGAATATATCGATTCTTTTTCTGTACGATGTAATCTGGTTTCCCGGTGAGACGGGAACGCTTCGAGAATAACGGTACCGCAGGGACATTCAAATCAGAATATAGAATCATTCCGTCAAGGATACCATACGACTTCTTTTCTGCTCTCACTGTTAATCGTATACGTATTGCATATGCAAGCAGAATAACCGCACCAATCATCAACAAGAAACCAAGAAACAACAATTCTATAAGATCACCCCGAAGAGAACCAGAAGAAACGCGACACACAACACCACAAAACCAAGGAGTACCAACAAACGCGAATATCGCATCTTATCTTCAAGGCCATCAATCTTGTTTCCCATTGCAACATGAACCTGTTTTCCCGATTCCAGAAACGGGGATTCAGGCTCGTACCCACAGCGCTGCAACTGCCATGCACACGAACAATAGATATACTGACCGATCTCCGATGCACTCAGCACATCGGTCTTCTTGAGCAACGATCGTTTTCCCATCACCTACTCAAGATAGTACAACAGTATTTATAGGTAAAAGGGAGATGGCCGAAACTACAACCCGGAGTCGTTCAGTTTTTACCAAAAGAAATACGATAGTATCATGCAACCAAACAATCGGGTAAAAAACCTCCGAAAATGTTAATACCACAAAAAGGATTCTATCATACTAGATGTGGTTTCATACTAGATATGATGATAAGGAAGTTGAGTGTCAATTTTGTCATAAAAAAGCAAAACCAATTATTGAAAGAAACGCGATGGATTTTGGATTGGGCATGCCACCTGGCCCTTTTTTTGGAAGAGCAGGGTCTAGTTCTGCTAAAAAACCAAAAAGGTTTATTCTGATTTGTCCTCATTGCAAAGCACTTATTGGTGCAAAATAATTAATAATCATGTGTTTTTTTATTTTGCAACCTTTTTTATTTAAACATAAAATCAATACAAAAACATTAAGTTGTTCGGTTTTTACCAAACGTTTTCAGACACTATATAAACTCTGACAGATATAACCAGAATTACACTCAGATGTGATGTGATCGCTATGGAAAAGAAAACCACTCAACTAATAGGAATATTGATCGTGAGTATGCTAACGTGCGCAAGTCTCGTGGCAGTCATTACTCTTTCGCCACTTGATAAAGGAGCCTATACCTATAAACTCAATACCTTCCAATCGTATGACGAACTACTTGCGTTCCTGCATAAACGATTTGAAACAGGAGCCAACCAGGGACGATATTACGACTCCCTCAATCTCATGTTTGCAAAATCTGAATCAGCAGCGACAGGTGATGGAGCAACTCAAGGTGGTGAGGTGCCTCCTTCGTATTCAACCACAAATGTTCAGGTTGTTGGTGTGGACGAACCTGATATCGTCAAAACCGATGGAACCTACCTTTATGTTGTAGCAAATCAAACCGTCTATATCATCAAAGCCTACCCCGCAGCAGAAGCAGCCATTCTCTCTCGGATCACAATTACGAATGTCACTATAAGTAACATCTTCGTCCGCGGTGATCGTCTCATCATCCTTGGCGACTCTGGCAGTTTCTACGCATACCCGCTCTACGGGGGCGATGTCAAAATTTCTGGTGATTCAACCAGTATGTGGTGGGGTGGGGTCTCTCAGACCGTTGTTGACATCTACGATATCAGTGATCGATCAAATCCAGTGCTTGCCAAGGACGTCAGAATCGATGGTGGCTACTTTGATGCCCGGTTGATTGATGAATACGTCTATGTGGTCGCGACTGAATACACTTATGACATCTACTATGCGCTTGATGAAAAAAATTTCACCCTCAACGTACCTCAAATCTATATCGACAACGAAACACAGAACATCTCCGCTGGCGACATCTACTACGTTGATGTCCCAGAGCTTTCAGACACCATGACCCATGTGATCTCACTAAACCTTGACACAAATGATGTTGTTGAAAAAAGCTTCATGCTTGGCAGCTCCCAAACGATGTATGTGTCAAAAAACAATATCTTCCTTGCATCAGCCCATTATCCATACTATCCATTGTTATACCGAGCTGAAGGTGATTCATCCTCAATCAGCGACCAAGAAACCACAATTCTCCATAAAATCTCCATTACCACCGGCAACGTCACCTACATTGCGCAAGGAGAAGTCCCTGGTCATATCCTGAACCAGTTTTCTATGGATGAACACAACGGGTTCTTCAGAATCGCAACAACCGTTGGGAACAACTGGGGTGAGGGAACCCAATCCAGCAACAACATCTATATCCTTGATGAAAACCTAAAACAAATCTCCCAGATCGAGAACATCGCGCCTGGTGAATCTATCTATGCAGCACGGTTCCTTGGAGATCGAGCCTACCTCGTCACATTCGTACAAGTCGATCCTCTCTTCACCGTTGATTTATCAGATCCGTACAACCCACGCATTCTTGGCGAACTGAAGATACCTGGATACTCCGAGTACCTCCATCCCTATGATGAAACCCATATTATCGGCATTGGAAAAGAAGTCGACCCGAGCATCGATGCAGATAAGGTCCACACGCCAGGGGCAATCTACTATACTGCGATCCTTGGCCTGAAAATCGCTCTATTTGATGTCAGTGACTTTGAGAACCCGAAAGAAGTCGCAAAGGTTGTAATTGGTGACCGTGGGACCGATAGCCCTGCTCTCTATGACCATAAAGCGTTCCTCTTTGACAGAGAAAAAGAACTTCTCGTCATCCCTGTGAGCCTTTATGAGATAACACAGGAAGTCAAAGACCGATACATCGCCAGTAACGGGACAGAAACGCTCTTTGGAGAGTTCACCTTCCAAGGCGCCTACGTCTACCGACTCAACCTCGACAGCGGTTTTGAGCTCAAAGGACGGGTCACACACCAAACCCCGGAGGAAATGCAAAAACAGACCGAGGATTACTACTGGTACTGGGGCTCGTCAAGCACCGATATCACCAGAACGCTTTACATCGGTGACGTCCTATATACGGTTTCTGACTCGATGGTAAAAATGAATAACCTCGCTGATCTCAGTGATATTACCAGCGTCACACTTTCGTAGTTCATACTCGTGCACAAATGAGAGAGGGAAGTTTCCTTTCCTCCTTCATTCTCCTCCCTTCTTCCCTCTCTCCTAGCTTTTCTTTTTTTTCTCTTTGAAAAAATTTTGATGTTTTTATGTACCGATTCAACGATAAAGATATGGGTAAAACCTATTAAACGGCAACGGATGGGGGGTCCTGGGTGTATCACATGAGTGCAACACTAGGTATACGAAGAGAAGACAAAAATCGCTGGGAACAGAGAGTTCCCCTCACCCCTCAGCATGTATTAGAACTGAAAAAGAAACACGGCGTCGAGGTGTTTATCCAACCCTCGAACATACGTGTCTTCTCAGAGGAAGAATATCGAAAGGTCGGTGCACATGTTCAAGATAGTTTAACTCCCAGTTCTGTTATTTTTGCAGTAAAAGAAATCCCTGTAGATTTTTTTGAACGAGGAAAAACCTACATATTTTTTTCCCATACAATCAAAGGTCAGAAGCACAATATGCCGATGTTGAAAAAAATGATGGAAATGGGATGCACATTGATTGATTATGAGCGCATCGTCGATAACAAGGGGAGACGTTTGGTGTTTTTTGGGAGATTCGCTGGTCTTGCAGGTATGGTGGATACAGTATGGACATTTGGACAACGATTAGCTTGGGAGCAGATAGACTCACCGTTTAACAAGATTAAACAGGCGATACATTACAAGGATTTGGATGATATCAAGAAACATTTCACTGCAGTCGGTTACGACATAAAAACTAATGGTCTACCTCAATCTCTGACGCCTTTGATCATTGGATTTACCGGCTATGGTAATGTTTCCATTGGTGCCCAGGAAATACTTGATCTTTTACCGATAAAAGAGATAGAACCAGGCGAAATCGAATCAATTTTTAAAAACCATTCAAACAAAGTAATTTATAAGGTAGTTTTCAAAGAAGAACACATGGTAGAACCTGCTTCCCCTAGCAAAAAATTTGATTTACAAGATTACTACAGCCATCCTGAATCGTATCGCCCTTCCTTTGAACAATACATCCCGTCGCTCTCAATTCTTATGAATTGTATCTTCTGGAGCGAAAAGTATCCGCGTCTTCTTACAAAGAAGTATTTGAAGAAATCATTTAAAACAAAAGAAAAACCACGTCTGCGAGTCATTGGTGACATCAGTGCTGATGTCAACGGTGCCATTGAATTCACTGAGAAAACAACATCTCCGGATAATCCTGTTTTTATCTATAATCCAAACACTGATACGATCAAAGATGGGTACGAAGGCGATGGTGTCGTGGTGATGGCCGTTGATAACCTCCCCTGCGAATTACCTCGGGAATCGTCCCAGTCGTTTAGTGAAACCCTCCTGCATTTTGTTCCTGATGTGATGAAAGCTGATTTCACCGCTGCTGATTTCAATGCTGTTGCCTTGCCAGCTGAGATAAAAAACGCAGTGATACTGTATCAAGGGAAACTGACGTCTGCATACCAGTATATCAACAAATATTTATAAGGTAATTTGTTTCGCTGCTTAGCGGTTTTACATATTTGGAGGCAATTGATATGAAAAAAATACTTGTCCTTGGCGCAGGCATGGTTTCACGACCGATGATTCAATATCTTTTAGATCAACCTGATTTCCATGTGATTATGGCAAGCAGGACCGTTAGTAAAGCAGAACAGATGATCGACAGACATCCGCAGGGAGAAGCGTTTTCTTTGGATGTCAACGACGATAAAAAAGTAGATGACTTCGTATCTAAAGCAGACGTCGTGGTGAGTCTTTTACCCTATACGTATCATGTCAAGGTTGCAGAGATGTGCCTAACACATAAGAAACACATGATCACAACCTCGTATGTCAGCGATGCGATGAAGGCGTTGGACAAGAAAGCAAAGAACGCAGGGATACTCATCCTCAACGAATGCGGTCTTGACCCTGGTATTGATCATATGTCTGCTATGAGGATTATCCACGATATCGAAAAGAACAAAGGAACGGTCGTGAGCTTTCGATCAACGACCGGTGCTCTCCCCTCTCATGAGGCCAACAACAATCCTTTCGGGTACAAGTTTTCATGGTCACCGCGAGGGGTTCTTCTTGCGTCTCGCAACGCAGCGAGATGGTTGGAAAATGGAAAGGAAATTTCAATTCCTGGTGAACAACTGTTTGAAAACTATTCCTTACAAGATATCAAAGGTGTCGGAACATTCGAGAATTACCCTAACCGGAATTCCGTGCCATACAAAGACATCTATGGATTAAAAGACGCGACAACCGTGTATCGTGGGACGTTCAGGATGACCGGATGGTGCGAAACACTACGATGCATTGTGGCTCTTGGGTGGCTCAGTGAAGAACTCCCTAAGACATTTACTGGTAAAACATACGGGGATCTTACTAGACAATTGATTGGTGCGAAACCAAAGGAGAATCTCTCACAAGCAACAGCGAAATATCTAGGGCTAAAACCCTATGCTGCAATTATCAAACGGTTTGACTGGCTTGGTCTTTTTAGCGATATGCTGTTACCGAAAGACAAGAATAATCCCTTAGATTATTTGAATACCCTTACCCTACAAAAAATGTCCATGGGTGAACACGAGCGAGACATGGTCGTCATGCATCATGAATTCATCGCAGAATATCCATCTAAAAAAGAATATGTTACCTCGACCCTGGTCGACTACGGGATTACTGATGGTGACACATCTGTTGCACGGACCGTTGCGCTTCCGGCAGCTATCGCAGTAAAGATGGTCCTTAAGAAAGAAATCAACATGACCGGTGTTCATATCCCTGTCATTCCACAAATCTACAATCCTATCTTAGATGAACTGGAAGAAATGGGCATAAAATTCGAGGAGAAAACAGAGATATTAAAAAATCGTTCGTAATGTTTTCATAGCGATAAAACCGACCGATATTATTTTATAACTACGAAGGATACCGCTCAAACAAGCGGCAGTCGTATTCTAAGGGGTAATACATACTATGTCGATTAAACCAACAGACGTCCACAAAACACTTGGCAAATACATGCTTGCAGATGGATTTGACCTCGTCTTAGATTTAAAGAAGAGCATGGGTTGTCGAATATACGACTCTCGAACAGGAAAATATTTTCTTGATGGCTTCTCATTTTTTGCTACCGCTCCACTTGGTTGCAACCATCCAGCATTAACCAGCCCAGATTTCATTAAAAAAATGGGAGAAATAGCTATTAACAATCCTACGAACTCTGATATCTATACGGTAGAAATGGCTGAGTTTGTTGACACGTTTGCAAAATACGCGGTTCCAAAACACTTTTCCCATCTGTTTTTTATCAGCGGCGGCGCACTTGCAATAGAAAACGGTGTGAAGACTGCTTTTGACTGGAAGATGCGAAAGAACATCGAACGAGAAAAAGGGGAAATTGGACGAAAAGTCATTCATTTCAAAGAAGCGTTTCATGGGAGAACAGGATATACGCTTTCCATGACCAATACGTTTAATGTTAACAAAACAAAATATTTTACGAAGTTTGATTGGCCACGTATTGTCAACCCAAAGATACAATTCCCATTAAACAGTGAAAATGTAAAGAATGTCCGGGAGCTTGAAAAACAAGCGGTCGCTGAGATAGAAAAAGCAGTGGCTCAGAACCCGGGTGACATCGCTGCTCTTATCATAGAACCAATCCAGGGTGAAGGCGGAGACAATCATTTCCGCAAAGAGTTCTTCCATGAGCTCCGTCGACTCTGCGATATACACGAGATGATGTTCATCCTCGATGAAGTGCAGAGCGGCGTTGGACTTACCGGCAAGATGTGGGCGTATCAGCATTTTGATTTCGAACCAGATATTCTCGCGTTTGGTAAGAAAACGCAGGTTTGCGGTATCATGGTAAGTAGTCGGGTCGATGAAGTCAAGGATAACGTTTTCAATGAAGAAAGCCGTCTCAATTCGACATGGGGCGGAAACCTCGATGACATGGTTCGCTGTCAGAAGTATCTGGAAGTGATCGATGAGGAGAACCTTATTAAAAATGCTGAAACGCAAGGCAAACGATTACTCCAGGGATTAGAAGAAATTGAAAAGAAATATCCACATAAAATATCTAATGCACGTGGAAAAGGTCTCATGTGCGCCTTTGATTTACCAACTCCAAAAGAAAGAGACGACCTCAAAAAAAGGCTCTATGCACATAATCTCTTGGTTCTTACTTGTGGGTCACACACCATACGATTCCGTCCGCCATTGATCATCTCTTCAGAAGAAGTAGACGAGGCTCTTGAAATCGTCGATGAAACAGTGAAGGTGTTTTAAAAAAAATCAGTAGGATATCTTCCCTCTCATATACGAAGAGATTTCCTCAATTTTTTTCCGTTCTTGCTTTGTGGTATCGCGATCCCGAATTGTTACCATGTTGTCGGTAAGTGAATCGTGATCAACTGTGATACAAAACGGTGTTCCAATCTCATCCATTCGTGCATACCGTCGTCCTATGGTTCCGCTCTCATCATAGAACGTAGCGATTCCCATAGTCCTCAGATCGCTGTCTATCTCTTTTGCAATCGAAATGAGCTTGTCATCGCCAATCAACGGAAAGACCCCTACTTTAATTGGTGCCACCCAAGGATTGAGTTTCAGAATCGTGTATTCCTCATCCTTTTTCTTTCCTTCAACATAGTTATGCTCCAGAATGAAATAGAGGATCCGATCAATCCCATAGGACGGTTCGATGACATGCGGGACAAATTTTTCACCGATTTGTTTTTCTTTTGCCTCTACGATGTCGTAACAGTCTTTGGGGATATCGATTGATTCACCATCAATGGTCATCGTGATTTTTTTAGCTGTGGTTGGTTCCATCAATTCAAGCTGTTCCTTGATTTTTCCTGCCTTTCCTGAGAACCGCGGTCCGAGGATGTTCATCTTCGGAACTACTTTTTTTATCGTCACTTCTCTGGGCTCTTCGAACGGTCTCAGCGCATACATATCGACGCTCGAAGAGACAATATGAGCGTTCAGATCATAGGCAGATCGATCAGCGATACCGACACATTCCACCCAGCCAAATCGTTCGCTACGCAGTTCTGCATCCCAACATTCGGTTGCGTAGTGCGCAAGTTCGTTAGCAGCATGTTTCCGAAATCGAAACTTCTTTGGGTCGGCCCCTGCTGAGAGAAGAAAATCCTGTGTAAGATACATATAGTACGCGAGGGCTTGATTGTTGATGATTTTTTTCTTTACTGCATCTGCTACCGACATTTTCCATTCTTTTTCATTATCAAAAAGATACAACTCTTTGTCTTTTATTGTGTCAAAATAAGGATGTGTCTTATCTTTTGGATCGAAGAAAACCTCAGCTTCTGCCATGGAAAACTCTCGTTGCCGGAGCGTCCCTTGCCGAGGAGAGATCTCATTACGATACCCTTTTCCGATCTGGACAACCCCAAATGGGAGTTTCTTCCGGCTATACTGGTAAAGAAGATGGAAGTTGGTGAAAATCCCTTGCGCGGTTTCCGGTCGTAAAAATGCTTTTCGTCCTTCGCCAATGCCAATCGTGGTTGCAAACATGAGATTCACCGGGTGCGCATCTTGTAATGCTGAACCACAGGTTGGGCAGATGATCTTTTTTTCCTTGATTGCTTGTTCAACGGAGAGACCTTTCTCGATGATATCTTCTACTTTGTATGAGCGTTTACATCTACAGCAATCGACGGTGAGATCGGTGAATTCTTCAACATGTCCAGATGCTTTCAATACCTCATATAAGGTAATGGTTGGTGTAGCAATTTCAATACAATTATCCTTCAAAAGATAGAAATGTCTCCAGAGATTCTCGACATTGTTTTTCAATTGAGAACCAAGCGGTCCGTAATCATAAAACCCTGCGATACCTCCATAGATTTCAAATGATGGATAGATGAAACCCCTACGTTTGGCTACCATCATAATTTTATCGTAGATATCTTGAGGCATCAGCGGAACTCTCCCACGCTAGCTAAGGAAATTCATTTGGAGGATTTAAACATGCATGCCATCAGATCAATATCAGTTACCATGCCGATTAATTTGTTTTCAGGGCATTTCAGAAATCGGATCGTTCTTATACGCTTTAATAACGTTCGTAATCATGATTTCTTTCACGGCAACCGGCGGTAAATCAACCTTTGTTGTAGAATAATATAATCGAATGGTATCTCTGATCCCTTCCCAGGTCCAATCATCTTCGTCGCCACCCATACCCAGATTGGTCTGAGACACGCTTTCTTTGATATGGCTGAGTTTAAACAGATCACCTTCGCTGACAATGCCGCCAAGCTCGCATTCTTTATTAAGGATTGGAAGTGCGGTTTCGCTGGTCACATTAATGATTTCCATTATGATCGTAATCGGAGTTTCCTGATACACCGGGACAAGATTTTTTGTAAAATAGTTATCCACGATATCATCATATTTATCGTCCAATGCTTTGAGTACGTCGGTGGGGCTGATGATGCCAACAAGATTTTTCCTCTTATCAATAACCGGGAGACCATGGATTCGATTTTCATAGAGAAGCTTTGCAGCAGCTGACATGTCTTCGTCTTTCATCACGGTATAAGGATTCGTACTCATAATCAACGCGATTTGCTCTTCATCGGGGTTCTTGAAAATATCAGAACGAGTGAGAACACCAACAACTTTCTTTGTGTCTTTCTTAAGAATCGGCATACCGGATACATTATGTTTGGCAAGAATTTTCAGTGCTTCTCTGATGGTACCAGGAACGTATCCAACGATTAGTTCTTTTGACATCGCGTCTTCAATTTTCATCATTATTGTCCCTCTCATCCCTACCTATTTTGAAACATATAATAGTTTTAAAGAGTCTTTCTCTAAAACGATAAATCTTTCTGATAGGTCGCGACCCTGAATGCAGTCATCTAAATTTAAAGCTTTCCTTGGAGTATATGTGATATTTGTCAACAACTCTTCAAGAGAGAACAAACCGGTCTTAAGTAACACCCGCACCTCCTCAATTACATCAGGGGTGTTTATCATCGCATTATCGGTTCCAAGCAGAATAGGAACACCGATCTTTTTCATAAGTTCTAGGTTGTTTTTCAAGCGAAAAAACGCATATGACCGAGGGCACACCACGATCGGTATATTGGCATCGTTCACCCGCTCAAGGTCTTCCTTGGTTCCGGCGATCATATGAATAAGCAGATTTGGGCGTAAATCCAAAATACGATCAATATTTTCGCGTACAACCTCACTTGCATGCAACGCAAACAGCTTCTTCTTTTTTCGAACGTGGTTTGCTATCTTCTCGATTTCCGCAGGCTCCCAATCAGAGATACTGCTCAAACCGATTCCATCAGAATTCTGCAGCAGTCGATCAAGCTTCTCTTTTTCATAAATCATCTGCGATGGCCGTGACAGAATCACTGAATCTATCCCGCTATTTTTCATCGCCTTTCTGAGCTGGAAAATCCCGATAAGACCCCCTTCCCGAAAATCACAAAAACATGAGGTGCCCGAAGCGGTCATCTCTGCAAGAGAGATTCGTATCCCCTCAAGGATTTCCTGTTCCGATGCATCCTTTAATAATCGATGTTTCAATCCAGCTGGCGGCGCTACAAGATCTTTTACACTGCGTGGTAGTTCAAGATGTTTTAACCGAATGAAAGAATCACCAATATGGGTATGAGCATTGACAAACGTTGGGAGAATCAAACCTTTTGCTACCGGTTTTTCAGGAGGAACACCTTTTCTGACCTCGAATGCCCCTTGGTTCTCCTCAAAACTAATATAGCCTGTGATAAAACCATCTGTCGTAAGGATTTCTCCCTGGACATACTTCATGTGCAACAGTGTAAGAAGCACGAGTTATTAACTCTTTTTTAATCTAAACAACAAATTTCTTGGGTTTTCATAGAAATATTTTTTAATACACCACATGATTTCTCCTTCTCTCTTCGATAATCTAGTGAGTCTCTAATTTGTATAGAATTACAAGAATGATGAAGAGAGCTGAGATGGTAGAAATGATGGTAAACGACACGGAAAAAATTGCGTTGGTCGATAAAGAAAATATGCTTGATGGACTCGCTCGGTTTCCAGAACAAATCAAAGAGTCTCTGGCTATTGCTGAAGCAACAGAACGATTAAACTTTATAAAAATTGATAACGTGGTTATCGCAGGCATGGGTGCCTCTGCGATTTCTGGGGATATCATGGTAAGTTTGTTCCGGGATAAACTTGATGTTCCTCTTGTTGTCAACCGGGAATACGATCTGCCGAAATGGGTGAACAAAGACACCCTTGTTATCTGCATCAGCTACTCAGGAAACACCGATGAAACCCTTAGTGCGTTTAAAATCGCAAGTCAGAAAAAATGCAAAATGATATGTATCTCCACTGGTGGGAAGCTCCAAGAATTTGCAGAAAAACGTGACGTTCCGTTCGTGAAAATTCCTTCTGGGATTCAACCACGAGCAGCAACTGCCTACTTGTTATTCCCTTCGATTATATTTCTGAAAAAAATAGGGTTGTTAAAAACTGCGATTGAAACAGATATAGAAGAAACCATATCAGTGGCACAGGAATTCGTCAATACGAATAACAAAACTGTCCCTGAAGAGAATAACCCTGCAAAGCAGCTAGCAAAAAAAATCTTCAACACTATTCCACAGATATACGGATGGGGCGTCTACACACCAATTGCGATTCGTTGGCGTCATCAATTTAATGAAAACAGCAAACTGATTGCACGCACAGATCTCGTTCCAGATTGTAACCATAATGATATTGTTGGTTGGTCTGCGAATCCTGAAATATCAAAACAGTTCTCCTGCATATTATTTCGTGATAAGGATGAGGAAATCATCGATATGACGACCCGGTTGAATTTCATGCGTGACCTCTTTCACAATACTGCAGGCAATATCATTGAAGTCTTGCCAAAGGGAAAAAGTCAGCTCGCAAAAATGATGTACCTCATGTGTCTTGGGGATTTCACCAGCTGTTATCTTGCGGTGTTGCGAGGAATTGACCCAAGCCCGGTTGATATCATTAAAGAGTTGAAGAAACGACTCGCGGAAAAATAACCTCCCGAAATATCCTTCTTGTTTCTCTTCAAAAAACATAAATATATATTACCGTATCTTCGCATGTAGCACTCAAAGGTAGTTGATGAGGATTACTGTGTATCAAAAAGCTCAGATGAGTTTTCTTAGTCTTATTGCTCTGTTGTTGCTAGTAAACACTCTTTTTATCTCTACGGCTTCTGCGCAAGATGAACCAGCGCTTATTATTGAAATCTATGATTCAAACGACTGGAATGAAAGCGTAGGAACTATTTTATTTGAAGGAAGAAACTATGATTTAACCGTAAGCACGGAAAATGAATCAGTTATCCTTGGTGTGAATATCACTTTTTTAGGAATGACATATCTCACGAGTTTAGCAGAGCCTTTTATAACTGTCGAAGCCCCACGATTTGATGAATATGACTCGTTTGTAATCACGGCAACAAATGAAGGGTATCTGACCGCTGCAGTCGAAATAACTGTTTTGAAAGGTGAATTGTCAATAGTTGCAGATCGAGGTACTATCGAAGAAAAAAAGGAGTTCCAAGTCACCGTCAAAGACCAAGATAATAAACCAGTGGAAGGTGCTCTTGTATATATCACTACAGATGCTGCACCGATAAAAACAGATCTACAAGGCATGGTCTATGCACAAGCACCTGAAGTTGAGATGATTACCACAGCAACCATCCAAGTTATAAAAAGCGGTTATCTCCCTGGTTCAACTACTATCCGTATAGAAAATGTAGAGGGGTCCATTTTCGAGCTTACTGAATCAAAATTCCTTCAAATTCTTCCTATTCTTATTGCTATCCTTGTCGTCATCTTTGCTATTGCATATGTTTTATGGAGGCAAAAAAGAAACCCAACGATACCTCACCAGTCGAAACGAGCAGGATCATCTGATGCACCACAGAAATACCAGCAAGAAAAACTAGGACAACGGTCCAAAAATGAACCAGCATTATTTCCCGGAAACGAGAAGAGCGATGTTTCCATTTCAAGATCTGCGTCCAGGGTAGAAGAGATTCGAATCCCTGTGCAGGCGAAAACGAAGGAGACAACATACTTATCTGAGGAAAAAGAACCAGAGGAGGTTTCGGAGGATCGAAAGAAGGAACAGGACGAGTGGTTCAAAGGACAGGATTACATGCGTTACAAGCTTGATGAGTTAACCGGAAAAATCGATCAAAAAACAGATGGAAAATGGTTCGAAGGGGAACGTGATAGTAAATATAAAGTCGATGAGACGTTAAAGAAGAGCTCTAAGAAGAAAAAGGTTGATGAAGAAGACATCAAGTAATCAGTTTTTGTATTACATTTTTTTTATCATATCACCACCACCGTATAATTTTATTAGGAGAACTGTGTTCAGAGCTGTTAGGTCGTTTGATACCTTATGAAACTAATGTTTGAGCTTTCCAAAGAACAGAAAACACTTCCCTGCGCCGAAGTAATCGCATGTCTGAATGCTGAAAATATTATATATACGCTCATTACTTCAAATGAAGATGTCCTCATCGTCGAAATCAAACCAAATGATTCAATCATCCAGACACTCGCGGAACGACTCGCTTTTACCTTTGTGATTGATGAGCTCTTGTTTTCATGTCCTGCTACTTTGGATGATATCGTGCGGTGCGCAGAGAAACGTCCTCTTATGAATGTAGGGTCAATCGCAATCCGGTGTAAAAACCGTTCATCATCAATTCAATCACAGCAACTCATTGATCGCTTAGGAGATATCTACACAAAAAATAGGTTAGTAAATCTCACACATCCTGAAATAGAGCTGCGTGCAGTAGTAACAGAGAACACAGCCTATGTTGGAATAAAAAAAGCTGCTCTGAAAACAAGTCATTTTCAAAAACGAAGAGGACACTTTCGCCCGTTCTTATTACCAATCACCCTTCATCCAAAAATCGCTCGCGCATTAGTCAACCTCTCGTCAATTAAAAAACAAGAAACGCTGCTTGATCCATTCTGTGGTACTGGTGGAATTCTCCTTGAAGCAGGCCTTATCGGGGCACGAGTCATAGGCAGTGATATTGAACAAAAAATGATTGATGGATGTAAAAAAACCCTTGATTTCTACTCAATTAAAAACTATGAATTAATGTGTTGCGATATTGGAAATATCCCTCAATCGGTTTCTATCGTTGATGCAGTAATCACTGATTTTCCATACGGTAAAGCAACAACAACAAAAGGAGAAACCCTGGCGATGCTCTATGAACGGGCTTTTGCTTCTATTGCTTCTCTTCTAAAAAAGAACGGCAAAGCAGTGGTCGGTTTGTCTGATAAATCGATGGTTTTTCTTGGAGAAAAATACCTTTCCCTCGTAGAAATCCATGAGTTTCGCGTCCATCGTAGTCTCACTCGATATTTTGTTGTCTACGAGAACTAACCAAAACACTTTTACCCTTTGGTGGTATCCGTCTGTAGCATGACACAACTGCGTATCATCTTCCTTGGAACCGGTGGAAGCTGGCCGACCGTAAAGCGAAACGTTTCATCTCTTGCTATCAAACGAGGCAGTGAAATCTTGTTGTTCGACTGCGGGGAAGGAACTCAACGGCAGTTCCAACAATCAAACCTCAGTTATATGCAGATCTCGAAAATCTTCATTACCCATTTTCATGGCGATCATTTTCTTGGGTTGCCTGGCCTGATTCAAACCATGCAGTTGAACGATCGAGACACACCACTTCACATTTATGGACCAAAGGGGATGGAGGAACTTACCGACCATCTATTAACACTTGGATATTTTCGACCATCCTACGAGATTATTTCACATGACATAACCAATGGTGATAAGGTCGAATTCGAGGATTATAACATCCATATGTTGAAAGTAAAACATAATGTCCCTGCATACTCTTACTGTCTTGAGGAACATCAACGCCCCGGGAAATCCATAACTCTAGGGAATGGTAAGCACATCACGCCAGACATGATATTAGGTCCTTCAAGAAAAGGCAGAAAAATCGTCATATCCGGTGATACCATTCCTTGCGAGGAGATGATAGCGTTTTCGAAGAATGCAGATGTCCTCGTCCATGAGGCAACCTTTGACTCAGAACTCGAAGATATCGCAAAAGAATACGGACATACGACCGCAGCTCAAGCAGCAGAGATAGCAAAAAAGGCAAAGGTAGAAAAACTGTTTTTAGTCCATATCAGCCCCCGGTATCTCGATTACCGCGTGTTGGAGAATGATGCGAGGAAAATTTTTGTTCAGTCATTTGTCCCAAAAGATTTTCAGGAAATTGAAATAAAATTAAAAAAATAATTATAAATTAATAGCTTAGGAAATATCATCAACGATTTATTCATTATGAGGTTTAGCAAAAAAGGTTGTTGCAATCTCATAGATGTCCATATCCACGGTTCTGAGTTTTGTCACGGATTCATTCAGATCAACCGGGACGATTTTATATCCTCTTAAGGCAACCATTTTTCCAAAATGCCCGGCCTTTACCAATTCAACAGCAACGACACCATATCGTGTTGCCAGCACCCTGTCATATGCGGTTGGAGATCCACCACGTTGTACGTGCCCAAGTACCACAAACCGTGTTTCAACACCAAGTCTCTTTTCAATTTCTTTTGCAAGACGCTGTCCGATACCACCGAGTCTGACATGACCAAATTCATCCTTTTCCTCAGATAACGTCTCAAAATGATCAATATCTTTTGGTTTTGCTCCCTCAGAGACTACCACGATACTAAACTTCTTTCCACTGTCATGGCGTGCCTTCAGATTATTGCATACCGCCTCAATGTTCATCAGCGCCACCAGCAATCCCTGATACCGTTGCAATCCATCCTGCGTGTCGTCCCATCACCTCAAGAACCATGATGCGATGATGTGATTCTGCTGTGGTATGAAGCCGGTCAATTGCATCGGTAACAATAGAGACCGCGGTGTCAAACCCAAACGTGTAATCTGTTCCTGAGATATCGTTATCAATGGTTTTAGGGACACCTACAATAGGGACGCCCAGCTTATGCAGTTTTAAGGCAACTCCTAGAGTATCTTCTCCACCAATGGCAATGAGTGCATCAATCTTGAACTTTTTTATATTCTTTAAGACTTTATCGACGTTCCCCTGTTCTTTAAACGGATTTGTCCGAGACGTTCCAAGGATTGTGCCCCCTTTTGGTAAAATCCCTGAGATGTGAACATCGGTGAGCGGCATGACATTTCCTTCAATGAGGCCTTTCCATCCATCGAGAATACCAAGAACCTCCCAATTATTCTTGGAGGATTTTTTTACTACAGCCCGAATAACAGCGTTAAGTCCCGGGCAGTCGCCGCCACCTGTTAAGATACCTATTTTTTTCATAAGCCCCCATCATCTTTATTTTGTCGAATTCCTCTATCTTCCAACTCTTTAATAATTTATGGTTTTCAACAGATGATTCTTAATATTTTTATCATAAATGAAAACTAGATAAAAGAGAACATGATTTCACGTGGGACAAATAGCGGGGAAAAAATGGAATCTGAAAAAATCGATCTCTCAGGAAACTTTTCTTCCCAATCAGAAGAAGAATTATTTGCACGATTCCAAACGTCTCTGCAAGGCCTTTCAGATGTAAAAGCAGAGGAACGCACGCGCGTGTATGGACTCAATGAATTTGCAAAAGAAAAAAAGAAATCCATTTTCAGAAAAATCATTGAAGCACTCATCGAACCGATGGCACTGATTTTGATTGTAGCATCTCTTCTCTCCTTCTTTATTATCAACGATTTACTTGAAGCTCTCGCAATTGTCGGCGTTGTCGTCATCAACACAATTATCAGTTTGATACAAGAAGGAAAAGCAGAAAAAGCGGCGGAGGAACTCAAAAAAATTCTTTCTCCACAATGTAAAGTCATCCGGAATGGAACGGTGGAAGTCATCGCCTCTAAGTTCCTAGTCCCTGGTGATATCATTGTGTTTGAATCCGGTGATATCATCCCTGCTGATGCACGATTAATTGAAGCGACAAACATGCTTGTCGATGAGGCGCATCTCACAGGAGAAAGCGAACCTATTCACAAAAACACGCATCCGATCCACGAGACTGATCTTGAACTGTACGAGATGAAAAACATCGTGTTTGCCGGCAGTAAAATACAAAATGGGTATGGGAAAGCGCTAGTCGTTAAAACAGGTGATGTCACGGAAATCGGGAAAATCGCAGTCAATATTCAGGAGGCTGTAGAAGAGCGAACTCCGTTACAAAAAAAGATGGACCGTGAAGTCAAGGCGTTGGTTGCATTGGCTATTGTTTCTCTTGTTCTTGTTTTAGTGATGGGGTATGTCAGAAATCCTAATGATCTGGGATTCTCTGTGCTTCTTGCGATTAGTATCATGGTTGCCGTGTTTCCGGAAGGGCTGCCTGCGTCTATGACGATTGCGTTGTCGCTTGCGATGGAACGACTCGCGAAAAACTCAGTGATCGTCAAACAGCTATCTTCAGTAGAAACGCTTGGGAATGTTGATTATATTTGTACCGATAAAACAGGCACCATCACCAAACATGATATGACGGTAAAAGAGTTTTTTATTGGCACTAAATTTCATGTCATGTCTGATATATTTAAAATGATTGTAGAAGGGAAATCCGCTCTCTTGCATGATATTTTTCTAACATCGGTGAAATGCTCTACTGCTCAGGTCGTCGAACAAGATGGAAACATGGTCAAGGAACTAGGGGATCCTACTGAGATTGCTTTAATTAAAGCGTCGATTTTAAACGGGTTTAAACCCAATCAATTTGATTCATTCAAGATCATTGACAGCGTCCCGTTTTCCTCTGAACTTATGTTTTCTGCAATTCTCACCAAGGATGGCTCAGGGACTCATGATATTTATATCAAGGGTGCTCCGGAAAAGGTTCTCACATTCTGTGGGTCTTATTATGCAGATGGTAAAATGCAATCACTTGACGAGCATCATCGACAGCATATTGGAAAAGAGCTGTCGACACGATCCGAGAAAGGTTTCCGACTTATTGGTTTTGTGAAGAAATCAAACGTTGGTGACCTGCAGAAGATTGATGTGAACAATCTCACTGGTTTTACGTTCCTTGCAACAGCTGCAATCTACGACCCGCCAAAGGATGAAGTCAAGCAGATGATTCAGGAAACAAAAGACGCGAACATCAGTGTTGTGATGATAACTGGTGATAGTAAAAAAACCGGTTTTTCAATCGCTGAGAGTGTTGGAATTGCGACTGACATAGATCAGGCAATAGAAGGAAAAGACCTGGAACAGATGAGTGATGAAGAGTTCGGGGAACATGTGGAGCATCTTCGGGTTTATTCTCGTGTCGCGCCGCTTGATAAACTGAAAATAGTCGAGAAATTACGCGCGAAAGATCATATCGTTGCTATGACCGGGGATGGCGTCAATGATGCTCCTGCGTTAAAGAAAGCTGATGTCGGCATTGCCATGGGTCGCGCTGGAACGCAGGTGGCTCAGGAAGCAGCAAACATTATTCTTACCGATGATAATTTTTCTGTCATTGTCAAGGCTGTTGAGGAAGGACGACGGGTGTATCATATCCTGTTCCTTTAATGCCGTTGCAGTTGTTATGGTCGAATGTTGTTATGGAAACGTTCCCTGGTGTCGGGGTGAGCACTGATTCTGCCGATAAGAACATCATGAAGCGTAATCCATCGAAATTGTCAGAGCCGATTATTTCAAGGAGGCAGCGGATTATGATGATTGTTGATGGCATCGTGTTTGGTCTTTCTATTGCGGCAGGGTATATCCTCTCGTATAATTACATGGTGGGTCATGGTGCGATGGAGAATGAAGCAAAGGTGTTGGCAGGTACAGTTTCCTTTGCGATAACGTTACTTTCTCCGCAGGTCTATGTTTTTATCTTGCGAGAGGGGAATCTTCTGGAGAAATTCAAACGACGAAATCTCTTATTGAAATCGTTTTTTATATTTACATTTCTGATGATTCTTGCAATTATCTATCTCCCTGCGTTAAATACTTTGTTTACCACCACCCCTGTTTTTGATCCTATCATCTGGGGTTTAATTTTAGGGTTTTCCCTTCTTACCACTGCATTGCGGGCACTACTAGGGAATAACTTCTTCTTTACTCGCAGAAATTA
>PDVJ01000046.1_pt1 | contig 32410 bp, 23 predicted proteins | sample 1369811 | NCBI WGS metagenome assembly PDVJ01 (sample SAMN07795376, study PRJNA414565) | Alkali sediment metagenome, whole genome shotgun sequencing project. | reverse complement strand
AGAATTAAACAACAATACCAAATCTTTTCTGAAGAGATCAAAGGAGGAGAATATGTCTATAAATTGGGGACCATTCTTTATTGTCCCTTCCGAGTCACAGAGGATTCTTTCAGGAAGGGTCGTTTTAAGGGAAAGCTTTGATGAAGAACTTTTAAACAAAGAACTGGAGCAGCTCGGATATTCAGGAGCTGCAATCAAGGCTACAAATCCTTGGTACCACCGCAAGAAAGACACTGAGTCGTGGATGAAAATCGCGGAATCCTCTGACAGAAAAAACAATTTCGCCGTTCCTTGGGACACGACTAAGCTGGAAAACGGTGAATACCAGATTCTTGGCGTTATGCATGTATCGATCAAGAAAGGCGAGGAGGAACAGGTTATTGCCAGGCAGAACGTTATGGATGTAGCGATTAAGAATTAGGTGCTGATGCAAGAGATAGTATTTATTTGGTATATTTAGCAACTCTCAGTGATAGTTTTACATCGTTTATCGTAAACAGGGAGGTCCCGCGTTTTAGATGACAAAACAGATATGGAGTCCGTCACAGGTTGGTACGTCAGGTGGTAAAGACTTGAGTGTTCATAACTACGAGGAGCTTGCCGCTCTCCACTCAATTGCCAAAATCCTGGCAGAGCCCAAGGAATTACGAGGCCACCTGGAACAGATACTGAAGGAGATGAGCCTTCGGTTGGGAATGGAAAGGGGTATGATCTCTCTTCTCGACCGGGAGACAGGGGAAGCCTGGCTCGATGTAGCACATGACGTCAATATTCAGGGGCTCGAGGTAACGTACAAACCAGGTGAAGGTATTACGGGAAAAGTTGCACAGACCGGCCGTCCCATGGCAGTCGCCAATCTCGGCAAAGAGGCGCACTTTCTTGACCGTACCGGTGCGAGGCGTCTACTGAACAGATCAGAGCTCACATTTCTTTGTGTACCCATTATATATGATGCAAGGGTCGTTGGCGTCATATCGGCTGATAAGGTGGCACGCAGTGTAGAAAATCTTGATCGCGAACTGGCTATGATGTCATCAGTCGCTGAACTTATTGCCAGAGCTGTCCATACACGCGCCCTTGAAGAAGAAAACCGCCGTCTCAAAAAGATTGTCGGCCGTACACAAACCCCATCCGTCGATATCATTGGGAACTCAAGGGCCATGCAGGAAATCTTCGGCCTTATTGCCCAGGTTGCCGATACGAATACGACAGTATTGATAAACGGAGAAACCGGTACGGGTAAGGAATTGGTTGCGCGGGCAATCCATTTGAATAGTTTGCGGAAAAACGGCCCTCTCATTTATGTAAATTGTGCTGCCATGCCGGATACGCTGATAGAAAGCGAACTCTTCGGCCACGAAAAAGGCTCTTTCACAGGAGCTTTGCATCAGAGGAGGGGGCGTTTCGAGGAAGCCCATGGCGGTACGATCTTTCTCGATGAAGTCGGCGAACTGTCCGCAGCAGCTCAGGTAAAGGTATTGAGGGTTCTGCAGGAGAAACAAATCCAGCCTTTAGGTTCATCGAGGGTCGTAAATGTCAATGTTCGCGTTATTACTGCTACAAATCGCAATTTAGAGCAGGACATACTATCAGGGCGGTTTCGCAGCGATTTATATTACCGTCTTAATGTATTTCCCCTTTACCTGCCGCCCCTTCGGGAGCGGGGTACCGATATAATCATGCTGGCGGATCATTTTGTTTTAAAATTTGCCCGGCAGCTCGGAAAGCCGGTGAAACGCATTTCCACATCGGTGCTGGAATCATTTTTGGCATATCAATGGCCTGGTAATGTGAGGGAACTGGAGAACTGTGTTGAAAGGGCCGTCTTGCTGGCCAATGGAGATACGATAGAAGTATTTCACCTGCCTCCCTCTCTCCAGGTGAAAACCAAAGATGGAGAAAAGAAAGAACCGGGCAAGTTGAGAAACGTTGTCGAAAGCCAGGAGAGGGCACTTATTATTAACGCCCTGAAGGAAACACGGGGAAATCAGAGTAAGGCAGCGAAATTGCTGGGTACTACAAAGAGAATAACCCAGTACAAAATTCAAAAATTTGGAATTGATCCCTGGCAGTTTCGCCCAAAGAGGACTGGAGCACCAGTACATCAGGCCGAAAAAGAAGAGACCCAGACTGATATGTAACAATTTTGTAACTACTAATAACAAAAGCGCACATTTGTAATTTCTTATATGTAAGGAAAGATTCAATTTAGTGGATGTGTCATGTAATCATGTCGTCATGATAATTTTCTCCTGATATGTGTTATCACCATGACACTGATATATTTTTTAAAATAGATATAATTAGTTACAATTCTTTTTTGGTGACTTTTTCGCTGTTGTTTCCATACATGAACAGTATATGTCCTCATTTTCATAAAAATTTGTTCCGCAGGCCTTGGCTTTTTGTGGGTGGTACAGTTTTAGCTATACTGTGAAAGACTTTGTTTCTTCTTGCATTGCAGGTTTGGGCAATTGAAGAGAGAGGAAATTTTATGTGCCGTTTGTTTGCCATTACCAGTACGGAACCCCTTTCCCCGATGGTTCCGTTACGCGCCATAGATGTTATGAAGGAAGGTCATGACGGATCCGGCGTGGGGTTATTTATGACCGATCTGGGAGGAGAATTTGAAAATTTTAAACGTGAACCGATCCTTTCCGGAATTTTTTCGAATGAAGGAATAAAAACACTGGATCGTTACATGATGGACCTTGATTTCATGGTTAAATACAAACTTTCAATCCGTCCCGGTAAGGAGCCCCCTGCAGGAACACCCAGGCGGGATAACTATTTGATTCGCGTGTATGAGTATCCTCCAGACTGGGCCTCTTTCAGTGAAGCTGAACTTCAGTACCGCCTTATGATGTGCCGTCTCCAGTTACGAAAGATGGGTGAAGAAGACGAATCTATGGCGATATTCAGTTTCTGGCCGGATGTCATCATGGTCAAGGAAGTCGGTGATCCTATGACGATAGCGGATTATCTGGGGCTAAATCGAAAAGAGCTGAGAGCCCGTACAATGCTTCTTCAGGGGCGACAGAATACAAACTACGCGATAAATATCTATGCCTGTCACCCTTTCTTCATCCAGGGAATTGCGACCATGACAAATGGAGAGAACACGGCATTTGTACCCATCAGAGAATTTCTCATGTCCCGGAAATTCCCCGGTTACACCGGGTATCAGTCCGATTCGGAAGTATTCACCCATATCCTTCATTATACGAAGAATCATTTGGGAATGGGACTTGATATGTACAAACATATCATCACCCCGTTAAAAGACGAGGAAATTGAACAACATCCGAACGCGACATGGCTGCACCGAATAAAGCAGAGCTGTCGTCCCTTGATCATTGACGGTCCGAATTGTGTTATCGGCTGTCTGCCGGATAAAACCCTCTTCATGGTTCAAGACAGCAAAAAATTGCGACCGGGAATTGTCGGCGGCAATTCGGGAATGTTCGCTTTTTCTTCTGAAATGTGCGGGCTCGATGCCACAATGCCTGCGCGGGATAAAAGTAAAGATTTTCAACCCATGAAATACGATACCGTTTTAGTGGGTCCGGAACGTCGGGAGGTTGAGGTATGGAATCAATGGGATGCATCACCCCATCTACATTAAGTACAAAAGACCTTCCCTGGCGCATTCTCTGGAGTAAAGAGAAATGTACTCTCTGTGGCAGCTGTACAGCGGTGTGTCCTGTTCGGGCTATTGAACTGGACGTTCACAGGAAGCGAATGGTAAATATTGTAATCGGTCTGGAGGAAAAGCCCGGAAATCTCTTTAGCGTCTATCATGGTATCGACCAGCGCACCGATCCGGCCCACGCCTGTGTGGGGTGTGGAATGTGCAATCTTGTCTGTCCGAACAACGCCATTGTACCTATCCACAATGAGGAGATTGACAAATTGCGATTCCATATTAATACGGGCGGTGTTCCCCGGCGGAGGGGCGGACGTCGCAATGTACCGGGAAGTGTTCTTGATCAGATTAAGTTCATTCGCATTTCCATGCTCACCGACCCGGCCCTTGACGCAGGAAGACACGAGTTTGAACTCAGAACACTGTTGGGGAGGATTTTACCGCCGGAAGAGGTGTTAAAGGTCACCAGGGAGCATGGCTGGATTCCTCCGGTTCGGGAAATATATCCTCTCATGATCGGGAGCATGTCATTTGGCGCCCTGTCCCCCAATATGTGGGAAGGTCTGCAGATGGGAGTCGCCTATCTGAATGAAGAACTGGGAATGCCTGTACGGATGTGCACCGGGGAAGGAGGCTGTCCGCCGAGGCTTCTAAGATCCCGATTTTTGAAATATGTCATCCTCCAGATAGCGAGCGGTTATTTCGGCTGGGATGAGATTATCCGTGCCCTCCCTCAGATGAAGGAAGATCCCTGTGCCATCGAAATTAAATACGGTCAGGGGGCCAAGCCCGGGGATGGCGGACTCCTGATGTGGTACAAGGTGAACAAACTGATCGCTGCCATTCGTGGTGTTCCGTCCGGTGTCAGTCTGCCCAGTCCACCCACCCATCAGACCAAGTATTCCATCGAGGAATCCGTCGCCAAGATGATTCAGTCCATGTATATGGCCTGGGGTTTCCGTGTGCCCGTGTATCCAAAGATTTCCGGAACCAGTACGGCCCTCGCAGTTCTCAATAACTTGACACGGAATCCTTATGCGGCTGGATTGGCGATAGATGGCGAGGATGGCGGTACCGGTGCAGCATATAATGTCTCCATGGACCATATGGGTCATCCCATTGCAAGCAATATCCGTGATGCATACCTGAACCTGGTCAAACTTGGCAAACAGAACGAAATTCCACTGTTCGCAGGGGGGGGTATCGGTAAAAGCGGCAACCTGGCAGCAAACGCAGCTGCCCTGATCATGCTGGGGGCAAGCGGTGTTCAGTCGGGGAAGTACCTGATGCAGGCTGCAGCCGGATGCCTTGGTTCTGAAAGTGATCGATGCAACATTTGCAATATTGGCATCTGTCCGAAGGGAATTACCTCCCAGGATCCCCGGGTTGATCGACGACTTGATCCGGAGAAGGTTGCCGAACGTCTCGTGGAAGTATTCTTAAGCTTTGACACGGAACTGAAAAAAATCGTCGCACCTTTAGGTCGCTCCACGTCGCTTCCCATTGGTATGTCCGATGCCATCGGCATTGCAGACCATCATGCCGCCGAGCGGCTCAGCATACGGTACGTTATATAGTTTAGGAGTATCCATGTCACATAAACCAACAATCATTGTTCCCGGCATGGAAAAGGGCTTCCGGGTTGATTCGAGGATTCTGGAAGAGCGTATCCAGAAAGCCGTCAGTGACGGGCATCGATTTATAGAAATCATTGCCCATGGTCAGCACGGTATTGGCGGCCGCTTGTGGAAAACGGGGACAGATCCCGTTGTAATAAGGGTACTGGGAACATCGGGACAGCGTCTCGGGTCCATGGGATTTTCCAACACATTTATTGACGCAATCGGTCCCGTTTCCGATGATGTGGGATGGCTTAACGCCGGCGCCGAAATTGTAGTTCGCGGCAATGCCACAAACGGTGCGGGAAATGCCATGGCACAGGGCAAGATTTTTGTTGCAGGTGATACCGGGTCTCGGGCTATGACCATGACAAAGCATAACCCCCGCTTTGATGCTCCGGAACTGTGGGTGTTGGGAAGCGTGGGAGATTCCTTTGCCGAGTTCATGGCTGGAGGCATTGCTGTCGTCTGTGGACACAATACACTCCGTACGGACAACGTGCTCGGCTACCGTCCCTGCGTCGGTATGGTGGGGGGAAAAATCTTCTTCCGTGGGCCTCATCGAGGCTACAGTACTGAAGATGCCAGGATAACGAAACCTGACAATGACGAATGGCAGTGGCTTACTTTCAATATGAAGGGTTTTCTCGATACCATTAATCGTGCGGAATTTTACCCGATCCTGACCGGTGATCGTGACGAGTGGCAGCTCCTGGTCGCCCGTAGGCCTCATGAAAAGTTTGGTGGACCCTCACGGCGCATGTATGAATTCCGTAAAGAAGTCTGGGATCGGGAACTGGGGCCGGGGGGTCTGATTGGCGATCTCTCCGATATGGATAGAAGCCCTATTGACGTCATCACCACAGGCATACTGCGTCGCTTTGTCCCCATATGGGAAAACGATAAATACCTGCCGCCCTGCCAGGCTCACTGCCCCACGGGTATCCCCGTGCAAAAGCGGTGGGAGCTGATCCGCAAGGGATTGATAGAAAAAGCTGTAGATCTGGCGCTCTCCTACACACCCTTTCCGGCGACCGTGTGCGGGTATCTGTGTCCGAATCTCTGTATGGAGCACTGTACACGCCAGACAGTACATCTCCCATCGGTGGATGTATCTCTGCTCGGCAGGGCCAGCTTAAAGGCACAAACCCCGGAACCTGCCCCTAAGACAGGCAAGAAAATCGCCGTTATCGGCGGTGGGGCATCGGGGCTCTCCGTTGCATGGCAGCTCTGGATGAAGGGGCATGAGACCGTTATCTATGAGATGCGAGACCGTCTGGGCGGGAAAATCACTGACATGATTCCACGAAGCCGGATTCCTGATGACGTAGTTGAACATGAATTAAACCGGGTGAGAGAACAGATTGCTCACATCAATATGAAACATCCTCTGACGCAAGAGGAACTATTACACCTGAAAGAAACGTACGATTTCATAGTGATCGCAATAGGAGCGCAGAAGGCGCGGATGATACCCGTTCCCGGGAATGAGCGTGCAATTGCCGCCCTCGATTTCCTCAGGCAAAGCAGGATGGATAAAGTTAAAGTAGGGAAAAATGTTGTGGTGATTGGAGCAGGCAATGTGGGTTGTGACGCCGCGGCAGAGGCGGTGCGTCTGGGAGCTCAGGAGGTCACCCTCATCGACATCCAGGAACCGGCATCATATGGCAAAGAGAGAAAAGCCGCTGAAGCAGCAGGGGCAAAATTCCTCTGGCCCAGGTTTACAAAAGCCATTACCGAAGAAGGAGTGCTGCTGGCGGATGGAGAAGTACTTCCGGCAGATACCGTTATTGTATCCATCGGCGATCAACCTGACGTAACTTTTTTACCTGATAGTGTTACCATAGAGAAAGGCTTCATTGTCGTGGATGACCACTACCAGAGCAGTGACCCTCAGATATTCGCCATCGGGGATGCCGTCAAACTGGGTCTTTTAACGGACGCCATCGGTGCGGGACGTCTCGCTGCGACAGCCATCGATGATCTCCTGAAGGGGAGGTACGAAACCTTCGATAAGCTGCCCTCCATTGATCCGGATCGGGTAAAAATGGAATATTATGATCCCCGCATCCTCACTTTTGATGATCCCTCATCCTGTGCGTCACAGTGCGCCTCATGTGGGGCGTGCCGTGACTGCAGCGTGTGTGAAACGCTCTGTCCACGAAATGCCATTTCTCGCTTTCAATTGGAAGGTAATGCGTTCGACTACAGGGTCGATGAAGATAAGTGCATCGGGTGCGGTTTCTGTGCTGGTGCATGCCCTACAGGGGTATGGCGGCTGAGGGAAAACGATCCTCTGGAATAGCGGTAAGAAGGTCTTCATTCAGGCGCAAACCTAAGATGGAGATGTAATAACAATAAGATTACGGATAAATCAAAAATTCTAAAAAAGAGGTGAATTATGTTTACATGCAAAACAAAAGCGGATGTTATTAAGGCGGTGAAAGAACACAACGTCAGTTTCATTCAGTTCTGGTTCACGGATGTCCTGGGGATGCAGAAAATTTTCAGCATTACGCCATCCGAACTGGCAGAGGGGCTCGAAGAAGGCATGGGGTTTGACGGGTCGTCGATTCAGGGATTCGCCCGCATTGAAGAGAGCGACATGATCGCAATGGCCGATCCCACGACATTCCAGATGATTCCCTGGCGTCCTTCCGAACGGCCTGTGGCGAGAGTGATCTGCGATATTCTGAATCCCGACGGCACGCCGTATGAGGGTGACCCACGGTATGTCCTCAAACGAATGCTCAAAAAGATCGGTGATATGGGCTATACCTTTTATGTCGGCCCGGAACTTGAGTACTTCTATTTTGCCAATGACAAAGCGACGGACTACCTGGATCAAGGCGGCTACTTCGACGGCCTCCCCGTTGATCGGGCCACCGACCTCAGGCGTCAGACGATATTCGCCCTCCAGGATTTTGGCATCCGTGTCGAATACTCTCATCATGAAGTGGCACCGAGCCAGCATGAGATAGATCTTCGTTATGACGATGCCCTCGCCATGGCTGACAAGGTAATGACCTATCGAACGGCGGTCAAAGAGATTGCCCGACAGAATGGTGTCTATGCCACCTTTATGCCCAAGCCTATCTTCGGCCAGAACGGCAGCGGGATGCATACCCATCAGTCTCTTTTCAAAGGCAGCAAGAACGCTTTCTTTGACGGGAAGGACAAATACCATCTGTCTTCCATGGCAAAAAGCTACATCGCCGGATTGATGACCCATGCCCCGGAGATTACGGCTATCTGCAATCAGTGGATCAATTCTTACAAACGTCTTGTACCGGGCTACGAGGCGCCCGTGTATGTCTCCTGGGCACGTCGCAATCGCTCGACCATGATCCGCGTTCCCATGTACAAACCGGGCAAGGAAAAGGCCACGCGTATTGAATTCCGTTCGCCCGATCCGGCATGTAATCCTTATCTTGCCTTCGCGGTGATGCTGGCGGCCGGGATGAAGGGAGTCGAGAAGAAGTACCCCCTCCCTGAACCTGTCGAAGAAGACATCTTTGAAATGGATGAAAAAGCACGGGAAGTTGCGGGAATTACCTCATTACCCGGCAGCTTATACGAGGCACTTTCATTAGTATCAAAGAGTGAACTTGTAAGAACAACTCTTGGAGATCATATTTTCCAGAAGTTTATTGAAAACAAAAAGGTGGAATGGGATCGCTTCCGGATTCATGTGAGTCAGTACGAAATAGATAGATATCTGCCCATGCTGTAAAAGGTTAACAGGGGACGGCTATGAAAAAGCCGTCCCCTGTTTGTCAAGGTGGTTTTTTCTCATCTACCACATGGAAAAATCAATATGATTCATGCTCTTTATCATGTACCATCAGAAACCCTGGGGCTTATCAAAACCGTCCTTGATAAGAGGAATCTTCCCGTTGCAGAATATCATGTATACGAACACCAAGTACCTCCTTTTTCATCGTCAATGAGCGCCCTGATTGTCATGGGCGGACCGATGAACGTAGATGAAACGCACCTGTATCCATTTCTGAATGCGGAAGTGAAACTTATCACACAGGTCCTCTCAGCCAAGAGGCCGGTCATGGGAATATGTCTGGGAGCCCAGCTCCTCGCAAAGGCGCTCGGTTCTCGCATTTATCCGAATAGAGTCCGGGAGGTGGGATGGTATCCTGTTGAACTCCTCCCGGAAGCGCGGAATGACAGGTTGTTTTCCAAAGTCCCCCGGACATTCGATGTGCTGCACTGGCACGGCGATACCTTTGATCTTCCCGAAGGTGCAGTACATTTGGCTCGATCAGACCGATGCATGAATCAGGCTTTTCGCTGGGAAACTTCGGCCTGGGGACTCCAATTCCATTTGGAAGTTACTCCGGAGATGATAGAAGACTGGATTCAGGGAGAAGAATCCGTTTCCTATGTACGCGGCGCCGGGGAGGACCCGGAAAGGATTAGCAGAAAAACGACTGCTATCTTTCCCACCCTTCAACCAATGGCGGAACACATCTTTTCCTCCTTCCTGGATATTATATGATCCTTTATATATGATCATGATAACAGGTGTCGACGTTGAAAGGCATCACTCTACGATTGAAACATATCTTTCCCTGATGTATAAGGTACCACCTTTCCTTAGCCGAAGGGAGATTTCTGGCTGATTGATATTCCTTCTTGCTTGAAGGTGAGCGGTGTAAATTAATCCCTTCCTTCGGGAAACACGGATTTTTGCAGACCGCAATTTCCCTTCAGTGGAGATACTGCATGTCCATTGTAAAACACGAGCGCCAGGCTTTACTGGTATTAGAAGATGGAAGCGTGTTCCATGGATACGCCTTTGCCGGGTCTGGCGAGGCGCGGGGAGAGGTTGTCTTCAATACGGGGATGACCGGTTACCAGGAAGTCATTACGGATCCTTCCTACAAAGGCCAGATCGTGACCATGACCTATCCATTGATCGGTAATTACGGGATAAACGCCGAGGACATGGAATCCAGCGGTATCCACCTGGAAGGATTTGTCGTGAAAGAGTATCAACCATACCATAGCAACTGGCGGAGCCGCCAAAGTCTTAAGGCATTCCTCGAGTCTCATGGCAAGCTGGGTATCGAAGGGATAGACACGCGAGCCCTGACCCGCCGCATCCGCTTAGAGGGGGCAATGCGCGGCATAATTACCACGGAGACACAGGATGTCAATATCCTCCTCGAGCGTGTACGCGCATATCCCGGTCTTGTAGGCCAGGACCTAATCAAATTGGTCACCTGTACGCAACCTTATCAATGGAAGAACGGCACACCGCAACCACTTGCTCCACCTGAATCTTTTTCCCGCAACGTCAGCAGTGCAGGAACAGCCAGGGTCGGTCACGGCCGTGCAAAGCGGCTGCGTGTGGTCGTCGTCGATTGCGGCGTGAAATATAATATCCTGCGCAACCTGGAAAGACTGGGGTGCGAGGTCCTTGTATTGCCTGCAACGGCAACGGAAAAAGAGATTCTTGCGTATAACCCGGATGGTGTTTTGCTCTCCAATGGACCGGGTGATCCGGCAGCATTGCCCTATATCGTTGAGGCGGTACGGCATCTCCTCGGGAAAGTTCCTCTCTTCGGTATCTGTCTTGGGCATCAGATTTTGGGACAGGCCCTCGGGGGGAGAACAACGAAACTGAAGTTCGGCCACCACGGGATTAACCAGCCCGTAAAAAACATCCTCTCGGGAAGGGTTGAGATTACATCCCAAAACCATGGCTTTGTCGTCGTACCGGAATCGTTGCCGGGGAATCTGGAAATGACGTACGCCAATCTGAACGATACTACATCGGAAGGAATGTGCTCCCCGGACTTAAAGGCCTTCAGCGTCCAGTATCATCCGGAAGCGGCGCCGGGGCCCCATGATGTGAACTACCTGTTTGAAAAATTTGTATCTTTTATGGAAGAAAAATATTCATAAGGAAAATTACTAATGATCCTGGTTATTGATTTTGGTTCTCAATACAATCAGCTCATTGCCCGTCGTGTCCGTGAGCATCACGTCTACTGCCAGATTGAGCCTCCGGACATTGACCTCGCAAAGATACACGCCCTTAATCCGGAAGGGATCATTTTATCCGGCGGTCCCGCCAGCGTCTATGAGGCGGGAAGTCCCCGTGCGAACAGGGGTATATTTGATCTGAATATTCCTATCCTGGGAATCTGTTATGGCATGCAGTGTATGGTCGATGCCCTGGGCGGCAGAGTGATCGGCGCGGAAAAGAGAGAATACGGTTTTGCTGAGCTTACAATCAAAGAGCCATCGGGCATTTTTGCCGGTATCGATAAGAAAACGAAATGCTGGATGAGCCATGGAGACACCATCGGTATCCTCCCCAGGGGCTTCAAAACCACGGCTTCTACCCCCAGTACAAAGATTGCCGCCATGGCAAATGTCTCGAAGCGTCTCTACGGGCTGCAATTCCATCCGGAGGTAGTTCATACGCTGGAAGGAAAAAGAATAATCGAAAACTTCCTGTTTCATATCTGCAACTGCAAGAAGAGCTGGACGATGAAATCTTTCGCCCGGAATGCCATGGAGGAAATAAGAGCGCAGGTCGGGAGCAGACATGTAATCCTGGGACTGAGCGGCGGCGTGGATTCGTCGGTTGCCGCCCTCCTCCTTAACCAGGCCATCGGGAAGCATCTGACCTGTGTCTTTGTCGATAACGGTCTTTTACGACAGGGAGAAGCGACAAGGGTCCGGGAGCTTTTTAAAAGACATTGCAAAATTAATCTGAGGTTTGTCAATGCCGGGAAACTGTTTCTCGATGGGCTGAAAGGGGTTGTTGATCCGGAGAGGAAACGCAAGATCATTGGCCGCATTTTCATCGAGGTTTTCGAAAGAGAGGCGAGGAAGATAAAAGGAGCCGAATTTCTCGCTCAGGGGACCCTTTATCCCGACATAATCGAATCACGCTCGGCCTTCGGCGGTCCGAGCGCCGTGATTAAATCGCATCACAATGTAGGCGGGCTCCCGAAGAAAATGAACCTCAAACTCATTGAACCCCTTAAGCATCTTTTCAAAGATGAAGTACGGCTACTCGGTAAGGAATTGGGGCTACCCGATGACCTTGTATGGAGGCAGCCCTTCCCCGGTCCGGGGCTGGCGGTGCGAATCATCAGCGAGGTGACGCCGTCAAGGCTTTCCATCCTGCGCAAGGTGGATGCCGTTCTCCTTGAAGAGATACGGGCGCACAATCTCTATCGAAAACTGTGGCAGTCCTTCGCCGTCCTCCTTCCGCTGAAAAGTGTGGGCATCATGGGTGATCAAAGGACCTATGAACATATCATCGCCATAAGGGCGGTGACGAGTGAGGACGCCATGACGGCAGACTGGGCCAGGCTGCCCCATGACCTTCTGGGAAAGATTTCCAATCGCATCATCAATGAAGTCAGAGGTGTAAACCGGGTGGTCTACGACATCAGTTCGAAGCCGCCGAGTACGATTGAGTGGGAGTGAGGGGTGTGCCTAAAAGGAACGACCTGAAAAAAATCCTCATTATCGGATCCGGGCCGATCATTATCAGCCAGGCCTGTGAATTCGACTACTCCGGCACGCAGGCATGCAAGGCCTTGAAAGAAGAGGGTTATCAGGTAGTCCTCATCAACAGCAATCCGGCAACCATCATGACCGATCCCGAAACGGCGGATCGGACGTATATAGAACCGATTACGCCGGAAGCGGTAGCCAAGGTTATTGCCAGGGAGCGGCCCGATGCGCTCCTTCCAACCCTGGGGGGGCAGACGGGGCTGAATACCGCCGTTGCCGTCGCGGAAAGCGGTGTGCTGGAACAATACGGTGTGGAGATGATCGGTGCCTCTCTCGACGTCATCCATAAGGCGGAGGATCGAGAAAAGTTCCGAGACGCTATGGAGCGGATCGGTCTTCGGGTACCCCGGAGCGGCTTTGCGAGAACCATGGAGGATTCATTTGCCATTGCGGCAGATATCGGATTCCCGATTATCATTCGACCCTCCTTCACCCTCGGAGGCACCGGGAGCGGTGTCGCCTATAACCGGGAGGAACTTGCGGAAATAGCCAAGGCAGGGCTGGATGCCAGCATGATCCACGAAATCATGCTGGAAGAATCAGTTCTCGGCTGGAAAGAATACGAACTTGAGGTGATGCGTGACAGGGCAGACAATGTCGTCATTATCTGCTCCATAGAAAATTTTGATCCCATGGGTGTCCATACGGGGGAATCCATTACGGTTGCGCCCGCACAGACCCTGACCGATGTGGAATATCAGAACATGCGTGATGCGGCAATCGCTATCATGCGGGAGATCGGCGTAGAAACCGGTGGATCGAATGTACAATTTGCCGTAAACCCCGAAAACGGAGAACTGGTCGTGATCGAGATGAATCCCCGCGTGTCACGTTCTTCCGCCCTCGCATCGAAGGCAACGGGATTCCCCATCGCAAAAATCGCCGCAAAGCTCGCCGTCGGCTACACCCTCGACGAAATTCCCAATGATATTACCAGGGAAACTATGGCCTCCTTCGAGCCGACCATCGACTACTGCGTGGTAAAGATTCCCCGGTGGACATTTGAAAAATTTCCAGAGACGGAAGACGTCCTGACGACCTCCATGAAATCAGTGGGTGAAACGATGTCCATCGGCCGTACCTTTAAAGAGGCGCTCCAGAAGGCGGTTCGTTCTCTGGAGATCGGCCGGTTTGGTTTGAACTCTGTGTTGCCAGCAAATATCGCAGATAATAACGATGATTTCCTGGCTTCGCAGTTGACGAGGCCAAATTCGCTCAGGCTCTTTTATATCGCCACTGCCTTTCACCAGGGGATGAGCCTGGAAGAAATCGCACACCTCACCAGGATTGATCCCTGGTTTTTGTACCAGATTCAGACCATCGTGGAGGCGGAAAAGGTTCTGGAGTCGACAGCCCCTTCCGTTGAGCATCTAAAGGAAGCCAAACAGTTAGGGTTCTCCGACCGCTACCTGGGTCAACTCTGGAAAAAATCCGAGGAGGAAATTCGCCAGTGGCGTTTTCGGGAAAATATCCTGCCGGTCTACAAACTTGTTGACACCTGCGCGGCTGAATTCGAGGCCTATACCCCTTACTATTACTCGACGTACGAGACCGAAGATGAAGCAAGGCCTTCCGCAAAATCCAAAGTGGTGATCCTGGGGGGAGGCCCGAACCGCATCGGCCAGGGCATTGAGTTCGATTACTGCTGCGTGCACGCGTCTTTTGCCCTCCGTGAAGAAGGCTATGAGAGTATCATGGTGAATTCCAACCCGGAAACGGTCAGCACCGATTATGATACCTCGGATAAGCTGTTTTTCGAACCGGTGACGCTGGAAGATGTCCTCCATATCCTGAAAACAGAAAATCCCCTGGGGGTTATCGTACAGTTCGGGGGACAGACCCCCCTCAATCTTGCCAAGGGCCTGGCAGCCGCGGGAGCAAAAATTCTGGGAACATCCCCCGATGCGATAGACCGCGCCGAAAACCGGGAGCGTTTTCAGGATATTGTAAAACGCCTGAACCTGAAACAGCCGGACAACGACACCGCAACCGATGTAAACGGGGCAATCCAGGCTGCCCGAAGGATCGGGTACCCCGTACTGGTGAGACCTTCCTATGTTCTCGGAGGGCGATCCATGGAGATTGTATACGATCAGGAAACGTTGAGCCAGTTTATGGAGCGAGCCATCGCTGCGTCGCCGGATCACCCGATCCTGATTGACAAATTTCTGGAGGATGCCATCGAGGTCGATGTGGATGCCATAAGCGACGGCACGGATACTGTCATCGGCGGCATCATGGAGCATATCGAGGAAGCCGGTATCCATTCCGGAGACAGTGCCTGCGTCCTGCCGCCCATCACGTTTTCCCGGGAACTTTTAGAAACGATTGCAGAGCAGACAAAATTAATTGCCCGGGAACTGGGAGTGGTCGGCCTCATGAATATCCAGTATGCCGTCAAAGACGACGTTCTTTACGTTCTGGAGGTCAATCCGCGGGCGTCCCGGACTATTCCTTTTGTCAGCAAAGCCATCGGCGTGCCCCTGGCGAAACTGGCCACCAAGATAATGCTGGGGAAATCATTAAAGGATTTGGGATTCACGAAAACCATATGGCCGGAGCATATTTCCGTGAAAGAGGCTGTCTTCCCCTTTAACCGGTTTCCTAATGTGGATGTCCTCCTGGGGCCGGAAATGAAGTCCACCGGGGAAGTAATGGGTATTGACCGTTCTTTCGGCATGGCCTTTGCAAAAGCACAGATGGCTGCCGGCTTTCATTTGCCTCTCAAGGGAGGCGTATTTATCAGTGTCCATGATTTCCACAAGGACAAAATTGTGCCTATCGCCGGCGCCTTTCAAAACATGGGATTCCATATCATGGCCACCCGGGGTACTGCGGCCCACTTGAAGAGATTCGGCGTCAAGACCGAGAGCATTCTCAAGGTGAGCGAGGGCCGCCCCCATGTTATAGACCGTATTAAGAACGGTGACATCCAGGTTGTTATCAACACAAGCGTCGGGCGCAGGTCAACCCTGGATGCCTATCATATACGACGGGGCGCCCTCGTCTACAACGTGCTTTACACAACGACCATTGCCGGCGCCAGAGCATTAAGTGATGCTATCATGGCTCTGAACAAGGAAAAATGGGAGGTGTATCCCCTCCAGGAGTATCACAACAAACCTTCATAACTCGTGGGAGCACCACGAAGACATGAAGCTTGTCCCCACCCCCTTTAGAAAAGGGGGTGGATAAATCTATTTTTGAAGTAATTGGGGGCAATGTTAATGACTCCATATTTTATCAACGAAGATAACCCCAGAGAAGAATGTGGCGTGTTTGCCGTGTATGGAATTAAAGAAGCGGCACGTGTTGCATTCTTCGGACTCTATGCCCTCCAGCACCGGGGACAGGAGAGCGCGGGCATCAACACGGCGGATGGGTGTCAGGTATGGGGGCATAAGGGGATGGGCCTCGCCTCGGAAGTGTTCCGGGAGGAAATCCTCTCCACACTGCCCGGCCATATGGCCATCGGGCATGTGCGTTATTCAACGACGGGCTCTTCTGTTCTTTCCAACGCCCAGCCGTTTTTAGTCCACCACGCCGACGACTACTATGCCCTTGGCCACAATGGCAATCTCATCAACGCTCAGGCTCTACGGTCCGAACTTGAAGATCGGGGCTCCATATTCCAGTCTACCATGGACAGTGAAGTGATTATTCACCTGATGGCCAGACATGTGAAAAATGGAATCGATGAAGCCATAACGACAGCTCTTCTCCAGGTTCAGGGCGCGTACAGCATCGTCATGCTGACGAAAGACAAGGTAATCGCTGCGCGCGACCCCCAGGGGTTCCGTCCTCTTTCTCTCGGACAGCTCAACGGCGGGTGGGTTATCGCTTCCGAGACCTGTGCCTTCGACCTGGTAGGCGCCCAATACCTGCGTGATGTAAAACCCGGCGAGATATTGATAATAGACCAGAAGGGTTTAAAAAGCCTTACCCCATATCCTCAGGTAAAGCCCGCCCATTGTATCTTTGAGCTGATCTACTTTGCCCGGCCAGACAGTCAGGTATTCGGTCAAAATGTGTACATGTGCAGAAAACGCCTCGGACATAATCTGGCAAAGGAATACAGGCCGGAGGTTGATCTTGTCATGCCGTTTCCCGATTCCGGAAACTATGCAGCGTTAGGCTATGCCGAAGAGAGCGGTATTCCCTTTGAAATGGGCATGATCCGCAACCATTATGTGGGGCGCACGTTCATTCAGCCATCCCAGCCCATGAGGGACTTCAGCGTAAGGGTCAAATTAAATCCTGTGAAACCCCTGATTTTCGGAAAGCGGCTATTGATTGTGGAAGATTCCATTATCCGGGGAACCACGAGTCGCAACCGTGTGCGCAATCTTCGTGAAAGCGGTGTGAAGGAGATCCATATGGTCGTAAGCTGCCCACCCACACGTTATCCCTGTCCGTACGGGATTGATTTTTCGTCTAAGGGCGAACTCATTGCTGCACAGCAAGAACACGTTGAGGCTGTCGCACGCTTCATCGGACTGGACAGCTTGCACTACCTCTCTTTGAAGGGTATGGTCGAAGCGACCGGGCTGAGTACGGACAATTTTTGCCTTGCCTGCTATACAGGAAACTACCCTCTCGAACCTCCCGCAGGCATGGGAAAGTTCTGTTTCGAAACCGCGAAAACATAATTACATTTAAATTTACAAAAACGGCCAGAATGCCCCGCGACTTGTAAGCGGTGATAAATGGGTTGCCTTAATAAAATTCTTGACAATGTATCAACTACCTTTTAATATGAAGTATATATTGATTCATTCATTAGTCATTTGGCCGCTATCTTTTTCTGAGAATTTAGGATGGCAAGTGATTATCAAATTCATCATACAACATTCCTGTCAGCGCTCTTCGCTGCCAGGAAATCCTTAGTACATCTGAATCCTCCACATCATCTTGTGCATTGTAACGTTCCTTTAGTCCTCCATATCCTGCACTCAGCGACTGAAGAGGTTCCAATTACACTTCCCACGGAAAACAGTTTGATTGCCGCAGTGTTTGTCATTGAGAAATTATTACAAAGAACATAAACCTCTCAAAAAATTTTTGGGCAGATTTATGGAACCCGGTAAAGCAACTGAGGCTTCTGATCTTGTCATTCACATTATCAACGATTTCATCGTCCACGATTACCTGGAAGACGGTGTGTGGGAGCGTCTCAGATCCCTTCAGCAGAAGCACATCATGGGCAATTCCCTGATACACCACTTTGTACTGACTGCTGAATTAAAGAACGTACTTGTAGGGACGATTGAAGTCCGGGAAAATAATCACATCTCTCTGTTCTGCGTGGAAAAAGAATACCAGAGAAGAGGCATCGGCAGACTATTGTTGCGAAGAGCGTTGGAAATCTGCGTAAAGAATAACCCGAACCTCTCTGAAGTTACTGTCAACTCGTTGCCCGGCACTGTCTATATTTATAAGAGGCTGGGTTTCCATCCGGAAATCCCTGAATACATGAATGGTGATACATCCTATACCCGGATGCATCTTGAGGTATCAAAAGTAAATATGGTGCAGACCATCCATAACAGGTCTCATCATTAAAATTTCCCTGTCGTCGTACATCCATCGGTAAGAGCCGTCTTTGTGGATGTCTTCCGATTAGGGATACATCCTATATAGCATTCTGGGAAATAAAATAGCCTCTCTTACGTGAGATATTCCTGCTATCCAGCATACAGTACGTTCTATCCCTAACCCAAACCCTGAATGAGGCACTGAACCGTATTTACGAAGATCTACATACCAACGGTAAGGCTCCATCGGTATATTAAATTGCTGCATTCGCTCTAATAATTTATCGTGATCATCTTCACGTTGGCTGCCCCCTATTATCTCCCCATAACCTTCGGAAGCAATTAAGTCCGCGCATTTAACTCGTTCTGGATTTTGAGGATCTTCTTTCATATAAAAAGCTTTGATCTTTTTGGGATAGTTCATTACAAATACTGGCTTACCGAAATGCTGGCTGATGGACGTTTCCTCATCTCCACCGATATCATCGCCCAATTGAATAGGATTTCCCATCCCTTGCAGTATTTTAACAGCATCATCATAAGTAGTTCGGGCAAATGGAGCGTTAACCACCTGTTCCAATTTGGCGGTATCGCGCTCTAAGACTTTTAATTCTTCCCTGCAACCCTCCAGACAGCGGCCGATCATATATTTAACAAAGCGTTCCTGCAGTGCAATGTTGTCATCATTATCATAATAAGCTTCTTCAGCCTCAACCATCCAAAACTCTGAAAGATGGCGGCGGGTTTTAGATTTTTCAGCACGAAAAGTTGGGCCGAAATTATATACCAATCCATGCGAAAATATTGCCGCTTCCAGATATAGTTGCCCGGTTTGCGCCAAATATGCTGTTCCTAAATCATAATACTGCGTAGCAAATAAATTTGATGCTCCCTCAGCAGCAGTAGCCGTTAAAATAGGAGTATCAGTGCGAATAAAGTTATTATCAAAGAAAAAATCCACTACAGCTTTTTCCGCCATATTTCGGACGCGATGCAAGGCCCTTTGCTTGCTGGACCGGAGCCATAGATGGCGGTTCTCCATTAAAAATGCAGTGCCGTGCTCTTTAGGAGTTATCGGGTAATCGGTAGCATTCTGTAACTGTTCCAAAGATACCACTGCCAATTCATATCCCGATGGAGCACGTTTATCTTCACGCACTATGCCGGTTACAATCAATGATGATTCCTGAGTTATTCTATCGGCCGCAGAAAATGTCGCTTCATCTACATCATTCTTGGCCATCACTCCTTGAATAAATCCGGTACCGTCACGCAGTTGTAAAAAATGAATTTTACCTGAAGAGCGCTTATTGTATAACCAACCTTTAATACATACTGTTTGCCCGGAATATCGTCCTACCGAACTTATATAAACCCATGATGTACTCATACCTTCTCCTTTATAGTTAAACTATCATGTTCACAAAGGATTATACTTAACATTTTTTTGATCAACGAATGCAAAGGATGATTCTTTACTGTACCCGAATAGGTCTAACGAAAAAATCACGGCGCGGCTCCCGCACCCCGTGGATTGCCTGGTTATGACTCATTATCAAGATATTATATATCTCTTGCGGACGAAAGCAGTCCTTCATTTTTCTGAATTTCGCTACGCAGCTGAACCTGTATTAAAAGGACATCCGATTTTTCTCAATACTTATTCCAATATCTCGATATTTTTTCTTTTACAAATCGATTTAAGAACATCTGGCCAGACTGTGGTGCTCACCTCGCCAATGTGAGCGGTTCTTAACAGGTACATAAATGTACGTGACTGACCGATGCCGCCTCCAATACTTAATGGTATCTCATCATTGAGGATCGCCTGATGGTAGGGCAACTGGAGGAAATGTTCCTGCCCGGCCTCTTTGAGCTGCTGCACCATGGACTCTTTAGTTACACGGATACCCATGGATGTCAGTTCATGACGACGCTTCGTCACCGGATTCCAGACCAGGATATCGCCGTTGAGTCCGTGGAACTGCTTTCCCTTTTTTTTGATCGTGGGCGTGATCCAGTCATCATAATCCGCCGCTCGCATCTCATGGGGGTAACCGTCTTCCAGGACATAGCCGATGCCGATAATAAAGATCGCCGGGTGCACCTCCTGTACCATTTTTGTCTCTCGCTGTTTGCGGGTGAAGTCCGGATAGCGTTCCAGGATTTCCTCCGCGTGAAAAAATTTTAATTCTTTTGGTATATCTGGATATTTATCGGTATTGAGTCCGGGGAAGTCTTTCTTGACCATCTGACCTGCCTCATAGATAACCAACCAGATTCTCTCGACGACATCCCGCAGAAAATCCAGATTGCGCATATCTTTAGTGATAACCCGTTCCCAATCCCATTGATCAACATAGGCGCTATGGTCATGGTCCAAGAAGTAGTCCTTTCTAACTGCCCTCATATCAGTACAAATCCCTTCGCCCACTTCACAGCCGAATTGCTTCAAGGCCATCCGTTTCCATTTTGTGGCCGCCTGGACCACCTGAGTCTCGATCCTTTTTTCAAGACCGAGCCCGCAAGGAAATTCAACGGGCGTGCGTGAACCATCCCGGTCAAGGTAATCATTGATACCGCTCTCCTTGGTTACGATGAGCGGAACCTGAACCATAAAAAGATTGAGTTCCTTGCAAAGGTTCTCTTCAATAAAATTTTTTATCTTGTATACTGCCTTCATCCTTTCCTTGGGACCCAACAAGGCCTTATAATTGTGGGGAAGAATTTTATCCACCTCTTCATAAGTGCTGATACCCGGACCAGCCAAATCCATTTTTTTATCTGCCATCATATACCTCCTTGGTTATGAGAAATTAATTTATTCCTATACTTGTTCAATAAATTCTATTGCTTTTACAGGGTTATAATGCCAATCCGAAACGTCGAGGACAGGCCTAATCCCGCCCTGAACAGACATCTGCCAAAGATCATCCCTATCACGCAGATAAAATTTGTATTGGAAATATTCCCTGGGTTGCCTATACGTATTTATTGCCTCACCTTTTTATGTGATACATCATATAATCAAATCCCTGTAAAATTGTAGACTATTCTTAACTCCTGTATATGTCCCTACAAGTATCCGCATTCTCTCTTCAAGTAGAAAGCAATTCAACGATGATGGTATGCATTATCAAATATTATGGTTTGTTTCAAGCGTTGTCGTTCCATGAAGAGTGATATTGACATTTTGTGTGTGAATGACGATAATATATCAAGAGGATTTAAGGCTTACAATGTCACACGAACAGATCATAATCAGGTGCCTCAATTGCGGCACAAAAAACCGTATTCCGAAGGTACATCTTCATGATCGGCCCACATGCGGCAGATGCCATGCCCATCTTGACGATATGATTATCAGGTGTCTCAGTTGCGGCACAAAAAATCGCATACCCGAGGACCGCCTTAATCAGCGGCCTATGTGCGGCAACTGTGGCGTGCCCCTTGTGATTAGGGGTGGTGAGGGCCATCCTGTTGAAATCACAGATGAAACATTTTCCAGGGAGGTTCTTTCTTCCTCCGGCTCCGTTCTGATGGATGTCTGGGCGTCCTGGTGTGTACCATGCCGCACGCTGGAACCGATTTTAGAAAAGCTTGCATCAAAATATGCAGGCGGGGTGAAGTTCGTAAAATTGAATATCGACGAAAATCCCCTCACGGCAGCAAAATATGACATCAGGAATATACCGACGATCCTCTTGTTTAAAGATGGGAATCTGGTCAACAGATTGGTTGGCGCCCTGCGTGAAGAAGAAATCGAACGACACCTTCTCTTTATTGTAAAGTCAAATTAACGGAGCATTTTTTCTCTTTTTTCCAGTTGCACCTCCAAACTTTTTAAAAGTTGCAGGTCTTTCTTGAGCTGTTCATTTTCCTGAACGAATTTTACCGTTTCTTCAAGCAAACGCTTGTTGTCCTTCTTTAACTGGTCATTCTCTCTCAGAAGCCTGGCTTTATCTGCGCGAAATTTTTCTTCCGATGACTGAATTTTGTCAATAAGAAGAATCATCGTTTCACAGAGTTTTCGCCACTTGCTGCCGGGATATGTAATCAGCAATTCATTAAAGGCCTCTCTGGCCTTTGCATAATCGGCGGCCTTCTCGTGGTCTCCTAAATATGACAGGCCTTTATTAAAGATATCCGCATCTGAGGGGGATCGAGCGAATAAATCTTTTTCAATGACCTTCGGGGAAACCGCCGGTGGCTGAGGCACAGAGGCACACGCCGCCAAGAAAGCGAAGAGCACGAATGCCACATATTTATGATACGTTTTCCACATCTTCCTGTTTGACATAGTTGCTTCCCGGTAAGGTCTTCGCATATTCCTTCAACTCTGCAGCTTTTTTTGCCATGTCCAGGGGACCCTTGTAGTGTGTCCCATCATCGGTGACTATTGCGATAGTCAAGGTTATAAGGGGAAACCTCTGCTGATTCCCCTGCCTGTCTTTTCCGACGATAAATCCCTTTTGCCTGTCTTTCTCGCTATAAAATCTCATGATACGGCGATCAAACTCATCAACTATGCGCTGACATATCCGATCTGTTTTCTTGGGGTCGGAAATAATAATAAAATCATCCCCGCCAATATGACCCAAAAAGTCGCTCCCGTTATCCGTAATCGGCACATGCCCAACCAGGATATTGGCGACCTCCTTAATAACCTCACTGCCCCATGCATACCCGTACTTGTCTGCAAAAGGCTTGAAATTATCAAGATCAACATGACAGAGGGAAAATTGCTTCTTTTCTGTAAAGCGTTTTTCAATCTCCTTCTCAATCGCAATATTACCCGGCAACCCGGTGAGAGGACTTGCATCAAGGAGAAGGGTCTCCAGAACCTTGAGGCGCTCCGTCATGAAACCAAACGCTTCGGCAAGGCTGCCTATTTCATCATGGCGGTTAATATTTAAATTGTAGTCAAACTTTCCTTCGGCAATCAGGCCTGTCGCCTTTTTCAGCTCTTTGAGAGGTTTGGAAATATTATAGGTGATGAGGAGAGCCAGCGCCAATCCGACCATAAGGCTTATCACGCTTAAGGTTATCGTCATTTGGGAAGCTTTGAGACCACGAACTTTAATAAGATTCATTCTTGTATCTATATTATCTTCGGCCTTCATGCGGAGTTCACGCAACGATGAGGCGATTTCTTCAATGGCTTTTTTACTCTCCGCTTCAGAAATTTTGACGGCATCCTCTCCCCGGTTCTCTTTAACCAGTTCCATCTCCTGATGAAAAAGTTCATTATACCGGTTATGGAGCAACAACAATCGCGATAACATTCCCGATGTACCGGGAACATTCCCCTTTTTGAAATTGTCGAGGCCTTTGTTAAACTCCTCGCTTCGTGACCAGAAAAGCTCTGCGATAGACGGGTCCTTGAGAATGAGGTATTTTTTCTCTGCCGATTCCTGCGCAAGCAGGGCGTCCACCATGTTCTTGCTATTATCGGCAACGAAAAAATCCTGATCAATAATAGTATACGCCAATTCATTCAGATTCTGGAGACTGAAAATCGCATAGGCACTTGCGGTGATGGCAAGTACGGCCATCGCCAGGTAGCTTAAGAGCATCTTGAGGCTGATTGTCAGTTTCATTTCCGTGCCTAATATCCGGTCGAATTACGCACATACAAGTATCACATCATCGTAATTTCCGCAAAGCATAAAAAGCAAATTTTCTTGTTCGTTCCCGAATGTTTATTGCCCCCTTTGCCATCTTTTGATATATTACAACATAAGAGCCCTTTGAAAATTTACTTATCACGTCGTTTCCGTGATACTGATCCCCAATTTCGGAGGGAACGCGGGAAGCCATAGTCATACCTGAGCCGGCAAGGCACTTTTAAATAGCGGGCTCTGATTCCACAGGAATGACGGCGTTCTTATCGTTGCATAACATTGAAAGCTCTTAAAAAACTATCTCTATGAAGTGGAGGCGAGATCGATGATTTATAATGAGGAATTTGAAACATTACCCCGGGAAGTCCTGGAATCACTGCAGTTGAAAAGGCTACAGCAGGTCTCACAGCGCGTGTATCATACGGTTGGTTTTTACAGGAAAGCGTTCGATAAGGCCGGCGTCAATCCCGACGACATAAAGAGCCTGTCGGACATCAGGAAACTTCCTTTCACAACCAAGCAGGATCTGAGAGACAATTACCCTTTCGGCCTGTTCGCCGTACCGATGAGCAGTATAGTCAGGCTCCACGCTTCATCGGGGACAACCGGCAGGGCGATTGTCGTCGGATACACGAAACGGGATATCGATACCTGGTCTGAACTTATGGCCCGATGTTTTGTAGCCGCGGGATTGACCAAAAATGATATCATACACAACGCATACGGATATGGCCTTTTCACCGGCGGTCTCGGCGCCCACTACGGTGCCGAAAAACTGGGAGCCAGCGTCATACCCATGTCCGGCGGCAATACAAAAAGGCAGATCATGATCTTGCAGGATTTCGGACCTACGGCCATCTGCTGCACGCCTTCCTATGCACTGAATCTGGCTGAGCAGGGTGTGGCCATGGGTGTTGAAATGCAGTCACTCAAACTTCGTGTCGGCATATTCGGCGCCGAGCCGTGGACGGAGAAAATGCGCGATGAAATAGAAAACAAATTGAATCTCACCGCGCTGAATATCTACGGCCTGTCGGAGGTTATGGGTCCCGGAGTGGCCATGGAGTGCATGGAAGGACGTTGTGGCATGCACATCTTTGAGGACCATTTTATTGTAGAGGTAATTCATCCGGAAACGGGCGAGTTACTGCCTTACGGAGAAGAGGGAGAGCTGGTGTTCACGACCATCACGAAGGAAGCATTCCCCCTGATCCGGTTTCGAACCCGGGACATATCACGATTGATTGCGGAACCCTGCCGCTGCGGGAGAAGCCACATCAGGATGGACCGTGTGACAGGCAGGAGCGACGACATGCTGATAATCAGAGGTGTCAACGTATTCCCCTCTCAGATTGAGGCTGTTCTCATCGGGGTAACAGGACTTGAACCTCACTATCAGCTCATCGTGGACAGGGCCGGTACTATGGACACCCTTGAGGTGCAGGTGGAAGTGAGCGAACAGATATTTGCAAACGCTGACGAGGTCCGCTCCTTGCAAAATTTAGAAAAGCACCTCATCAAAGACTTGAAAGATTATCTTGGCGTGGCTGCCAAGGTAAAACTGATAGAGCCAAAGACATTACAGCGTTTTGAAGGAAAGGCCAGCCGTATAATCGATAAGCGAAAAATTTAGGAGATAATCTCTATAACCTATTTTCCTTGAAATGCATGAGGAGGACATATGAAGGTAGAACAGATATCCATTTTTCTGGAGAATAAACCGGGGGCACTGGAAAATGTCACACGACTATTAAAAGAGGCCAATATTAACATCAGAACCCTCTCGCTTGCCGATACCTCCGATTTCGGAATCCTTCGCCTGATTGTGAATGATGTGAATAAGACAATCAAGGTATTGAGTGACAACGGACTGAGGGTGAGCAAGACAACGGTGGTTGCCGTGGAGGTTCCCGACCGTCCCGGTGGTCTCCACAGTATCCTCGAAGTGCTCGCAAAGAATAACATCAATGTCGAATATCTGTACGCGTTTGTCGAAAAAAGCGGTGAGAATGCGGTGATCATCTTCCGTTTTGATTCTCCGGATAGCGCCGTCGATGTCCTTCTTAAAAATGGATTTACGGTCATGCCCGGTGAGAAACTGTACTCTTTTTAAACAATGGTCTTATAAAAAGCACTACGCGGGATTTAAAGTGGACGAATTCAACCATATGTTACAAAGGAGGTGCTGTTATGAAGCTACAAACCCGTTCACTGAATTCGATGGTGGAGGAACAATTGGCGAAATGGAAAAGCGCGACCACGGAGCGGAAAGCCGTGAAGGCAAAGCCCGCTCCGGTGATTACCATTTCCCGAGAGCCCGGCAGCGGCGGCAGTGAGATCGCCAGAAAGCTCGCCCAGGAGCTCAAGATGGATCTGGTCGGCGCCCAAATTATCCAGAAAATAGCGGAAAGGGCCGATATAAGCACAAAACTTATTGAATCTCTTGACGAAAAACAGATCACGCGACGGGATGACTGGCTCTCCTCACTGATTGAATCCCGCCACCTCTGGGTGGATGATTATCTCCGCCATCTCACCAAGGTTATCGGGACTTTCGGAAAACAGGGCAATTTCATCATCGTCGGCAGAGGTGCTCAGTATATACTGCCACCGGAAGATACGTTCCGGTTACGGTTTATTGCCGACATGGAAGTCAAAATCCGAAATGTGATGCGTGATTTTGGATCCTCCCGGGAAGATTCGGTAAAATATATCATAAAAACAGACTCGGATCGCCGCGCATACTTACGAAAGTACTTCAACGCGGATGTGACGAATCCCTCAGATTACGACATGGTCATCAACACAGGAAAGCTTGGAATCGACGGGGCTGTGGAAACGGTGAAGGTTGCCTTTGCCGCATGGAAGCGCAATTATAACGCCAAACCATAAAGCTCATATGAAATTGAAGCTCTTCGCCGTGAACATCCCTTTTTCAGCGCGGGGTATTCAAACAGTCTTCGCAAATTATTCTATGTTTTATCTTTTACATCCTTGCCGGCCTGGGTTGTCGTCGCGGAGAAGAACAGGGCCAGGCAGGTCGGGCACAATACAAACAGCGATCGTTTCCCGTCTTGATCATTAATGACACGCTGCGCAATCCAGTTCTTGCTGTGCGCTACCGCGATAACAAGACCAAGTGCGTCTACACCCTCAACATCTTCTGCACGTACTTTTTCTTCCGGCCATTCGAAAAGATCGGTATTCCCACAGACACGGCATGTCATATTACAGGAAAGAAGTACTACCCCTTCGGATGTTTTAATACCGTTGCCGGATATCATTTCCTTTGATTCTTTATTATCAGCCACTTCTTAATCCTTTCATAGATTCACTTTTTTTTGAGGTGGGGAGTATAGAGAAAGTCTGTATGCCTGTCAATTGAAAAGGGGTTACGATCGTTTCGTGCCTTTACTTACAGGCGAAGTGAGGCAGCATCCCCATGCTGCCAGGAGAAAGCATGATGTAATAAACTGCCTTCTTGATTGTTCGTTCATGAACTCTCCATGAGTGCCTTCAATTCCGCTCCATCGATCTTTTCTTTCTCCAGGAGCAATTGGGCGCCTTTTTCGAGGATGCCTTTATTCTTTCGGAGAATATCCACTGCTCTATCATATTCCTTGCTGATAACGGCCTTAATTTCTTCGTCGATTGCTTCAGCCGTGGCATCGCTGTAATCGCCCGTCTCACGCAGTCCCGTATCAAGAAAGGGAGACCGGGGCTCCCGGGCAAAATATACCTGTCCCAATTTGTCGCTCATCCCGTATTCTTTGATCATGCTTCTTGAGATGTCTGTGGCCCTGGCCAGATCATTATGGGCGCCCGTGGAAATGTCTCCGAATATGATTTCTTCCGCCGCCCTGCCTCCCAGGAGACAGGCAATCTTGTTGAGGAGTTCCGTTCTTTTCATAAGAAAGCGATCCTCCGTGGGAACCTGCATGGTATACCCCAGGGCGGCAATGCCGCGCGGGATGATGGAGATTTTCTGCACAGGATCTGTGCCCGGCAGGGATAACGCCACAAGGGCATGACCCATTTCGTGATAGGCTACGATTTGCCTCTCTTCGACATTGATCACGCGGTTCTTCTTTTCGAGACCGGCAATAATTCTCTCGACGGCTTCTTCGAATTCGGGCATTCCTACCTCTTTCTTGTCCCTCCTTACCGCCAGGAGCGCCGCTTCATTCACCAGGTTGGCGAGGTCCGCTCCTACCATACCCGGGGTCATGTTCGCCAATTTCCCCACGTCAAGGTCTTCCACTGCTTTTATTTTTTTCAGGTGAACCTTCAGAATCTCCTCCCGTCCTATTTTATCGGGGCGGTCTACAAGGACATGGCGGTCGAACCGTCCCGGCCTGAGGAGCGCGGGGTCCAGAATTTCCGGCCTGTTCGTGGCGGCCATGAGAATAACCCCCACCTTTGGGTCGAATCCGTCCATTTCCACCAGAAGCTGGTTCAGGGTCTGCTCCCGTTCATCATGTCCGCCGACAGCGCCGAAACCGCGGGCCTTCCCCAGGGCATCAAGTTCATCGATAAAGACGATACAGGGGGCCTTCTCTTTGGCCTGGACAAAGAGATCCCGCACCCGGGACGCCCCCAATCCTACGAACATCTCCACAAATTCCGATCCGGAAAGGCTGAAGAAAGGCACACCACTCTCGCCCGCGACGGCCTTCGCCAGAAGGGTTTTCCCCGTACCCGGAGGACCCACAAGGAGGATACCCTTGGGAATCCTTCCTCCCAATTCGCCGAATTTACCTGGATTTTTTAAAAATTCAACAACCTCGACCAGCTCCTGCTTTGCTTCATCAACACCGGCAACATCTTTGAAGGTAACGTTCAATTCATTCTCCATGTATATCTTTGCCTTGTTTTTTCCGAGGGTCATGAAACCGGCCTGCTGGGCGCCCATCTTCTTCATAAAGAAGTACCAGATGCCCACAAAGAGCAGGAGGGGGAAAACCCACGACAAGATATCGCGGAGAAACGTCGATTCGATTTCTCCTTTGAAAACGATTTTGTACTGTTCAAGAAAAGTGGATAATTCCGGGTCAACCCGAATTGTTTTGAAGGCCTTTGTTTCAACTTTCATCTTTCCCTGAATCTTATTGGCAGTAATCGCAACTTCCACGATCTTTTCTGTCTTAAGAAGAGTTAAAAACTGGCTGTACGGGATCGTCTGCACGGCATACATGGAGGCGATATAACTTTGGGCAATCAACACTATCCACATACCTATGAGTACATACCAGAGTGAAAATTTATGTTTTTTTTCCATGTATATTCTCCCGGATTTTATATTCCCTTGCAGGCCCTATGCTATGCTCACGTTGCACTTATATCCTCAAACATCGGTTCACAAACGCGGTGTCACTTCGACATAGAGATTGTGTCGTAATTCTCTTTATTGTCATTTCGACCGAAGGGAGAAATCTTTTTTATCCCTCCCTTCAGTCGGGACAAGGATTTCTCGCCGCGCCGAAATGACACCAGTGTGGGTTTAAATGTGAAATGATGTACTAAGTCATCCTTATAATAGTAAGATTATAAACATGAATCAGGTTTTTTACCATCTTTTTTTATCGTGGAGTACACGCTCCATAATGAGGTCATGAACTATCCGCAGCATGCTTCTGAGATTTAAACCCGAGGATTCCAAATAGTGCGGGTGCTTGACGGGAATGCATACTGATGGTAAAATTAAAAATATTCTATGGAGATACTCACAACATCAGAAGTTGTCATCAACGCCGGTAAGATGATATGAGAGATTACAATCCGACAGAAGCATGGGCTTCGCGCCTGCCAACATCGTGTAAAGCTGCATTGCTTCGTCTCGCACGTCTCTCCCTTCTGCTGGTCATTGCTGCAGTTCTCCTGAGCTCATGCGCGTCCCGTTATTTCAGCCCTCTTCCCGCCCCCAGGGAGACTCTAAGAATAAAGGATCTGGGTGATCTTCCCCACAATGAACTCTGGCAGGGGTTTGTCTTCAACGGCGAGAAGGTGGGCTTCGCGCACCTGAAAATTGTACCTATACCCGAGGTAAGCCAGTATCAAATTCTTTCGGAAGCCTATTTGCGTCTCCGCTTTATGGGAATGGATAAACATATATCAATGAAAAGTGACGACAAGGTCAGGTCTGATCTTACGCTGGTTTCCTTCCACTACGAACAGAAAATGGATGAAAAGCCTTTGATACTCGATGGTAAAACTACTGATAACAAATTAATGATACTTCAGAAAAGCGGTGATGCGGAAAAGTCGGCGGAGATAGATCTGACCGGCCCGCTCTACCCTACAAGTGTTATCAATCTCTATCCTGTTCTCAAGGGTATGGAAGTGGGAGCTCACTATCGCTATCGTGTGTATGATCCCCAGACCCAGTCCATGGCGGAAGTGACTCAATCGGTCATTGCCTTTGAAGAGAGCAAAAAGCTTTCTCTTGAGCCCGCCTTCAAGATTGAAACGCACATGCACGGTCACAGTGCTTCCAGCTGGATTAACATGAAGGGAGAGACCATTTTTGAGCTGGGGATGGGAGGAATTATAATCACCTACAAGGAAGATGAAAAGAGTGCGAAAAGTTTTCTGGCGGAAGCAAGCATGAATAAAAAAGACCTCATCTTCGACTTCAGCCTTGTCAAGACCGACACACCGATAACCTGTCCGAGGAAGGCGGTCTTTCTGGAGATGTCCGCCGAGGGATTATCCGGACATTTGCCGCCGCTGCAGGGGCCAAATCAGGAGGCCTCGGAACAAATAATCAATGGAAAACCAGTGACAGTGTTTCGCCTCCACGGTGTATTGCCGCCGAAACAAGAGGCCCGCGAAGAGCCTCTCCCAAAAGGGGATAATCTCCTTTACCTTGCCGCGACGCATCATATTGAAAGCGGGCATCCGGAGATCAAAAGGACCACACATGAGATCCTTCAGGGTACCCTCACTTCTTCCGAAAAAGTAGACCGTCTGGTGAAATGGGTTTCGTCCGAAATTAAGGATGAAGTGGTAGACAGCTTCTCGGCAGTAGAAGTATTGCACACCCGGAAAGGAGAATGCCAGGCGCACGCCATGCTGTATACCGCCATGGCAAGGGCGGCAGGCATACCGACGAAAATGGTCGGAGGCATCGTGTATATGGAAGGAATGGGATTTCTCTACCATAGCTGGGCGGAAAGTTATATAGGGAGATGGATCGCGGTAGACCCGACCTTCAACCAGGTGGGAGTTGATGCGGCGCATATCAAGTTAGTAGAAGGACATGACTGGACATCCCTCCTGCCGCTCGGAAAGGTCGTAGGACAGGTAAAGATAAAAATAAAAAATTACTCTTGCAGCCAGTAGCATCATATTAAAGGAGTCTCCATGAATCGAAGAGATTTTCTCAAGGCCACCATAGTCTCCGGTGTCGCCTTCAGCGTTCCCGGCGCAATACACCCCTTTCTCGGTTCTCTGAACGCAGCGGAGAAGACCGACCTCGCCGTTGCCCACGGTATGCGCCCTGCTGCAACTACAAAAGCCGCCATTGACGCGCTGGGAGGGATCAAGAAATTTATATCCCGCGGAGATATCGTCGTAGTCAAGCCAAACATCGGCTGGGACAGAACACCGGAATACGCGGCTACTACAAACCCGGAGGTTGTCTCCACGGTAGTCAGGCTCTGTTATGAGGCGGGGGCGAAACAGGTAAAAGTTTTTGACTATACTGTGGGAGACCCCAGGCGGTGTTACAAGCAGAGCGGCATTGCAGATGCAGCCGCCGCAGCCGGGGGAATTGTCAGCTATGTAGATGAAAGAAAATTCCGGGAGGTGAAGCTTCCCGGCATCGCCCTCAAATCATGGCCTCTTTACACAGAAGCGATGGAGGCGGATAAAATCATCAACATCCCTATCGCCAAGAACCACAGCCTCTCCACCCTTACCCTCGGCATGAAGAACTGGATGGGAATCATGGGCGGGTCCAGGGGCAGAATTCACCAGAAAATCGAGGGGAGCCTTGCTGACGTCGCCATGTTCATGAAACCCACCCTCATTATACTCGACGCGGTACGCATTCTGATCGATAACGGCCCCCAGGGAGGAAGCCTCTCCGACGTAAAACAGCTCAACACGATTGTTGCCGGAAAGGATCAGGTGGCGGTCGACGCGTTTGGAGCCACCCTCTTCGGCTTGAAGGGTAAGAATATCGGTTCTGTCGTCGCGGGATACAAAGCAGGACTCGGTGTAATGGATTTGTCGAAAGTGAAAATTAAGAGGATTTCCGTCTGATGATCAGTAAAATCCGCATTACCACCCAGGGCATTTTTTTTCTCATCTTTGTGTGGCTTTTCCTGCAAACGGAATCGAAAGGCGCCAATGACCTCGGCTACCCAGTAAAGATCTTTCTGGACGCGGACCCGCTGATCTTTATCACCACAATCCTCTCCAGCCGCA
>PDVJ01000045.1_pt1 | contig 32793 bp, 35 predicted proteins | sample 1369811 | NCBI WGS metagenome assembly PDVJ01 (sample SAMN07795376, study PRJNA414565) | Alkali sediment metagenome, whole genome shotgun sequencing project. | reverse complement strand
TTTCGACCGCAGGGAGAAATCTTTGTTCCGATCTAAGGAAGGAACTGTTTCAACAACATTAAAGATTTCTCAGTTACTTCGTTCCTTCGAAATGACACTTTACGTAAATATATGAGTCCTGAGCTATAATCTTAAGAACGGGGCTTGATCTTCCCTGCCATTCTTGCCCAGCGGTACAGGGCGCTAAGAACCACCACAGCCCTCTCTGAAGAATAGGGGAACGCGGGAACGCCATGAGCTTCTAGAAGCACGGCAGCGCGCTCCACTTCGACATCACCCGAAAGGGCCGCGACAATCGGTTTGGGCGCTTTCACAGCCTCGGCGGCCTTCTTCGCTCTAATCACTGTTTCAGCAAAGACCAACGGCGGCGTGACCAGGGTATGCCAGTAGCCGAGGATCAGGGCGTCAATGCGGTCATCCTCGAGAGCGAGCCTGATAGTGGCTTCATAGGTTGCCGGCGGCTCGCCTCCCGTGATATCCACGGGATTTCCCGTTGCACCGAAGGGAGGTATAAATTTTTTAAATGCTTCATCCAGGTCTTTCTCCAGTGCCATGAGCTGTATGTGGTGCCTGCTGCAGGCGTCTGCCAAAAGGACGCCCAATCCTCCCGCGCCGGTAACAATCAATACGTTCTCCCCTTTCGGGACCGGCAATTTACTGATGCTTCGTGCACAATCCAGAAGTTCTTCCAGATTGGATACTCTGACGATGCCCGCCTTGGCGAAGGCGGCGCTGTAAATCCTGTCGTCCCCGGCGAGCGCTCCCGTATGGGAAAAGGCCGCCCTTTCACCTAATGAGGTGGCACCGGCTTTGAGCGCGACAATGGGCTTTTCTTTGCTTACCTTCTGTGCTGCCTTGACGAAGGCAACGCCGTCCTTGATGTCTTCCACATGCATGGCGATCACTTTTGTGTTCGGGTCCTGCCCGAAGAACTCGATCAGGTCGTCCTCGTCCACGTCACACTTGTTTCCCACGCCAACAATGGACGAAACGCCCATTTTATGGGAGCGGCTGTAGCCGATGATGGCCATACCCACGCCCCCGCTCTGGCAGGACAGGGCTGTAGGTCCCTTTTCTGTGTAAGGTGTGCAGAAGGTCGCGCAGAGGTCCGCCGGGGTATAATATATCCCGAAAATATTCGGGCCAAGGATACGGACCCTGCTTTCGATGGCTTTCGCGACAAGCTCCCTCTGAAGTTCGTTATTGCCGATTTCGGCGAATCCGGAGGAGATCACGATGGCCCCGGCGACTCCCTTTTGCCCGAGAGCCGTAATGGCCTCAACAACGTTCTTTGCCGGGATCACGACTACGGCGACATCCACCCGATCAGGTATGTCTTGAATGCTCTTGTAACATTTCCGGCCGAGTATCTCCTCTGTCTTGGGATTGATGGGATAGATGTTGCCTTTATAGCCGCCGTCGATGATATTTTTTACCGTGGAATATCCCAGTTTTGAGGGATCACTGGAAGCCCCGATAACGGCAATGCCCGCGGGAGAAAAGATCCTCTTCATACTGGCGACGATTTCTTCCGAAGTGTAGAGCGTTTCGGCGATTCTCTTGGGTTCGCCGAGTGCCATCCGGGCATCCACAATGACGGCGCCCGCAGCGGTTGCGATTACGGGATTCAGATCGACTTCCAGAATTTCCGGGTGATCGGTTAACAAGAGTGATAGTTTCTGCATAATATCCGCTAATATGTTCACATCGACCGCCGGTTTCCCGCGGAAATTCCCGAGGATTTTTCTTCCCCTGATCTCCTGGATCATGCCGAGAGAATCCTCTCTTGTCAGAGGGACTAATCTGAAAGCCACATCGCCTGCGACTTCGATAAAAATACCCCCCAGGCCGAACATCACGGCATGCCCGAACTGACGGCTGAAGGTTGCGCCGATGACCAGTTCCACTCCTTCCGGTACCATTTGATCGACCAGAATACCTTGTATATATGCGTCCGGTTTATGAATTTTTGCGTTCTCCATGATTTCGGAAAACGCCGTCCGCACAGCCTCCGGGGAATCAAGATTAACCCTGACACCCCCTACATCAGACTTGTGAGAGATATCCGGGGAAAGTATCTTCATCACTACCGGGTATCCTAACCAGCCGGCTACCGTAGCTGCCGTGTCCGGATCTGATGCGACATACCCCGTACTGACTTTGATGTCGTAAGCCTTCAGCACTTCCTTGCTTTCCACCTCCGTGAGATGCACCCTTCCCTGTTTTTTAACTTCCGCAAGAAGATTCGCTACTGTGTTTTCCATTGGTACCTCCTTTTGCTGCTCACATTGCTTTTTCTCGTTAAAGCCGCTCCAGGGACGGACACTGAAGCTCAGCAATATTACGGATGAAAGCGAGAAAAGTCAACATGATAAGACGATCAAGTAAAGATCTGTTTCAGTCTTACAATTACTTTACGCTTGACAGGATACACGAATTCATATAGAAAGCTCCCCTACATCGCAAGACCAGTATAAGGAGGATAGTTTTTTGGCTACACACAAATCCGCGGAAAAGAGAAGCAGGCAGAATGTAGTGAAACGTCTGAGAAATGCATCGGTAAAATCGAGCGTCAAGACACGGATAAAATCGGTGCTGAATGCTGTGGAGGAGAAGGATAACGCAGCCTCAGCGACTGCCCTTGCCGTTGCCATACCTGCGATCAATAAGGCCGCTTCCAAAGGCGTATTTCATAAGAAGACAGCATCGCGAAAGATATCGAGATTGACCAAGAAGGTGAATTCTCTTAAAGGATAATTCCTGAGGGACAGTCCCTATTTTTGCGTGCAAAAATGGTACAGTCCTCACATCAGTCCCTGACTCTTTTAAAAGCCTGACATCATTAATCTGTATGCCCTCTCGGCTGTATCGTTTGAAAGCTTGATGAGGGCATTTTTTCGGTTTGCTTCTTTCGAGTTCAGGTCGGGAGTAGCGTAGTCCTGGTATCCGGAAAAACTCTTATTGGTCCAGATAGTCTTTTTTGTGTCCTGTTCTTCAAACGCGAGTTCCATGGTGATCGTTACCCGTTCTTCCGATGCCAGGTTGCTTTTCTGATAAGAGAGAGGAGCGGTGGTGAGGCTGTCGATACTGCCCCTGAATGCGGCATCTGCTTTTTCCCGTCTGTCCACGATCGTGAATCTGCTTCCTGTAGTAAACTGATTGATGAAGGCGTTCCTGATGGTATTATCAATATAGGGCTCACCGGTTCGATTCGCAAAATTGTCTATGAACACTGTGCGGATTTTTTTGTCGATATATTCTCCGCCTGCGCTGAAGCGGTAACCGCAACCCGAGATGAGAATAGCGGACAGGAGAAAAAGGAAGAGGGGTGCCGTGAGGTGGCCGTTTTCGCGGGTAATTTCTCTCCTGCGGTTGTTACTGAACCACGATATTGACAAGCTTCTTGGGAACATAAATCTCTCTCAATACCTTTTTCCCGGATATGTAGTTCATGATTTTTTCGTCATTAAGGGCGAGGTCCTTAATCTTAGTCGCTTCTTCATCGGCAGAAACAACGATCCTGCTCCTTACCTTGCCGTTTACCTGAATGACGATGGTAATTTCCTCTTCGGCGGCAACTTCATTATCGTACGAAGGCCAGGGGACATCGGCTAAATTGCTTTCGTATCCTAATGCCGTCCAGAGCTCTTCGGTGATATGGGGAACAATAGGCGCCAGAAGTATAATGATCGTTTCTATGGTCTCCCTGATGACAGAAAGGGCTGTCGTATTTTCCCTGGCCGGCCGTTCCATCAGGTACAAGGCATTGACCAGTTCCATAACAGCGCTAATAGCGGTGTTGAAGTGAAACCGATCCTCAATATCGCGCGTCACTTTCCTCATCGTCTGGTGGGTTTTTCGCCTCAGGTTTTTCAGATCCCCGTCAATATCCCTGCTGCCATCGAATGGTGTGACATGCTTAATATCCTCAAGATAGTCAATCACTATTCTCCATGCCCTGTTGAGGAAACGGAACGATCCCTCGACCCCCTGATCGGACCATTCCAGATCTTTCTCCGGTGGGGATGCGAAGAGACAGAACATCCTGACGGTATCGGCGCCATAATTTTTGATCAGATAATCAGGGTCAACGACATTTTTTAGGGATTTGGACATTTTTTCTGATTTGCCGATAGTGACCTCACTCTGGCAGCGAGTGCATTTTCCATCCTTCACTTCGTCGGGAAAGAGATAACCGTGCTCTTTGCAACGAGCCGTCTCTTTGCAGACCATGCCCTGGGTCAGGAGATTGGTAAACGGTTCATCGAAATCCAGGACACCATAATCTCTCAGCATCTTTGTGAAGAAACGAGAGTAGAGGAGATGGAGAATTGCGTGTTCAATGCCACCGATGTACTGATCCACCGGCATCCAGTAGTGGACCTTTTGTTTATCAAGACCGGGCTTTTCTCCGCAGTGGGGTGAGCAGAAACGGTTAAAATACCAGGAAGATTCGACAAACGTATCCATGGTGTCCGTTTCCCGTTTTGCCGTGTTGCCGCATGTGGGGCAGCTGGTTTTTAAAAAGGCATCATACTTCGCCAGGGGGGATCCTCCCGCTCCCGTTAACTCTATTTCGCGGGGCAGGATGACGGGTAGTTCGGATTCCGGTACCGGTACTGTACCGCACGTATCACAGTAGAGAATGGGAATCGGCGCCCCCCAGTAACGCTGCCGGGAGATTCCCCAGTCTCGCAAGCGGTACTGGATGGCTTTTTTGCCCCGCCCGATGGATTCTAAATATGAGGCGATTGCATCCAGTGCTTTTAAATTTTCCATGCCGTTGAACTGTCCCGAGTTGACGAGCATGCCTTCGTCCACGTAGGCTTCTTTCATGGTGCTCACGTTCAACGGCTTATTGTGCGGTTGAATGACAACGAGCAGAGGGAGATTGTATTTTTTTGCGAATTCGAAGTCCCGCTGATCATGGGCGGGTACGGCCATAACACAGCCGGTGCCATACTCGGCAACAACGAAGTTTGCAGCGAAGATTGGCATTTTTTTCTTCGTAAGCGGATTGAGGCAGTACGCATCTAAAAACATACCCTCTTTTTCGTAGTATTCCGATGTCCGCATCAGCTTGTCTTGCTTTTTTACCTTCTCCACAAATTCCCTGACTTCGTGTTCAATAGGTTTTCCCTTGACAAGATCCATCACGAGGGGAAGTTCTGCGGCAACCAGCATAAACGTCGCTCCGAATACCGTGTCCTGCCTCGTCGTAAAAACCGTTATCGTACCATTGCCGTCTGCCATGGGGAAAAGGATATCGCATCCATAGCTTTTCCCTATCCAGTTTTTCTGCATGGTGATGACCCGTTCGGGCCATCCGGGAAGCTTGTCGCAATAGTCGAGGAGCTCTTCCACATAATCAGTGATGCGGAAAAACCATTGGTCGAGATATTTTTCCTCGACCTCCGTGGAGCACCTCCAGCACTGGCCTGCTTCCACTTGCTCGTTCGCCAGTACTGTCTGACAATTTATACACCAGTTTACGATAGAGCTTTTTTTATAAGCGAGCCCTTTCTCGTACATCCAGAGAAAAAACAGTTGTTCCCAGCGGTAATATTCCGGCTCACACGTGGAAAGTTCTCTGTCCCAGTCATAACTGAAACCCATCTCCTTGAGCTGTTTTTTCATATAGGAGATGTTTTCGTTCGTCCATGTTGCCGGGTGAATTCCATGGTCGATAGCCGCGTTTTCCGCGGGCATCCCGAAGGAATCCCAGCCCATGGGGTGGAGTACATTGTATCCGTTCATCCTCTTGTAGCGTGCCACAACATCGCCTATGGTGTAGTTGCGAACATGGCCGATGTGAATTTTTCCGGATGGATAGGGAAACATCTCGAGAAGGTAGTACTTTTTTTTGCCAGCGTCTTCCGTGACTTTGAAAATACCCTTATCTTCCCAGATCTTCTGCCATTTCTTTTCCAGCTCCTGGGGTTTATACTTGTCTTCCATGCTTTACTCAGCCTCCAACATGTTCGAGGACCCCCTGTAATAACGATGATTGTCCTGAAAAGAACAAGAAATCACATCCTCATGAATTGCAGCTTCCATTGACATCTTGTTTCATAGTTTCTCTATATAATGTGAGATATACGGCATCAAGAATACCGTTTATAAAAGATCCGGAGTTTTCCGAGCCATACATTTTACCTAAATCAATAGCTTCGTTCAGTGTCACTTTTGGGGGTATGTTCGGGCAGTAGAGAAGCTCATAGACAGCCATACGGAGTATGTTTCGGTCTACTCTCGACATACGTTCCAGCGACCAGTGTTCAGAACAACTGCGTATAAGATTATCTATTTGTTCTCTATTATCCCAAGCACCTTCGATCAGGAGAGTTGAGAACTTTTTGGAATCTTCTGTCGCCTGAAAGTTATTCCAGAAGAGCCTGATAGCCTCTTTGGCATCGATATTTAAAACGTCCAGCTCGTAAAGAACCTGTAAGGCAACCTCTCGTGCCTTTCTTCTTTGATGCATTAGTGCCTCTGGTGATATTACATCAGATACCGTATATGATGGGTCTGCTTATATCAATTACGACAAGAGATACCTGCAATAAATTAAAAAGTATTGAAATCAAGGAAGGTTTACGCCGGTATTAAACAAAATTATCGGCATCATTCTTCATAACCCGCCAAAAACGGGTGAATGAGCAACTATAATTTTTTGAAGAGATCTACCATTTCAATAGCGGACATGGCGGCATCCCATCCCTTATTACCTGCTTTTGTTCCCGCCCTTTCAATAGCCTGTTCAATGGTGTCTGTGGTTAGTACACCGAAGGATACGGGTATCTCCATTTCTAGGCCGACGCTGGCGATCCCCTTGGTGACTTCGGCACTGATGTATTCGAAGTGGGGTGTGGCCCCCCTGATCACGGCACCAAGACAGATGACTGCATCAAAGCGTTCGGTCTTTGCCAGCTTTTTCGCCATTAAGGGCAATTCAAATGCACCGGGGACTTTATAAATCTGGATGTCTTTTTCATCCGCCCCTGCCCTTGTCAGGGCATCGACGGCGCCTTCAATCAACCGTCCAGAAATAAAATCATTAAACCGGCTGGCAACAATGCCAAATTTCATCCCTTTGGCTACAAGCTTCCCTTCAATTGTTTTCGGCATGGTTCCTTCTCCTATATTTCTAACAAATGCCCCATCTTTTTCTTTTTTGTCGTCAGATATTTAATGTTGTTCTCCGTTGGTTTTATTTCGATAGGAACACGTTCGGTAATGGTTATACCATACCCTTCCAGACCGACAATTTTTTTGGGATTGTTGGTCATGAGCTTCATCTTCCTGACACCCAAATCAGCAAGTATCTGGGCGCCAATTCCATAATCCCGTAAATCTGCCTTGAAACCGAGCGTGAGATTGGCCTCCACCGTATCCTTCCCGCTTTCCTGCAGCTCATAGGCTTTGATTTTATTTACCAGGCCGATTCCCCTTCCTTCCTGGTGCATATACACGATCACACCTTTTTCTGCCGCTTCCACCATCGTCATGGCGGTATGGAGTTGATAGCCGCAGTCACACCTCTCTGATCCGAAGACGTCACCGGTCAGGCATTCTGAGTGAACCCGCACCAGGACTTCATCTTCCGGCTCAATATCTCCCTTGACCAGAGCGACATGTTTCATATCATCCACATCATTTTCATACACAATAATTTTGAATTCACCACCATAGCGGGTTGGAATAGTTGCTGTAGCCGTCCTTTTGATCAGAGATTCATGCTGCATCCTGAACTGAATGAGATCCGCAATGGTCACTATCTTCAGACCATGCTTCTTGGCGAATCCTTCCAGGTCAGGCATGCGGGCCATGGTGCCATCGTCCTTCATGATCTCACAGATTACTCCGGCAGGTCTTAATCCGGCTAATCGCGCAAGATCTACGGAACCTTCCGTTTGGCCGGTTCTTACCAATACACCGCCTTTTCTCGCCCGTATGGGGAAGACGTGCCCCGGGCTGACGATGTCATCAGGAGTGACATCATCGGCGACGGCTGTTCGTATGGTTGTCGCCCTGTCGGCAGCCGAAATGCCTGTGGTGACTCCTCGTTTTGCTTCTATGGAGACGGTAAATGCGGTGCTGAAACGGGAGCGATTATCGGATACCATGGGGGAGAGATTCAGCTTATCGGCAAGTTCTTCGCTGAGGGACAGGCACACGAGACCTCTGCCGTTTTTCGCCATGAAGTTGATTGCCTCCGGCGTGACGTACGCCGCTGCCATACAGAGATCTCCTTCGTTTTCCCTGTCTTCATCATCCACCAAAATAACCATTTTGCCGCTCTTGATATCGACAATGGCTTCTTTTATTGTACTCAAACCCATGTATTGTCACCTGTTAATAGTTATTATTAGGTTATTCTCCCTTTGAGGTCCTTAAAGGATTCGAGGTTTCAAGGGTTCAAATGATCGAGTATCTGTTCTCAGTATTTCACTTGGATCCTTAACCTCTTAAATCATGAAGATGCACGCAATTTTGGGGAAATGAACCTTATTTCAAAAATCCGTGCTCCGCAAGAAAATTCATATCAATCCCTTTGCCCGGGGTAAGGAATTTTTCTATGTATTTTGCAATTATGTCCGTTTCAATATTTACCAGATCAGCAACTTTCTTGAATCCTAATGTGGTATTCCGGGCTGTGTAGGGAATCATATTAACATAAATTCTATTTTTTTCACAGCTATTTACGGTAAGACTTATCCCGTCCACAGCGACAGATCCCTTTTCTACGACGTAACGGCTTAACTCATTATCGATTTCCACACCGAACTGAATAGAATTCGCTTTAATTATCTTTTCTTGAATCTTTCCCATTCCATCCACATGACCGAGAACAAGATGACCTCCCAAAAAACTGTTCATCCGCAAGGATTTTTCAAGGTTTACCTTTTCACCGGACTTCAGCAATTTTATATTGGTCCTCGCCATGGTTTCCGCCGATACATCGGCAGAAAAAATGCTGCCTGTTTTCTCCGTTACGGTGAGGCAGGCGCCGTTTATGGCGATGCTGTCGCCGATTTTTAGGTCATCTAAATTCATGGATGTGTCAATGAAAAGGCGGGCATCCTCACCTTTCCTGGCCAACCGTTTCACTGTGCCCATGCTTTCAACGATTCCTGTAAACATGACCGGTCCACATCCCGTTGATACTGTGTGTAGGTAATTTTATTTCCCGTTGTCTCTTTTCACACCCAGAAAGGCCTTGAGTTCGTCCATGAAATCACCAACGTCGCGAAACTCTCTATACACAGATGCAAACCTCACGTAGGCAACGCCGTCAAGGTTCTGGAGTTCCTTCATTACCTGCTCTCCGACTACAGATGCGGGGATTTCTTTGTCCGGATACTCCTGGCATCTTCGCTCTATTCTGTCCACAATGCTTTCGATCACATCGGTGCTGATGGGACGTTTCTCACAGGCCTTCTTGATGCCGGAACGTATTTTTGTTCTGTCGAAAGGTTCCCGGCGGCCGTCCTTTTTTACTACCGTCGGGAGGACTTCCTCCACAACTTCATACGTGGTGAAGCGTTTTCCGCAGGATACGCACTCACGCCTTCTCCTGATGGCGTCGCCGTCTTTGCTGATCCGGGAGTCGATAACCTTGTTTTCAACATTTGCACAAAAAGGACACTTCATACTTGCACCACCTTTACATTGGCTTCTTTCAAGATATCTTCCGCGAGCGTATCCATATAATGTGACTTAATCACTACTGTGACTATACCTGCATTGATAATCATCTTGGCGCATATGATACAGGGATGATTGGTGCAATAGAGGGTTGATCCGTTTACACTCACACCGTGAAGTGCCGCCTGAATAATGGCATTTTGTTCCGCGTGCAGTCCCCGGCACAGTTCGTGGCGTTCCCCGGAAGGGACTTTAAGTTGTTCACGCACACAACCCATGTCCAGGCAATGGTGAAGACCCGAAGGAGCTCCATTATAACCTGTCGCTAATACCCTGCGGTCTTTCACAAGAACGGCACCCACCGCTCGCCTCAGACATGTGGAACGTTTCGAGACGAGATCCGCAATATCCATGAAATATTGATCCCAGCCCGGCCTCTTGTTCTTCTTTCCCCTACTATGGGGCTTTTGTAATGCTGTCTTTGCCATGGAGTGTTTATTTGTAAATCCGCTTTTCCAGATCCTCTATTTTATCAATCCTTCTCTGATGGCGGCCTCCTTCAAATTCCGTATTCAGCCACAACCGGGTGATTGATTTTGCCAAATCCTGGTCTGTTCTCCTGCCGGCAAGGACCATGACGTTTGTATCATTATGCCGTCTGCTCAGGCGGACCGTTTCTTCGTCAAGACCTACAACCGCCCTTACATGAGGAAATTTGTTTGCAACGATGGACATGCCCACGCCAGAACCGCATACGAGGATCCCCCTGTCAAATTCGCCGTTGGATACCCTGGCGGCCACCCGGATGCCGAAGTCCGGATAATCAACGCTGTCTGTGCAGTCGGTGCCGACGTCCGTTATTGCATATCCCATGTCCGCAAGATACTGCTTAATAGTTTCTTTTAATGAAAAACCTGCGTGGTCAGCACCGATAATTATCCCGGCCATAGTGTTATTGTTCATTGAGTTTCTTCAGTATGAGTACGGCATTTACCCCGCCGAACCCGAATGTATTGGACATGGCGGTGCGAATATTTTTTTTTCGTGACGTGTAGGGAACGTAGTCGAGATCACATTCAGGATCAGGGTTATCCAGATTGATTGTAGGAGGAATAATACCCTCGCAGAGCGACATCGCGGAGATAATCGCCTCCACAGCCCCTGTGGCTCCCAGGAGATGACCAGTCATGGATTTTGTTGAACTGATGGGAATCTTTTTTGCGTGATCACCGAAAACCTTTTTAATCGCCTGAGTTTCGTAGAGGTCGTTCGGCGGTGTTGAGGTACCGTGGGCATTTATGTAATCGATGTCGGCAGGACTCATGCGGGCATCGTCCAGGGCGACTGACATGCATCTGGCCGCTCCCTCGTGTCCGGGAGGCGGCAGCGCCATGTGATAGGCATCGCTGGTCGATCCGTAGCCGACCACTTCTGCATATATTCTTGCGCCTCTGTTTAAAGCTGTTGTGAGTTCCTCAAGGATTACAATACCACACCCTTCTCCCACGACAAACCCATCCCGGTTTTTATCAAAGGGGCGGCTTGCTTTTTCCGGCTGGTCGTTTCTCACCGATATGGCCCTCATGGCGTTAAAACCGGCAATGCCAAGAGGTGTTATTGCCGCATCAACTCCTCCGGCAATCATCACGTCTGCATAATTACCGGCGATGATTCTCATGGCATCGCCGATCGCATTGGTACCGGAAGAGCATGCCGTGACGGGGCAATTTATGGGGCCCTTCGCGCCAAATCTGATTGAGACATTGCCGGCGCCGAGATTTGCAAGAGAAGAAGGAACGGCAAAAGGGGATACCTTACCAGGCCCACCGCGGAGTATTGTCTCTTCTGCTTTTTCCATGGTTGCGAGTCCGCCGACTGCCGAACCTATGATGACACCAACCCGCTCTGCATTTTCCTCTTTGATGACAAGTGCCGAATCTGCGATGGCCATCTCTGTGGCTGCCAGGGCATAGATAATAAAGTCATCAAACTTGCGAAGCTCTTTTTTACTGACAAAACTGAGGGCATCAAAATTCTTCAGTTCCCCGGCAATTTTTGTTGCATGATGGGTACAGTCGAATTTCGTAATCCTTCCAATTCCTGATTTTCCCTTGCAGATTTCTTTCCAGGTATCTATCGCAGAGTTACCGAGGGGTGTAACCGTACCAACTCCCGTGATGACGACCCTTCTTTTGAGAGGTGTGCGTTCTCCTTGCCCTGTGTCCAAGTTATTGTATACCTTTGCTCCTGAGAAAATTAATCACATCTTGTATGGTGCGGATTTTTTCCAGCTCTTCGTCTGCGATCTGCAATTCGAAATTTTCCTCCATTTCCATGATCAGTTCGACCAGATCGAGGGAATCGGCTCCAAGATCATCGATGAAGGATGCTTCCGGTACACATTCTTCTCGTGTGACATCAAGATGTTCCATGATTATTTCTATGACTCTGTCTTCGAGTTTCATCAACACTCCCTCCTGAGGCGTATAAACTATTTATGATACAATCATTATGAGAACTTTGAAATTCACCCTGAATGATCTCAACGGTCATTCCCGTGCAGACGGGAATCCAGCATTTTCAGATCGTTATGTAAGCGATAACACTATCATATTTTTTTTACTCACCGCTACGTCGAAATTTTCAGGAGATCTTTTCAACTGGCAATACCTGTCGTCCTTTGTACGTTCCGCAATTTTGGCATACATGATGAGGCAGCTTCGGTTCACTGCATTGTGGACATGCAGAAGCCATGGAAGGCTTGAGAAAATCATGTGATCTCCGTTTGTTTCTCCGTGTTCTTGAATGTCGTTTAACTGGGTTTGGCATACTCTTTCTTCCTTTAATGTATTAAACTTATTTATTATCTGAAACCTTTAATTTTTTTAAAACGGCCAGCCTTTCATTAATAAAATCGGCATGACACCTGCAACTTGACGTGTTGAGATTATTCCCGCAATGCGGACACAATCCTTTGCATGTATCGGCACAAAGGACTTTCATGGGTATTTGCAGAATAATTTGCTCAAATATAATCGTATCCAGATCGATCACATCGTCCTGAAAATACCCGCATTCGAGGTCTTCCGGTGTAAGTTCCTCTTCTTCCGCATCCCCTTCTTTCGCCGGAACAAAGGTATATCTGAATGAACTTTTTACCGGAAGTTGCGTAATCTCCAGACACCGGCAGCAATGAGACGCGACAACTGTTTCCAGAGCTCCATCAATGAACACGTTCTCACGTATTCTTTTGGCAATGCAGCTCACATCAACATCCCGAAGGGAAAAATCATTCTTTTCCTTTTTGGGCAAAAGGTTCCGGAACCAATCGCTGTCTTTATGAAACTGAAGGTTCAGTCCCTCTTCCGGGATATTATTAAGAATAATTTTCACTGTGTGTCCTTAATTATTTACCCTAGAATATATTTTTAATGTAATCCCGGACATGTGATGAGTCATTTTATGTAAGGTGCTGAGTAGATTATAAAATGGCCTGGTTGTCAAGCATAATTTTATTGTTGGAAATCCGGCTTGACAAACAGAGTATCGCAGCCATATAAGGAAGATCATCAAAGTAATGGACATGGTTAAAAAAATGACGGAGAGAGAAAAAGTAAGGACACGCTTTGCCCCGTCTCCCACAGGGTTTCTGCATGTCGGGGGTGCGAGAACAGCCCTTTTTGCGTGGCTTTATGCCCGGCACGGCAAGGGACAATTTATTCTTAGAATTGAAGATACTGATCAACAACGCTCGACGGATGAATCAACAAAAGCTATATTGGATGCCATGACATGGCTCGGGCTTGACTGGGATGAGGGGCCGTTCTTCCAGGCGCAGCGAGTGGACCTGCATCGACACATGGTCCAGAATCTCCTTAGTGAAGGAAAAGCGTATTACTGTGTGTGCTCTCCGGAAGAATTGGAGGAAAAAAGGAAGCGCGCCCTTGCAGAGGGGAGAAAGCCGAAGTATGACGGTACATGCCGGGATAAAAGCCTTCCTAAAACAGCGAATGCGGCCGTGCGGTTCCGTTGTCCTCACACGGGTGTAACCATAGTGAACGATCTTATTAAGGGTATCATTACATTTAATAACGAGGAACTCGATGATCTCATCATAGAAAGACGGGACGGCTATCCGACGTACAACTTTGCCGTGGTAGTGGACGATGCTGAAATGGAAATAACCCATGTGATCAGGGGAGATGACCATGTCAATAATACACCGCGGCAGATTCTTCTCTATGAAGCGCTCGGGTTTAAGGTTCCCCACTTCGGACATGTTTCCATGATCATGGGATCGGATAAAACGCGGCTGAGTAAACGTCACGGGGCAACATCAGTAATGGCGTACAAAGATATGGGGTATCTTCCGGAAGCCATGGTCAATTATCTGGTAAGGCTCGGCTGGTCTTACGGAGACCAGGAGATTTTTACGCTGGATGAACTCATCGCGTTTTTTACTCTCGAATCCGTCGGGAAATCTGCCGCTATATTCAATCCGGAAAAACTTCTGTGGCTGAATCAGCACTACATCAAAGAGTCTTCTTCGCAGAGACTTGTTCAGGAGATGATGCCATTCTGGCAGCAATTGGGAGTCCATACCGCGGATCAGGATTTTCTTATACATATATGTGATGATGTAAAATCAAGAGCAAAGACCCTTGTTGAGCTTGCTCAATCAAGCGTCTTTTACTTTGCCGATGATGTTACCTATGAAAGCGAAGCGGCGGATGCGTTTCTGAAGGCGGAGATCGCGGATCATTTGGTGACACTCGCCGAAAGAATCCCATCCATACAGGATTACACAAAAAAAGGAATGGAGACCTTTCTGCGTTCAATCGCTGAAGAGAAGGGTTTCAAGCTGAAAGTGATCGCCCAGCCGCTCCGTGTTGCCCTCACCGGGAAAACGGTAAGCCCCGGCATTGACGAAGTAATGATTACGCTGGGGAAGGAGAGGGTAATTAAGAGAATTAAAAGGGCTGTCGAGTATATTAAAAAAAGGGTGTGATTTTTTAATCTTGACTTTTCCGGTCCGATTGACTAAGAAATCAGCCTCCAATTTAGACAAGCCGTGGTCCCATCGTCTAGTGGTTAGGACGCTGGCCTCTCACGCCGGAAACTCGGGTTCGAGCCCCGGTGGGACCACCACAAGAAATGAGAGGGACGTTCTTAACTTATTAACTTGAAGATAAAAAGTTAATAAGTTAAGAACGTCCCCTTATTTTCATCGGGAGAATGCAATGAATTCTGCAGAGGAAACAACAAAGAAAAAAGTCAAATTCAATCAGGCAAATCTCTACCGGGATGAAAATTTTACTGATTTGCAGACCGGCAGTATCCGTCAACTGACTCCGGTCAAGGCAAACGGGGAAATCGACAAGAGCCGTAAAATCATCTTTTTCGGTCAGACACAATTGATCTCGCAGCATGGACCGCTGCCCATCCAGTTTTCTATCGACGCAAAAAATCTTCAGGTGGCCATGGAAAAGTTTCCTGAGGCCATGGAACAGTATGTAGAAAGTATGGTTGAAGAAGCAAAGAGGATACAACGTGAAGAGCAATCCCGCATTATCGTTCCCGGGTCGCTTTCCGCAGACAGCAAGATCGTCCTGAAGTAACGTCCATTTAGAGAAAACTTTAGAGAATATTGTTAATGTCGATGAAGACTTCTGAGTCACTATGCTTCTTCGTCGTCAAAAGGAGGCTTAAAAACAATGAAAACGGGAAAACGAAAGCTCCTTCTTAATTGGTGTGATGCTCACAGTGATCTGAAGCAGCTAGTTGAAAATGAGATGCTGGATAACAGAATGGAAATCGGCTATGAAAGTGGCTGGACATATGTAACATTCTTTCCTCAAGGAACTGACATCAAGGATATGTTATATGATGTCGACCATATCCAAAGATTGGCGAGGGAAAATGGTTACTACCTTCCCCGCGAAATAGTTGTGCAACACAATAAAGTAGTACTGACGGCGTATCCCGAAGAGGCGGTGCCTGTTTCCCCTTTGGCCGGCCTCTATTTCATATTGATGTCTTTTGCAACCCGTTTTGATGATGCAAAGCGATACCCATCTCATGGATTCTACGGAAAGTTCGGAGGAATTTATGAACGACAGGAAAAAGGAAGGGTGTTGGCCGTCTATTCCAACAATGATGATGCATTGCTTGATATTTACGAATCCTTGGAGAAGATCGTTTCTGAGATTCGCGTGAAGGGGCTCCGATTCGAAATTCGCGTTTCCAATGGTCTCAGCGCCATACCGCGAATGCTGCATGGATTTGACGATCCCGAATACCGCCGCTCCGGAGCAAGTCACTGCCGAATCTCAGATCCCGATCAGTTTGCAGTTCTTCTGGATCAAGCACGGCAGGACTATGACAGGTATCGGCTCGTTGAAATGGTTGTGCCGAAAGAATGAAAGTGAAATCCCTCGCCGTCATACGAATAGTGCTTACGAGATCGCGGGATGTTTTTGTATATCAATTGTGTGAGAAATGTTCTCTATGAGTTTTTCTTTGAGGTTTTGAGATTATTGGTACCATACCTGATGTAGTGAGCGTAATCTCTCACCCAGAGTTCCATGATCTCTTTGAGCTCATGTAATGTTCTTCTATATCCGCCTGTTTCATCTTCTTCTATCATTTTGTTTAAGAGAGCAGAAACATTCAGGATAAAATCCTTTGATCTGTCGCGGTACAAATAATTTCTGATTTCCGACATTTCGTTTTCTATTTCGATGAATCTCTCCTTTATATGCTGTAATTGTTCCCCCAATTCACCATACTCATTATGCAAGATGGAAAATCTCTTAATCATTTCTATTGCTTTATCGATATCCTGTGACACTTTGCCCTTCCTTTCACTTTTTATATAACGTTTTGAAAATACCACCATGAGTAAGGCTTGCTTATGAACCTGTCATTTGGGCCAGGTGATACCTGAGATTTTCTATCAAAGGGGCAAGGATATTGATGTAATCATCAGTCCACGGTGCGGACTCACTCAGGCCATCATCCTTTCCCAGTCTTATCCATCCCTTGTTTACCAGCGGCTGAAGTCGTTCGGAATTCCTTGCAAGGACGACACACCAGGTGGCATTCTGGTAATATTTCAGTTTTTCGCTCGTTGCCGGTACATTGATGGCGCCGTGCAGGTTAAGGCCGGCAGAGGTGGATTTGATAACTGGCCGCAGTTCATAGTAGCGGTTGGAAACGTGAAATAGAATGACGCCGTTTTCCGCCAGCCTGTCGAGATATATTTTTATGGCCTCCCTCGTCAGGAGATGGGTGGGGATACCGTCACCGGTAAAGGCGTCCATGTGAATGATGTCGTAGCCGGTGCTCTCATGCTCCTCCTTTTGCATGGACAGGCGGCCATCACCGACAACCACGCTTATTTTTGCCTTTGAGTCATCGAGGTATGTGAACCACTGGCGGGCGATCTTTTCATTGTCAGGGTCTATTTCATAATAGCTGATAGCGTCATTCTGTTGTCCGTATGCCGCGACGGCGCCCGCGCCGAGTCCAAGGACAGCAATTTTCCTCGGCGCGGGAGTCGTCTGATAGACCTCGGCGATCCCTCCGCCAGGATAGAAATAAGAAACAGGGGTTTTTCGCAAGTCCGGATCCAGAAGCTGTGATCCATGAAGGGTCCTGCCATGCAGCAGTTTTCTCAGACCACCCGGCAGCCCTTCAACTGAAGGTTCGTCCTTAATGCGGTAAGTTCCGTAAAAGTTTCGATGTCGAAACTTTATGGGCTCCTGCCATGAAGCCCAGCTCTCCATGCCGATGAACGAAAACATAATTATTATAATTAGGATACGACTGCCCGCAGCCAGACGTGAGGTGTCTGGGCGATAGAGGGCAAAAGACTTGTCGCCGCACCACCAGAAGGACGCGCCGAGCAGTATGATCAGGAGAGGATATTCAAAGAGGCCTTTGAATAGAAAAGGGGCCAGAAGGCTGATGACGGCGCCGCCGATCCATCCTCCGAGTGCAATTATGAGATAAAAATTCGTGAGGAGGCCTGCGGGCGGACGGCGCTCGTAGAGGGTACCGTGGGCAACAAGACAGATCATGAAGAAGACCGTTAAATGTCCGATAATAGCCAGCCAGTGTGAAGGACCCCAGAGATAGAGGACAAAAGCGGCAAGCAGAATTTCCGGCCACAGGATCTTTACATAACGGGGAACACCGCCGCCGGTGCGGAAAGTGACAATAAAGCTTCCTAGATAGAGGGCGAGAGGCGCTACCCATGTCAGCGGGAACGATCCTACTTCAAGTGCAATAAAGTTGGTGATGGCAAGGAGGAACGCGGAAGGGAGACTGCTCAACAGCAGCCATCGCATATATGCCGTTGCGGTGATGGTTTCATAGGCAATGGCAACAATGTTTTCCGGGTTCATCGTTTTTTGTTCTTTTCCGGGACGGAGCAGAAACCAGGACGCTACCACGAGTATTCCGTATAGGATGTATGTTCCGGTCCACGCAAGACTCTGAATGCGTAATCCTACGAGGGGTTCAGCGATGAACGTATACCCCACGAGCGCAATGAGGGATCCCGCGTTGGAAGCCGCATAGAGTGGGTAAGGCTCGTAGTATTTTCCGGCGAAAGAACGGTGGAGCCACAGCTGGGCGACTACGGCTGTTGTCGAAAGGACAATAAAAGGCAGCGCTACCTGGAGCACGAGGCTTGAGAGGATATTGAAAAGTGGTGCGTGTGCATCCGGTTGCGCATGAATCGAGAGTGGAAGATTCATCAGGGGGATAACCAGGAGGAGCACGTGCCACCCCCCTATTTTCTTTGCGAAAAGGTGGGCGTAGAGGTATCCGATGAGGAGCATTGCCTGATAGAACATGAGACAGGTGAGCCACACATGAGCTGCGCCGCCGAAATAAGGGGTTAACAATCGTCCCACGAGCGGTTCCATCCCGAAAAGAAGGAGGGCACCGAAAAACACCATGCCGGTAAGTACCACTATAGACAATCTGTGACTGATGGTGTCCGTTGTTGAGAGAGCGTTCTCCATGTATAAATCCCGAAATGAGTCTCTTTTATCTCTCTCTCAAAGGGTGAGAGAGGAAAAGTTTAATGGGGCTTATTACCACATACAACAAGGAACAGCTATAGAAAATCGATGTATCACAATGACCATAAATCTTTTTAAAACGTCCTCTTGTGGTAATGAAAGGTATGAGGTATAGTGGCCGCACTTTGATGAAAATGAATCTCTTAATAACTACTCTTTATGTCATTGTGAGGGTAAACATCAGCCCTGAGCGAAGTGACTGATACGTGATCTGAAGCCGCAGTGGAATGAGCACACCTTATCCGTGTATCATTCCAAAGAAATTCAGGGAGTATTCGCGCCGGGAGAAATGACAAAGGGGGAATTATTAAGGCGCTCTAAAGATACAGGAGGAAGAAATCATGGAGTTCCCACACTTGCAGAAACAGGATCCCGAGGTGTATGAACTGGTTAAACAGGAAGAGCGAAAGCAGCAATACAAACTATCAATGATCCCGTCTGAAAATTTTTCCAGTCCCGCCGTGCGGGAGGCGTTGGCGTCTGTATTTGTACATAAGTATGCGGAGGGGTATCCCCGTAAAAGATATTATGAAGGGAATCAGTTCGCAGACAATCTTGAGGAGCTCTGTCAGAAAAGAGCAAGGCAGGCATTTTCTCTTCCAGACGACTGGCATGTGAATGTGCAGCCGCTGGCGGGCGCGAATTCAAATCTGGCTGTATATAACGCGCTCCTTGAGCCGGGGGATACTATTTTGAGTATGTATTTGCCGGATGGCGGGCACTTGTCACATGGCTGGTCGTTTCCCGAACAGGATGAACAGGGGCTGGAGGGACAAGTGGAACAATCTATTTATCTGGGAGGAAAAAGAAAGATAAGCATCGTATCGAAAATTTTTAAGGTAGTGCAGTACAAAGTAGAGCGTGATACGAGGCTTTTTGATTATGATAAAATCAGGACTTTCGCCGGAGAGTATCGTCCAAAGATGATTATCTCCGGGGGTACGGCGTATCCACGTGAGATTAATTACGAAGCCCTCGCTGCTATTGCGAAGGACGTAGGAGCCTATTATCTTGCAGATATAGCTCATGAGGCTGGTCTCGTTGCGGCAGGTGCGAATAAATCACCCATCGGGAAAGCCGACGTTGTCACATTTACCACGCATAAGACTATCCGCGGTCCGCGCGGTGCCGTGATTTTATGCAGGAGTGATATCGCGGATAAAATTGATTTTGGCGTGTTCCCAGGCCTGCAAGGAGGACCTTTTGAACATACCATTGCGGCGCTTGCCGTGTGTTTCAAAGAGGCATGTACGCCAGCATTTAGAGACTATGCATTTCAAGTAGTGAAAAATGCGCAACGACTGGCGCAAAGGCTCATGGAGAAAGGCTATGATGTTGTATCCGGCGGAACAGACAAACATCTTGTGCTTATCGATATGAGAAGCAAGAATCTCTCCGGCCGCAATCCTGCGAAAGCGCTGGATCAGGCAGGTATCATCATGAATCGTAACTCCGTTCCCAATGAAACGGGATCACCCATGAATCCCTCAGGACTGCGGATGGGTACACCTACCATTACAACCCGTGGCATGAAGGAACCGGAGATGGATCAAATAGCCGAGTGGGTTGACCGTGTTGTTCAACTCGTTGCGCCCTACTGTGAACGGAAACCTGCTGAATTTGAGGAGAAAATCAAGGGTATGCCTGAACTTCAGAGTATTGCGGCGGAAGTGGAAAGCCTTTGCCGGAAATATCCGCTGACTATGTAACCGGAAATGCATTTCGCGAACCCATCATTGAAGGAGGCTTGCGGAATGCACTCCCGGTTGTTCCCTCCGTGCCCGGTTCAAAGTATCGAAACCTGCGCCGTCGCGGGCATGAAATGCAGTATCTTTACTCCCGACTGTAGACAAGGCCCATCATCGCAAGCAAAATGATCGCGAGACCGAATCCCATATAAGGAAAGGTGATACTGTCAAGCTTTAATACACCATCACTGAAAAGCAGTGAGTTCGAGAAGTAACCGTAATAAAGTAAGAAACCGTAGTTGAGCACCAAAGCAACTCTCGCGTAACCAAACACTAATGCGAATGTCGTAAGGGATATGAGGGTAATTATTTGGGAAAGTGATATTGTTACTTCTGTTGTCAATAACGTTTCCATTTTTTTAATCTCCCTTAATTTTTAAAAAGTGCTTTGTGTTTCTCTGTATTCGCAATGTCCTTTTGGTGGGAATTTACATCAAAATGAGGCAAGAAACCGTGATTGGGGTCACAAAAGATTGATATTTATATGGGAGGGTGAAGAGCCTTTCAGCGAAGGCTGTAATCAGGGGTGGAGACTAAGGTGCGAAACCTGCCGAATGTTTTCCCTGTAAGCTGGGATGAATGGTTCTACAGTATTCGTAATTATCAAAAAGGCGTTGCCTTTATGCATTGTAACGGCTAAAGAAAAAGATCCGCTATGCAGCATGGGGGATCTTTTTCCTTGTGGGCACGGGAAGCCATGTCCTATTCACTCTTATGATCTGCATGAAACGGAAAAAATACAACGTATACAGATAATTGCCGTCGATAAGTAGAAAGGATCAATAGTTAGTCCCTTCTGCCACGACCGCCTCTAAAGCCGCCACCGGGACTGGAAGGGTATGGCCTCGTCCTCCCTCCCTCTTTTTTCGGCCTGGCTTCACTGACGATAATTGTTTTTCCATCAAGCTGGCCACTATTGAATTTCTGAATGGCTTCTTTTGCTTCGTCTTCGGTGGCCATTTCTACAAAACCAAAGCCTTTGGAAAGACCGGTTAACCTGTCTTTTATAATATTTACAGAGAGAACTTTACCTGCGGCGGAAAAATTTGCCCTTAGATCATCTTCTGTTACGTTACTGGATAGATTGCCTATATATAATTTTTTATTCATATCTATCTCCTTTCAGCCGGCTGTAAATAAAAATCTACAAACGAAAAGAGGCACCCCCGCTCAGGTTTTTACAGGAGTGCCTCTTGTTGTGCAAAATGCTCTCTTAGGCTGTCCTCACGTTCACAGCAGACGGTCCTTTGGGACTTTGCTGGACATCAAATTTAACGCGTTGGCCCTCAGATAGTGTCTTAAAGCCGCTGTCTTGAATGGCGCTGAAATGAACAAATACATCTCCACCTTCATCGTTGGCTATAAATCCGAAGCCTTTCTTCTCATTAAACCACTTAACGATTCCCTCTGACATTGTGCATCCTCCTTTCTTAGATTTTTCAAAAGTTGGATTACACGATGACAGAAAGAAGAACCCATCATAATTCTGGAGAATATGATGGTTAACCTTATACTTCAAATGCTTCTACCCAACTTTTATAATCCCCTATACTGCACATAACAAAAAAAAAGTATATGACCTTAGGGGAAAATATATCTATAATGGCCCTTTTTTAAAGTCAAGTATTTTCTATAATATTTACCTTAATTCCATTACGACCTTCTGTCTTCTCTTTTTTGCCTTCCCCGCTCAGGAATCGCTTCGTTGATTTTCAATGACCTCCCCTTGAAATCCGAGCCGTTTAATGCCTTTTTTGCTTTTTCGGCTTCTGATTGAGAGGACATTTCTACAAATCCAAATCCTTTTCCCTCAACGATATTCACGCGCTGGACATTTCCATAGCTGGAAAAAAGTTCTTGAAGTTGATCAACTGTCACAGAGTAACCGAGGTTCCCGACGTAAAGCTTGCAACCTTGCATTCCACACCCACCCTTTCTTTTTTTCCCTTCTTCATTTTCAGATCTGACTTTATCATCTCCGCATCGCACGGAAATATTATTATGCAAAATGGATCAAATAATTTCCATGAGTTGGATCTCGAAAATCAGATCCTTCCCTGCCAGCGGATGGTTTCCATCAAATGTTACATTTGTGTCGGACATATCGACTACGGTGACCCCGATAATGTATCCGTCATTGCGGCGGAATCGCAGTACCTGGCCGATACTCGGTTGAAGATCTGATGGAAGCTGATCCCGGCCAAAAACCACAACCATTTCTTTATTATGCGGTCCATAGGCTTTGTCGGGAGTGATTCTGGCGGTTCTTGTTTCTCCCTTAGTCATTCCCACAACAGCCTCTTCAAACCCCGGAATAACCTGACAGCCACCGATCGTAAATTCCAAAGGATCACTATCCCGGGAGGAATCGAATACTGTACCATCATCAAACGATCCCTTGTAGTGTACCTTCACATTATCGCCTGTACTTGCCTGCTTCATTCATTAACGCCTTCCCATTTTTTTGATATGCCTTTGGACAGATTAAAAAACGGTCTCCCTGTTATGGGGATTCCTCGCCGTGGCGACGTTTCCCCTCAAATTCATATCAACCATTAAATATCAGGATGCCTTGATTGCTGCTTCTCCGGGGACCATTGCATCCGCGGTATCTTCCCAATTTTTGCCGTTCCATGAGAATGATGGGCAGATGAACGAAATGGACCAGATTTCTTTGGAAAAGAGGTATTCAGACAGGCTGGTCAATAATGAATTATATAGTTATTCATTCATTCGTACACTTACATGAATGAATTGAATGGTCAAGTACTTTAGTGTCCCGTTGGGCATACCGGTGGAAGAAGGCTTCACGGAACCCTGCCTTCCCTCTTGAAGTTTGCCATGATCAGATCAATCTTGGGTAACGCTTCCATGGCTGCTTTTTCGCCCTCAAGGATTGCTTCATGCCTTTTGGAAAAATCGGCTGATCCTATATGTCCCACACTGGGTTTGATTACCACATCCGCCCTGCCTATTTGTATCAGGGTCATTCTTCCGTACATGATATTCACAGCTTGCAGTATGGTTTCGATGGTGCTCTTCGGTGGTGAGCTATCAAGGGTTGAGGAGATATCCACTGCGATGACCACATCGGCGCCATATCTTCGCGCCGCATCGACAGCCAGAGGGCTCACCACACCCCCATCGACATATGTGTTATCTCCTATTTGCACAGGCCTGAATATGCCGGGGATAGAACAACTGGCCCGCACTGCCGTTCCCGTGTTGCCTGTACCGAAAATGACCTCTTCCCCTGTTTGTATATTTGTGGCAACCGCATGGAAAGGAATCCGCAGTTTTTCGATAGTGGTATTTTTCAACGCCCAGTTTACATAGCTTTCCAGTTTTTCTCCCTTGACAAAGCCGTTGTCGGGAATCGTCAGGTCCACAATATCTTCTCTTTGAAGTGAAAAAGACATCGTTTGCAGTTGATAGGCATCGTATCCATACGCATAGAGACTTCCTACAAAACTGCCGACGCTTGTACCTATGATCATATGAATCGGTATTTTGTTAAGTTCGAGAATCTTCAGGACGCCGATATGGGCAAAACCCTTGGATGCTCCTGCTCCAAGCACCAGCGCTATTTTTACAGGTTTGGGCGGTGGTGGTGTAACCGTGGGCTTGGGAAAGCATGAAATGATGAGCGGGAGCAAGGCGATGAAAATGATACACACAACATAATGATTTATTTTTTTCAAAAAGTTGGAATAATGCATATTCTGCGGTGCCTCGAATGGTTTTTTGAGATAATGTTCTTTTTCCGTAAAACGAGTATAGTAAAAGGAGTCTTTTGTCAAAAGAAAATACCTCCCTACATTGAAGAGGGCAGAGAGTGGGTCGTCAATGATTCGCACGGCGAAGGGGATTCAGTTCTTGACACAGAGGATGTGGTTTCTTACAGTACATCTAAGGCAGCACGCTGCAAAGGACACATATCATGATGGGACACGATAAGGCATGCGGAATATGCGGTAACCCGCCTCTCTTTGCCACATGCTCACTGTGTGGGATGAAGACCTGTGAACAATGTACACGGTATGAATTGATGCATTCCGGGTGTTGCTTTATCTGGACGGCATACTACTGTTCAAATTGCGTCCGTAACGTGAGAAGCAATCAAAACGGCTCGCTGAGCGGATCGGAAACGTGAGATAATTATTTCGCCGTGAGGCCGACCACCCTATAATTAAATTCATAGCTCAGTGCGCCACTCCAGTCTTCCTGGAAAACATTTTTATAGCGTGTACCGTCTACGGGTCCGACGGGTTTTCCATAGGTATAAAACCAGTTGACGATGGGTCCTCCTGTGAAACCCAAGGCTATCCAGTAAGAGCCTGGCATAAGAATAGGATTGTCACGGCTGAAGTCGAAGTCCGCCCACCTGTACCCCGGTTTAAGAGAGAGCTGATCCAGGTTTATAAAATCACTGGTGCTTATGGGTTTTCCCGGTTTCCCCTCGTTATCTTCAAAGATATCCACCCAGAGTGAACCATCGCCACCGAATCTGTGGAGTGCCAATCCAATCTTCTGGAGCTTGACCGGTTTTTTTAACACAACAACCTGGGCATACTGGGTAAGGTTGGTTGTCACATATTCGGCGGTCTCCACGAGAAAGTTCCTGGACATCTCAAACTGATTTACCCCCGATGCTTTTGTTACTCGTGGAAACGCGAAATCTATATTTTCAGGAAATTCTAGGTTGCCGAAAAGAAACGGTACTTCATAACGGAATTCCTTTTTCTGTTCTTCTGATATTACCGGAGGAGGAGGTGGTGGTGGAAGTGCTTCGATCTGCTTAAACGCTGCCTTTACGAGAGGGGAAAGGAGGAGGTTTTTAGGGCCGTAGGTCTGCCGGGTTCCCTTAATGTTAATCTGGTCGCTGTTATAATTGCCGGCGATTACCTCCTGAAGTTTTGGCTTTTGGGCATCCCTGAGTTGCACCCACTTCAAGAGCCCATCATTTTTTGTTTCATTGTTGTCCACACCAACCTCTATACGCAGGTAACGGGTGGAGACAAAGAGAATGGTATTCTGGGGGTCAAAAGGTACCCAGCCAAGTTCCGGAAACCAGACCTCAATCCACGAATGACGGCCCTGTCCCATTTTGAAGGTCAGGGTTCCTTTCTGCCAGGCAATATCAAAGGGCTGATTGAAGGTAACTCCGTTGACAATACGTACAGGTATCCCGGCAGCCCTCATTAACGCCGCGCTAAGGTGGGAAAAGTTCTGGCAATTACCTTTGCCGGATTCCAGCGAGTAAAGGGCATCATACCTGACAGGAGGAGTCACGTAGCGGACGTGATCGACTACCCAGGAAACGATGCGCTGCACCGCATCGAACTCGGTTTTCACGTCTGATGTAAGTTCTTTTGCCAGCTTACGAATTTTGGCATTATCGGATTGCACCTGTTCTGTGGCTCTCAGATAATCCTTCAGTTCCGGGGCTATTTTTGCGAGAGGAAACGGTTCCTGTGATGTGAGCGCCGGGAGATTCGTTTCACTGAGGGCATTGCAGGAAAGGCGCACATTTATAGTATCCGGAGGTTTTGTCCACGTAGCGATGATGATTTGATTACCCCGTCCGTCTGTATGGGTTTTTCTGTCCTCGGGTTCGGGAGAGAAATTCAGGCTGAAATCTTTTATTTCCTGACGTGAAGTCGGCGATTGGAAGCTCTGAGGGATGACAAAGCTAAGGACCATCTTCTGAATACCGTTACCTGCGGTAACCTGCTCTTGAACCTCATAACGGATGTTCGCTCCCATGTCGCCCGTGACGGTATAGTTTTCAGCAATGGACGCTGCAGGCCATAACAAGATCGAGATAAGGATTATCGCGAGCAATTTATTCATGAGTCTTCTCCTTTCATATTAAAAAACCGTAGGTTTACAGATAATTTCTTTCACTTTAAGATCAAAAAATCGTGAGCTGTTTGCAGGTTGGAGCACAATGGCCGAATCGGCACCTCTCCCACTTCCTCCCACGGATATAACATCCTCATCGGTCCTTACAAGGCCGGCATCTGCGGCCATCAGGGCCAGTTCGATGGCGACCTTAATCCCCTGACCGAATATCCGGAGAGTATACGCCATGATTTCATCAACCTGATATGTAGAAAGCTTGTTTCTCACGGCGCGGCCAACCCCGCCGAAGGCGTGCTGGCAGGTCAGCACGGTAATCCCCTGTGCTTCCAGTTCCCGCCGATCCTTTTCCTCCAGTTCCTGATGGTTAGGTTTCTCATAACCGGTAACATGGGTTACGGCGATGATCTTGACCTCTTTCTGGAGAATCTTTAGTGCTTCATACGCGGTGCGCCCGCTGCACGTCGCGATGAGGACTTTTGAGATGGAAAGCTCCTCCGTCCTCCTGGAAACGGCTTCCAGGACTGCTTTCGAATTTTCCCCACCCGGTTTATGGAAATAACGGCAGGAGATGTCATTGTAAGAAGATTTTTCTGACATGATGTATGACCCCCGAAAAAGGATGATCGTGTATCAACTGCGGAACAGCCTTTTCACTTATGGCATAGGTTATTAATATATAGGCAAGCATTCGCCACGTGTCAATTAAAAGTTGAGAGAGCTGTTTTGAAGATGGTTTTTCATCGAAAAGATGTGCACAATCTAAAATATTATTTGACAAAATGTTTTTTATGTATAGGTTAGTCAAAGTTTTTCAAGAATTCACACTACACTAATCTAAGGAGTCAACAATGTTTACGGTAACGGAAAAAGCGATAGAGATGATTAAGGAGTTTCTCAAAGACAAAGGCGAAGAGCATACCATCAGGCTCATGATGAATGAGGGTGGGTGAGCTGGTCCCTCTCTGGGGATGGCTCTGGATGAGTCAAGAGAAGGCGATGAAATGTTTAAGGAAGACGGGCTCACGTTCATGATCAACAAAGACCTGTTTGAACTCGTCAAACCGGTTACGGTTGATTTTATTGTCACGCAAAGGGGATCAGGATTCAAAGTGTCATCCAGTCTGGAATCTCAAAGTTCATGCGGAAAATCATGCAGCAGCTGTTAGGATCGCCGAGTGTATGGGGGAAGAAGGGAACACGGAATATTTACTTTACCTTGCCGATGATCTCATGAAGGATAAACGGTATGAGGATGCCATTGTTCTTTATAAAAAATTAGTGGACACACATTCGGACAAAGATTCCTTTCTTCTCTCGTTGGCATGGGCCTATCATGATAGTGGGAAAATAGATGATGCGATAGGGTGTTTCGAGCGTCTCCTCAACGCTGAACTGGAGAAAAAGGTTTTTACCGGTTTTGCCTTCGATGAGCTGGTCAGGATTTATAAGGGAAAAGGAAAATATGGGCGCCTTGTTGATATCTGTGAGAAAGTAGTGGCTGCCCAGCCCGATGATATAGGATTTCTGAATGATCTCGGTGATGCCTACCTGAGGGCGGGCAGGGCAGGCGAGGCGGTAAAGGTATTTATGAAAATGACCGAGATGGATCCTGATGCATCGGCGGCCTATTGTGGGCTCGGGAATGCACGCATCGCTGGAGAAGACTTCGACGGTGCTGAAGAGGCGTACAAGAAAGCTGTTGAAATAGATCCAACCGAAGCTGGCTCCTTTTATCACCGACTGGCGAATACATATTTACATGCCGGACATTATGAAAGGGCGGAGAAAGCTTACAGAATATGTCTTGAATTCCGGGATGATGAGGCCATGTACCATTGCGGTCTCGGCGATGTCCTGGTAAAACTTGGAAAAATTGATGATGCGCGTGATGCGTATGAAAAGGCTGTTCAACGTAATCGCTCTTCCGGAAGCGCGTACTACAACAGGTTGGGAAATACGCTGGCCCGGGAAAATTATCACCTGCAGGCAATCGATGCCTTTCAAAAATCAATTGCTGAGGACAGTCACAATCCTTTTTGTTATATTCACATTGCAGAATCTTATGCCGCGCTCGGCCTTGCTGACCTTGCCGAAAAGGCATACGTGAAAGCCAAATCCCTTAAATGAAAAATCAACCCCGCTCCTTTTTTCTCATGGTCTCTCTAAAAACGTGGTAAAATTCCTCATTATCGGCAATGGCACTCGTGATTATCTGACTGATATCACCCATATTTTTTAGATTGATGACATAATTCACACTGTGATTCAGCGCTGCCATGCTGTCCCCGGTGCGAAATATGTTACTGACCATGGCTACGAACATCTTTCTGCGCGTACTCATATTAAGATTGGCGACGTAATTGAGCACTTCATTATTCACAGGATTATCGGTATCGAAATTATCATTTACTACTATAAGATCATACACGTGATATCGCAAATTTTTAAGCGCATCTTGCGCCGAAGCCGGCACGGTGATCTGGTAACCCATGGACATTATCTCGGCATCAAACTTTTCACGGAGAACAGGGTCAGATTCGCATAGTAACGCCGTTTCCACATCGGCTCCCACAAAATCAAAAGGTCTGTCCGAGGCATCGTATGTGTCAGATGCGGCTTCACTCTGGAGGATTTTTTCTTCTTCCATGGCGTTCTCCTTATCTCTCTTTTTTACCACGGTTTTTTCGGTTTCCCGTAACCCTTATCGACTTGCAGTTTGCCAAGGAGATCCGTCGTCGTTTCTCCTCGTTCACTCTTTACGGCATCGATACCGCGGCCTACTATCCCCCTGTTTGATGCATAGGCTTTGGCGATATCTTCAGCAATGAATCCTTGTCTGTATAAATCGACGATATAATCATCGAATGTAATCATACCGAAGGCTTTAGCGGCCTGAATAATCTCATAAAAGGTTTTTCCTTCTGATTCGCCGTGAAGGATGGCATCTTTTACCCGGATGTTGGCGCCCATTATTTCAAAGGCTGCAACACGTCCTCCACCCTCCTTCGGCAGCAGTCTTTGGCAGACGATCCACCGTACCGTGTCGGCAAGACGAATACGGATCTGATTTTCTTCTTCCGTATTGAACATGCCGAGAATTCGGTTCACCGTATGGCCGGCATCCATCGTATGAAGTGTGCTCATTACGAGGTGCCCTGTTTCTGCAGCACTGAGGGCGATTTCAACGGTTTCCCTGTCTCTCATTTCACCCACAAGGATGATTTTTGGCGCTTGTCTCAAGGCCGCACGGAGACCGATCGAAAAAGATTCAAAATCTTTCCCTAACTCTCGCTGGTTGAATGTCGATTTTTTGTGGGAATGGGAAAATTCCACCGGGTCTTCAAGTGTAATGATATGAACCGCTTTATCTTCGTTAATCTCATTTAATATTGCTGCCAGTGATGTGGACTTACCGCTGCCAGTTGCACCGGTAATCAGAATAATGCCGTTTAATTCTTCGCTTATCTTAAAGAAAGCCTCCGGTAAATTTAATTCCTGGATGGTGGGAATTTTGGATTCCAGTTTCCTAATGGCAATGGAGTAAGTATCGCGCTGTGAAAAGATGTTCACCCTGAAACGGGCCTTCCCCGGAAGTTCGTAGGAAGTATCGCATGAGCCCTCACTGAGAAGGAGATCCATCAGGCGGCGGTCATTATTAATCAAGTTCAGGGCAAATATTTCTGTCTGAAAAGGAGTTAAAGTGCTGAAAGGTGGTTCCATATCAACGGTTTTTAGTACGCCTGAACTCATGACCTGCAGTGGTCTGCCTACAGTAAAATTCAGGTCCGAAATATCTTTGTGAGAATCCAGCATTTTGCCTAATATATAATCGATTTCCTGCTTCCTCATAGTCTTTTCCTCAACAACCAATCCCTTTAGGCTTCTGTAAAGTCGGTAGGTGGAACTTTTAAAAGCGGCCTGAACCTTCCCTTATCATTCGATTTCAAATACGCCTCCTCGGCACCGATCCATCCCCTGTTGTAGAGTTCGTGAATGCTATCATCCAGCAATTGCATGCCGTATTTCTTGCCTGTTTGTATCATCGAGGGAATTTGGAAAGTCTTGGATTCCCGGATGAGGTTTCGGACCGCCGAATTGGCGATCATGATCTCCATGGCTGCGCAGCGGCTCTTCCTGTCAATGCGTTTGAAGAGGACCTGGGAAATAACCGCCCGTATTCCATCTGCCAGTGTGGATCTGATCTGCATTTGCTCCTCAGCGGGGAATACCTCGATGATCCGGTCAACAGTCCTCGCAGCGCTCGAGGTGTGCAGGGTAGAAAAAACCAAATGACCGGTGTTTGCCGCTTCAACGGCAAGGGATATTGTTTCCATATCCCGCATTTCGCCGACGAGAATGATATCCGGATCCTCACGCAGAGCGCCACGAAGGGCGGCTGAAAAGCTTTTTGTATGCATACCGACTTCTCTGTGGTTTATAATACAACCCTGACTTTGGTGAACAAATTCAATGGGATCTTCAATCGTGATAATATGATCTTTCCGGATGCGATTAGCTTCATCGATGATCGCGGCGAGAGTCGTCGACTTTCCGCTCCCTGTTGGGCCCGTTACCAGCACAAGGCCTCTCGGCAGCATGGCGAGCTTAGAGAGCACAAGGGGAAGTCCTAACTCCTGAACCGTCATAATTTTATTCGGGATTTCCCTGAAAGCCGCTGCCACACCATATTTTTGCTGAAAGAAATTGGCTCTGTACCTGGCAAGATTCGGTATTTCGTATGCAAAATCTACGTCTCCCGTTTCTTCAAATAGTTTGATCTTGTGCTCGGGTGTAATTTCATAGAGCATCGCTTTTAGTTCGTCATTATCCAGAAGGTCGTACTTTATGCGCTCCATCTCCCCCCTTATTCTGAGGGCTGGCTGTTGACCTGACACGAGATGGAGATCTGATGCGCCCTGTTCATGCATCAACTGGAAAAAGGCATCGATTTTTGCCATAAAGGGCCTCCTTGGTAGTTACTCACTATGAGCACATGAGTGATCTATTATGAAATCTATGAATGCTTCGGAAGAAGTGGAATTTAACTTTAGTAATTTGCCAATTTTCCAATCCTGTGGGGTGAAGTATAGGGGAAGGGGGGGTGTTTGTCAAGATGAAAAGCCTTTGTTAACTATTGCTTGACAGGTGTTACGGTGATCGTATATAGTTCGCGCCACCGTATAGAAGCTTTTGATGAGACGGAATTTTAAAATGGGGATGTAGCTCAACTGGGAGAGCGCGGCGTTCGCAATGCCGAGGTCAGGGGTTCGATCCCCCTCATCTCCACCAAAACATAATCCAAGGAAATCCGAGGAAGTAAAAAACCCGTTAGAAATAGCGGGTTTTTTATTGCCATTTGTCCAAAGACGACGAGGAGTCCCACGTATAACTTTTGAGTCCCGTAAAGTTCATTCCAGGGTCATAGGAATAATTGATCTTCGTTGCACAGCTCCCCATGATAAGACCGGACAGAAAGACCTCCCCATGATAAGACCGGACAGAAAGTCCGCGACCATCATTACAAAACGCACTTTTGCCTTGAAAACGCGCATTAATGCTTCTCCATTGTGATAACGATCTCGCCCCGGCACGCGTTATTGAGGTTCTTACACCTATTAGCGGCTCGGCGAGGAATGATAAACCCTTTCTGTGGTTGATAATAAGTTCTTTATAGGTAATGTAAGTATAGAGAATAATATTCTTATGTGTCAAGGGAAAAGAACTACAAGATGCGGTGCCGATCCTTGCGGAACGGATCTTTCAAAGGGGTATGTACTTTTGCGAAATCGGTGCCCCTATTGATTATAATATATAATAAATAGCTGAATAGTCTGCATCTTTCTCGCCGGATGTTTTATGATACAAGATTTATACTATCATTATTTATTATATTTTATAGTATTGCATTTTGTCCAACAATGTATTAAAGGAAACCACTCTTTTTCTTGAGAATTCTTAAAGCACATATTTTTTAATATGCAAAAAATGATGGTTTCGTAAAAAGTCAAACATCATGTCACTCCCGCGGAGGCGGGAGTCCAGAACTACTCGATAACACTGGATTCCGTGTCAAGCACGGAATGACCAAGCAGGGCGTAATCGACTTTTTACGAGTTCGTCAATCTTATGTTTTTTTAATAGGTTGTGGAGTACAACCATGGTTTTTGAAAAAAGACGGAATCGGGAAAAGGAAATCAGAAAAAGCGCCATTCTCAAAGCGGCAAGAAAATTGTTTTTTGAAAGAGGTTTCAGGTCCGTAACCGTCGAGAGCATCGCAAAAAAAGCTGAGCTGAGCAAAGGGGCCGTGTACCTCTATTTTAAGAGTAAAGATGAAATATACAGTCAAATTCTTCTCAATGACATTAACATATTTCACGGGAAAGTAATTGGCTTGATTGAGGATGGGGGAAGGGCCTCCGAGATGCTCATTCGATTGTCGA